>OGDF01000611.1_pt1 | contig 56051 bp, 47 predicted proteins | sample 1570141 | NCBI WGS metagenome assembly OGDF01 (sample SAMEA4370581, study PRJEB24528) | human gut metagenome
AAACAGTCCGGTGGACTGTTTTGAAAGAGGGAACGCCCTGCAAGTGAGGGCGTTCTCTTATAAAAGTTACAATTTTGGCAAACTATAAAAAGGACACATATAGCATCCCTTTTTATTTATCACTCATTGCCATGCTCATGAACTCCTGTGTTGAATAGCAGCCACTGCGGTTATATCGAAAAAGATCGTACAGGCATTTCGGGTCACGGGTAATATAATTTGGAGCTTCGCGGCAGAGCATGGTTATCAGGAATCCCTCCTCCCGCAGGACAGGCACGCTCTCGCGGCTCTTGCACCCAAACGGATACGCGAAAACGATCGGCAAACTCCCCGTATGCTCCGCAACTTCGTCCTGCACAAGCGAGATGTCGCTTTTCAAGATCTGCGCATATTTCTCCTCGCTCTCGCTCTGAATTTTTGAACAGCCGCGCCTGCCTCCGCCGCTGACCGAGTGCATATTATATGTATGACAGCCGATTTCCACACGGCCCGAATTTTCCAGTTCAGCCACGTCCTCCCATGTGAGGTAGGAGTATCTGTCCGCGTGTGGATCGGCGGCGGCGTAATCATCGGTGAATTTGCCGACTATCGAAACTATTGCCTGCATATCATACTTTTCAAGCAGCGGCAGGGCAAGCGACAGATTATTGTAGAATCCGTCGTCAAACGTTATCAGCACAGGCTTTTCCGGCAGATCACCCTTGCCGAGCGTATAGTCAACAAGTTCCTGTGCCGTGACCGAGCTGTAACCATTTTCTGCAAGCCAGTTCAGATCGTCCTCAAGCTGACTCGGAGTGACAACATAGTCCTGCGGAGCGCCCTCATGCACGCTGTGATACATTATGACCGGAAGAAAAACTCCGCGCTTCTCGCTGTCGTCAGCAGAAGAAAACAAAAGACTTCGCCCGATAAAGAAAAAAGCCGAGCATATCACGAAAATCAGAGCATCAAGCATAAGCAGTCCGAGAAATCGCTTGAAGTTACAGCTAAGATACATATCATCACCCCATAGATTTTATGAGAGATCATGTCATATCATGCCGAACGGGATAAATTTTCCGCCCTGCGAAATATTCCGCGCGGCTCATGAATATAATCAAATGAAAGGTTATAATAATGAGGTGAGGATATGACGCGTTATAAGCGCAGAAAAATTTCAGGCATAGTAAAATGCTTAGCGGCGGTAGTCCTGCCAATCGCGGCAGCAGTCAGCGTCAGCGGAGCTTCCCGACTAAAAAGCGTGCTTTCCAACACGCAGATAATGCAGACCAAGGGAACTCCGCCGACCTCGTCAACCGTACGCAAGGACGAATTTGACGAGATCTTCGGGGATTGCGCGTCCGACACAAGCGATATACCGACAGCTTTTCTCTCGCAGGGTTACGGTGTGACAGCGGAAACTGCCGACACTTCTGCGCTTCTCAAACTCCCTGCACCAATGGACATGGTATCTTCCAACCCCGGCGAAAAGCCATATCCCACTGAATGGAACGCCGGCGGCAGCATTATCCGCACCACTTACGGAGAATACAGCGGAGCGTCTTTTTTCGATCTTCCCAACGCAGGTCAGGTCAACAACAAGACTTCTATCCCGAATGAGGAGCTTATGAAGGAGTGCGGCTATCTGCCGAATTTCACCGTTGACAGCACAGACGAGCCGCTCGTGCTCATTTACCATACTCACACCACTGAGACCTACGAGCCGTGCGTCCGCGAAAACTTTGACGCCTCGTTCAACTACCGCACGACCGATGACAGCAAAAATATGGTAATGGTCGGCAACGCAATACAGGCGGAGCTTGAGGCACAGGGAGTCGGCGTTATCCACGTCACAACAGTTCACGACTATCCCTCATACAACGGCTCATACGACAGGAGCCGCGAGTCGATACTGCCTATACTGGAGCAGTATCCGAGCATAAAAGTCGTGCTCGATATCCACCGTGACGCTATTTCGGGTGACGGGTTTGCCTATCAGCCGTACATCGACATAGGCGGCAAGGAGGCGGCGCAGATAATGATAATATCCGGCTGCGATGACGGAACGCTCAATATGCCCAACTACATGATGAACTTTCACTTTGCCTGCTATTTTCAGCAAAAGCTTGAAAGCGATTTTCCGGGACTTACACGTCCTATACTCTTTGACTACAGGCACTACAATCAGGATCTGACCTCCGGCAGTCTGCTCATCGAGGTCGGCTCGCACGGCAATACCCTTGAACAGTCGCAGTATTCGGGACAGCTCATCGGAAAATCCCTCGGCGAGCTTCTTATCTCCATGAAGAAAGGATAAAAATGTTTCGCAGAAAGAAAAAAAAGGCCGTCAGAGCAGTTTTTGTATATCTGCTCCTGACAGTCGGTTCATGGATGTTTATAAATTCGTATGCCAATTCCTACAACAGATTCACGCAGGAGAAGATAGCTCCTGCGAGCCTTGTCATGACCGGCAGCACGGCAAATGTTGAGATACTCGAATACTCGGCGCAGTTCAGCATTTCGGGATTGTCGCCCGAAAGCAGAGTTTACTGCATTGCCTACCTGCTCGCTCCCGATGAACTCAGAGCATCCGCATATTTGATCTCCGCTTTACCATAGACTCGGCAAGCCTGCCGTAGTAAAAAGTATTGAGTTCGCCCGTATATATCAGGGTAGCGCCCGGAAATGTGCGGAAATCATCGGGTATGTAAAGGCTGAACGGCTTTTCGAGCGGTATGCCGATCTTGCTCATCGTATACGCCACAAACTGCGAACAGACAAAGCTTTTCTTGCGATTCCACTCAATATTTAAATGAACGGCAAGCAGACCGAGAAGATTATACGAGTAAATTCTCCTGTTGTCGTTGAAGTGCTTTATAATGCGGTTGTACTCCCTTTTCTGCTCCAAGGTAACAGGTATGCGGTAAATTTCACACGGGATCCTGCCGTATCTTCCGAGAGTTCCCTCCCCGACTATCTCCTTGTTGAATGTTGCCGGCAGAGGAAAGGGACGATATGTGCGGCAGAAACTATACATTTCAGATAAATTCACATCGCCCGAAAGCGATACATGATTATACGGCTTTTTGGTCATAAATCGGAAAAATTGTGCCGGTTTGGTTCCCGTCTGAGCCACTATTAAATATATGTAGGAATCCAAAAACATTCCCTCCTGATTTTTTCTAAAATAATTATACCACAACCTCTTGCAAATTTCAATAGTTTTTGGTATAATATAGTTAGACGCGCTTTTATTTACGCAATGCAATAAATTTGTGCTGCTGTCAGCGTCTCATTTAACTATGCGCCTGTAGCTCAGGGGATAGAGCATCGGCCTCCGACGCCGTGTGCACAGGTTCGATTCCTGCCAGGCGTACCAGCGGTAAAACTCCGCAAGCGCTTTGCGTCTCACTTTGGTGAGGCGCATTTTTCATCTCAGGAAGTATATTATGCAAAGATCCGCCCGATCGTTAAAACCGGACGGACCTTATTTTTCAACAGTTGTTGAAATCTTTGTTGATAATCAACAAATCAAAGAGCCGCAAGCTTTGCAAACTTCTCCTTTAATGCAGGATAGATCTCGCGGTAAAGACGGTAATACTTCTCATATTCGGGAACATTTTCCGCATTGGGCTGCTGAACCTTATCAGCCTTGATAATAGCTGCACAAGCTTCGGGAACGCTGCTGTAGATACCTGCGCCAACACTCGCAAGAATACCCACGCCGAGAGCCGGGCCTTCCTTTGAAGCCACTGTCTTTACGTTGCAGTTGTAGAGGTCGGCGAGCATACTTCTCCACAGCGGTGAAGAACCTCCGCCGCCGCAAGCCATCATGTCGCTGACGTTTACGTTCATTTCACGGAAAACCTCTACGCAGTCACGGAGCGAGTAGGTTACGCCCTCCATAACGGCGCGGAGCATATCGCGGCGCGTGTGGATAGCAGAAAGTCCGAAGAAAACTCCGCGCGCGTCGGGGTCGAGGTGAGGAGTTCTCTCTCCCATAAGATAGGGCAGGTAGAGAAGTCTGTTTGCACCAACGGGAACCTGCTCAGCCTGCTTGTCCATGAGGTAGTACTCGTCCACGCCCATAAGCTTTGCGGTCTCCTTTTCAGTCATGCAGAAATTGTCTCTGAACCATTTAAGGGACAGTCCTGCGCCCTGAGTAACGCCCATAACGTGCCATGTATTCGGAACAGCCGCGCAGCAGGTGTGTACTCTGCCCTGCTTGTCGATAGAAATGCTTGACGTATGCGCAAATACAACTCCCGAAGTGCCGATAGTTGTGAAAGCCTTGCCGTCCTCGACAACGCCTGTTCCGACAGCGGCAGCAGCGTTGTCGCCTGCGCCTCCGACTACGATAGTCCCCTCGCAGAGACCGAGTTCGTCCGCCATACACTTTGTGAGCGTACCCGTGACCTCGCACGATTCGTAGACCTTTCCGAGCCAGTTCTTGTCAATTTCAAACGCGGAGAGCAGCTCGTCCGACCACTTTCTGTTCGGCACATCGAGAAGCTGCATACCCGAGGCATCGCTGACCTCAGTCGCGTACTCGTGGGTGAGCACGAAGCGGAGGAAATCCTTCGGGAGCAGAATGTGCGCGACCTTGCTGTAAATTTCAGGCTCGTTGTTCTTTACCCAGAGAATTTTTGCGGCAGTCCAGCCGGTCAACGCGGGATTCGCCGTTATTTCAACAAGCTTTTCACATCCCACGATTTTGTTCATCTGCTCAACTTCAGCGGCAGTTCTCTGGTCGCACCAGATAATTGACGGACGGAGCACGTTATTGTCCTTGTCGAGCATTACAAGACCGTGCATTTGTCCCGAAATGCCGATACCCTTAACGTCCTCCTTTTTCACGCCGCTCTGCGCCATTACCGCCTTGATAGTGTTGACCATTGCATCTGCCCAGTCTGAGGGGTTCTGCTCCGCATAGCCGTTTTTCGGCTGATACATGGGGTATTCTATTGTTTTGGAAGCAATGACACTTCCTTTTTCGTCAAAGAGGACTGTCTTTGTACCGCTCGTACCGCAGTCCACACCTATTATGTATGACATAAATTCATTCCTTTCATTATTGTATAAACCAGAAGTTGTGGTTCTGCTTATTCAGAATCCACCGTAATGTTTTAAGGTTTCTGCTGCAATTTCAGAACCGACATTCATAGCCTTTTCAATATTATTTTCGAGCATATATGAGCAGACAAATCCGGCGTGATAGCTGTCACCACAACCGGTCGTGTCAATTATGCTTTCAACTTTCACAGCTTGCACTTTGAATTCCTGTCCATTAAAGTATGTAACGCTTCCACGTTCTGCAAGTGACACGTTGAACAGGCAACGGTATTTATTCGATAATTCTTTGAACCTCGGCAGGAGTTCTTCCGAGCCGCTTATCATAAAGAAATCAACATATGGAGCAAATCGTTGCATATCCTCAAAATCTCTATATACATCAAAATCCACCGCAAGCTTAAATCCAACTCTTTTTTTCAATTCAACTACCTGCGAAAAACACGAGGCCCAGAAATGAACAAAGACTACATCGGACCTTGATAAGATTTTGATTTCGTTATCATTCAGTACGATGTTATCGAGAATTTCTCCGTTCCATGAATCATCTTTATAATACCTATCGCCCGATTCTGTAAGGTAAGTCATATTATTTGCAGTCTGATACCTTTCATCAATGCGTATATGGTTTTTATCAATATCAAGCTTTGATATTGAATCCATTATCGCTTCTGCATATTTATCTTTTCCGACAACACCAAGAAGCGTAACATCTATATCCTTAAAGTGCGAGGCATGAGCAGCAAAATTCAATGCTTCTCCTCCCGGTCTGATTATTTCAGTACCGTAAAAAACATCTGCACATATACAAGGAAGTGCAGTCAGCTTGATCTTATTCATTATATTACCTCATAAATCCTGATTCAGCTTTATAGCGATCAAATAAAAAACGTCCGAACGCCGTCCCCACGCGGAGAGGCGTCCGAACGTCCATGCATTACAATATTAACGGACACCTAAAAGTATCCAAATACAGCTTAGAGGCTGAACATGATATTGTTGATTATAGCTTCGAGCATTTCCTGACGGCCGCTTGTGAGCGAATCAGTGACCTCACCCTTTTCGAGTGCGTACTTTTCAAGCTCCTCAAAGCCAACCTTGCCGTCAATGATATCCTTACCGATACCCGTTGTCCATGAGGAGTATCTGTCCTCAACGAACTTGTCGATACGTCCGTCATCAATGATCTTCTGAGCAATTCTGAGACCGAGCGCAAATGTATCCATACCTGCGATATAGCTGTGGAAGATATCCTCGGGTGTAAAGCTTCCTCTTCTTGCCTTTGAGTCGAAGTTAAGACCGCCGTTTGTGAAGCCGCCTGCCTTGAGTACCTCGTACATACAAAGAGCTGCATCATAAACATTTGTCGGGAACTGGTCAGTATCCCAACCGAGGAGCGGATCGCCCTGATTTGCGTCGATAGAGCCGAAGAATCCGTTGTCTCTTGCAACGCGAAGCTCATGCTGGAATGTGTGCTGTGCAAGAGTAGCATGGTTAGCCTCAATGTTCATCTTGAAATCGTCCTCAAGACCATACTTGCGGAGGAATCCGAGAACTGTAGCAGTATCAAAGTCATACTGGTGCTTTGTAGGCTCCTTGGGCTTGGGCTCGATGTAGAAATCGCCTGTATATCCGATAGAACGAGCGTACTTAACAGCCATTTTCATAAGACGAGCCATGTTGTCAAGCTCAAGACCCATGTTTGTGTTGAGGAGAGTCTCATAGCCTTCACGTCCGCCCCAGAAAACATAGCCGTTGCCGCCGAGTTTTACTGTAGCCTCGATAGCCTTCTTGATCTGTGCTGCTGAATATGCGAAAACATCAGCCGAGGGAGAAGTTCCTGCGCCGTGCATATATCTCGGGTGGTCGAAGCACTTAGCTGTACCCCAAAGGCACTTAAAGCCTGTTTCTGCCTGCTTAGCCTTGATGTAATCGGTAACGTCATCGAGCTTTGCGTTAGTCTCCTTGAGGTCACCGTACTCGGGAGAGAGGTCGCGGTCATGGAAACAGAAGTACTCGATAGAGAGCTTGTCCATGATCTCGAAAGCAGCGTCAACCTTTGCCTTAGCTCTTGCAGTAGGGTCGGACTCGCCCCAGCTCTTGTCAGTAGTTCCTACGCCGAACATATCTGTGCCGTCTCCGCCCATAGTGTGCCACCATGAAAGCGCAAACTTGAGCTGCTCCTTCATTGTCTTGCCGCCGATGACCTCATCGGGATCGTAGTACTTGAACGCCAGAGGATTGGTGGAGTTCTTTCCTTCATAGGGTATCTTGCCTATGTTTTTAAAAAATTCGCTCATAATTTATAGCCTCCTAATATTTAACTCCTTTAATTTGAGAGCTTAATTATATGGTTATTTTACCACATTCGTGCACAGATGTCAATACAGATTTGCCATATTTCACTATAAACAAAAGTCTCTGCAAAAGCAGAGACTTTTTGCTGTTATCATGTTAAAAGGTCGATCGAGAGATGTCTCGAATCAACGTCGTAGTAATCCTCTATCTCGGCAACATATGAACGGAAGCAGACCTTGCCGTTGAACGTCATGACATCACTCTGGTCGGAAACGCCGAAACTCTTGAGCTGTTCGTCAGTAAGCGTGTTGAGCAGCACCGTCCTGTCCTTTGTCACCTTAAACTTATAATCGTAATACTCGTCCAGATACTCGCTCTGGAATTTCTCTATTGTATCGCTGTCTATCTCGCTGAAATAAATCTTTTTGCCGGAACCTGCTCCTGCGCTGTCTATTACCTCAGCCGAGGGTGAAAGAATGTAATATCTTTCGTTTGGATCCCTGCCTATCCCGAAAACCGCAAGCTGTTCATCATTGAGCGAATCGAGCAGTATCGGGTCAACATTTGAACCGTCCAGACCTATTTGCAGCTTCATGTCTATATCGACATCGGAAAGTGTCAGCTTGTTATCATATGTATAACCAAGCTGTTTAAGTTCATCATCGGTAAGGGTTATCTCAATATTATCGGAGATAGCCTCTATCTGCTGCGTAACGTCCTGTCGGCTCTGCGTAGTCCACTCAATGTCTATCTCCTCAGCAATGGGTCTTACGCGGTAAACCACTCTGTCCATGCTTTTAAGAGTGAAATTGACAAAAGGGAAATCCTCGTCCGCGTAATTTGGTTCAACATAAACCGCCGTGCTTCCGTTCGAGGTATCCTCGGTATTTATAACGGTGTAGCGATAGCGTCCCGAGGGCGAAGTTCCTTTTTCAACGAGAGTCTCCTTGGCGGAGGAAACAAAGAACGATGTGAATACGAAGTAGCCGAGCGCTCCGAAAATGTACATCAGCAGTACTATCGTGCCGACTGCGGTCTTGCCGCCCTCACCTGCTCCTGAAAGCAGAAGTATCGTGACACCGGTGATTATGATAGGGATTATCATTCCCCACTCGCCGAAATACAGCAGCACCACCGGCAGCATTGCGGGCAGGATTATAAAGCTTGCGATACGCGTAATGACCTGTTTTCTCGTGTAGAGCATTGCCACAAGGGCAATTATTGAAACAACTGTGACAGTAAGGCACAGCGAGACCCTGTCCCTGACGTGTATCTCGTAGAATATCGAGAAGTAACAAAGACGGCATACTGCGAGCGCATACAGCAGACTCAGGACTGCAACAACTCTTTTTGTCCAGATATTTCCCAAGAAGTTATTCATTATTGCCTCCGAAATAATATTTTATATATAATAAGCTGTTCGAGAAGTCGTACATTTAATATTATAACACACCATTTCGCAAAAAGCAACTACGGAGAGCAAAATTTCCCCTATTTATTTTTGAGAGCCTGTCTCGTGTCTGAGCAGGAACATTCTTCCGCTGTACGGCGGGATATCCATGACGAGTTTTCCGCCGCTCAGACTGAATTTTGTCTTGCCGTCGGGAGTTTTTCCGCTGTAGAGCTGATTGTCGGAATCGAGGAGGAGTTCAGCCGAAAAGTCCTCTCCTATCGTTACGCTGTAGTCAAACTGAACCCAGTCGGAGAAGTTCATGACTGCGAGGATATCTCCGTCCTTGCTCTTTCGGCGGATAGCGTAAACGCAGCGTTCCTCCGAATTACAGTCCTCCCACTTGAAATTAGTCGGGTCATAGTCATAGTGGAGCGCATTATATTTAAGGTAAATCTTGTTGAGTGCCTTGATATACTCGCGGAACGAGTCATGAAGCGGATATTCCAGCATATCCCAGTCCTGCTCTCGTTTTTCGTCCCATTCGCGGAGCTGAGCTATCTCGTTGCCCATAAAATTGAGCTTTTTTCCCGGGTGAGCCGTCATGTACATATACAGTGCCCTCGCCTGCGGGAATTTCTCGGGATAATGGCCATACATTTTCTGCGCAATGGTAGCCTTTCCGTGAACGACCTCATCATGCGACAGCGGCATGATATAGTTCTCATTATAAAAATAGAGCATGGAGAACGTAAGCTTGTGATAATCTCTTGTGCGGTACATCGGCGGAGTCTGGAAGTATTCAAGCGTATCGTGCATCCAGCCAAGATCCCACTTGTAGTCGAAACCAAGACCGCCTGCAAAAACGGGCGCAGTTACCTTTGGGTGCGAGGAGGAGTCCTCTGCGGAGATCATAGCCGAGGGGTGGCGAGCCTTTAGTCCGCAGTTCATGTTCTTGATAAACTCTATTGCATAGCGGTTTTCGCCGAGATGTTCATTACCGTTCCAGTAAATGAGGTTGCGCACCGCGTCCATGCGGAGTCCGTCAAAGTGATAGACGCTAAGCCAGTAGTTCGCCGCAGACTGGAGGAACGAGCGGACTTCGCCCTTTGAGTGCATGAAGTTGATACTTCCCCACTCATTATAAGCCGCCTTATCGTCCGGAAACTCGTACAGCCGCGTTCCGTCATATTCATAGAGTGCAAAGTCGTTTACCGCAAAGTGCACAGGCACAAAATCCATGATAACGCCTACGCCCTTTTTGTGGCACTTGTCAACAAGCTGCATAAGCTGCTTTGCCGTTCCGTAGCGTGATGTCGGCGCAAAAAATCCCGTGTTCTGATATCCCCACGATTCATCTGAGGGGTGCTCGCTGAGAGGCATAAGTTCAATGTGAGTGTAGCCGAGTTCAACCGCGTAATCCGCAAGCTTATCGGCTATTTCCGCATAGTTGTACCAGCCCTCGTACTCAAGTATCTCCTCGGGTGTAGTGAGCACAGGCGTTTCAACAGCCTCCGTCTTGTCATGGTAGACCTTGCCCGGTTTTCTCAGCCACGAGCCGAGGTGGACTTCATAAATATTGAGTGCCTTGTCCCGGCAGTCGCTTCTGCGGCTGAGCCACTCGGAATCGTGAAAGCGATATCCCTTTATGCTGCGAATGACCGAGCAAGTCCCCGGGCGAAGTTCCATTCCGAATCCGTAAGGGTCGCAGTGGTCAAGAAATTTTCCCTGTCTGTCATAAATGCGGTACTTATAGCGCATTCCCTCTTTAGCCTCGGGACAGTGCAGTTCAAAAAAACGGCCGTCCTCGATACGCTCCATGGGAATATCATTCCAGCCGCTGAAATCTCCTATTACCGAGACTTTTGATGCATTCGGAGCATAGGTTCGGAATGCCGTCTCCTTCTTCGAGACGTGTGCTCCGAGGTACTCATAGGCTTCAAAAGCCTCGCCTTTGTAAAATCCGTAAATATCCATATGATCACTCCAAGATTGACAAGTGTCTTTTATTAGTTTATAATATAATTATATACATAAGTGTAGAAAATTTCAAGCAACGATTTTCTACACAAGTCAATAAAGCGACGGTCGTCAAAAATCGTCAATTTTAATGGAGTATTACTATGGACATGAGGATCGAAAAAACAAGAAGAAGCATAATAAATGCGTTTTTGCAGCTACGCGCTCAGAAGCCGCTTGAAAAGATAACGGTCAAGGAGCTTTCCGCTCTTGCCGAGATAAACAAGGCTACGTTTTACCTGCACTACCGCGATATCTACGAGCTGTCGGAATCGCTCGAACGCGAAGTGGTTCGCTCAGTCCTGCACGGGATCGAGCACCCCGAGAACATTCTGACCGACAATAAGCAGTTTATCCGCGAACTTACGACCTCGTTCGTAGCCAACGAGCAGCTTATGAAAACTCTTTTCGAGGGCAACCGCAGCGGAAGTTTCCTGTCACTTTTCGAGGAGGAACTTACCGCTGTTATACTGAGTGTTCAGCCTGATTATCAGCCGAGTATAAAGAGCCGCATGATGATGACATACCTGATATACGGCGGATATTATACCTATTTTAAATACTGCGACTATGGAATAAAAGCCGTTCTCGACCTGATAGAAAAGCTATCTGACGGCATAATGAAGGTCTACGAAGAATAGATAAAGAGGGTATCCGAGAACCTCGGATACCCTCTACTTGTCAAAAAATGTAAATTTATAAGGGAACGCCCTCACTTGCAGGGCGTTCCCTCTTAAAAAACAGTCCACAGGACTGTTTTTTAATTCACCCTTTGCGGAGCGCTTTGAAGGCTGTTTGCGGGGCTTTGCCCCACACCCCACCAAAGGCTCTGCCTTTGGAATCCGCTAAAGGGTTAACAACCCTTTAGAATCCCATTATTAATTTTAAACATACTAACATTTTTTAACTGTAATTTCTCGCAAGACGATAGTCCACCGCTCCCGAAAACGGGTCATAGATTATATCATCATTGTCCTTGTGCGCGATCAGGTAGGAATTCTTGTAAAAGAGCGGAATAAAGCGGTATTCGCTAAGAATAGCCTTTTCTGCGGCTGTATACCGGTCAACAAGTTCCGAGACCGAATCACAATGCAGGATATCGTAAGTGTACGGATCGCTGCCGTATCCCGATTTCAGGCACTCGACCGTCTCAAACTGGTCGATTACCGAAAGTCCGCTGTTGAAAGTTCCGCGAACGGGATAAAGCGCTATTTTGTAATCGCCTTCCTCGATCCGCTGATAAAACTCACTCTGCGTCACTTCCTCTATACCCACATAAAAACCGAGAGTGTCCTGCCAGCTTTGCACAAGATAATGGATATATCCCGAATCCACGGTACTTGAGCACACGAGTATCTTTACATTGTCGAACGAAATATTTCCGAGAGCAGTCTCCGCTCTATCAAAGCTTGCGGCGGCCTTATCCATATCATAGCAGTCAAACTGCTTGTCCGACGATAAGTCACGGTAGCTTCTGCCGAGCTGCCTGACCGCGGGCGGAATTATTCCGTAAGCCACCTGAACATCGCTTCCCACCTGTTCGGCAAGAGCCTCTCTGTCAATGGAATACGCGAAAGTACGCCGCATTTCCGCGTGTGAGAACACCTTGTCATCGGAGTTGAAAATAAGTCCCAGAGTTGTTGCTTTTGTTCCGCTTACGGAGTACTTTTTCGTATTATAGCCGCTGCTTCTGAGCGAAGTAAAACATTCAGCCTCGCCGTCCTTGAAAAGTTTCTTGATGTCGGACTCGGTATCTTCGATCGAAAAGCTGACGTAAGACGGCAGAACCTCATAACTCTCGCAGACATTCGCGCTGTTTTTGCGCATATAGAGGATATTGTTCGAGCCGTATGGATCATAGAACCATTGTCTGACATAGAAAGGGCCGTTTGACATGACCGAACGGTCATCGAGTCCGTAGCGTCCCTTTGTGCTGAGAAAAAATTCCTCATTGCACGGAAATGCCGCCTGCGTTGAGAGGAGTTTCAAGAACTCGGCGCACGGATAATCGAGCGTTATCTCAAGCTGAGTGTCGCTCTTGGCAACAATTCCCGAATCGTCGGGCGAAAGCTGACCGCTGAGTATCTTCTCACCGTTTTTTATGCAGGCAAAATCCTTTGCGTAGGGCGACTTCATTTGTGGGTCGAGCAGTCTTTTCAGCGCAAAAACGTAATCCGCCGCCGTTACCGGAAAATACTCTCCGTCATCTATAACATCATCATCGTTTTCATCGAAGAACCAGTAGTTGTCCTCACGCAGGTCAAATGTATAGACCAGACCGTCCGCGGAAACATTGTAGTCCGAGGCGGTGCAGACGGACAGATTTCCGTCCTTGTCGGTCTGCATAAGACCGCTGTAAAGGTTCTTGATAACAGTAGCCGAAGATTCGTCCTCGGCAAACTGCGGGTCAAGACTCTGTGGATTGCCCTCCAGCGCAACCGAATACATATGTCCCTCGCCGCCGTTGGTATCAGAGCTTCCGCAGGAAAACAGCGATACCGTACACAAAGCCGCACACATAGCGGCAATTATTCTCTTCATGCAGAATTGTCTCCTTTTGTATGCTGCAACAGCCGTTACGGCATATTAATATGTCCCCCTTTGTCAGGGGGACAATTTTCTTAGGGAGTGTTGACACTAAGATAATATGCAGATTTTCGAGCATAAATTTTACGTAGACAAGGCAAAAAGTCGCAGGCAGGCTGTCGCCTGTCAAGACTTTTTAACGCAGGATGCGTGAAATTTTGCCGAAAAGATGCGTTGTTAGGCTTAGGGGCAACACGACCTAGTTCATGGTCACAGTAACGATAAAGCCGTCAACATTGTTACCCGAAACTGTATATGTCTTGTTTACGGGAATGGGAACGTCAGTTGCTGCTCCTGCCGAAGCAACGTAGTATACACTGTAAAGAGTGCCGTCAACGTTGACTTCAAGCGGCTTATCATTAGTATATTCCTTAATCTTCTCAATATACTCCTCGAGGCAGAGGTTGTTCTGCTTTATGTAATAAGCGTGGGGAACGCCTACATAACGGTAAGTGTAGGTTCTTGTCTTTTCGCCCGTATATGTCTCCTTGCCGTCGGGGAAACGAAGAATAAAGCCGTATCTTGCAGCATTTTCGTCTATCCAAGCGTAATCGCCTGTTGCCGAGTAGTATCCCGAACTTGAACCGTCCTTGGGGAAGATACCCATATCGAACATTCTGCCCGAGTGGTAGTCGGTAAATCCGCCGCTGAAAGTGGAGTTTCCGTTATAGTACTTGTCGTTCTGCTCCTCAAGTGTGCGGTAGCCGCCAATAATGGTGATATCGTCATTATTTGTCTGAGCGTGGAATGCCTTCATAAGCTCGTTGAGAGCGTTAAGTGCATTTGAGTCAAGCTTTATTACCATATCGCTTACATGGAAGCTCTCGGTGTCGATATTGCCGTAAAGTGTAACAAGATCCGTATCATCAGAGGGGAAAGTATACTCATGGCTTGAATTGATAAGCACAAGGTCTCCGCGCTTTACGTCCTCGGAACTGTGCGACTCGGTGGTATACTGCATCTGAGAAGTTGCCTCTCCCGACGAACTCGAAAGGATAGCATCAGTCTCGCCGCTTGCCTCAAGGTTATCGACTATCGAGGACTGCGGAGTTTCCTCTGAAGTGGAAGTCTGTCCAGTATTATCGGTTGTGGATTTCTTGTTTTTGTCTCCCGAAATGCTCTTTGCACAGGAAGAAATAATTACAATGAGTACGACCAGAACGAGCAAGACCGCGAGAATACGGTCATATCTTACTCTGTAGCGCTTTGATGTACGTTTGCGGTCTCTGCGCTTGCTGCCATCTGCCATATAATAAAATCGCTCCTTATTTCAAGACTGTTTAAAGCCGTAATTTCAAATATATTTTTATTATACCACAAACAGCAAAAATTGTAAAGCTTTTTTTGAACTGAGTTTAATTTATCCGCTGAATTTTCACCTATATGTCACAATTACGGATCCGAGATACAAAAACGGCAAAAATAATTTACACGGTCTGCTTGTGTTTCAAGGTAAAATATGCTACAATTTACCTGAACGAATTTTCAAGGCATACCGCATCATGATATTCTGTGTAAAAGGAGACTGTATGAAGATAAACCGCGTAAAACTGAGTTGCAGGACTGACGTGCCTGTCGTTGGCGAATCCGACCTCGACCACACGCTGATACTGTTCCGCTCGCCCGTTATTATCCCGACAAACGGGAAAAAGCAGAAATACAGGGGTAGCTGCGCCATTTTGTACAACAGCGGTTCGGCGCGTTCATTCAGTCCCGCAGGCGACAATCCGCTGCACTATGACATGATAAGCTTTCGCCCGTCTGCCGCCGAAAGGAGCTACATAGCCTCCATGAATATCCCGCTTGACACGCCGATACGGCTTTCCGATGACTACATTGCCGCAACTGCAATGCGCTCGATAAAGTCGCAGTCCGCGCGCAGGAGCAAAAACTCCGTTGAATTTGCCGAGCTTTCCATGCGGCTGATATTCATTTCACTGAGTGATGAGTGCAATCCCACGGAAGTCTCGCCGAGTGAAACTATTCCTCACTACACGCAGCTCAAAAATATACGGAACGCGATATACAACGACCCTGTAAACTGCGGCAGCGCCGAGGAACTCAGCGATTCCCTCGGCATAAGCCGCGCCTACTTTCATCGGCTTTACCTCGAAGCTTTCGGCGTGACCTGCCGTCAGGACATTATCCGCAGCCGACTGCTTTTCGCCAGCGAGCTGCTTGAAAGCACGGATATGTCCGTTAGCTCGATCGCCGAGCGCTGCGGTTACGAGAGCGACTCATACTTCATGCGGCAGTTCCGCAAGCACAAGGGCTGTACCCCGACCGAATTCCGCCGCCGCAAACATTCCGAACAGCTTTAGAACTTTCGGAGCAATACTGCAAACTTGATTTATTTCGCAGATTGTGGTATAATTCAGGCAGTACCGCAAAGAAACATCGGTGCGGTCACAGAGCTTGTTTCACACAAGCTCTTAACAAAGATAAATATCGGGAGGATACATAATGAAACGCGATTCCGGCTATAATACAAAACAGAAGGAAAAGCTGCTGGATTACCTCATTAAAAATAAGGAAAAACATACCAACGTTCAGGAGATAAGCGCATTTCTCAACGCAGAGGGCACTCCTGTGGGCGTTGCGACCATATACCGTCAGCTTGACAAGCTCGTTGACAAAGGCATAGTGCGAAAGTACGCCTTTGACGGCAAGACCTGCGCCTGCTATCAGTATATCGACTCCGAACGCGGCTGTCACAATCATTTCCACCTGAAATGTCTGAGCTGCGGCAGGCTCATTCACCTCGACTGCGACCACCTTGCCGAAATAAGCGATCACATAGCCAAGGAGCACGGTTTTCAGATAGATTCCTCGCAGACCGTTTTCTACGGCATATGTTCGGATTGCAGCAAAAAAAAGCAGGAATAACCCCGCCGCCGCAGGGTCTCCCGCTCAAAAATTTCACGCTCTCGGTATCTGACTCTTGGGAATATAGATTTTTATGTCCTTGTCGTATTCGTCATTCATATTATCACCTCCGTACATTTATTATCTCTCCCGAAGGTGCAGATATACTCTTGAAAATAATATAAAGGAAAATTTTTACATGAAAATTATCAAAGCTCTGGGAATTTACGCTGCGGCGGAAATTTTCTGTCTTTTTATCGGACTCACTCTTGCAGGCTCGTCAAGTCCGGCAATGCGTGTTATCTGCTCGATATGCACCGTAGGGATTCTCGTAGTGCTGCTCGCAAATTTTGCCGTGAAAGAGGCTCACAGCGACCTGAAACAGGAACGCATCTCAGGCGAAAAAGCTTCCCACGCGATAACAGCGGTTTCGGGTATCACACTTTCGCTCCCTGCAATAATAAGCTGGGTATTGCTCATGATTTCGGTTTCCGGCGGAAAATTCGACTTTTACCGCTGGTACAAGCTTATAAATGCGCCCTTTTTGCAGGTGTGCAACCTCATTAACGCAAATGCCTCGTCAACCGCGCTCTCCATGGCGCAGGTCTGCATAATGCTGCCGATGGTGTTTGTGCCGGCAGTTACTTATCTCGCTGTATATTTTCTCACCTACCGCGGAATAATATTCTCTGAAAAAGAAAAAATATAAAAAAACTCCTGATATAATGCCGACCGATACTTCGGCTTGTCCCGAAAAAAGTCTAATATTCCTCTATTCTAAGAGTTTTGCGATCAAGGCTTTGTCGCCGGAAAGCGGATTTTTATGCAAACTGCCGAAAAAGAGGCTTTTTCGTGGTAAAGCGCAGTATTTGCCTTGACATAGCCGCTTTTCCGTGCTAAAATATTATTGAAATTTTTTATTCGGAGGTTTATATCATGGCTTTTTGTCAATTTTGCGGAAGAGAAATTCCCGACGGCTCCGTTTGCGGATGCCCCGGATCACAGCAGGCTGCTGCTCAGAATCAGCAGCAGGTAAACAATGAACAGAATCAGACTACTGCTCCTCAGCAGGGTCAGCCTCAGGCACCCCAGCAGGATCAGCCGCAGTCGAACGGTCAGGCTCCTCAGCAGGATCAGCCCCAGAACCAGTTTAATAACGCTGCTCAGAATGCACAGGCTCAGTTCAACAATGCAGCTCAGAAGGTTGAAGGCATTGCAGGCGACCTTTCAGAAAATCTCCCCGGCAACATGAAGGGCAACAAGAACATCGTCTACATCGCAGGCGCTGCAATAGTTCTCGTTCTCCTCATCATCATTATCGCTTGCTGCTCAGGCGGCGGCGCAAAGGGTACTGCAAAGAAGTTTGCAAAGTCTCTCACAAAGACCAACGGCGCTAAGACATACTACTCACTTACACTCCCTGACGAGTACATAGACGACCTCAAGGACGAGGACGAGTGGGACGATAAGCTTGAGGACTACAATGACTCAATGGAAGATACTCTTGACGATATCAAGATCAAGATCAAGAAGATCGAGAAGAAGGATAAGCTCAGCAAGAAGGAGCTTAAAGGTGCAGAAGAATATTTCGACTATATATATGACTGCAGCGTTGATGTTACCAAGGGTTACGAATTCAAGATCAAGCTTCAGGCAAATGATGACGGCGACAAGGATACAACAACTCAGCGTATCTGCGTTGTTAAGGTAAAGGGCGAGGGCTGGAAGGTTATTACTACCGAAGCAAGCTACCTCAAGGATTACGCTGACTAATGCTCAGGCTTAACTGAATAAAGCAACAAATCCGGAGTTTTATGCTCCGGATTTTTATTTTTGCAATTAAATCCACGGAATATTTAACAAAAACTTTAGCGTAAGTTTGTAAAAAATGCTGATTTTAATATTTTTTCTGATAAAATATTTGAATTTTACTAAAAATGTGTTATAATAAATTCAGATAATTAGGGCGTATCTGAAAACTTTTCTTGTTCGGAAACTGTTCTTATCTCAAAACGAAAGTCGGATTCGGGCGTACAGCAAGGTTTTCTGATACGCCTTTATCCGAATTTGACATAAAGAAAAATAAGCATTTATCAATATCACCCCGGCGTACCTTTTCCAACACTTTTTACAGCCGGATTTCAGAATGGAGTTGTTATTTCATGGAAAACAGAGGTATTAGCAAACTCGACCTCAAAAGAAGAAACAGAATGCAGATACTCAGAGTCATCAGAGAATCCGGCCCTATTTCAAGAGTCGATGTGGCAAGCGCTCTTGAGATCACCAGAGCTGCTGTTACGATCATCACAAATGAAATGATCGAAGAGGGCGTTCTCGTAGAGATAGGCGAAGCTCCCGTAAATACTGAAAAGCTCCAGAAGGGCAGAAGAAAGATACTCATTGATATCAATGAAAACAGCCGTTTTGCACTCGGTGCAACTGTGGACGAAAAGGAAGTAAGCATTGGTCTTACTAACCTCAATTCCGATATTCTCGACAAGTCAAGCATGGTCATTGACGACAGAACCACAAGCAAGGACATCATCAACTACATAATCAAGACCTGTAACGAGATGATCGAAAACAGTGCGCTCACCAAGGACAAGGTTCTCGGTCTCGGCGTTGGTGTAGTTCCCTCAATGTGGGGCAAACTCAAGATATTCTACAAGGACGGTATCCTTGATTTCACTAACTTCATAGACAAGCTTTCGGGCGGTCTTGAGGTCGATATCCACTGCGGAAACGCTATCGGACTCATGGCTCTTGCAAACAACGAATTCCGCACAGCAAACGGTTATCAGACCAATCAGGTTTTCCTCTACAACGGCAATCAGGTAAACCTCGCTATCATCAACAAGAACGAGCTTTCGAGCGATTATGTTTCATACACCTCAACTATTGAGCGCTATATCGTCTGCCCCAATGGCAAGTCATTCGAGGGGTATCCCAACGGTTCGGTCAAGGCGGAACTTTCCCGCACAGCAATAATCAACGCTTTCAATGATATCTACTCAAAGGACAAGACTCCCGTTCTCTACGAGATCACAGAGGGCGATAAGTCCAAGATCAATCCCGACAGAGTTTTCATGGCTCTTATGAGGGGGGATGAAGCGGTAAAGACTCTCGTGGACGATATCATCGCAAAGTACACCGTCCTCATCAACAATCTGGCTATCAGCCACTTTGCAAAGAAGATAGTTCTCCACAATTTCCACCTCAACGAAAAGCAGTTCGACTACTGCAAGAGAGAGATGATACGTCTCGTCAGCGAAGAAATTGCAGACAGAGTTGTGCTCAGCAAGCTCGACGGAAAAAACAACTTCCTCGGCGGCTGCGCTCTCATCATTCAGGACAACTTCTATGTAAAAGGCGGAATGCAGTAATATCAGCGCCATATCGTGAGATATGGCGCTTTAGTCTATCGAAAAATATATTTTAATAAGGGAACGCCCTCCCTTGCAGGGCGTTCCCTCTTAAAAAACAGTCCACCGGACTGTTTTTTAATTCACCCTTTGCGGAGCGCTTTGTGGTTATATGCGGGGCTTTGCCCCACACCCCACCAAAGGCTCTTCCTTTGGAATCCGCTAAAGGGTTAAAAACCCTTTAGAATACCATTATTATAGCGCTATATCGCAAGACATAGCGCCTTTTACGTTATGTATCCTTTCGCTTGGCTGTAAGCTTTTTCACGGCAAATGACACCACTGCAATTGCTATCATCGAACACACGATACCCGTAAACGCTCCTGCGGTATCTATCATCACGTCCTTGAATCGGCAGGCGCGTCCGGGCACGAAATACTGGTGCAGTTCGTCCGTACACGCATACAAAAAGCAGAATCCGAGAGCCGCGGCAGTTTTTACGCTCATCAGCTTTCGCCTGCCAAGCGTACATGATGCCCAGAATCCCAGACACATATAAATGGTAAAATGCGCGGTCTTGCGGATAATATGATCTGCCTTATCCCATATCTCCTGCTGTTTCTCGACAGGAAGCTCGTCATAATCTTGCACAAAAAGCTCTATCGCAGTCTGCGTGAATCCGCCGCTCGTGTCCGATGATACATTGGCGTCCTCGGCAGAAAATATAAAAATTGCCACCATAGACGCAAGTGTAAATATCAGAAAGACTATTCTAAGCGGATATTGCGAAAAATATTTTATCAAAGCAGTTCCCTCCATTGTAAATATTAACGATTTTCATTATGTAAATGCCCGAAAAAGAAATGATTTCACATTTTTTCATATAAATATTGACCTTTGTGCCGTTTTAATGCTATAATAATAGATGTATCTTTCAAAAAACTTTAAAGGAGCTAATAATGAACACATCAGACATCATCATTCTTGCGACGATCATCGTATACATGGCAGCAATGGTCGTGATCGGTATCGTCCTGTCAAGAAGAAACTCAAATGTCGGCGACTTCTACCTCGGCGGCAGAAAACTCGGTCCGCTCGTGACCGCTATGAGCGCGGAGGCTTCGGACATGAGCAGCTATCTTCTCATGGGCCTCCCCGGACTTGCTTACCTCACAGGCGGAGCTGAAGTCGGCTGGACTGCTATCGGTCTTGCGATCGGTACATATCTCAACTGGCTCATCGTTGCCAAGAGACTTCGCGTATACAGCCACAAGTGCGGCGCGATCACTATCCCCGACTTCTTCTCAAACCGCTACAAGGACGACAAGAAGGTTCTCCTCGGCATTTCTGCACTGATAATTCTCATCTTCTTCGTGCCTTACACAGCATCGGGATTCTCAGCCTGCGGAAAGCTCTTCAATTCGCTCTTTGGCTGGAACTACCACACCGCAATGCTCATAAGCGCGGTGATCATCATCGCTTACACCTGCACAGGCGGATTCCTCGCAGCAAGCACGACCGACCTTATTCAGAGTATCGTCATGACGCTCGCACTCGTGAGCATTCTCATTTTCGGCGTAAGCAATGCAGGCGGACTCGGCAACGTAATAGACAACGCAAAATCTATCCCCGGCTACTTCTCGCTTGCCTCTATCCACAATGTTGAAACAGGCGGAGCTGACAAGTACTCCATTCTTACGATAGCCTCGCTCCTCGCATGGGGACTCGGCTACTTCGGAATGCCCCACATACTTCTCCGTTTCATGGCAGTTGAGGACAAGCAGAAGCTGAAAACCTCGCGCCGTATCGCTTCCATATGGGTGGTCATCTCAATGGCTATCGCCATTTTCATCGGCTTTATCGGAAATGCGCTCACAAAGAAGGGCGAGTTCGCAGCGCTCAGCGGCGCTGACTCCGAGCGAGTTATCATCAAGATAGCTCAGTACATGAGCGATCATCACACTGCTTTAGCAGTTATCGCAGGTCTTGTATTTGCAGGAATTCTCGCCTGCACAATGTCAACCTCCGACTCGCAGCTTCTTGCAGCCTCGTCAGCGGCTTCGGAGAACATTCTCAAAAGCGTTCTCAAGATCAAAATGGACGAAAAGAAGTCCATGTTCACAGCGCGTATCGCACTCGTTATCATCGCAGTTCTCGGCGTTATCATCGCTTGGGATCAGAACAGCTCTATTTTCCGCGTAGTTTCGTTCGCGTGGGCAGGCTTTGGCGCAACATTCGGCCCTGTTATCCTCACCGCTCTTTTCTGGAAGCGCTCCAACAAATACGGCGCAACAGCAGGTATGATAGCAGGCGGAGTTATGGTATTCCTCTGGAAGTTCGGTATTGCCAAGCTTGGCGGAGTATTCGCTATCTATGAACTGCTTCCGGCATTCGTGGTCGCACTTATTGCAATAATCGTTGTATCACTCTGTACAGCACCTCCCTCAAAGGAGATAACAGAAGAATTCGACAGCGTTCAGGCAGACCTTCATAAATAATTCAAGGGGACTCAATTGAGTCCCCTTTTTGTTTTAAAGTTACTTGAGAAGCTCGGAAGCGTCCTTGATATCAGCAGGAGTTACATTAACGTTGATAACAGTTTCCTTATCGTTGTTATTTTCTCTTGTCGGGAAGAAACCGACAGTAAACTCTCCAAGGTCGCCGTTGATTACGAATCCGCCCATAATTCCCGAAAAATCGCCGTTTGCAGGAACGTCAAACGGGTCGGGCGTATAAATTCCTTCCCTGAAATTGTTCCTTGCATACATCTGTGCGCTTATGTGAGAATTTATAGTAGTGCCGTCCGATGACTGAATGTAGAAGTTGTTGAGACAGCTAAGCGAATACGCTGTATCCGTACTATTGTGGATAGTAACATCGAAGTAGAGATATTTGCTGCCGTTATCCTGCACAGGAGTAAGGTAAACAGAATTGAGCTTGAAAACAGTCTCATTCTCGTCTGCCTCCTCATTCATGCTGACCTTTACCTTGTTAGTGCCGATATTCTCGTTCTGACTTGTCGTGGAACTGCTTGTTTTTCCCTTTTTATCTCCACAGCCGACTGTTGAAGCAACTGCGATCATTGCTGTAAGAACAAGAGCTGTGATCCTGAATTTTTTCATTTCAATATCCTCCGATTATTTATAATGTAAGAACCCGCCCGCGTAGGAAAGCCGTGCGTTTATTCCTATGGAACAGGTTATAAACCTTGCGCCGAAATGCCGTACTCAAACGCATAAGACACCGCAGATCTCGCGCTGTGCTGTCTTTATAGAATTGCTATAGTAATTATACCATATTATCGTATTTTGTCAAGCAGAGCCGCGGCAAAAAGTCCTGTCCGGCGACTGTGTCCGGGTCTGTGCTTTCTCATATATGCAAAAGTTGCCTCCTCGCCGCGGTCTTTCAGCATTCGCAGCAGAAACTCAAGCTTTTTCGCTGTATATTCCTCAATGATACGGCGGTGTTTTGCGCGGAGAAAGTACTCCAGCGGCATTGACTCGTTGTAATTTTCCTTGTTGTATATCTTGGAGGCGGCAACCCTGTCGCAGAACATCTCGTAAATATACACGTCCGGCATTCTCACGGGTTCAAGCGTCTTGGTGACATAGCTGTAATCCGTCCAATACTCAAAATGGTGGCGGTTTCTTCCCTTGTGGTGCATCCACGCGCGGGACGCTCCCTCCACTTCGCGCTCACGCTCGTTCGGACTGCGGTTGCCCTGATAATAGAGCACTCCCGGGATAAACTCGGTCGGCGAATACTTTGACAGGTCGTGAAGAAGTCCCCTTATCGGGATCCATGCCTTAAAGCAATGTATCATGACCATTCTGCGATGTTGGCGAATGGTTCTGAGGTGGCCGAAAAAATTTTCTATAAGCTTATTCATATTTTCTCATTAAAGCCTCCTCAGCGTCTCTTGTTAATGTCAAGAACGCTGTTTTTAATGATGAGTTTTCCGCTGATCACGCGTCTGCCCTCGCAAACAGCAGGGTCGGTCAGCTTTTTCGATATTATTTCAACGGAAATTTCAGCCATTTTTGCAATATCGACCTCTATTGTCGTTATTGTCGGGATGCAGATACTCGACATGGTGTAATTGTCGTAACCCACGACTGAAATGTCCTCGGGAACGCGCACGCCCTTTGTTCGCAGTGCGGAAATTACGCGGAAAGCTGTCTCGTCACAGTTGCACACAAAAGCTGTCGGCATATCGGCGGGAAAGTCTATCTTAGTGTGGAGCACACCGAATTCGTCCCTGTCACCGATAGTCCAGTCAGGTCGGTATTCAAGCCCGTTCTCCATGAGACACTTGACATAACCGAGAAAGCGGTCGTTAATGCTGCTCGTGGCGTTTACCGTGCCGAAAAAGCCTATTTTGCGGTGTCCCATTTCCACGAGATAGTCTGTTATCATGTAGCCGCCATTGTAGCTGTCGGAGTTCACCGAATCGATATTGTAGCGGCTGTCATAGAAATCAACAAACAACAGCGGAATAGTAAGCTTGCTGAGGCTGTCGATGAAACTGCGGCGAACCTGCCCGATCACGATTATCGCATCGACCTTATTGTCGTAAGCCATGTTCGGGAGGGTTCCCTTCAGTTCGCTTTCCCGCTTTACGCATTCAAAAACCGTGCTTATATTAAGCTGCGAGAGCTTATCGGATATTCCTGCGGTAAGTTCCCAGTAGAAAGTTCCGCGCTCTCCGACGAACCGCTCAGAGGTAAGGATACCTACATTTTTGCCGTAATGCTGTATGTATGAACGTTTTCTGCCGATCTTCGTGTTGGACGGCTTATAGCCCATTTTTTCAGCCGTCTCGCATATTTTCTTTCTCGTCTCATCGCTTACGCCGTCACGTCCTGCAATGGCATTTGAGACCGTGACCACGCTAACTCCGAGCTTATTGGCGATATCAAGCATCTTTACGCCGTTTTTCAAGTAATCACCCCGTGTTGTGCGGTTTACAGAAATTAAACCGTACATTTTATTTTTTCAGACCCGTCTGCATAAGAGCGTCACTCCGCCGAAAATTCGCGGTCATGCCGCCTGACAGGCAATTTATCGGCTTATATTATACCATGTTTTAAGTAAAAAATAAAGTAGGGACGGCAATTTTTGGCGAATCCGTTAATTTCCCGTTCTAAGTTTGTACATAATATATAAGAACGGCAGAGTGCATAAGCTCTCCGCCGTTTGACAAACTATTCATCAAGTCCGTTCTGAACGCTCTGCTCTCCTGCGAGGTAGGGGTAAATTTCGCCATAAGCCTGCTGTATCTGCTCAGGATCAACAGAAAACGGGATACGTCCGGTCATGTCTCCCAGCGAAGCCGAAGGGAAAATATACTTCATTCGCTCCGCATTCGGGTCGGGAACAGGAATATTGCGGGTTTGCTCATTCATATAATATCATCTCCCGAAGTTATTGTTTCCGAAACATCAGGAATTATCCGCGTTGGCAAGCAGATCCTTTTTTTGCAAAACATATCACAAATTATCATTTTATTAACAAAAAATTGTCAAAATAATAATGTGCAGTATAAATACTTGTGGTAATATTAATATAAATAATAAGTTCGGGAGGTGAACTGGTGAACAGTCTTACTGAAACAGACAAGAAAATTATTATTGACGTAACAGATGAATTTGACTACTCAACGCAAAACGAAGAATACAGCAAGGAATTCAAAAACTGGCGCAGAAATAGATCAAACCACTTCGCCTTTAACTTCTCAATGAACAAAAAGGAAAGCGTCTATGTTGACGGAAAGGGCTTTGAGACCGGTTCACTGAAAGAAGCCGAAAATGAGTGTATCAGCCGCCTTATGTACATAATCGGGATCGCCATGCTGATATGGGTAACGATCGACAATATACTCAGCAGAATGGTCATCACTGTTCTGGGTTTTCTCGGCTTTGACATACATACATCTATTTTCAGTTCGGCTATTTTCGGCGGAAGTGTCGAGATCATAACCGCCCTTATGCTTATTGCACTTCTGAGGCTTATCATACCTGCAATTTACCTGCATAAAAAGCTGAAAATGCCCAAAAGAGTGGAGTTTATGCGCACTCTGCACCACCCGTCAGACATGATATGCTCTATCTGCATGACGCTTGTGGTCTCGTCAGTTTCAAGCATTCCCCTGCTCTACAACAGCAGTGCAAAAGCACTGTACACCTACTTCAAGAACCTCAACGTGGATATCTCCGTATGGGATCAGAATGAATACGTTGTATACACTATCTTTAATGTAATAATTATCCCTATCCTCGCAGAAATGCTCTTCAGAGGTGCTATTTTTGCCGCGCTCAGGCAGTTCGGGGACTGGTTTGCGATAATCATAACCACCCTTATGACGGGTCTGCTCGTGCAGGATATTCAGGAATTCCCTGCGGCTGTACTTATCTCGCTCGTTGCCTCTATCGGTATGCTAAGGAGCGGTTCGCTGATAACCGCTATCTTTGTGCGCACTATCTACAAAATGTATCAGCTCGCAGTCGTGATAATTCAGGCGGGAGCGCTCGGCAACTCGAACAAAATGCTGACGACCTTTATCCTCGGAACTTTCATTATCGGTGCTGCCTGCTCGATCCACTTCTACTTCGTACTTTACCGCAAAAATAGTCTGCGCATTGTGAAGTACAACTCGGGAGTTTCCATGCCCCGCAGAATACTTAATGCAGTCAGACTCTTTCCGTTCCCGGCAGTCGCTGTAATGTGCCTGATTTCAGCAATCATCAAAATTATTTTTTAGGAGAGTGTATGGAGAAGTACATGAAAAGAGCCATCGAGCTTGCCAAGGAAGCTTTCGCAGAGGGTGAAGTTCCCGTCGGAGCGGTCGTGGTAAAGAAAACTACGGGCGAAATAGTCGGCGAGGGACGAAACAGGCGTGAAACTGCAAAAAATGCTCTCGCTCATGCCGAAATAATCGCCATTGACGAGGCTTGCCGAACTCTTGGCGGCTGGCGGCTTCCCGAGTGTGCGCTCTATGTGACGCTTGAACCCTGTCCCATGTGCTGCGGAGCGATAATTAACTCGCGTATCGACAATGTTTATTTTGGAGCGTATGACTTCAAAAGCGGTTCAGCCACATCAGTACAGAATATGTTTGCACTGCCCTACAATTACCGTCCCGAAGTCATCGGCGGAGTCATGGAGGACGAGTGTGCAGAACTGCTGTCACAGTTTTTCAGACAGCTTCGCGAGAAGAAAAAGAAGAAATAGCAAAAACTCCTGCGGATATTAGGGAGCGTTGACACTAAGATAATATGCAGATTTTCGAGCATAAATTTTACGTAGACAAGGCAAAAAGTCGCAGGCAGGCTGTCGCCTGTCAAGACTTTTAACGCAGGATGCGTGAAATTTTGCCGAAAAGATGCGTTGTTAGGCTTAGTGTCAACACTCCCTAAGTCCACAGGAGTTTTATTAATAATGGGATTCTAAAGGGTTGTTGACCCTTTAGCAGATTCCAAAGGCAGAGCCTTTGGTGGGACGTGGGTCAAAGCCCCGCAAACCCTCCAAGCGCTGCATTAAGCGTGTTTTTCCCTGCGCTGTCTTAAAAAGGCTGCTCCCGAAAGCGAATACAACGAGCCGATGTAGACAGCTCCGCCGATACCTACAGACAGCGTGAGTGAAACAAAAGCCGAGACTTCGGCACGGCAGCAGATATCAGAGGTAAGATGTGCCGAAATTCCGCATAGTGCCGCACAAAATGCAATTTTTACAAACGGCACTGCACTAAGTCTTACCGCCGTCACGCGCATATAGACCGCAAATGCCGCGGCGAATACGACCGCATATGAAACAGAAGTAGACACAGCCGCTCCGTCAACGCCCATAACAGGTATCAGCAGCAGGTTTCCGCCAAGTTTAACGGCTGTTCCGAGGAGCATTATTTTCAGCGGCAGCGAGGGTTTGCCTATTGCCTGAAGCATACTGAAAAGCGGCGCAGAAAAGCACAGCAGAACCATTCCCGGCATGAGAAGCCGCAGGGCGTTCACGCAAACCGCCGCCTCGTCAGGCTGGAGCGGATAGAGTACGCTCAGTATCTCACTTGAAAGCGCGCCTATCCCGAACGCTGACGGCATTGCAAGGATAGCCGTTGTGAGCAAAACCTGCGAAGTGTTGGCATTAAGCGATGCCTTATTGCCGCTTTCCCACGCGCGGGTAACGCATACAAGCGCGCTCTTGCCGAGCATATTCGTGACCGAGGGCACAAGCGCAAAGACTGTAAGGGCGATTCCAGCAAAAGAGCCGTAGACAAACTGAGGGTATTCCTGCGATGAAACCTCCCCCGGCAGCGCCGAATTTTTCGGCAGACAGCCCACAATAGTCCACATATCAATGAGCGCAGTGAGATTCGTCACAACTGCGCTCACTCCTATCGGCAGAGCGGTTCGCATAAGCTCGCGTGAAATATCTCTGCTGCTCCTGAGTTCAGACCGCGCCGCTCTACCGTATCTATCGCGTTCAAGGAGGCGGATAATTCTGAAATAGGCCGCTGCTCCGACATTTGAAAGCGTTACACCGAGAATTCCGGCAGTCGCCGCTATCGCCTTTATATCGCCGATTTCGGGGAACATCGCAAGCATGGCGCTCTCGTGACTTGTGACATATCCGCAGAGGAAAAGCCCTGCCGCGACCTTAACGATACCCTCAATGACCTGAGATACTGCTGTCGGGTACATATTGCTCATGCCCTCGCAGTAACCTCTCTCAACTGCGGTAACACAGCCGAAAAATACGGCAGGAGCTATCGCCGCAACAGCAGGGTAAGCCTGCGGACTTCCCGCGAAATACAGGCAAAAAGGTTTGGCAAGGAGGAATATCGCCACGCTGCCGACAATTCCGCAGGCTGAAAACAACAGCATAGCAACATGACGGATTTTTTCCGCATTATGTATCTCTCCGCGTGCCGCACTCTTTGCCGTCATTCCTGCAACTGCGGCTGTTAGTCCCGTGACCGTAAGCGCGTATATCGGCATAAACAGGCTGTATGCACTGCTGAAATAGCTCATGCCTATTCCGCCGAGAATGTTGGTCAGCGGTATCTTGAAAAGCGCTCCCAGCCCCTTTGCCGCAACTGCCGAGAGCATAAGTATCACAGAAGCCTTTATAAAGCTTTGTTTTCTCATTGTTTCACCCCGATTCAGTTCAGTATATGTGCCAAAAGCCTCAATATAGAACCCTGACTGCCACTCTATTTGGGAGCAGGCTCGTTTTCTCCTCGCAAACCTGTGGATCCGCACATAAAAAGTTACTATGAATAGTTGCTTTTTCTGTAAATATGTGCTATAATGTAACGTAGACTGATTTTGTCTTGAAATTTACAATGAAAGGCTGGTCAATTTATATGGAATATAAATTTTCAGATAAAGTTAAAGGACTACAGGCATCTGCTATCAGGGAGATCCTTAAATTCACAGTAGACCCCGAGGTCATCTCTTTCGCGGCAGGAAATCCCGCTCCCGAAGCTTTTCCCAAAAAGGAAATTGCCGATATCTCGGACGAACTTCTCAGAACCGACCCGATCCTCGCACTCCAGTACAGCGTTACCGAGGGATATACTCCCCTGCGCAACTTTCTGAAGGAATGGCTCGGCTCAAAAAACTGCTTCCACCCGGAATTTGACGAGCTTATCGTTACCTCCGGCGGTCAGCAGGCAAACGAACTCTCATGCAAGGTTCTTCTCAATGAAGGGGACACTCTCCTCTGCGAGTCGCCGAGCTTTATAGGTTCGCTCAACGCTTTCCGTTCCTATAACGTAAACCTTGTCGGAGTTGACATGGACGATGACGGGATCAATCTTGAAAAGCTTGAAAATGCGCTCAAGACCGAAAAGAACGTCAAGCTACTCTACCTCATTCCCAATTTCCAGAACCCGACGGGCAGAACCATGTCCCTCGAAAAGAGAAAAGCCGTTTACGAGCTTGCGTGCAGATATGACTTCATTATCCTTGAGGACGACCCATATGGCGAACTTCGCTTTGCTGGAGAAAATATTCCCTCTATAAAGAGCCTCGACACCGAGGGCAGAGTGATCTACTCAAGCACTTTCTCCAAGCTCATTTCCTCGGGATTCAGAACGGGCTTTGTTTCAGCTCCCGCTCCTATCATTCAGAAAATCGTTGTCTGCAAGCAGGTTTCGGACGTTCACTCGAACATCTGGGCACAGGTCGTTTCTTACCGCTTCATGACCACTATCGACCGCGAGGCGCACTTCAACAAGCTCCGCGGTATCTACAAGGAAAAGTGCGACCTCATGAGCAGCTATATCGACAATGAATTCTCAAAGAGAATTTCCTATATCAAGCCGCAGGGCGGACTCTTTATCTGGTGCACGCTCCCCGATGACTGCGATATGAACAAGTTCTGCACCAAAGCCGTTCAGGATTATAAAGTCGCTGTTGTTCCCGGCAACTCGTTCAATATCAGAGAGGACGAAAAGAGCCACTCGTTCCGCCTCAACTATTCCACACCCACAAACGAGCAGATCAAAAAGGGCATGGAGATACTTGCCCGCATGACAAGAGAAATGCTCGACTAAATAAAGAAAGGATTTTCACTATGCCCAACAGAAATACCGACCGTTACAGTGTAACTCAGAAATATCTTATGACAAGAGGACAGGCTATCAACTTCCCTGCTCAGTATTTCAGCAAGAACTTCAAGAAGAACGACGTTTTCGGAGTAGTCATTGATATCCCCATGACTTCCGACGTTCTCACTACTATGGTTTGCTTCATCAACGGCGCTGCAAACATCTATTTCAATAACGGCGGCGAGTACACGGGAGCTTCTCAGAAGTACAGAAACCTCGTTCAGGCAGCACATACGCTCGTTGCAAGCGCAGGTCAGCTCCTCCCCAAATGTACCAAGACCAAGTCCTACGACCTCCCCAAGGGAAAAACTCAGAACATCTTCCTGCTCACAAAGGGCGGTATCTACAAAACTGAGGTAAAGCCCGGCATGATCCCCGAGGATCAGCAGGAACTCCGCGCTTTCTACGTTCTCTATCAGCGCGTTCTCGGCGAGATCAGAAATTGCCAGCTCAAGGATCAGGCTTTCGGAGCTAATGCAAAATAAGGAGGCATTCCACAATGGAAGATAAAAAACTCATTTTCAGTGCCATTCAGCCGACAGGTACTTTCACCCTCGGCAACTACATCGGCGCTGTAAGAAACTGGAGTCCGCTTCAGGAAGAATACAACTGCATTTACTGTGTTGCCGATATGCACGCTATCACAGTAAGGCAGGATCCCGCTAAGCTCCGCCAGAACTCCCTTGCGGCTTACGCTCTGCTCATGGCTTGCGGTATCGACCCGGAAAAGTCGATACTTTTCATTCAGAGCCACGTCCCCACTCACCCGATGCTGAGCTGGGTCCTCGGCTGCAGCACACAGTTCGGCGAACTCAGCCGCATGACTCAGTTCAAGGACAAGAGCCAGCGTCACGCAGATGACGTAAACGCAGGTCTCTTTACCTATCCCGTTCTCATGGCTTCCGATATTCTCGCTTATAACGCTGATTTCGTTCCCGTAGGGATCGACCAGAAGCAGCACCTTGAACTTGCAAGAAATATCGCTCAGCGTTTCAACCAGCGTTACGGCGACTTCTTCACTCTCCCCGAGCCGTACATCATTGATGTAGGCGCAAAGGTAATGTCGCTTCAGGATCCTACCAAGAAGATGTCCAAGTCTGACGAGAATCCCAATGCCTGCATTCTCATTCTTGACGACAAGGACACGATAATCCGTAAGTTCAAGCGCGCTGTTACCGACAGCGAGGCTGAGGTATGCTACCGTGAGGGCAAGGACGGCGTAAACAATCTTATGTCAATCTACTCGTGCGTAACAGGCAAGAACTTCGACGAGATCGAGTCTGAATTCAAGGGCAAGGGCTACGGCGACTTCAAGGTCGCTGTCGGCGAGGCTGTTGCTGATAATCTCGCTCCTGTCCGTACCGAATTCGACCGCCTTATCTCCGACAAGGCTTACCTCAAGGAGTGCTACACCGCCGGAGCTGCAAAGGCTCAGAAGTATTCACAGCGGATCGTATCAAAGGTTTACCATAAAGTAGGCTTTGTAGACTTCAGATAACCGCTGTTCGTGGTTATATTTAACAAATCATACAAAACAGTTTGGTTATATTGTGCCAAAGTAACAAAGTTATAAAAACCTATTGCAATTTCCCGAATTATAGGGTATTATAGTATTCAAGGCGTATCCGAAAACTCGGTTTGTTTGGACTGTGCGCAACAATTGCAAAGCTTATACTGCGCTTAATTCAAAGGGAAAGAGTTTTCGGGTACGCCCGAGCACGCTTTTTTTAAGGAAGTGTTTCTTATGGTTGATTTTCAGCAAAAAAGTAACTACTCTATTGACGACCTTATCGAAATCGTGAAGCTGCTGCGCGGCGAGGGCGGCTGCCCTTGGGACAGAGAGCAGACTCACGAATCTATAAAGGCTGATTTCATTGAGGAGACCTGCGAGGCTATTGAGGCTATCGACCTCAAGGATACAGATCTGCTACGCGAGGAACTCGGTGACGTTCTTTTGCAGGTAGTTTTTCATTGCAGACTTGAAGAAGAAGTCGGTTCGTTCAGATTCGACGACATCTGCGACGGTATCTGCAAAAAGCTAATCGTTCGCCACCCGCACGTTTTCGGCAGCGTTCAGGCCGACAACACGGATCAGGTACTCAAAAACTGGGACGCTATCAAAATGCAGACCAAGGGTCAGGAGTCATACACGGATACGCTCACAAGCGTTGCAAAGTCGCTCCCTGCTCTCATGAGAGCGCAGAAGGTCGGCAAACGTGCAATGCGCGCAGGCATGGACTTCCGCACTGCTCAGGACGCTATCGACTGCATTGCAAATGAAAAGGCTGAACTTGACGCAGCCGTTGCAAATGGAGACAAGAAGAATATCGAGGAGGAACTCGGCGACCTTCTGTTCTCATGCGTTAACGCTGCACGTCATCTCGGAGTTGATGCGGAGCTTGCACTCAAAGCTTCCACAGAAAAATTCATCAACCGCTTTTCTGTTACGGAAGAGCTTACTAAGGCTGAAGGTCTTAACATGAAAGAGCTCCCGATAGAGGAACTTGACCTCTACTGGGATAAAGCTAAATCTATTATCAATAACACGGAGGAAAATAATAATGACTAAAACAGAACTCATCAGCTCTATCGCTGACAAGGCTAACTGCACCAAGAAGGACGCTACTGCTGCTCTCGATGCTGTTCTCGCATCTATCGAGGAAGCTCTCGTAAACGGCGATAAGGTTTCTATAACAGGCTTCGGCACATTCGAGGTTCGTGAGAGAAGCGAGAGAAAGGGTATCAACCCCAGAACCAAGGCTGAGATGATCTGCCCTGCTTCTAAGGCACCCGCTTTCAAGGCTGGCAGAGCACTCAAGGAAGCTGTCAACAAGTAAGAGCTGGATCAGTTCTGCGGAGTTTTCCGCTGAAAGGAGATTCGCACTATGAGACTTGACAAGTATCTCAAGGTTACGCGCCTTATCAAGCGCAGAACCATCGCCAACGAAGCTTGCGACGCAGAAAAGGTTTTGGTAAACGGCAAAGCCGCACGCGCATCTTATGATGTAAAGGTGGGCGACATAATCGAAATCAATATAGGAACACGTCCGCTCAAGGTCAAGGTGCTCAATGTTACCGAGCACGCAACCAAAGAGACTGCCGCTGATAATTACACGGTCATTGACTGAGTTCCCGAATCAATCCTGAGAAATATGATTCTCAGGATTTTTTATTGCACGAAAAAGCGCCCCGATTCTCTATCGGAGCGCCGCAAATTATTTTGTATTATGAATATCCCAGCGGAACGAAGTGAGCTTCGCCGCTCTTGTGTTGTCAAGCATATTGTTGTACTCAAGCTTTGCAAGATCGAGATAGCGGTAATTGGTCTTTTCTTCCTTATTTCCGCCGAAAATCCCCTTGATCTTGGAGAAAGCTCCGCCCGGCGACTTCTGAATTACAGCACCGAGACGATGATGTTCACGCATAAATGCTATGATATCAGCAGCCGTTGTGAGCAACTTATCGCTTACGTTGTAGATTCCCGCATAAGACATATCGTCCGCATTCTTTGCAAAGCAGAGAATGAAGTCAACGAGGTTGTGGACGCAGCACATCTGGAATCCGTACTGACCCTTACCGTAGACGAATTTTGTGCCGTCTCTCGGGTCGGTGATCTTTGAAACGAGATTATCCGTGAAATTGAGAGTGTACACGGGTGCAGATCTCGTAATGCAAACCATGACCTTCTTGTGGTGAGCCATTTCCGCAATGAGAGCTTTTTCCGACTCATGCTTCATCTTTGCGTAATTGGTAACTATTTTAAGGTCGCTGTCCTCGCGGAGCGGTTCGCGGGTCTTGGGGAAGTCATACACCTGATCTGTGCTGAGAAGAATAACCTTCTTGACATTTTCTGTCATTGCATAGCGATAAATGAACTTATCGCACTGCGCGGACTCGTTTACCTCTTTATCGGTAACTATCGGGCCGAGATCATTATCAACTGTGCAGGCGGCATGAATAAAAACGTCTATCTGATTATTCTCAAAAATTTCGGCAATTGTATTCTTATCGGTCGGTGCAGCCTGAATGAAGGAATAGTGAAGCTTACCCTGATTATAAATTCCCTCTTCTCTGTCAACGGCAATGACCTCAAAACCCTTTTTGAGAAGTCCGGAGCAGATATGCTGACCAATGAGTCCGCAGCCTCCGGTTACAAGAACTGTTTCCATAACATAACCTCCTTTCTATATATTACTATTTACTAACTATAGTATTATACCATAAAATCACAAATAAAGCAATAGGCGCGCTGTATCTTTTTTGCTGAAATGCAAAATATCCGCGCACTATTGCTTGTGTAATTTATCGGTAAGATTTATTCTGAGACTTTACCGCTGTTTATTTCATCAAGGTAAGTCTGAACAGTAGCGGCGATAGAATCGTATGTCTCGCTCCACGGTGTACCTCTTGTTGTAAGACGCAGGCTGCTGTCAAGGAGGTCGCTGCAGTCGGTGGAAACGCCCTTGGAGATATCAATAACAGGATTTGCGTCAGCGAGTTCCTGCATACTGTTCTTCATCTCGACCATTTCGTCAGTCCAGCCATAGTCCTCTAACATCTGCTCATCGGCGATCTTTCTTGTATCCTCGTCAATAAGAACGAATCTCTTGCAGTCGAGATACTTTGCAACTCCCTCGGGGTTGCTACCGCCTGCTACGAACATATAAGCCTCCATGCCCGTAGGAATGTAGTACTCGTCAGCCTCGGGATCCTTCGGCATCGGAACAAAGAATGCGTCCTCGCCGTATGTCTTTGTCCACTGTTCCTTTTCTGTGTAGAACGTATACAGACCAACGGGGTAGAACAGGAGCTTTCCTTCGCCGATAAACGAGGGCTTGGCCTCCCAGCCGTAGTCGCCTACGCCGATCGCAATGCAATTATTGGTGTAGAGGTCGTACATCCAGTTCTGAACGCGCTCCATTTCGGGAGTACCGATATTGCTTACGAGTTTGCCGTCCTCAAGGCTTACAGGGGGAATACCGATAGTGTTCATGAGTCCGAACTCAAACCACCAGCCGTCAATACCGTATTTCTGATTATCGGGATCAACGAACTTTTCAAGCATATCCTGGAAAGTGTCCCATGTCCAGTTGCCGTCAGCATAAAGCTGAGCGGGGTCTTCAAGGCCTGCCTCTGCAACAGTCTTTCTGTTGTAAACGACTGCAACATTGTCGCCGGTAGCTTGAACTGCGCAAACGTAATGCTTGCCGTCCCAGATAAAGCTGTCGTTGAGATCCTCAACGTCCTCCCAAAGTTCCGAGCTGAAGTCGATATAATCATCAACAGGAGCAAACATACCTCTTACCGCGCCCTTCGGGAACGCGTCGAGGTTTCCGCCGTAGAAGAAATCAATTCCCTCGTCAGAACTGATATACTCGGCAAGCTTGTCGTAGCGGTTTGCGTAAGTACACTGGTAGAACTTTACCGAGCCGCCGTAACGCTCCTGAAAAACTGCAAGGTCGGTGGGAACATTCTTACCGGAAGCATCAGGGTTGATGTCCCAGTCAGAGAGCCACTTGATCTCGCCGTTTTCGAGCTTATCGCCTGTAAGAAGGTCGCTTTCGGCAGCGTTGTTGTGGATCTCCTCACGCTTTGAGGAATCAAGTTCCTTGTAGGAAATGCTTTCAGAACTGCTCTTACTGCTTCCACAGCCTATAAAAGATACCGACATCGCAGCAATAAGCAATGCGGAAATGAATGCTCTTGTTTTTTTCATCTGTAAACTCCTTTTGACCGCTTGAGGAAACGGAAATTGAATTAGGTCGTGTTGACGCTAAGCCTAACAACGCATCTTTTCGGCAAAATTTCACGCATCCTGCGTTAAAAAGTCTTGACAGGCGACAGCCTGCCTGCGACTTTTTGCCTTGTCTACGTAAAATTTATGCTCGAATATCTGCATATTATCTTAGTGTCAACACTTCCTAAATTGATTCATACGTTATTAAAATAATTATAGCATTTTAGTGCTATATGTGTCAATGCTCATTTTACATAGAAATTCAAGCCAAAATCGGTCATATTGCCAAAAAGCGGAAAGTGAAAATATAACAATATATAATCTCACCTGCGGCTTCCACAGGAGTTTTTTGTGTATGCAAAGGCACAGCTCTCGCGCATATTGCAGATCGCACAGCCTCTTGCTCCGCGGTTAAGCTTTGAATCGGATATGCCGATTATCGCTGTAACCGACTTTGACGGCAGCAGGAGCATACTATCGGTAAGCGTCAGGCCTATCCTTCGCTGAGCGTTCAGAGCGCGCAGGATATCCCCTTGCAGCGTGATCGGCAGATCTCCGTATCCGGGGCTGAATCTCCACGTTCTGTACGGAGCGTCAATACGCTGAAAAATCTCGTCCTCCGCATTGTTGCAGACCTGTTCGATAGCCGCGCTGCAAAGGCAGTCCGCCGCGAGAGACTCCGCCATGTCCGTTACAGCAGTCTGACGGATAAGCTTATCCGCCTCCCCCGACAGAGTTGCCGCGAGGATCACGGCTTTTGTGCAGCCACTCAGATGCCTTCTGATCGACTCCCCTGTAAAAAGTGACGGAATGCTGCCTAAGCGCACTCCGCCCTCCTCAAAGGAAATATCCGTAACAATGTAAACGTAGTTCGGACGAACCGTCCTGCGCACTATCGGCTCTACCCTGTCAAGAAGCTCCAGTACCGCACCGTCCGGCGCGCCCTTTACGCCCATGTAGCGAGCCGCCTCGTACTTGTCAATCGGTCTTAGCTCCATTATTCACCCAGTACGCCCGACACGGCTTCGCTGATCTTCCGCGCAACATAGGCATTATTCATCGAGTAGAGGTGGATTCCGTCAACGTCGCTTGCCGCAAGGTCTACTATCTGATTGATAGCGTAGGCAATTCCCGCATCGCGCATAGCTTCGGGATTCTGACCGTACTTCTGCATGATTTTCACAAACTTGTGCGGCAGGCTTGCTCCGCAGGTAGTGACCATTCTCTCGATCTGGTTCTTGTTGACCACGGGCATGATACCCGCTTCGATTGGCACATTTATTCCAGCCTTGACCGCCTTGTCGCGGAAATTGTAGAAATATTCATTATCGAAGAAAAGCTGTGTTATCAGGTGATCTGCGCCCGAATCCACCTTTTTTCTGAGGTTCTCGATATCCTCGTCAAGCGTTTCGGAGTCCGGATGTCCCTCGGGGTAACAAGCGCCTGCAACGTCAAAGTCTCCCCTAGTCTTTATGTAGGGAATAAGGTCGCTTGCGTGGCTGAATTGCTTTACCGGCGTAATATCGGGATTGATGTCGCCTCTGAGAGCGAGGATATTCTCGATCCCGCGGCTTTTTGCCTCATCGAGAGCCGAATCTATCTCCTCCTTGGTAAAATTAATGCACGGGAGGTGGAGCATCGGTATAATGCCGTTTTCACTGATCTTGGAGGCAATATCGAGTGCATAGCGGCTGTTTCCGCTGCCGCCTGCGCCGAATGTAACGCTGATGAAGTCGGGGTGGATATCGCCCAACTCCTCAAGTGTCTTGTATATCACGTCAACTGAACTGGTCTTTTTCGGAGGGAACACCTCAAGCGAAAATATGGTTTTCTTGTCAAATAATTCTCTGATTTTCATAAATTAACTCCTTGATATTTAATCTATCGACCAATCTATCTCACTCATTCCGTTTGCGCGCAGAAACGCATTGCACTGAGAGAAATGCCGACATCCGAAAAATCCGTTGTATGCCGAGAGCGGACTCGGGTGAGCAGATTTGAGCACGAGGTGTGCCTTGTTGGTTATGAACTGCTGCTTTGACTTGGCGTCTCCGCCCCAAAGCATGAACACCATTGGCTTTTCGCGCTCGTTAAGCAGCTTTATTACATCGGTAGTGAAGTTTTCCCAGCCGAGACCGTGGTGGCTGCGTGCGCAGTTAGCTCTCACGGTCAGGACGGAATTGAGCAGCAGAACGCCTTCCTGCGCCCATTTCGTGAGATCACCATGCTTGCCAAGATTATCAATGCCTACATCGTCGCGGATCTCCTTGAAAATATTCACGAGTGACGGCGGCGGAGCAACTCCCTTACGCACTGAAAAACTTAGCCCGTGAGCCTGACCCTCGCCGTGATATGGATCCTGACCGATTATAACGCACTTTACATCATTATATGACGTAAGTTTCATTGCGTTAAAAATATCGTACATTCCGGGAAATATCCGCTGTGTGCGGTATTCGTTAATGAGATTCTGCCTGAGCCGCAGGTAGTAATCTTTCTTGAATTCGTCTTTCAGCAGTTCGTCCCAATCATTATTAAAATTAACCATAACAACCTCTGAATTTACAAAATAGGGCGGCATACAGCCGCCCGTGAACTTTAGTTATAAACCGTGTCCTCGTAAAATTTGAACTTTACAAGCGTATTTCTCTTATATGTAAGTGAACCCTGCTGATTGAACGGAACCTTGTTGTAAGCTTCGGGCGAACACTCTATTTTCAGCTTCTGTCCCTTGCGCGTAACAAAAACAAGTTCATAGTACGCGTCAACAAGCTTTTCCTGACCCGTACTCTCGATTATACGGAGTCGGTCGTCACTCTTACGGATAAGTGTAGCCATTTCAACAATAGGCTCGGAGGTTCTCTTTTGCACAAACTCTTTTTCAGCATTGTGCTGTCTGTCCGTCTGTCGCTGAGTACCCGAAGGCGACTCTCCGTCCTCGTCAGATTGTTCCTCAAGGAAAAATGACAATAATTTTCTGAACGGACTCTTTCCGCTAAAAATGATGATTACCAGTATCAGTATTACTGCAATCGCAGCGAGAAGAATCAGCAGATTTTTTAGTGGTTCTGACATTAATGTCTATTTTCCTTTCTTAGTTAATACCGTCGGGATTGAGCTTTGTGAAATTCCAACTGTCCTCACACATCTCATCAATTCCGAGTTTGGCTGTCCAGCCGAAAAGCTCCTTTGCTCTGGAAGCGTCAGCGAAACAGGTTGCAATATCACCAGCACGGCGGGGAGCGATCCTATACGGGATCGGCTTTCCGCAAGCCTTTTCGTAAGCCGCAACAACTTCAAGCACGCTCGAACCGTTGCCTGTTCCAAGATTTACAGCCTCAAAGCCCTTGTGCTTTGCAGCGTAGTCGATAGCGCATACATGACCTGCCGCAAGGTCACAGACGTGAATGTAGTCTCTCACACCTGTTCCGTCAGGAGTATCATAGTCGTTGCCGAAAACATTTAGCTGTTCAAGCTTACCCGAAGCGACCTGAGCAATATAAGGAACAAGGTTGTTCGGAATACCGTTGGGGTCTTCGCCAAGGAGTCCGCTCTTGTGCGCACCAATGGGGTTGAAATAGCGGAGCGCAACTGCACCGAACTCGCTGTCAGCCACGCAAACGTCGCGCAAGATCTGCTCGATCATAACCTTAGTATAACCATAGGGGTTCGTTGCAGAAGTAGGCATATCCTCGGTGTACGGAGCCTTGTTATTCATTCCGTAAACTGTCGCAGAGGACGAGAAAACAATTTTCTTACAGCCGTGCTCGCGCATGACCCTAAGCAGGATCAAAGTACCGTAAATGTTGTTTGTGTAATATTCAAGCGGTTTCTGGACGGATTCACCGACAGCCTTAAGACCTGCAAAGTGAATCACCGCGTCTATTTCGTTCTCGTCAAAAATTTTCGTTGAAGCCTCATAATCGCAGATGTCCGCCTTGTAAAACTGTACGGATCTTCCGCTGATCTTCTCAATTCTTCTTACTGCTGCTTCCTTGGAGTTACTGAGATTATCCATGATAATAACCTCATAGCCGTTTGCAAGCAGCTCAACGCAAGTATGGCTTCCAATAAATCCGGAACCGCCGGTTACAAGTATTTTTCCCATATGGACCTCCAAAAAATTTTTTTCAATGCTATTATAACACAAAAGAATGAATAAATCAACAATACAGAGAAAAAAATTTCGGGTCGGGAGCTTTTCTTGCAAAATCGCCAAATTTATGCTATACTGATAGTGCTGATTTCAGATTTTCAGGAGGCTGTTATGCAAAAAATTCTTGGATATTTACGAAAAGCCGTTCAAAGATACGATATGCTCAGTGACGACGACCGCGTCTGTGTCGGAGTTTCCGGCGGCAAGGACAGCGTTGTTCTTCTCTATGGGCTGACACTGATGAAGCGTTTTATAGGGATCGATTATCAGGTTGTCGGTCTCACTCTTGACCCGAATTTTGGCGGAGTTCAGACAGATTATTCGCCCGTTGCAGACTTTTGCGCAACTCATGACATTGAGTATCACGTTGTGCAAACGCAAATCGGTGAAATAGTTTTCGATATTCGCAAAGAGCCGAATCCTTGCAGTCTCTGCGCAAGAATGCGCCGCGGAGCTTTACACAATTACGCCGTGGAACTTGGCTGCAATAAGATTGCGCTCGGACATAACTACGACGACGCTGTTGAAACTTTCATCATGAATCTTTTCACCGAAGGAAGGATCGGCTGTTTTTCGCCGACTAATCCGCTCGAAAACATGGGACTCGAATTAATTCGTCCGCTTGTCCTCGCGCCGGAACGTGAAATACGAAAGGCTGCGCGAAAGAATGAACTGCCAATAGTTAAGTCAAAATGTCCCGCAGACGGTCACACCAACCGACAGCGAACCAAGGAGTTCCTTGCGGAAATGGAACGAAAAGACCGCGGCTTCAAGGACAGGATATTCGGGGCGATGTGCCGCGGAAATATCGACGGCTGGGGCGGCTCAGAAAATTAAACATAAAAAAATCCCCTCCTTACGGAGAGGATTTTTTATTTATTGAAGCAATTTGGAATAATTAATTATTCCTCGTCCTTTCTTCTGAGAACGAATGCAGTACCAACTGCAACTGCAAGACCTGCAACTGCAACGCCTACGCCTGCAACGCCTGTCTTAGGTGAGTTACCAGCGGGCTTAGCTGTTGTAGTGGGCTTAGCTGTTGTAGTGGGCTTAGCTGTAGTTGTTGTGCCGGGCTTAGCTGTTGTAGTTGTGCCGGGCTTAGCTGTTGTAGCTGCTGTAGTAGTTGTTGTAGTTGTTGTCTCAGGAGCAGCTGTTGTAGTTGTTGTTGTCTCAGGCTCCTCTTCCTTGATGTAGATGTAGCCGTCAGCCTCAGGGTGATCAGCAAGCTTAGGATCGGGATTTGTGTTTGTTGAGTTGTAGATACCCTTTGTGAAGAGGTAAGCTTCGTTGTTCTTAGAATCAGCTGTCTCAGCAAGAGCGTTGTCGTTCTCGTCGTTACCAGCCATTCTGAAGATATCGCCATCCTGTGCCTCAACATCGAGGTAGTAAACATCGCCAGGCTGAGCATCAGCAGGAACAGTTACATCAAATGTAAGGAATGTACCATTCTTACCCTTGTTGCGATCGCCAGCAGTTGTAATAACAAAACCGCTGCCGTTCTCAACGAGAGCATAACCAAGCTTGCTTGTTGCAGAGCCGAGTGTAGCAACTTCGGCATCCTCGTTAGGAACGAGTTTAAGACGTGAGTCAAAGTTGAAATGCATACCTGTTGATGCAAAGAAAGCCTCAGCAGAATTACTGTTAAGCTCTACAGATACTGTAACTGTATCGCCAGCCTTTGCCTCGTAGTTAGCAATTGTGAGTGTAGGCTTAGCTGTTGAAGCATCAGCATCAAAGCCATCCTTGATTGTGTAATCACCAGCAAAAGCTGACATAGAAGCTGCAGAAAGTGCAACAGCAGAAACTGCAACTGCAGAAAGAGCCTTCATTAAAGAATTCTTCTTCATAATGATTTATTTCCTTTCAAAAAATTAATTTATTTTATCTGCCGCCGTTGTGACGGCAGATAGAATGCGTTTTAATAATTACTTGTTGCCAAGAACAAGCTCCCAAAGTTCCTTGTCTGTAAGAGTGTTGTACTTCTCGTTTTCAGTAGCAGCTCTGTCAGCGGCAAATGTAAGGATGTAAGAAGAGTCAATTGAATTGAGTTCTGTGCCTCTGTCTTCCTTAGTCTTTGCTCTATCGCTAAGAGGAGCATTTACATCTGCAAGAAATGCAGCGAACTGTTCATAAGCAGGATCATTCTTAGCTAGCTGGCTTGTTGAAAGAACTGTTTCCTCAGCAGACTGACCTGTAAGAAGGGTTGCATAGTAAGTAAGGATCGCAGATGCGTCAACAGCGTCAACCTTATTGTCGAGGTTTGCATCGCCCTTTACGCCGATGTATGCCTTAACAGTGATCTTCTCTCCAGCCTCGTTTGCAAGAGCAGCACCGTTTGCAAGGAGAACTGTGCCGTCAGGAGCAGTGATGTCCTCGCCCTCGTAAGTAAGGGTTACATCATAATCAAAGCCGTCTGTTCTGTCTGCAACATATGTGTTTTCAGGAGTTGCATCGCCAAAACCAATGTTTGCGATATCAATATCTTCCTCTACAGGATCGCCAACAGAAACAACGTTGCCTTCCTCATCTGTAGTAACATCAACGTAAGAAACGTGAACCTTAGCGTTCTTAACCTGTTCCTCACTGAATGTCTCCTCAGTGTTGAGGTAGAAAGCATAATCTGTATCAGCTGTTACATAGTAAGTACTTACACTTGTAACTACATTAGTAGTTGTTGTGGTAGTTGTAGTAGTTGTAGTAGTTGTAGTAGTTGTAGTAGTTGTATTCGACGATGTTGTGGTTGTAGATGTAGTTGTTGTATCTGATGATGAAGTTGTAGTTGCAGATGTAGTTGTTGTATCAGACGATGTTGTAGTTGCAGATGTAGTTGTTGTATCAGATGATGTTGTAGTTGCAGAAGTAGTTGTTGTATCAGACGATGTTGTGGTTGCAGATGTAGTTGTTGTATTCGATGATGACGTTGTAGTTGCAGATGTAGTTGTTGTATCTGATGATGTTGTAGTTGTTGAAGTTGTTGTCGTTGTATCACCTGTTGTTGTAGTAGTTGTAGTCTCAGTTACGAGAATTCTCTTAACTTCAACAGATACAGAACTTGCATCAGCAGCCTTTATGCCGCCGAAATCAACAACGCCTGTGATCTCCTTGTAAGAATCAACAAATACATTGCCCTGTGCCTCAACGTAAGCCTTAACAGCTTCCTTCTCAGCATCCTCAAATCTGCCTGAAAGTGAACCTACACCGCCAGCGATCGAGTAATCAACATTTGTGAGTGAGTCAAGGAATGCACCGAGTGTTGCTGCATCAACATCAACTGTGTAAGGTGAAGCCGCTGCATTGATCTGAGCGAGTGCATTGTTGTAAAGTCCGCCTACTGTGTTTGTAGCGAGAACCTCAGAAGCAGTAGAACCTGTGAAAGTCTTATTGTAGTTCTTCTTGAGGTAGTTCTTAGCAGCAGAAATAAGACCTGCAACATTTGTATCTGTCTTTGATCTGTTAGCTGTGAATACCTTGCCTAAATTCTTTGTTGCTGTATTGAACATATTAACGTATTCTGCCATTGCAGCATCTACGTCAGCCTTTACAGCATCCTTATCGATTCCGTCGATAGAATCAATAGTTGTGTAAGCTGTGTTCTTGAGTTCAGCAAGCTTGCCGGCAGCATATGTATTGATAACATCATAAACTGTGTATGTCTTGCCGTCTTCTGCTGCGAAAGCAACATCAACAGTGAACTTTGTGCCGCCTGCGAGCTCAGAAGTCTTGATAGTAACCTCTACTATACCTGAAATATCAACCTTTGCAAAGTCGATATTTGCAAGCTCGGGAGCATTGTACTTATCAGCAAGCTCCTTAACTCTCTTACCGAGAGCCTTGTTTACATCGCTCTGGAGAGCTGCTGCAAGGTTATTAACCTTAGCTGCAACAAGGATATCTCCGTCATCAGTTACTCTGTAAGCAACGCCTTCGACCTGAGCGAACATTGCCTTAGCAAGATCTGAATACTGACCAGCGCGCGAAGCAAGTGCGTTTGCAAAACCAGTGATGTCAAGTGTTCCTGTTGTATTTCCGTTTGAAACGATTTTGTCAAGAGCACTGCTAAGTGTAAGATTCCAATCAGACTTCTGATCAGCATCATCAGGAGCAATGTAGAGCATATTGTCAAGTGTAACAGAAGTGTCTGCACTTGCCTCAGCCTTAATCGCGTCTCCGGTCACCTTTACTGCATCAGTAGAAGCTGCAAAAGATGTACAGGTCAAGCACTGTGTGAGAGCGAGCGGAACAGTAGCAACTGCGGCAACGGCTCTCTTGAATAATGAATTCTTCATTGTTCTATACCTCTCTAACATATTTTTTGCTCTTTCTAAGCAGAAATTCTGTTCAATCCCCGCTCTTTGCAGAGCCGATTTCAAGCATACGGGCGCATTTACATACACCAATCCCCAAAATTCATAATTTCATTTTATCACATAAATGGAAATAAGTCAAGTTTAAAGGGGTATTTTTTTATAAAATAATTGAGGATTATTCAAAGGAGTTTTTGTGCTTATTTCACAAGTTGTACATAGCTTCCGTTTTACATATTTCTGCGAAAAACCATTGTTTTTCGTCTGTGTACAGTATACCACCATAGGCCGAAAGTGTCAATATGGAATTGCTGCCATAAGTCTTTCCATTATAAGAAAAAGCAGACCCGAAGGTCTGCTTTTCTAAACATATTACAGATTAACCCTTAAATCTGTCCGGAACAACGTAATCCCAGAGCTGCTGATCATCCATCTGGTTGAAGATCGGGTTAGATGTTGCAATACGGTCTGCATAGAATGTGAGGATATAAGATGCGTCACGAGAGTCGATCGCTGCGCCTGTCTCCAGGTTTGTTCTATCGGCTCTTGTAAGCTTCCAGTTGTCCTCTGCCCACTCATTTGCATTAACGTCAGCAAGTAATGCTGCGAGGTTATCAAGCTTATCATCAGGGCCTGTTACCAGTTTGCTCGTTGAAAGCTGACGGGTTTCAGGAGTATAGTTAACAGTCATGATGTTTGCGTAGTATGTGAGTATCGCAGAAGAGTCTCTTGAGTCAACAATGTTGTTGAGGTCAGTATCGCCCTTTACACCAATGTAAGCTTCAATTGTAAGAGGTTCACCGGCGTTGCCGTCAGTGCTCTTAGCTCTGAGCTGGATATTTGTTGTATCGTCGAGCTGATAGTAAACAGGTACATTGTAGATGAACTCATCACGAGTAGGTGTGCCTGCATGGTCTCTTGCTGTGTACTGTGTATAAGGTGTTTCGCCATTGAAGTTGATCTTTGAAGGATCAGCGTCTACTTTAACTGTTTCACCATTGCTGAGAACGTTGTAGAGCTTGATGCTTGTGATCTGATTCTTGGAGAAGCCGCCTTCAACACCGTTAGCGCGAGTGCCGTTATCGTGGCTGAAGTAGTAACCTTCAGTTGTATCGATCTCAGCATAAACCTCAACTACAGAAGTTGTGGTTGTTGTGGTTGTGCCACTGGTAGTTGTAGTTGTTGTTGTAGTTGTGCCGGAAGTTGTTGTTGATGTTGTAGTTGTTGTGCCAGAAGTTGTTGTGCTTGTAGTTGTAGAAGTTGTAGTAGTTGTTGTTGTGTCAGCAGTTGTTGTTGATGTTGTAGTTGTTGTGCTTGTAGTTGTTGTGTCAGCAGTTGTTGTTGATGTTGTAGTTGTTGTGCCAGAAGTTGTTGTGCTTGTAGTTGTAGAAGTTGTTGTAGTTGTTGCGTCAGCAGTTGTTGTTGATGTTGTAGTTGTTGTGGTAGTAGTTGTTGTGGTAGTGGTAGTTGTAGTTGTTGTGGGAGCTTCAATGATGATCGCACCATTATAAGTAATAATGCTGCTTGTTATATCATTGCCGTTCTCGTCGCTTACAAAGAGGTCGCTGATTGTTACAGGATATCTGCCTGCTGCACAATCATCAGGAACCTTATATGTAAGTGTGATTACATTTGCGCCGTCAGCGCCTACAGTAGAAGAGCCGTTAGCGTTTGCAAATGCGTACTCATTATTTGTGTGGTTTGCTACGAGGGTATCACCGTAAGCAGCAGAACCATCAGCTGTCTCATAAGCGATAGGAGATGTTCCCTTGATTATGAACTGAGCACCGCCGACCTTAAGAGCAACTGCGTTAGGATCCTCAACAACCATGTTGAGTGTTACTGTGTCACCGGGCTTAGCGGTTACAGTATCGATTCTCCAAACAATTGCACCGGGCTGGATAGTTGTTGTTGTGCCTGTTGTTGTAGTTGTAGTTGTTGTGGTAGTTGTAGTTGTTGTGGTAGTAGTTGTTGTGGTTGTTGTAGTTGTAGTGCTTGTAGTAGAAGTTGTTGTTGATGTAGTAGTGCTTGTAGTTGTTGTTGTGGTGGTAGTTGTTGTAGTTGTCGTTGTAGTTGTAGTAGGAACTTCAACGATAATTGCACCGTCCTCAGGGATAACCTTGAGAGAGATGTCAATGCCGTTTTCATCACTTACAAAGAGGTTGTCAATTGTTACAGGGTATCTGCCTGCTGCACAATCATCAGGAACCTTGTATGTAAGAGTGATTACATCAGCGTCATTAGCGCCTGCTGTTGCAGAACCCATAGCGTCAGCAAATGCGAATTCCTTTGTGGAATCGTTTGCTACGAGAGTGTCGTCGTAAGCTACAGAGCCTTCAGCCGAAACATATTCGATCGGGCTTGCATTGTTGATTACGAACTGAGCACCGCCGATCTTGAGACCAACGTTTCTGTTGTCAACAACCTTAACGTTGAGCTTTACTGTATCACCGGGCTTAGCAGTTACTGTTTCAGCTCTCCAGATGATAGCACCTTCCTGAGTTGTAACAGTAGTTGTTGTAGTTGTGGTTGTAGTAGTTGTTGTGCTTGTTGTTGTAGAAGTTGTAGTTGATGTAGTTGTGCTTGTAGTAGTTGTTGTAGAAGTTGTAGTTGATGTAGTTGTGCTTGTGGTAGTTGTTGTAGAAGTTGTAGTTGATGTAGTTGTGCTTGTGGTAGTTGTTGTAGAAGTTGTAGTTGTAGTAGTTGTTGTATCCTCAACAACAATAATCTTACCGTCAACAAGCTTTACCATTGAAGTGATGTCTCTGCCGTACTCATCAGAGATGAATGCGTTAGACCACTCAACGGGATATTCGCCAGCCTTGCAGTCCTTAGGAACTGTGTATGTGAGCTTGAGAACTACAGAACCGTCAGTTGCTGCAGTACCCTTGCCGTCAACATTAGCGAATGCAAATTCCTTTGTGGAATCGTTAGCAACGAGAGTATCTCCGTAAGCAGAAGAACCTGTTGCAGCAACGTAGCCGATAGGATCAGCGGCGTTGATATTGAACTGAGCGCCTGCTACAGGGAGTCCGGGAACCGAGCTGTCTGAAACGAGTACTTCCATTTCAACAACATCACCGGGTCTTGCTACCTTCTCAGGAATTGTCCATGTAACTTCGCCTTCAATTGTTGTATCCTCTACTGTGATGAGACCGTCAACGAGTGAGATCTGATCTGTGAGAGAATTTCCGTTTGTGTCGCTGATGAATGCATCAGACCACTTAACAGGATATTCGCCTGCAGGGCAATTGTCAGGAACTGTGTATGTAAGTGTGAGAACGACTGAGCCGTCCGCAGCAGCTACACCATTACCTACGCCATTGCCGAAAGCAAATTCCTTGAGAGAATCGTTAGAAACGACCTTTGAATCATAAGCTGTAGTTCCATCGATCGAAACATACTCGATAGGAGAAGCAGCGTTGATATTGAACTGTGCACCGGCTACAGGAAGAGCAGCTCCGTCAGGATCAGAAACGATAGCTCTGAGTGATACTGTCTCGCCCGGCTTAGCAGTTACCTTATCGAGAACCCATGCGATCTCACCGTCAAACTTAGGAGCCTTAACGATGATAGCGCCGTCTGTAAGAGTAACCTTATCCGTTACATCCAGTCCGTTTGTGTCTGTGATAAATGCGTTATCCCATGTTACAGGATATGTTCCGTCAGCAGTGCCGTTCGGAACTGTGTAAGTAAGAGTAAGAACAACATCGTCATTCTTAGCTGTAACGCCGTTGCCTACGCCCTGACCGAATGCGAATTCCTGAGTATCGTTGTTAGCAACGAGTGTGGAATCGTAAGCAGCAGAACCTGTAGCCGAGTTGTACTCGATAGGTGAAGCAGCGTCAACATCGAACTGAGCACCGGCAACTGAGAGTGAAGAACCCTTAACAGTAACGTCCATAGTTACCTTATCGCCGGGCTGAGCCTCAACAGTAGGAATTACCCACTCAACTGTACCAGTAGCAGGAAGAACTGTTGTTGTGGTAGTAGTTGTAGCAGCGGCTGTTGTAGTTGTTGTTGCTCTTGAAGTTGTTGTGCTTGTAGTAGTTGTAGTGGTTGTTGTGGTAGTAATAGCCTTAGTTGTTGTAGATGTTGTTGTAACATCGTCTTCAACTGTGATTATACCATTAAGAACTTCTGTGTTCCAAGTAGCAGATCTGTTGCCCTTAAAGATCTTAGCATCTGTAATGCTGATCTTGTAATCTCCTGCAGGTGTGTTCTTAGGAACAGATACTGAAACGATCATAAGAGCATCGTCTGATCTGATTACTGAAGGTTCACTATCTACGAGAGATGTGAAGTTCATCTTCTTAGTTGCCAGGTTAACCATAACATCACGGTCATCAAGAGCGGGTGAGTAATCTAAGAGCTCTGTGATCTCAAGGGGAGATTCGATCGCGTATGTTACGTCACCTGCTGAAACAGCGTTGTTGTGGCAGTCGATCTTTACTTCAACGTCGAATGTCTGACCGGGCTTAACCTTGTAGTTGCCAAGGTCGAGTGAGATCTCTGCAGCACCTACTGTAGTTGTTGTAGTGGGAGCTGTTATTGCAGTTGAAGTAGTAGTCGTTGCTCTGGTTGTAGTTGTTGTGGTTGCAGCCTTAGTTGTTGTAGAAGTAGTTGCAACCTTGGTTGTTGTGGTAGTTGCAGCTGTGGTGGATGTAGTTGTTGTATCCCCCTCAACCGTAATTGTACCATTAAGGATCTCTGTGTTCCAAGTAGCAGAACTGTTGCCCTTAAAGATCTTAGCATCTGTAACGCTGATCTTGTAATCGCCTGCAGGTGTGTTCGCAGGAACAGACACTGAAACGATCATAAGAGCATCGTCTGATCTGATTACTGAAGGTTCACTATCTACGAGAGATGTGAAGTTCATCTTCTTAGTTGCCAGGTTAACCATAACATCACGGTCATCAAGAGCGGGTGAGTAATCTAAGAGCTCTGTGATCTCAAGGGGAGATTCGATCGCGTATGTTACGTCACCTGCTGAAACAGCGTTGTTGTGGCAGTCGATCTTTACTTCAACGTCGAATGTCTGACCGGGCTTGACCTTGTAATTACCAAGGTCGAGTGAAACCTCAGCATCAGCCTTTTTGTTAGCAGCAACACCCGATACTTCACCTATACTAACGTTAGGCTGCACAGCAGTCATACCACCGGCAGCACTAACAGGTGAAGTAAATGCACCTGTCATGAGCGTTAAGCTCATGACAACGGATGTAACTGCTGAAAGCAGTTTCTTCATCGTGCATTTCCTTTCCGAGCATTAAGCTCTATTTAATTTAATATTTAAAGCTTAGCCCTGAACAGGGAGAGTTACAAGGTGAACGATAGACTTGATGATAGCATCAGAGTCAGCAGATGTGATGTCCTTGCCAGCCTTAGGATTGAAGCAGTCTGCATTGAGAGCGCCCTGTGCTGTGAGGTTGTAGGACTTGTTGTCTGCGAGCCACTTGTTAAGGAGAACAACGTCAGCAACATTTACCTTGCCATCGCAGTTTGTATCACCATAGTTAGGTGTACCGGAAACTGTTGTTGTAGATGTTGTAGTTGTGGAAGTTGTTGTCTTAGAAGATGTTGTGCTTGAAGATGTTGTAGAAGTTTTTGTAGTTGTTGCCGAAGAAGTTGTGGTTGTAGTAGCTGGTGTATCGCCCTCAACTGTAATTGTACCATTAAGGATCTCTGTGTTCCAAGTAGCAGATCTGTTGCCCTTAAAGAGCTTAGCATCTGTAATGCTGATCTTGTAATCTCCTGCAGGTGTGTTCTTAGGAACAGATACTGAAACGATCATAAGAGCATCGTCTGATCTGATTACTGAAGGTTCACTATCTACGAGAGATGTGAAGTTCATCTTCTTAGTTGCCAGGTTAACCATAACATCACGGTCATCAAGAGCGGGTGAGTAATCTAAGAGCTCTGTGATCTCAAGGGGAGATTCGATCGCGTATGTTACGTCACCTGCTGAAACAGCGTTGTTGTGGCAGTCGATCTTTACTTCAACGTCGAATGTCTGACCGGGCTTAACCTTGTAGTTGCCAAGGTCGAGTGAGATCTCTGCATCGCCTGTTGAAGTAGCTGTAGTTGTTGTAGTTACTACAGGTGCTGCTGTAGTTGTAGTTGTTGTAGGTGTTTTTGTTGTAGTTGTTGTTGTGGGAGCACTATCGCCAACAACGATTGTCATTGTGTTGAGATCAAGGTTGCTGAGGTAGCCTTCGTAGTTAGCGAATCTGCCGGGATCCTTGTTCTCAATCATGCAGGAAGGATTGAGGTTCTTGCCGCTTGCATCTGTGTTGTAGTTACAGAAGTCAAGAGTGTATGTGCCCTCGCTGCCCTGAGGAATTGTAACATCAAATACAACGATCGGGAACTTATCAGATGTGTCACCGAGCCATTTATATGTATCAGTTGTTGTCCAAGTGTATCCAAGGTAAGCATTTTTAGTGCCTGCAGAGATCTGCTTGTCATCTACAGAAAGAATAGATGTACCGCCAGCCGGCTTGTAAACGCCTCTGCTGTTAACAGTGCCTGCGAAAGACATGAACTTCTTTGTGCTGATTGTACCAGCAGTAGTTGTGAACTCCTTGTTATTCGCGAAGTAGTTTGCACTTGTTTCATAACCCTTAAACTTAACGCCGCTTGCGTCTCCGTCCTCAGAATTTACTGTAAGCTGAACGCTGAAAGCTTCGGTATCAGGTGTGTTCTCTGAGAGATATATAGCGCAGGGGACTGTAACGTCACCAGCAGCGATATCTTCCTTAGAAACAGTTACCTTTGAGCCTTCCGATGCATACTTTGAATCGGAATCTGCATAGGCCTTGATAGAAAAGCCCTTCTTTGCGTCAGCAGCACTTGTTACAGCAGGTACTACTGAACCGATCATTGTTGCAGCCATACAGAGTGATGTGACTGCGGAAACTAATTTTTTCATGTGTAATAATTCCTTTCTTTAGGTTTTTACGCCTATTAATAACATAGATGGGTTTGTATTCCTTTGTAAGGGGGACAAATCAGATAATCGCTATCAAAGCTCTGCCTCTGTGATGAGCATAGCTACATACTTCTGGATCTTGAGAGCATCAGAAGGTGTAACTCCATCTCCGCCCATGTCATTGGTACCACCTGCGACATCGGCATTAATGACGCCCTGAGACGTGATGTGTGACTCGTCTGTTCCGTTTTCACCGTACTTGTCAGCGTTAGCGATTGACTGAAGTATGAGAACTGCATCCGAGAGATCGACCTTATCATCACAGTTTGCATCACCGCGAAGCTTATCGCCGACTGTAGTAGACGAACCTGAAGCAACCTTAATGCTGCCGTCAACAGTCTCTACAGCGAACTCAACAGCCGTATCGTCCTTGACATAGCCTGCAAAGATCGCAGCCTTGTCAGAAGAACCCGGATTTACTGTTCTGTCAATTGCAGTAACCTTGAGCGGAATCTCAGTACCTTCCTTAGCGGACGCAGAAACAGTACCGTTAATAGTACAGAATACTCCTGAGCCGTTAAGCCAGTAAGAAGAATCGTCAAGACCGGTCGACCAAACCAGATTTACATATCCCTCACTGTTGATAGATGCCTCGAAAACGGGGACAGATGAACTTGATCCATCAGCATCAGCAGCGCCTGTGTTTGCGAGTGCTCCCGCATCTACAGAATCAATTGTGATCAGGCTGCTGTCATAGGATACAGCAAAGTCTGTGGCCTGAATACCGGGTGCTGAAATGTCATTAAGAGATACATTCACGCTGAATTTCTCCCCCGCCTTTACCTCCTCATTACCGACGGAAATCTGCACAGTTTCGCCGGCAGCGGCAGGTACAACAGGGCAGACAGCAAGTGAAAGCATCGCAGCAGCAACAGCTCCGACGACTACCTTTTTTGTCTTCATTAATTTTTCCTCCTTCTTTATTAATAGTGTTATATAACTAAAGGAACTATCGCCCCTTTATTATATCATGCCTTGGAACAGCGGAATACCCCTCCGCTGATTCTGAAACCCGTGCAGCCAGATCCTCCAAAGACCCGACAGACACAGAGATCAATTATCGCTCATACATACAGACGAGACTCCGATGCGGAAAAGCTGTCAAAATCATTTTCAGGCAGTATATGTACACACCGCCGATGATATGCAGCAGATCCGGATCCTGAAAAGCACTCTGCAATCAGCGGTCCAATGCAACAAGCATCACACTGCCGTGATGAGATACCAATCCCGAATCTATATTTATTCATGATTTCATTATATATCAGGTCTAAAAAAAAGTAAATAGGTTTATACTGTTTTTGGTATTTTACATAAACAGTATATATTTTTTTTGCACGGTTTGCACAATCGAAAAATTCTGCAAAACGAGTGATAGGCGGGTTATTATTAACCAAAATTGAACAAATAAAATAATTTTGTGACAGCTTGGATCTAAACCCGCAAAAGAAACTGTAAAATCTTCATTCAGTCACTTTGCAATACTATTATATCATATAATTTTTCATTTTGCAATTACCAATTGTATCACTTCTGTACAGATTTACGCTTAGTTGTATTAGTTTCAAATTAAATGCAGGCTCGGAAACGACGTATTTACGGCATTTTCTAAGCTCTGCCAATTATTTTGGCGGTATTTTAGTCATTTAAACGAATTTTGCGCCTCAAATTTATGCGTTTTGACCATTTGGTCATTATTTATCCGATATGTATACACAGTTTTACAGGTTGTTTAATGAGTTTCTCGAATTCTGGAGCGCAATGAACTCCTCAGCAAGGTGCTTTGCCTCGTCATAAGAGGAAAGCTGATAGCACCTTCCGCGAAATTTCGCCGAACCATAATAGTGATTCATGTACCATGCCGCGTGTTTTCTTGCCTCATGCATGGCAAGCTCCTCGTTCTTCTCGCTCATGTCCAGCATAAGCCTGATGTGTTCGAGCATTGTCTCCATGCGTGCCTCTATAGTAGGTTTTACATATTCCTTCTTATTATAATACGAACGTATCTCGTCAAAGACAAACGGGTTGCCGTAGCTTCCCCTGCCTATCATAACAAGGTCGCAGCCCGTCTGCTCATACATCGCAAGGCATGACTGCAAATCGGTAACATCTCCGCTTCCGATAACAGGAACGTTCACAGCCTCCTTGACCGCGCGAATCACGCCAAGGTCGCAGTTTCCGCCGTAGAACATATCCCTCGTTCTTCCGTGAACTGCAACGGCTGCCGCTCCGGCATTCTCAAGAGCCTTTGCCATTTGCGGAGCATTTACCGAGTCAAGGCTCCAGCCGCTCCTGATTTTAACGGTCACGGGAGTTTCAACCGCCGCCTTTGCCGTCGCTTCGCAGACCCTTGCCGCGAGATCAATATCCTTCATCAGAGCCGAGCCTGCACCTGTTCCCACGACTTTCGGCACGGGACAGCCCATATTTATGTCAATTATATCAGGCTCAAACCGCTTGACGATCTCAACGCCCTTCGCCATAAACTCTGGCTCACTGCCGAAAAGCTGAACCGCCATAGGACGCTCCTGAGAAGTTACCGTGCAAAGCTGTGCGGTTTTCTTGTCGCCGTAGACTATCCCTTTGGCGGAAACCATTTCGCTCACGACGTAAGCCGCGCCGAATCTTTTGCACATCAGACGATACGCGCGGTCGGCAACTCCTGCCATAGGCGCAAGAGCCGCGGTCTGCTCAATTTCAACATTTCCTATCTTAATTTTTCGGATCATTCGCCGCTCTCCGTACCCTTTTTCTCTTTGAAAACCAAAAGTTTGCTGAGAATGTAGTTTGCGATGAAGATAAGTACCTGACTGAGGAACGTGATGAGCGTTCTGTTGACTCCGAGCCAGTCAACAAACACAAGGAAGATAACTTCTTCCATGCCGAGTGTTGCAAGTCTTGCTCCGTAAAAAGAGAAAAAGACTTTCCAGAACTCAGAACTTGTATTTGTCTCATTCTTGAAAACATACTTCTTATTAGTAAAAAATGCAAAAGTCACGGCGCATATCCACGAGAAAACTACTCCTGCGGTACTCTCCCACTTAGGCTCGCCGGGGACAAGCGCAAACAGCAGAAGCTTTGTAACAATCGAGACTACGGTAGTAAGTCCGCCGAAAATTATGTACAGCCACTTTTCTTCATACTTATAATATATTTCCTGAAGCGGCTTCGGCAGAATCGAAACACACGCCTTTATCAGTTTTTCCATTTTATCTTTCCTTTCAAAGCGTAGTATAGTCGGGACACATACTATATAATAGCAGGATTTTTACATTTTTTCAAGTCTTTTCACATAATTTTCCCTGCAAATAAACTCTGCGCGGAGCAATTTTCCGCGCAGTTCTTAAAAATTCGTGATCTGTACAGTTTTTTCTCAAATAAACATCGTGCTGAAACCGTGCTCGCGGGCATAGCGTTCAGCCTTTTTGCGGTTTATCTGCTTGAGCACCTTTATAGTCTGCTTGTGACCTTTTTTTATCTCGCTAAGCTCGATGTTCTCGCTTTCAAATTCAATTATCGAGACGTTGTAAACATTCTCACAGCCGCAGAATGCGTCCTCCTTGATGTCCTTTGTGAGATAGCTTATATGAAGCTCGCTTAGTTTCTGACAGCCGTAAAATGCCCAGTTTCCGATAGTTTTCACGGTTGACGGAATGGTTATATCCTCAAGCGAGCGGCACCACGAAAAGGCGCTCTCGCCGATATGCTGAACCGAGTTGGAAATGACCACCTTTTTCAGACTGTAGCACTCCGAAAACGCTGCGTTTCCTATCGACTCGACCGAGCCTGAAATAACGATCCTGCGCAGTTTCTTGCACGAGAAAAACGCGAGGTCGTTTATTTTTTCGAGATAAGCCGGAAGTACTACCTCCACAAGGCTGTTGCAGCGACCGAAAGCTCCCTTGCCGATTTTCTTTACGGACGGCGGGAAATTGACTTCTTTCAGTTTAAGGCATTTGAGGAATGCGTTTTCGCCGATGAATTCGAGGTTTTGGGAGAAAACGACCTCCTCAAGGTTGAAACAGTGGCAGAACGCAAACTTATCCACGAACCGCACGCTGTCCGACATGATTATCTTTTTTACGGTCTCATTGCCGCGGAAAGCGTATTTTCCGACAGTTATGACCGTATCGGGAATAACTATCGTCTCAGTTGTGCCGACGTATTTCACAAGCGTTCCGTTCTTGTCGATAACCATGTTATTGATGTCGTCAGTCTCGATCTCACTCAAAACTTCCTTGTGTGTGCCGAGGTCGGAAATTTCAAGCGCAGGCTTTTTCACGGGTTCAGGAATCGTTTTCACCGTCGTTGTATCCACGGCAATTTTCTGCTTTTGCACAATTGGCTCTACGGCTGCGGCAGCCTTTGCGGGCAGTCTGCTTCCTGATTTAACTATCTCGTGCTTTTGCTCCAAAGGCTTTACAACGATTTCCTCCTCTATTTTTATTGTTTCGGATTTCTCCCCGGGGACTTTTTCCACCAACTTAACTGGCTCTGCCTTTTTCTCGGGAACTTTTTCCACCGACTTAACTGGTTCTGCCTTTTTCTCGGGGACTTTTTCAACTGACTTAACTGGTTCAGCCTTTTTCTCGGGAACTTTTTCCACCAACTTAACCGGTTCTGCCTTTTTCTCGGGAACTTTTTCCACCGACTTAACTGGTTCAGCCTTTTTCTCGGGGACTTTTTC
>OGDF01000624.1_pt1 | contig 55487 bp, 48 predicted proteins | sample 1570141 | NCBI WGS metagenome assembly OGDF01 (sample SAMEA4370581, study PRJEB24528) | human gut metagenome
GCGTCCTCAAGCTCAACCTCTTTTGCGATTGTAACACCGTCGTTGGTGATGAGGGGAGCACCGTACTGTTTATCCAGAACTACGTTTCTTCCTTTGGGTCCAAGCGTTACCTTTACGGTATCTGCCAGTTTATCTACGCCTGCTGCAAGAGCTTTTCTTGCGTCTGTTCCATATTTAATGTCTTTAGCCATGATGAATTTCCTCCTTCTATTACTCTACGATAGCCAGAATGTCGCTCTGTTTTACGATGATATATTCTTCGTCCTCGAGTTTTACCTCGTTGCCTGAATATTTGGAATAAATCACTTTGTCGCCAACCTTTACCTGCATGGTAACTTCTTTTCCGTCAACCATTCCGCCCGGGCCTACTGCTACAACCTCAGCCTCCTGGGGTTTCTCCTGGGATTTAGCTGCAAGGATGATTCCGGATTTTGTTGTCTCTTCTGCTTCAAACTGTTTTAATACAACTCTGTCGCCTAAAGGTACTAACTTCATAATATATTCCTCCTTAATAATATGCTCTCTCATTTGTGTTATTAGCACTCACTTTTATCGAGTGCTAACCGTTGCCCTTATATTAGTGAAAAAGTGGAAAATGTGCAAACCGGATTATACCTGTAAATTATGGTATATTTTTAAATTATCTCTTATTTTCTCTATTTTACTCTCTTTTTTATATGTTTTTGTTTTTTACCGAAAAAAAGCACCGCACCAGTTTTTTCTGATGCAGCGCTTCTTTTGTATGTTTTATTTCTTCTGTTTCTTGATTTCGGCCAGTTCATCGAAAACCACATCGTTCAGAACCTTGATGTAGGTGCCTTTCATTCCGCTGGAGCGGGACTCGATGACGCCGGCACTCTCGAATTTTCGAAGGGCGTTGACGATAACGGAACGGGTGATACCCACGCGGTCTGCGATCTTGCTGGCAACCAGGATACCTTCCATGCCGTCCAGCTCGTCAAAGATGTGAATGATGGCTTCCAGCTCGGAGAAGGAAAGGGTGTTGATGGCAGATTTTACGATCTGGATCTTGCGGTTCTCCTCCGCGTTCTCCTCATGAACGGAACGCATCATCTCCAGGCCCACAACGGTGGTGCCATACTCACTTAAGATAATATCATCGATCTCATACTGGCTGTCGCTCTTGTACATAAACACAGTTCCGAGACGCTCGCCGGCAATGTCGATGGGGTTAATGATGGCCTGATACTTTTTGATATTGTCTCCCACAAAGCCCAGGGTCTCCAGATTGACATTTTCTTTCGTGGAAAGGACTCCCAGGAGGCGCTCATTCAACATGGAATCAATGTAGCCGCCCACTTCATCGTCGATAAGTTCTTTGATCTCTTCCACTCCAGGACAAAGACTGACACCAAGGACTTTTCCCTTCCGGCTGATAACCAGAATATTGGAATCCAGAATTTCTGTCAGTACCTGGCATATATCGTTGAAAACGACTTTACTGGAATTGTTGTTATGCAAAAGCTTATTGATTTTCCTTGTCTTGTCTAATAACTGTACGCTCATCTTTTCCTCCTTGCCTGGTGAAATATTGCTCCAAAAGGGCCAAAAAATGCAACTGTTATCAAAATAACGTAGCTTTTCTTCACTATAGCACAGAGTTTTCAGAATTGCAATGTTTATCTGAAAAATTACTAAATTATTCAGAGCCCATCTCGATTCCGCTTCGCTTCATCTCGATGTGGCTGCTCGCCAAATAGATTCACTGACAAAAGTGTTCGTTCATGCAAGCATGACTCACACTTTCATCAATGAATCTGCTTGGCTCTGAATAATCAAAAAATTATTTATTTTCCACATAATTGCAGGCTTCTCCGGAACAAACGAGCTTATTTCCTTTTTCTACAAGCATAGAACCGCATTTCGGACACAGTTTTCCGGAGGGTTTCTGCCAGGACATGTAGTCGCATTCCGGATTGTCCTCGCAGCCGTAATATTTTCTGCCCTTCTTGGTCTTGCGGATGACGATATCCTTGCCGCATTTCGGGCAGGCCACGCCGATCTTCTCGAGATAGGGCTTGGTATTTTTGCACTCAGGGAAGCCCGGGCAGGCCAGGAACTTTCCGTGAGGACCGTATTTAATGACCATGTTTCTGCCGCATTTGTCGCAGATCACATCGGTGACTTCGTCCTCGATCTTCACATGTTCCAGCTCTTTGTCCGCCTTTTTCACCAGTTCTTCAAGATCCGGATAGAAATTTCTGATAATTGTCTTCCATTTCACGGTGCCCTCTTCCACTTTATCGAGAAGTGCTTCAAGATAAGCGGTAAAGTTCACATCCACGATGCTCGGGAAAGCCTGCTTCATGATGGAATTGACTACCTCGCCGAGCTCGGTCATGTAGAGATTCTTGTTCTCCTTGGCCACATAGCGGCGGGCGATGATCGTCGTGATCGTCGGCGCGTAGGTACTGGGGCGTCCGATACCCAGCTCCTCCAGCGTTTTTACCAGGGCGGCCTCTGTGTAATGAGCCGGCGGCTGGGTAAAGTGCTGTTCCGGATGAAACTCTTTCAGGCTCAGCTTTGTGTCGGTGCCGATGCCTTTTAAAAGAACGTTGTTCTCCTCTTTTTCTGCGGAGTCATCCACATAGACGGACATGAAGCCGTCGAAGGAGAGATGGGAAGCGGACACATGGAAATTGTAATCCCCTGCCTGAATCTTTACCTGGGTAGTCTCGTAAACTGCATTCGCCATGCGGCTCGCGGTGAAGCGTTTCCAAATCAGCTGATAGAGACGGAACTGGTCACGGCTTAAGGACTCTTTCACCAGAATCGGCGACCGAGTGATATCGGAAGGACGGATGGCCTCGTGGGCATCCTGGATCCTTTTGGCACTTTTTTTCGCCTCGGTGGTTCCCTCCGCGACATAATTTTCTCCATAATTGGAAGCTACATAGGCTCTTGCCGCCTGGTCGGCTTCCTCGGAGATACGGGTGGAATCGGTACGAAGGTAGGTAATCAGACCCACGGTACCGCTGCCCTTGATGTCGATTCCTTCATAGAGCTGCTGAGCGATCCGCATGGTCTTCTGGGTGGAAAAATTCAGAACTTTGGATGCTTCCTGCTGCAGCGTACTGGTCGTGAAGGGAAGGGGCGCTTTCTTGACGCGCTCGCCTTTTTTCACATCGCTGACCTGGTACTCGGCATTTTTCAGCTTCTCCAGAATTTCGTTGACCTCCTCCTCGCTGTGGAGCAGGAGTTTCTTTTTGTCTGTTCCATAAAATTTTGCCTTCAGAGGCTTTTTCTCCCCGGCGATATTAAAATCTGCGTCCAGGGTCCAGTACTCCTCCGGAATAAAGGAGTTGATCTCCTCCTCCCGGTCCGCAATAATGCGAAGGGCCACAGACTGCACACGGCCGGCGCTTAAGCCTCTTTTTACCTTCGCCCAGAGCACCGGGCTGATCAGGTAACCTACCATACGGTCCAGAATCCGGCGGGTCTGCTGGGCATTGACCAGATTCATATCGATATCCCTTGCATGTTTTAAGGAATCCTTTACCGCATTTTTGGTGATCTCATTGAAGGTGATACGGTTCATTTTACTCTCGTCCAGCTTCAGCGCTTTGGAAAGGTGCCAGGAAATGGCTTCTCCTTCGCGGTCCGGGTCGGTTGCGAGATAAACTTTATCCGCCTTCTTCGCAGACTTACGAAGGGAGGCAAGAATGTCTCCCTTTCCTCTGATGGTGATATATTTTGGTTCATAGTCATTTTCCACGTCCACTCCCAGCTGGCTTTTGGGAAGGTCACGCACATGACCGTTGGATGCAGCCACCTCATAATTGCTGCCCAAGAATTTTTTGATCGTTTTGACTTTTGTCGGTGACTCTACGATCACAAGATATTTTGCCATGAACAAACTCCTCCATGCGGCGCGGAATGGCAGGCTTCCTGTGATCTTCCGCGTCACTTTCTATAATAATACCTGGATTTTTCTTCGATCAGATCCATAAGCTCCAGGGAAAGCAGAGCGGTGAGTACCTCTTCTCTCGGAAGCCCGGTCTCAATCCCTATGACTTCCAGACTTTTCCCCCGGAAATCTACACAACTATAAACCATACTTTCTGTTTTTTCAAGTGTCAATTCATTTTTTCTTAAATTTTCATAATTTCTGTTTGTGATGCCAAGCTCCGTCAAAAAGCCGTTCAGAGAGCAGAAAATCCCGGCTCCCTGGCTGATGAGACGGTTGCAGCCCTGGCTTAAGGGGTCCTCAATCCGGCCCGGAACCGCATAAACATCCTTCCCCTGCTCCAGCGCATAGTCAGCGGTGATAAGAGAGCCACTCTTTAAACGGGCCTCCACCACGAGGACCGCGTCGGAAAGGCCTGAGATGATCCGGTTCCGATAGGGAAAATGCCAGGCAATGGGTGGAGTGCCCGGCGGATACTCGGAAATCAGTCCTCCGCCCGTTTCCAACATCTGATAAAGCCCGCGGTTATGTCTCGGATAACAGAGATCCGGCCCGCAGCCAAGGACGGCATAGCTCGCTCCTCCTGCCAGAAGTGCCGCTTCCTGGGCCGCCCCGTCGATGCCGGATGCCATGCCGGAAATCACAGGGATTCCCTCCAAAGCCAGTGCTCCGGCGGTTTCTTTTGCCAACGAAAGACCGACGTGGCTTGCCCAGCGGGCCCCCACGATAGCCGCGGCCTGGACTTTCTTTTTCTCTTTTTCAAACTGAGGGAGCCTTCCTTTCACAAAAAGGCCGCAGGGTGCATGGGGAATCTCCCTTAACCGGGCCGGATAGGCAGGATGCTCCATGGAATAAAAGTCGATCTCTTTTTCCTGCAGCTCCTTTTCCTCGCGTGAAAGCTCCCCCGCTGTCCGGGTTCTTAAAAGCTCCTCCCGGGCTGCCTCACTTAAAAACTCCGCTTTTTCCACTTTTGCCGCCGGCGCTATAAACATATTTTCCGGCGTTTCAAAATATTCCAGACATTTCACTCTCTGCTCTGGCAGGATTTTCGTCTGATACATAAACCATCTCCAGTATTCTTCCATAAAACTCCTCCTTTATCCCCAGTATTTCTCATCGGCTGCCCGGAAGGCCGCCGCCTCGGCCAGGTGCTTTTTCCCGATGTTTTCACTCTCATCCATATCTGCCAGGGTCCGGGCCACTTTCAAAAGCCGGTGACAACTCCTGGCCGTCAGAGAAAATTTCTGATACATGCCCTCCAGAAGCTTTTCCTCCGCCGCGCCAAGGGCGCAGTATTTCTGCACCCCGGCGGAATCAAGATCCCCGTTAAAGCGGTAGGACGTCCCCTCGTAACGCCGCGCCTGAATCTTCTGCACCTTCTCCACCCGGCTGCGGATCGCCGCAGAATCCTCCTCTTTTGTTCCTTTTGGCTGTTTTTTCAGAAGTTCCTCAAAGGGAATCCTCGACATCTCCGCGCTGAGATCCATCCGGTCCAGCAAAGGGCGGCTGATCCGGTGCAGATACCCGTGAATCTCCCGTTCCGTGCAGGTACAGCGGGTCAGATCCGGATAATAGCCGCATTTGCAGGGATTCATGGCCGCCAGTAAAAGAAAATCCGCGGGAAATTCTTCAGAATAATTGCTCCGGCTGATGAGAATTTTCCGGTTTTCCAGAGGCTGACGGAGGACTTCGAGGGCCATCCGGGGAAATTCCGGAAGTTCGTCTAAGAATAAAACGCCCCGGTGAGCCAGGCTGATCTCCCCTGGTCTTGGAATCCTTCCGCCTCCCGAGAGGGCCTGGGTCGTGATCGTGTGATGGGGCGCCCGGAAAGGCCTCTTCGTCACCAGCGGATGCTCTGTATTTAAAAGACCGGCGATACTATATATGGAAGAGATTTCGAGAACCTCGTCCCGGGAAAGGCCCGGCAGGATCGAAGGAATCCGGCTCGCCAGCATGGATTTTCCGCTGCCGGGAGGTCCGATGAGAAGAAGGTTATGGAAACCTGAGACCGCGATCTCCGCCGCCCGTCGGGCCTCCTGCTGCCCCCGGATATCCCGGAAATCAGGCCCGGTGTAGGCAGAAGCTTCAATAGAAACTTTTCCTGTCACGGAAACCGTTTTCCAGCGCGGTTCCGGTGAGAGGAACGATACTGCTTCTTTCAGCGTTTTCACGCCGATGACTGGCAGAATCCCGGCATATTCCGCCTCTTTTACATTGTCCCAGGGCACCATGCAGGCCCGGCAGCCCTCCCTTTTCGCCTCCAGCACCACGGGAAGAATGCCGCTCACCGGGCAGACCTCGCCGTTTAAGCCGAGCTCTCCCACCACCAGAAGACCTTCCGTATGTTTTTCCTCCAGAAGGCCGTAGGCGGAAAGAATCGCCAGAGCTACGGGAAGATCAAAAAAGCTACCTTCCTTTTTAAAGCCTGCCGGGGCCAGATTGACTGTGAGTTTCTTTGGCTCCAGCGCAAAATCGCTGTTTTTCAGTGCAGTCCGGACCCTGTCCATGGTCTCCCGGACCTGCCCCGCCAGGTAGCCCACCATCACCGCGCCCGGAAGGCCGTTGCTCACATCTGCCTCCACACGGATTTTCCGGGCTGTGAGTCCAAAAACCGACGCGGAGAGTATACTGCTGTACAAAACGATCATGCCTCCTCTTTTTCTGCACGCAAAAAACAGACAGTAAACCTACGGCCCGGGCATGCAGTTATTTTATTTTATAATTTCTTGTGATAATTCCGGCAGAACTGCCATGAAAGAACAGGAGAAGAACATCTCCCGATAGCACTATCATACCTCACAGATGAAAAATCTGCAAGTACCTTTTTTGCGGAACCTCCGGCCCTTGAGCCGGAAAGCTCCGCCTTACAATACTTCCTCTGAATCGAGGCGCTTTTTCAGCTTTTCCAGGGCGCCTTTTTCGATCCTGGAAACGTAGGAACGGGAAATATGAAGTTTCTCCGCAATCTCCCGCTGGGTCTTCTCCTCCTCGCCGAACATGCCGTAGCGCAGGATCAGCACACGCTTCTCCCGCTCCGTCAGGGTTCCGTCAAAAATTTTATACAGCCGCCTTAAGTTTTTCCGGAAATCCATGGCCTCCGCGATATCGCCATCGCTGCTCTCCAGAATATCCAGGAGACTGATCTCGTTCCCTTCCTTGTCGGTGCCGATGGGTTCGTAGAGGGAGACCTCCCGGCCGTTTTTCTTTCTGGAACGAAAGAGCATGAGAAGCTCATTTGCTATCCTCACCTGAGGGCTCCAGCTTCGCCTCTTCGCCGTCCCAGACGACTCTTTTCAGAAGTGTTCGCAGCTTCCGCCGCTTCTCTTCCACGGAAAGCGCCTCCAAATCCGGGTCGATTTTTTCTAAAATTTCCCGGTCCAGAAGGTTTCCGTTGGCATTTTTCCGGTTACAGAGACTCTTGCGACTCCGCTCCTTGAGGCTGCAGATGTAAGTGTAGATCCGTTTGCCCTCAGCATCCCTTCTTGGGGTAAGTTTCGGGTACATCCGGCTTCCGCAGGCACAAAAAAGAAGCCCGGTCAGCAGTGCTTCATTCTCGCTGCCCCTGGGCTTTCGGTAAGCTCCGGAACCATTTCTCTTTAAGTTTTCCTGCACCGGAACCCAGCGGCTCCCGGGGATGAGACCGGGGTGCTGCCCCACCGCCACGATCCATTCCGCCGTCGGCAGAAACTCAGTCTTTTTTCCTTTTTCCTGGCGAGTCCGATTGTAGGCCAGCATTCCATGAAGGCCGTCGAAAGCCGCCCTTGGAGAAGAAACTTCCGTCCCCGCCCGGTCAAAATACTCCCAGGCGTCTGAATCCGCCGTCAGATAGACCGGATTTTCCAGAATGGCCCTGATGGAAAAACGGGTGAAAGACCGGCCGTTTTTCGTCCGTATCCCCGCTTTCATAAGCTCCGCCTCGGTTCCGGCAAGAGACTCCGTCGCTTCGTAACTTTCGTAAATCTTCCGGATGATCTTTGCTTCTTCCGGAACCAGCTTTAGCTGACAGCTTTTTCGCGTTTTCCCATCCAGAGAGATGCTGCTCACCGCCTCCGAAGTATAGCCCGTCGGCGTGGTTCCGCCAAGCCAGCGGCCGGTCCGGGCCAGCTCCCGCATATTATCGCGGATCCGCTCGGCGATGGTCTCCCGCTCCAGCTGAGAAAACACCGAGGCGATATACATCATGGCCCTGCCCATCGGTGTTCCCGTGTCGAACTGCTCCCGGATGGAAATGAAGGCCGTCCCGAGAGCCGAAAGCTCCTCGATAAGGCCGGCGAAATCACTGATGTTGCGGCTGATCCGGTCTAGGCGGTAGACAACGATGGCCCGGCAGCTGCCTTTCCGGACAAAAGCCATCATGCGCTGAAAACCGGGCCGTTTTAAGTTTCCCCCGGAAAAACCTTCGTCCTCATAGAGAAAGGTCTCTTCCAGGGCTTCTTCCCCAAAATGAAATTTTATGTACTCCCGGCAGAGCTCCGTCTGATTGCCGATGCTCTCCCCTTTTCCCGTAAAACGGGATTTTCTGGAATAAATGACGATGTTTCCCTTCATAGCTGGGCTTCACCTGCTTTTTGCACACTCTCTTTCTATATGTATCGCAAAAGTGCAAAAATAAGTACCGCCTAGTGTGCTGTCTCATTGACTTTCAGTTAAATAACGCAGAATGTTTTTTCATCGACAAGGCGACTGAACGAGGCGATGCGGTGGCATCGTTGAGCGAAGTCAACGCAGTTCGATGGGAAAACAGGCAAGTTATTTAGCGAAATGTCAATGATACAGTACACTGGCCTAGCCGATCCGGTTTTTTCCGGCAACCAGAGAAAAGCTGGTTCCATCCGGATAAACAAAGGTTCCTGTCATTCCGGCAGGAAGCGTGATACTTCCCCGGATTCCATTTTCCTGTTTTTCATAATAGAAGAGAATCGAGCCACATTCTGTGGCAAATTTTCCTCTAAGATCCGGCACAGCATTAAGATGCGGCTTGATGACCACGTTGGAAGGCTCCCCGGATTCTCTTCGAATTCCCGCCATCACGCTCATAAGCTCGTACATGGGCAGAGCGCTCCAGGCATGGCATTCGCTTCTGGAACCGGCTGGCGTCTCGGGGCAGGTCGTGCAGTGCTCGTCCAGCAGTTTCAGCCACCAATCCATCTGTTCCCCGGTCAGCTCATAACAGCCTGCCAGCTCGCAGGCCCGAAACAGTTCATAACAGGTAGAAAAATAACAGCGCAGCACATCCGGCTCCCGGAAGGTTTTCTCCATCACCGCTCGGGCCTTTTCGCCTTTTAAAAGACCGTTCAGAACCGCCCAGCTCTGGGCATGCTGGCTGAACTGCCGGTAAGACGGGCCTTCCCGGTAAAGTCCCCGCTCCTCATCCCAGCAAAGCTTTTGTACCTTTTCCGCAATCTGTTTCTGCCGCTTCCGATACTCTTCCGCCAGGCCCTCTCTTCCTGTGATCTCAGCGATCTTGGCTCCCTTCAAAAAAGCCAGGCCGTACATCAGATTGATGATCGTTGAGGGGCCTTCCTCGGCAGCCACAGGCCGGCCGCAGGTCTTTTCCCAGCTTTCCTGCCAGTCGATGAACTCCCAGTAGCCCAGATTTTCCACCAGACCGGAAGTGCCGATTTTTCCGTCGTAATACTCCAGAATCCCATCCACATCTGACCGGTAAAGCTTTAAAACCTTAAGATCTCCGGTTCTCTGGTAGTACTCCAGAAGCATGAAAATATAATAGAGAGAAAACGTCGAGATCACCTGAAGCGGATTGCTCGGTGCCCGGCCCTGCACCAGTCCCATGGGCAGGATAGAATCATGAAAATCCTGAAGAGCCTTCCGCGCCAGCTTCGTATCTGTACTGCATACATAGGTAAAAAGCGCCTGCAGCCGGGTATCCATCGGATACTGCATCTGCTCCCAGAAGGGACAGTCCATGTAGGTCTCCATCATGCAATCCTGCAGGGTCCGCACACACATCTCATAGATCGGCTGCACCCATTCTGCGGTGGAAGAAATCTCTGACTCCGGCCGGAGCGGATAACCGGTCTTCAAAAGCTGAGGCCGGTAAAATTTCACCGCTTCCTCTCCTGCCTGAATCTCGATTTTCAGGAAACGCATCGTGTGATACCAGAAAGGCTCATAGAGAAGGTCTCCTCCCGCCGGGAAAATCCGGTCTGTTCTGCCGTTATTCCCGATCTCGCCGTTTCTGTAGTCATCTCTTTTTACTTCGTCCCGGCCTTTTGTAAATTTTTCAAAGTAGGTAAAGGAGATTTCCGCTCCCTTTCCACCCTGTATGTGATAGCGGAAGTAGGCGTTAAAAAGCGTTTTCCCGTCAAAAAGAAGCACCTTTTTCTCTCCCGGCTCCACCGTCAGAGCCTCTTTTTCTCCCAGAACCGGCTCGCCCAGCTCTTTGTCCAGCGTGGCTTCTTCTTCAACGCACAGCGGAATGGGACGCTCCTCCAGCCGGAAGGTTTTCAGAATGCCTAAAAATTTTTCATGGCCTTCTGCCGCCGTCTCCAGCTCCACCGCTTTTTTCCAGCCGGAGGCATCGAAGCTTTCCGATTTCCAGTTTCCCAGAGTTCTGGAAAAATCGATTTTTTCCGCCAGTGCGCCCAGATTAGTGTCCACGGCACCTTCCTTATATAAATAAAAGGTGTTGTCCAGCCAGACTCTCCAGTCGGCCTTTCCTGTGGTCAGTTCTGCTGCGTCCACACCCTGTGCATCCTTCACGGCGCCCTCCAGGGCAAACCGGTGGCCGGCTGGAAGGGAAGCCACGCTGACCAGAGGCGCCCTCTGATCCTGCCAGCCGACGGTATACATACTGTCATAGAGAAGCACTTGGGCTGCCAGGATATTTTTTCCTTTTTTCAGATAAGGCTTCAGATCAACCGTTTCATAATAGTGCCGGAACTGATTGCTCCGGCAGGGGCCGGAGAGCACCGGTTTCTCATTGATCCAGAGGCGGTATCTGGAATTTGCCGAGAGATCCACAATCGCTTCTCCGGCCTCTTCAAGCTCGATTTCCAGACGATAATAGGCAAATCTTCCGTTCATATCGCCCTGATAAATCTTCTTTTCTTCAATTTCTTCTCTGGGTACTCCGATCCACATGGCTTTCTTCCACATAGACACCTTCCTTTCCTTTTATCTTAAGGGCAGAACATCCTTCGGGGCCAGCGCTAGGGCGGGCGGCATTTTTCTTCCGAGGCTGTTCCAGGTTTCTTTTTCAAGCTTCCACCAGATGCCGGGAGCTCCGGCCTTTGTGTGGAAGATCACATTGATTTCAAAGGGGGCCTCCGTCTCCTGAAAATCCAGGGGATGAAGGAGGTTCACCTCTTTCGCCGGGTCCGCGGGCACATAGAAATAGTGAGCCCGGATGCCGGCATAGCGCACATCGTCAAGTACCGGCTGTTCGGAGACGAGCCGGATTCCAAGCTCGGTGAGCTCCATCTCGTTGGGGCCGCATTTTCTCGCTTTCAGAAGGTTCTTGCAGCCCGTCATCCGGGCGGTTTCCAGGTATTCGGGGTTCTGGAAAAGGGCTCTCGTGCTGCCTTTTTCCATCTGGCGGCCTTCCCAGACGATCATGAGCTCGGGGCAGATCTTATATGCCTCGTCCCGGCTGTGGGTCACGAGGATTACATCGCCGGAATAATCTTTCAACAGTTCGAGAAGCTCCAGAAGAAGCTGCTCCTTCAGATAGGCGTCCAGGGCGGAAAAGGGCTCGTCCAGAAGGATCACGTCTGGCCGGTAAGCCATAATCCGGGCGAGAGCCGTCCGCTGCTTCTGGCCGCCGGAGAGCTGGAAGGGATATTTTTTCTCCTGGCCCATGAGATGGAATTTCTCGATCATCTTATGGATCTGCTCTTCTTTTTCCTTCTTCGGAAGGGTGATGCCGGCTCCCACATTTTCTTCCACGGTCATGTTGGGGAAAAGGGCAAAATCCTGGAAAAGATAACCCACGCGCCGCTTCTGGGGTTTGAGGTCGATCTTTTTCTCCGAATCGAACAGGGTCCGGCCGTTGAGGACGATCTTTCCCGCATCAGGCCGCCAGATTCCGGCGATGCATTTAAGCGTCATACTTTTTCCGCAGCCGGAAGCTCCGAGGATTCCCAGAGGGCCTTTGTCCAAATCAAAGCGTACGTCCAGGCTGAAATCTTTCCAGTTCTTTTTGATATCCACCTGAAGGCTCATGACTTTTTCCCCTTTCTGTTTCGTTTTTCCCGGAGCGCAAAGTAGTTCAGGAGAACCACTGCGAGGAAGGACAACAGCACAATGACGATGACATATTTTCCTGCAGTATCAAAATCTCCGGCCGCCACAGCAGAATAGACCGCCAACGGCAGAGTTCGGGTCTTTCCCAAAATATTTCCGGCGATCATCGAGGTAGCTCCAAATTCTCCCAGCCCCCTCGCAAAGGCCAGAACGGCGCCGCCAGCGATACCGGGAAGACAGGCCGGCAGGGAGACTTTAAAAAAGATCTTCCACTCGGAAAAACCCAGCGTCCGGGCCGCATAGATGAGGTTTTCATCCACCTGCTCCAGGGCACCTCTTGCGGAGCGGTACATCAATGGAAAAGCGATGACCGTGGCCGCCAGCACCGTGGAACCGAAGGAAAAGGGAATTTTCACCCCGAAATACTCCAGAAAAAAGAGCCCGATGGGGCGTTTCACTCCGAAAATATAGAGGAGGAAATAGCCCGCCACCGTGGGCGGCAGCACCAGGGGCAGGGTCAGAAGACCGTCGAGGACTATTTTCAGGCCCTCGCTCTTTAAGTTTACCACCCAGCGTGCCGCCAGAAGTCCTAGGAAAAACACGAAGATCATCGTCAGGGAGGCGGTCTTTAAGGAAATGAGAAGGGGCGACCAGTCGATCATTCAGTTACTTCCTCAGTGGCAGTTTCCGGGGGCTCCTCGGTATCAGTCTCGCTTTCTGTTTCATTCTCCTCGGCTGCTTTATACGGAGTGAAACCGTATTCCTTGAAGATCTCTCCGGCTTCATCGGACTGAAGAAACTTAAGGAAAGCCTCTGCCTCCGCGCTGTGCTCAGTTTTCTCCAGAATACCTACGGGGTAAATAACCGGTTTTGCCAGGCTTCCTTCAGGAGTCTCTGCCTTCACTTCCACGTCCTCGGCTCTCGCTGCCGCATCGGTAGCATAAACCACGCCGGCCTCAGCGCTTCCCTCTGCTACCCAGTTCAGCACCTCGGTTACGTTGGTTCCAAAGCTTGCCTTTGCGGAAACCTCATCCCAGAGATTCAGGCTGGTGAGGGCCTCTTTCGCATACTGGCCGGCGGGAACGCTGTCCGGATCGCCGAGAGCGACGGTCTCTGCATTGGCCAGATCCTCGAAACTGTTCAGTTCCAGCGTTGAGTCCTTCGGAACGATGGCTACGATCTTATTCTCCAGCAGGTCTGCTTCGCTGTCCTCCTTCATGTAGCCCTCCTCGGTCAGCGCATCCATCTGTTTGGTGGCTGCGGAGAAGAAAAGGTCTGCCTCCATGCCTTCCTCAATCTGGGTCTGAAGCTTTCCTGAGCTGTCGTAAGAACCCTCTACTTTAACTCCCGGATTCTGCTCCTCAAAGAGCGGAATCAGTTTTTCCTCCATAGAATACTCCAGGCTGGCTGCTGCCGCGATGAGAAGTTTTACCTCTTCTCCCTCGGTCTCATCGGCTGCCATAGCCGGAACGGCAAGGCTCATAGCCATAATCCCGGCAAGAACTGCTGCGATCTGCCTTTTTTTCATAATGTGTACTCTCCTTACTTTGTTATCTGCAAAGGGATTTTTCCTCTTTGTTGCATGCTTTACCGGTGCAGATGATGGATCTTCGATCCACAATCTGTCACTTCTCCTTTCAAAACGTCCAGCCCGTGATAAAGGTTCGGCAGGACGAAATCCAGACTCTCCCGGACGGCTTTTGGACTGCCCGGAAGGTTGACGATCAGAGTCCGGCCCCGGATCACCGAGGCGGCCCGGCTCAGCATCGCCCTCGGCGTGATCGTGCCGGAATAGGCCCGGATGGCTTCCGCGATGCCAGGAGCATTCCGCCCGGCGACGGCCATTGTGGCCTCCGGCGTCACATCCCGGACGGAAAAGCCCGTCCCGCCGGTGGTCAGAATGAGATCCACCTTCACCTGGTCGGCAAGCCGGATCAGAGCCTCCTCAATGGTCTTCTGGTCGTCGGGAACGATGCTCTGATCCACCACCAGGTAGGAATCCTTTTCCACCAGCTCCCGGATCAGCGGGCCTGCGAGATCCTCCCGCTCGCCTCTGGCGCTCCGGTCGCTGACCGTGAGCACGCCCACTCGGTACCGGTGGGTCTCGCCGATGATCCGGATCTCATCGCCCACATGGATCGTGCCGCCCTTTAACACCTTCGCAAAAACGCCCTCCCGGGGCATGATGCAGTCCCCCACAGCCTCGTGGATGGCACAGTGGGAATGGCACTCTTTTCCGATCTGGGTCAACTCCAGAACCACACCGTTGCAGGAAAAAATCGTTCCCACGGGAAGGTTTTTGAGTTCAAACCCTTCCACCAGAAGATTTTCCCCGAAATCGCCGTCCTCCACGCTGGCGCCCCGCTTCTTGAAGGCCTCGACGGCTTCTTTTGAGAGAAGACTCACCTGCCGGTGCCATTTTCCCGCGTGGGCATCCCCTTTTAAACCTTCGTCCTCTATAAAAACGGCCTCGCCCACATTTTTCTTACCTGTTCCTTTTTTCTCACTGATGCAGACTGCCCGAATGTATCCCATACGTTATCCTCCTATCCTTGCCATGAATGTTTCTTCTGCCTCTCTTTCCGGATCCCTCTCCTGAAAATGATGCGCCTCCGGTTTCTGAAGAATGGCCTGGCAAAGAGCCCCCTCCAGTTCTTTTTCCCCGGCTCCGCCCCGAAGAAGCGCCTTTAAATCTACACCCCTTCTGTAATAAAGGCAGGGCTTTAAAAAACCTTCCGAAGTGAGACGCAAACGGTTGCAGGAACTGCAGAATTTTCCGTGAAGGGCCTCGATAAAGCCCACATAGCCCGCAAAGCCCGGCACTTTTCCGTAGACCGCCGGTCCGTTTCCCCGTTTTTCCGCCGTCTCTTTAAAATCCGGATAAACTTTCCGGATCACAGCCAGAAGTTCCTCCTTATCTCTGCCCTGAAAAGCTTTTCCTTCCCCGATGGGCATCAGCTCGATGAAGCGGACATCCATCGGAAGCTCTCTCGTCAACTCCACAAAATCCAGAATCTCATCCTCATTGAACCCCCGGATGGGAACGCAGTTGATTTTCATGGGAATCCCCATAAAAGTGCCCTCTTTGAGCGTTTCCAGCACTCCGCTCCAGAGTTCTCTCCCGTCCCGGTTAAGACCAGTGATCCAGGAAAAACGCTCTGGTTTCAGTGTATCGAGACTCACGTTGATGCCATCGATGGAAAGCTTCTGAAGCTCCGGCAAAGCCTTTTTCAGAAGAAGACCGTTCGTCGTGAGGGTCACAGCTTCGGTACCCGGCAGAGCTTTCAGTTCCCGGATAATTTCCAGAGCCTCCGGCCGCACCAGCGGCTCACCCCCGGTGATCTTGAATTTGTGGATGCCGATGGTTTCGGCTGCCCGGCAGACCCTTAAAATCTCCTCCTTCGTGAGGTACCGCTCCCGGTCCTTTTCCGCTGCTTCAAGCCCCGGCGGCAGGCAGTACCGGCAATGGAGATTGCAGCGATCCGTGATGGACACCCGGAGATAATCGATGTTTCTTCCATATAAATCTATCATGTTTCAAAGTTTCTCCAGCAGCACTTTAATATGGCCTCCGCAGATCATGCCAAGGGAGGCGGCGCCCTCGTTAGAGAGGTTGTACTCCCGGATCTCGAAAAGGTCTTCCCCGGTATTTTCCCGAAGAAAATTTTCTGCCTCCTGGATCACCGTGTACTCCACCGTGCCGCCGCCCACGGTGCCGTAGATATCACCTTTTTCGTTGACCAGCATCCTGGCTCCCCGTTTTCCCGGGGAGGAACCGTTCTTCTCGATAACCGTAGCCATAACGAGAGGGCCTCTTTCTTCCCGCAGGCCCTGAGCCAGCTCCTCGGAAAAAAGACTCCGTTTCTTCTGATTTTTTACCTGGACGAGCTCGGCCGCTATGCTGATGGCGATCTCGCCCGGCGTGTTTCCACCGATCTTAAGGCCAATGGGAGCATGGACCTCCGCTAGGGCTTCCCGGGAGATTCCGTCTGCCGCCAGCCGGTCAAAGGTCAGGGCCACCTTTCCTTTGCTTCCGATCATGCCGATGTAGGAATGTTTGACTGACAGGGCATAGCGCAGGCAGATATCATCGTCCTTATGACCTCGGGTGACGATGATAAAATACGGGGCAAAACCAAAATCCACCTCGGAAAGCTTCTCATAGCTCATGGTCAGCACCCGGTCCGCCTCCGAAAAACGCTCCCGGTTTGCAAATTCCAGCCGATCATCCACCACCGTGAGGGTGAGATCCAGCGTTTTCAGCACTTTTTCGAGGGCCAGGGAAATATGCCCGCCACCGAAGACCACGACCTGCGTCCTGCCGGCAAACTCTTCTTCAAAAAAGGTACCCTCTCCCGGCTCTTCAAAGGAATGACTGCCTTTTTCCAGGTCTGTCCAGACCTTTACCGTCTCTCCGTTCTGAAGTTTCCGGGAAAGCTCCAGATAAAATTCCCGCCGTTTCAATAGACCACTCCTTTTCCAAAACCGCAGTTGGGGAAGGTACAGACGCCGCAGTTCAGGCAGAGTCCACCTTCGCCTAAAGCTGCCAGCTCCTCAAAAGTCACCGGATCGTCCGCCATCAGCCGCGGAAGCACCAGATCGAAGACCGTCCGCTTTGCGTACATGACGCAGCCCGGCAGGCCCACGATCGGAATCTTTTTCCCATCCTTCTCATAATAGGCCAGAAGAAGCATCGCTCCCGGCAACACCGGCGCTCCGTAGGTGATTACCTTCGCTCCTGTTCCGGCGATGGCTCCCGGTGTGCAGTCGTCCGGGTCCACACTCATGCCTCCGGTACAGAGAACCAGCTCCGCTCCCTCGTCGATATAGTGAAGAATGGCCTCCTGAATGTGCTCCTTCTGGTCGTCCACCAAAGTCTGTCCCAGAAATTCCGTCGGGTACTCGGCGATTTTCTCTTTTACCACAGGACCGAAGGTATCCTTGATTCTGCCGTAAAAGACCTCGTTTCCGGTGGTGACGATGGCCGTTTTTTTCTTGTGGAAGGGCAGGATCCGGAAGATCGGGCCGCCTTCAGCAGCCTCTTTCGCCCGCTCCATTTTCTCTTTCTCAATCACCAGCGGAATGATTCGGGTGCCCGCGATCTTGTCCCCTTTTTTCACCGGGAAATCGCCGTGGCGGCCCGCGATCATCATCTCGCCCAGGGAGTTCACCGCAAAGAGCTTCTTTCGGTCGATCTTTAAGAGACCGTCCCGATCGGCGATGACCTCGATTTTTCCCTCCTTGATCTCGGAGCCTTTCATGCCCTCGGAGCGGCAGAGGTCAAAAAGAATCTCAGCCGCCTCGTTTTCGTGAAGCATGTTCTCGTTCTTCTCCCAGACGTAGAGATGATCCTTTCCCACGGAAAGCAGCACCGGAATGTCCTCTTCCGTCACGATATGGCCTTTTCGGAAAACCGGCCCTTTTGTCTTGTCCTTTATGATCTGTGTCACGTCATGGCAGAGCACATGGCCCACGGCGTGAATCGTCTCTATCTTTTTCACGACACTTCCTTCTTTCCTGTCTGTTTTTGTGTTCAGTATAGCGTATTTTCCGTGAAGAATCCATAATAAAAAGGGCACCTCCGAAAATTTTTTCTCCGGAGATGCCCTGATGTGAGCATTGCATTTTCTATACATTTGGCAGCGTAAGTCCCCAGCTTGGAATTACGGTTTCCGTCAAAAGTAGACACCGCTTTGATAAGGCCGATCGTACCGATGGAAATGAGGTCATCCATCTCATCCTCCGCTGTCTGGTATTTCCGCACCACATGGGCCACCAGCCGTAAATTCCGCTCGATCAGGACATCTTTCGCCTTCAGATCCCCGTTCCGGTAGCGTTCCAGATAATCCTTCTCTTCCTCCGTGGTAAGGGGCCTGGGAAACGTCTTCAAAAAAGCACCTCAAAGGGAGTTTTATTACAGCATATGAAAAAGTTTTTCTTTTCGTGCTTGTTCAGGCGTCCTCTTTTCTCCGGAGAATATCGTACTGCTCCATCGGAACGCCGAGGTCGATATAGAGAACCTGCTTGGGATGGGGTGCACTCTCCTGCTCCCCGCCCTCCTCGTTGACGATGCGAAGAACTTTTGCCTTGATGTTGTCCCCGTTTGGCTTCATGATCTCGATGGTCTCGCCCACAGAAAATTTGTTTCTCTGCTCGATGCGGTAGAGGCCTTCCGCATTGCTTCCGCCCACGATGCCTAGGTAGGTGTATTCTTTCACATAGGTGTTGCTGTCGTAGATCTGGGCCTCGCTGTCCGGCTTACCATAGAAAAAGCCCGTGGTAAACTGCCGGTAGGTGCAGTTGGAAATCTGATCCAGATACCAGGGCATATTTTTTTCATAGAGAACCGGGTCTTTGAGATAATCGTCGATGGCTTTCCGGTAGGTTCGAGCCACGGTGGCCACATAGAGAGCGGTCTTCATGCGACCTTCGATCTTGAAGCTGTCGATGCCGGCATCGATGAGATCCGGAATATGGCCGATCATGCAGAGATCCTTGGAGTTGAAAATGTAGGTTCCCCGCTCGTTCTCATAGACCGGCAGATACTCGCCGGGTCTCGACTCCTCCATCACCGCATATTTCCAGCGGCAGGGGTGGGTACATGCTCCCTGGTTGGCGTCCCTTCCGGTGAAATAGTTGCTCAGAAGGCAGCGGCCGGAATAGGAAATGCACATGGCTCCGTGGACGAAGGTCTCGATCTCCAGATCGTCGGGAATGTTCGACCGGATCTCCTTGATCTCCTTCATGGAAAGCTCTCGCGCGGAAACCACGCGCTTTGCCCCCAACTCATGCCAGAAACGGTAGGTGCCGTAGTTCGTATTGTTGGCCTGGGTGCTGATATGGATCTCAATCTCGGGGCAGACCCGCTTTGCAATCATAAAAACGCCAGGATCAGAGATGATCAGCGCGTCGGGGCCGATCTCTCTTAACTCCTTAAAATATTCTTCCACGCCGGGAAGGTCTCCGTTGTGGGCCAGGATATTGGCGGTCACATAGACCCGCACGTTATGCTCGTGGGCAAACTGAATGCCCTCCTTCATATCCTCCATGGAAAAATTTTTTGCCTTGGCGCGGAGGCCAAAGGCTTCACCGCCGATATATACGGCATCGGCTCCAAAGATTACCGCAGTCTTTAAGACCTCGAGACTGCTGGCTGGAATCAAAAGCTCCGGTACTCTCATTTCATATCCTTTCTGACAGAAACTGTGACTCCGTCTCCTAAGGGGATGACGCTGGTCAGCAGTTTGTCGTTGTGTTTCAGTTCGTAAAGGTATTCCCTCATCCGTTTGTAGATGGTCCGGTTCCGCCGTTCCACGGCATAGTGGGACTCAATGATATCCCCACCCTGGAGCACGTTGTCGGAGACCAGCACGCTCCCGGGCTTCATCAGCCGGAGCACATCATCCAGGAAGTGGATGTACTGCCCCTTCGCCGCATCCATAAAGATCAGGTCGTAGGACTCCTGAAGCTCCTTTAAGATGTCAGCCGCGTCGCCCTCCAGAAGGGTAATCTGGTTCTCCCGGCCTGCCCGGCGGAAATTTTCCCGGGCGATCGGAATCCTTTTTTCATATTTTTCAATCGTCGTCACCTGCATGTTCTCCGGGCCGTACTCACAGAACAGAAGGGCCGAGAAGCCCACGGCCGTTCCCACCTCCAGAACGCGAAGGGGCCGGTGAATCGCAAGGAGCACTTTTAAAAAGCTCTGCATCTCCCTACGGATCACCGGCACAAGATCTGCCTTCGCCTCTTTCTCGATCTCGTTCAGAAGCGGTGTGTTTCCCATATCCAGAGAATTGATGTAAGTGACCATTCTCTCATCTACAATCACTGTTTCTTCCTCATTTTATTCGCTTTCCGCCTCATTTTCCCGGGAAAGCACTTTCAGCATTTCTTCCGGCGTCTGGGACGTATTTAGAAGGTAGCTTCCCTTTTTCAGCTTGTGCTTTTCCCTGGAAAAAAGAAGCTGCACATAGAAAACTCGCGCGTCACGCACCAGGCCCTTGTCCTCCAGAAGCTCTGCCAGTTCCTCTCCGGTCATGCCGTTGTCCAGCGTGACGGCCACATCCTTGCCGGGAGGGCGGGAGACCGCTTCCTGGGCTACCACCTGATAGCCGAAGGAATAGGCCTTTTTCCCCCAGGAATACAGAAGGAACACCAGCGCCACCAGAGCAAAGATCTTCAGTATGGCAAAAAAGAGCCGGATTCCTGTCTGCTTCTTCATGGGCAGCCTCCTACCATTTGATGATATCCTTGAAATCTCCGATATCAAGATCAACGGTTCCCACCAGGCTCAGATTGATCCGCTGCATGATGCGGCAGAGCCCCAGTTCATACTGGAGATAGTCGCTGATCAGCGGATTTTTCCGGATCTCGTGATACTCCTCCTCCAGCTGCTCCATCTCCGTATAGACATCCGTCCCCTCCTTGAGGTTCTGAATCTCATAGTTTCTTCTTCGAAAAGTCATGACCTTTTCCCGAAGCTCCGGGTTGGCTTCCAGGGCTGCTTTGGCTTTTGCAAAGCCCTTGTAATCGTCACTCTCCCGTACTGCCTTTTTCAGAGCTTCCGTACACTGTCTGATCTCATCCATTTTTTCTCACCTAGACTTCCATAATGATCGGCAGGATCATAGGACTTCTCTTCGTCCGTTTCCAGAGGAAGTCGCTGAGCGCATCTTTGATCACATTTTTGATTTTTCCCCAGTCTGAGACATGCTTATCCATGCAGTCCGCAATGGCATCCTCCACCACATGGCGGGCCTCTTCCATAAGTCCTTCTGATTCACGCACATAAACAAAGCCGCGGGACACGATATCCGGTCCGGACAGAAGCTGGTTGCTGAAACGCTCCAGTGTCAAAACCACAATCAGGATACCATCCTCCGCCAGATGCTGTCTGTCCCGGAGAACGATATTTCCCACATCGCCCACGCCCAGACCGTCCACGAGAATGGAACCACAGGGCACATGGCCGGAAATTTCCGCTTTCTTCTCATCCAGCTCCAGCACATCTCCGGAATGAAGGATGAAAATGTTGTCCTTCGGAATGCCCAAGGCCGCGGCAATATCCGCCTGGGCTTTCATATGACGGTACTCTCCGTGAACCGGGATCGCATATTTCGGATGCACCAGAGAATAGATCAGCTTGATCTCCTCCTGGCAGGCATGGCCGGAAACATGAACATCCTGGAAAATCACGTTGGCTCCCATCATGGTCAGCTCGTTGATGATCTTGGAAACAGCTTTCTCGTTGCCCGGAATCGGATTGGAGCTTAAAATCACGGTATCGCCGGATTTCACCTGAACCTTCCGGTGCATGTTGGCCGCCATCCGGGAGAGGGCTGCCATGGACTCGCCCTGACTTCCGGTGGTGACAAGAACCATCTGCTCGTCGGGATAATTCTTCATCGTCTCAATATCGATGAGAGTGTTTTCCGGAATGTCAAGATAGCCAAGCTCCGCGGCTGTCGTGATGACGTTTACCATACTCCGGCCCTCGATAACCACTTTTCTTCCATATTTATAAGCAGAATTGATGATCTGCTGCACACGGTCCACGTTGGAAGCGAATGTGGCGATGATGATACGGGTATTTTTATGCTCCGCAAAAATATTGTCGAAGGTTTTTCCCACGGTGCGCTCGGACATCGTAAAGCCCGGCCGCTCCGCATTGGTGCTGTCACACATCAGAGCCAGAACGCCTTTCTTTCCCAGCTCTCCAAAACGCTGGAGATCGATGGCATCACCAAAAACCGGCGTATAGTCCACCTTGAAATCTCCCGTATGGATCACGATGCCTGCCGGTGAAAAGATTGCCAGAGCGGAAGCGTCCGCAATGCTGTGGTTGGTCTTGATGAACTCGATACGGAAAGCCCCAAGATTGATGGACTGTCCGTGACGGATCACCTTACGTTTCACACTTCTGGTCAGGTTGTGCTCCTCCAGCTTGTTGTCAATGAGCCCGATCGTCAGTTTCGTTCCGTACACGGGCACGTTCAGCTGTTTGAGGACATAGGGAAGGGCTCCGATATGATCCTCATGACCGTGGGTGATGACGAAACCTTTCACCCGATCTGCATTGTTCTTCAGATAGGTGATGTCCGGGATCACCAGGTCAATTCCCAGCATATCATCCTCAGGAAAGGCCAGGCCGCAGTCCACCACAATAATACTGTCCTCATATTCAAAGGCAGTAATATTCATGCCGATCTGCTCCAAGCCGCCCAGAGGTATGATCTTCAGTTTTGAATTGTTTTCATGCTTCAAAAACTAATACCTCCTTCGTTACATTGTAATATCCACGTTGTCCAGCATCTCCTGGAAGACCTTTGATACTGCCATCAGTTCGCTGTCATCCTCTACCATCTCGTAGACAGCCTCCTCCTCTCCGTCGCCAGACAGATCCTTGAGAATCCAGCAGTCTGCCTCGTCCTCCTCGGAATCCGTCACCAGGATATAGTCCACTCCGGCGATGCGGGTCTGTTCCAGTACAAAAAATTCTGCCGCCTCTTCTCCGTCGGCAAAAGCAAATTTAATTTTTTCCATTTTTCATGCCCTCACTGTCCAGATAGCCCTGCAGAATGTAAACTGCAGCCAGCTTATCCACATATTCTTTTCTGTTTTCCCGGCGCACTCCGCTCTCCATCAGCGTACGGTTGGCCTCCACAGTGGTCAGGCGCTCGTCCCACATGACCACAGGGATCCCCGTGCGGCGCTCCAGCGTCTCTTTAAAAGCCAGGGATTTTTCCGCCCGGTCTCCTATGGTATTGTTCATATTCTTGGGGAAGCCTAAGACAAAGGTTTCCACCTCGTATTCTCTGGCCAGAGCCTCGATTCTCGCCAGGGTCTGGCGAAGCTTGTTCTCTGAGGTTCTCCGGATGATCTCAACGCCCTGTGCCGTCACTCCCAGCGGATCGCTCACACTGACGCCTACTGTCTTGGATCCGAAATCCAAACCCATTACTCTCATACTGTCTGTTCCTTTTCTGTCGGTCACTGCTGCGCGTTGTTCTTGATATAATCCTTGAGAAGCTCCTCCACCAGCTCGTCCCGCTCCACTTTCATGATCATGCTGCGGGCGCCGTTGTGGCTGGTGATGTAAGTCGGGTCTCCAGACATAATGTAACCCACGATCTGATTGACCGGATTGTAGCCTTTCTCTCTCATGGCGTTGTAAACAGTGTCCAGAACCTCTTTGACCCGAAGCTCCGGCTCCACATTTACCTTAAAAAACTGTGTCTGATTGATATCACTCATTTTCTCACGTCCTCGTCTGTCTTATCAACTGTCTGAAGCTTTTTCCTTCCCGTTGGGAAAAAAGCTGCTTTGGGTTTATTTTAATATATATCCTATAAAAAGTAAAGCGGACATTCGCAATCCGCTTCGCTACTTGCTCATGAACACAGTCGCTTCGCGATCTGTGTTCAAGTTCCAGTTCAGAGTATAGAGCAAAATGGGGAGACAGACTATGCAGACTTGTTTGCAATAGGCTGTATTTCCATTTTGTCATGGGCGGAACGGTGCTGAGTCCCAGCGGGACTCGTTTAGCGCCGACCGAAATAGAATGTAGATCCATGAACCTCAGACAGAAGCTGCGTCAGCAGCGATAGTGCATGCAATGCACGGGGTGCTGAGTCCCAGTGGGACTCGTTTAGCGCCGACCGAAGCAGCGCGTAGACCTGTGGCCTCATGCTCCGAACTCTACCTGACTTCTCCGGCCAGAAAGTCGCCTGCTCTCTCAGCAGATACCTTCACCATCTGAAGCTGGTTAGCAAGGTTCTCCTCTGCGGGAACGGCGATTTTCACATACTCTTTCGTGTGACCCACGAACCAGTCTTTTCTGTCGATCGTCACCTCCTCCTCGAAAAGGACCTCCTGCTCGGTTCCCACAAGAACCGCCTCGTACTCCTTTCGGTGCTCCTTATCCAGCTTCAGGAGGATATCGCTCCGCTTCGTCTTGAGCTCCTCTGGAATCTGATTTTCCATGACGGCGGCCTTGGTTCCTTTTCGTCTGGAATATTTGAAAATATGTGTCTCGTAGAAGGCCACTTTCTTGAGGAAAGCCACAGTCTCTGCAAATTCCTCCTCAGTCTCCCCGGGGAAGCCCACGATCACATCGGTGGTCAGCGCCGGATGGTCGAAATTCTCTCTTAAAAGCACGCATTTTTCGTAATATTCCTCAGCCGTATAGCGGCGGTTCATTCGTTTCAGCGTCGCGTCGCAGCCGCTCTGAAGAGAAAGATGGAAATGGGGACAGAATTTTTCCTGATCCTTTAAAGCATTGACAAATTCTTCCGTGATGATACGGGGTTCCAGAGAACCTAAGCGTACCCGGCGGATGCCCGGCACTTCCATTGTCTTTAAAATCAGCTCCAGAAGGCTTCCTCCGTTGTCGATGCCGTAGGAACTCAGATGGATACCGGTGAGGACGACCTCCTGAAAACCGCTCTCAGCGAGGCCTTTAACTTCATTGAGCACATCGGCAAGCTCCCGGCTTCGCACCCGGCCTCTGGCGTAAGGGATGATGCAGTAACTGCAGAACTGGTTGCAGCCGTCCTGCACTTTAATATAGGCTCTCGTGTGCTCTGTCGTGTGGGTAATTTTCAGCTCCTCGTACTCTTTCTCATGGGTCAGATCCTTGAGGTATTTCCGGGTCTCATGGACGCTGGCCGCAAATTCCTCCTCGCTCATGGAAGCGAGCTCCGCTGCCGGCGCTTCCTGACTTTCTGGCTTTTCTTTGCAGGTGCAATCGTCGCCGCAGTCCCCGTCGCAGGAGCACTCTGTCTTTGACTTTTCGCCTTTTCTGAAATTCTCCAGTATATTTACCAGATCTTTTTTCTGGTTGTTTCCGATAATAATATCGATGGCTTCATCCGCTGCCGCCTCTTCCGCTGCCGCCTGCACATAACAGCCTGCGGCCACCACGACGGCGTCGGGATTCATCTTTTTGGCGCGGTGAAGCATCTGCCGGGATTTCCGGTCTGCCATATTTGTCACCGTACAGGTATTGATCACATAGACATCTGCTCCGGGAGCAAACGGCACGATTTCATATCCGGCCTGTTCCAGCAGCTCCTGCATGGCCTCTGTCTCATAAGAATTTACCTTACAGCCCAGGTTATGAAGGGCCGCTTTTTTTCTCTCAGACATGTCTGATCCTTTCTCTTTATAAAAACATATTTTTGATGTTGGGGTCAAAAGGTCTTTTGCCCCAACTGATGCCTACGAATTGCTCCGCTGCAAAGCAGCTCCCGCAATTCTATAAACATTCGAAATCCGCTGATTTACTGCGTAAATCGCTGCTTTCTCATGTTTGGCGGGTCCCAAGTTCAAAAGCCTTATCATGCAAGCATGAACGGCTTTTTGACCTTTTGACCCTGGCATCATATTTTTGTTACTGTTTCTCTTCTCTATGAAAAACTGCTGCAAACTTTGTATTGTTTTCTTCTTGACATTTATCTGCCATCTCTGTAATATTAAACTAGAATGTAACGTTCCAGTCCCAAGGAAGACTGCCTCGTTACACCGGTACAGTGAAACCTAAATAACTGACACTTTGACTGCTCTGATCTTTCATCAGCTGCGTTAGCGTCAAGGTATCCGAAACTTAATTTTCGCTGGACTGGAATCATATTAAAATTAGCAGGGAGGTTTTTCCAATGAAAACAGTACAGATTTCTTTAAATTCCATCGATAAGGTAAAATCATTCGTAAATGACATTACCAAATTTGACTATGATTTCGATCTGATCTCCGGCAGATATGTCATCGATGCAAAATCCATCATGGGTATCTTCAGCCTCGATCTTTCCAAACCCATCAACCTGAACATCCATGCTGATGCCGGACTGGATGAGATCCTTGAGATCCTGAAGCCCTACATCATCAGCAAATAATCCTGCCGGATACAATGGCCGCCCGCATATGCGAGCGGCCTTCTTTTTTTGCAGAACATCTGTGACAGCAGACATTCTTACTCGATCCAGATCGTTTCTACGGTATCGATCGCCGTCTTCATCAGCTCATCGATCTTTTCATTCAGATGCTGTTCGCTTCTCTTGATGATCTTGATATTCGGTTTTGTCACCGGATGCTTTGCCACAAAGATCGTACAGCAGTCTTCATAAGGAAGAATAGAAGTTTCAAAAGCTCCGATTTTTTCAGAAATATCTACAATTTCCTGTTTATCAAAAGCAATGACCGGTCGGAATACCGGCAGTGTGCAGACCTCATTGGTCGCTGCAAGGCTCTGCATGGTCTGGCTCGCCACCTGACCGATACTCTCACCGGTGATCAGACCAAGGCACTTCGTCTCTTTGGCAAAATGCTCTGCGATCCGCATCATATAACGACGCATAATGATCGTCAGCTCATCATGCGGACACTGCTCATAAATATAAAGCTGGATATCCGTAAAATTCACCACATGAAGATTGATCGGTCCTGTATATCTGGAAATGATCTTTGCCAGATCCACGACCTTCTGCTTTGCTCTCTCACTGGTATATGGCGGTGCATGGAAATAAACCGCGTCGATGAGAACACCTCGTTTTGCTACCATGTAGCCGGCTACCGGGCTGTCGATTCCGCCGGAAAGAAGCAGCATGGCTTTTCCGTTGGCTCCCACAGGCATACCGCCGGGACCCGGAATGATCTTGGAATAGATATAAATTTCATCGCGAATCTCCACATTCACCACGATCTCAGGATTGTGTACATCCACCTTTGTCTCCGGGAAGGCTTTCAGGATCTTCTCACCAAGAGCCGCATTGACCTCCATGGAAAGCATCGGATAGTCTTTTCTCGCTCTTCTCGCATTGACCTTAAAGGTATAGTTTCCTTCCGGATGTGTTTTTCCCATAAATGCGACCACGTCCTCAGCCAGAGCCTCAAAGCCCTTGTCCTCGGCCCGCACCATGGGGCAGATGCCCACGATACCGAAGACGTGCTGCAGAGCATCCACGGTCTCATCGTAATCATAATCACCGGAACAGTCCACAAAGATCCTTGCCTGATCCTTGTAAACTTCAAATTCCCCGTCGATACGCTTCAACGCATAGCGAATCTGGCGCACCAGGGCATTCTCAAAGAGATAACGGTTTTTTCCCTTGATACCGATCTCTCCATATTTGATCAAAAAAGATTTATACATGCAGTTTCTCCTCTAATAATTCTCAGTGTCTTGCGTATTTACGAAGCACCGGAAGCAGTTCTTTCAGATTCTCCAGACAGTAATCCAGTTCTTCCTTTGTCGTCTCATTGCAGAAGCTGAAACGGAGTGTGGAATCCAGAAGATCGGATTCCAGATGGATTTCTTTCAATACTGCGCTCACCGGCAGTTTCTTGTTGGAAGAGCAGGCAGAGCCGGAAGAGACATAAATGCCCCGTTCCTCCAGTGCGTGCAGAAGTACCTCACTCCGCACACCACGGAAGCTGACGCTGACGATCTGCGGTGCCGCTTTTTCTTCTTCCTTCGGACCATTCACCTGGATATCCGGAAGCTTTTCCACTTCTTCTATAAAATAATTCCTGAGTGCTCTCAGCTTCTTCTGTTTTTCTTCAAAATCTTTATAGCAGTCTGCTGCCGCTGCTCCCAGTCCTGCGATCCCGGGTACATTGTCCGTACCGGAACGCATGCCCTTCTGCTGGCCGCCGCCCAGGATCAGGGGATGAATCTTCACTTTCTCATTGATGTAGAGAAAACCACTTCCCTTAGGACCATGGATCTTATGGCCACTGACGGATAGCAGATCGATTCCTGCTTTTTTCGGACGGATCTGATACTTTCCGTAAGCCTGGATGGCATCCGTATGGAACCAGGCTTTCGGTGCCAGTCTGTGTACCAGTTCTGCTGCTTCTTCGACAGGCTCCCTTGCTCCCACTTCATTGTTCACATACATGATGGAAACGAGAATCGTATCCTCCCGAAGGGCCTCTTTCAGATCCTCGAGACTGATCAGTCCCGTCTCATCCACCGGAAGAAACGTCACCTCAAAGCCCTGCTCCTGCAGATACAGCATGGGCTGTAAGACTGCCGCATGCTCAATGGCCGTCGTGATGATGTGTTTTCCGGCGCGACGGTTGGCCATGGCCGTTCCAATGAGGGCCCAGTTATCGCTCTCCGTTCCGCCGGAGGTAAAAAAGATCTCTTTTTCATTGACTTTCAGGGTCTTCGCGATGATCTCCCGGCTCTCCCGGAGGTACTTCTCCGCTTCCATTCCTTTTGTATGCTTGGAGGAAGGGTTTCCGTAATCCTCCATCATTGTCTTTACCACCACATCACGCACATGCTCAGTACACCAGGTTGTGGCGGAATTATCCAGATATGCTTCCAAAATTTCTATCTCCTTCCAGGATTTCAGTTTTCTTCCAGCTGATACATCAGAATAGAAAGAACCGTCATTCCTGCTGTTTCTGTTCTTAAAATACGTCTTCCAAGAGTGATCGCCTGAAAACCGGCTTCTTTTGCCAGTTCCACCTCTGCTTCTTCAAAACCGCCTTCCGGGCCGATAAAAACAGCCACAGACTGCCCCGGTTTCACAGACTGGATGATCCGGCGCGTCCCGTCCATCCCTTCTGCCAGTTCGTACGGGATCAGCCGTACATCCAGGTCAGAAGCGAGTTTCAGTGCCTCGGAAAATTTCACCGGCTCTTTCACTTCCGGTATCAGAAGCCGTTTGGACTGTTTGGCTGCGCTTTCAGAAATCGCCTGCCAGCGTTTCACCTTGGCAGCCGCTTTTTTCTGATCCAGCTTTACCACCGCCCGGGCCGTAGCCATGGGTATGATCTCATAAACACCCAGTTCCACGGCCTTCTGGATGATGAGCTCCATCTTGTCACTCTTCGGCAATCCCTGAAAGAGATAGATCTTGGAAGGGAGCTCCATGCCTTTTTCCTGCGCCCACATAATGTTCAGTTCCACCTTATCTTCCCCTATGGAGGCAATGGCACAGCGGTAAACCTTCTCTCCGCTGCCGTCTGTCACATTGACTTCCTCTCCGGGATTCATGCGGAGCACATTTCTGATATGATTCACATCCGGTCCGTCTATGAAAATGTGATTTCCCTGAATCTGAGACGGTTCCACAAAAAAATGATGCATGCTGTTAAAAATCCTTTCTTGCAGTGACGGATACCCACTCTCCCTGATGGGTCACTTCCAGAACCGTAAGGCCTGCTTTTTTCACTGCTTCCACAACGGTCTCCTCTTTATCATCGATGATACCGGAGGTAATATAGATACCGCCTTTTTTCATCTGATGAATGATGACCGGAGTCAGGGGAACCAGGACATCTGCCAGAATGTTTGCCGTCACGATGTCATACTTGTCATAGCCAGCCGCATCCTGTACTTCTTTGTCATCGATGATATTTCCGATCATGACGTCCATAGAACCTTCCGGAATCGCATTGGCTTCCAGGTTCTCTTTTGTCGCACTGATGGCACAGGGATCCAGATCAGTTCCGACGGCATGCTTCGCTCCCAGTTTTAAGGCGACGATGGACAGGATACCGCTTCCGGTTCCTACATCGAGAAGCTCCGTCTCGGAAGTCACATATTTTTTCAGCTGACGCATGCAAAGCTGTGTGGTCTCATGCATACCGGTTCCAAAGGCAGTGCCCGGATCGATATGAATGATCATTTTGCTCTCATCTTCCGGTTTCACCTGCTCCCAGGAAGGAATGATGAGAATATCATCCACATAGAACTGATGAAAATACTGTTTCCAGTTGTTGATCCAGTCCTTATCTTCTGTTTCGGAAGCCGTGATCGTGCACTCACCGATATCCATAAAGTTTCTGAGATCATCCAGCTCTGCCTTTACCCGCTCAAGAAGTTCCGTCTCATCCGTATCCTCTTCCACATAGAAATTCAGATAAGCGATGCCGTCATCCTTGGGACCTTCCGGCAGGATATCCACAAACATCTGCTGCTTATCGGATTCAGTCAGAGGAACCTTGTCCTCGATCTCAACGCCTTCCACACCTGCTTCTGCCAGCGTGGAGATCACAATATCCTCCACTTCTGATAAAGTCTTTAAGGTAAATTTTTTCCATTTCATAAAAATAAATTCCTTTCTTTTCACGGTCACTACTCTAACTAATCAATTATCACCCAGGTGACGGGAATTGTCAATGGGAGCATTTTAAAAATCCGTTTTTCCGGGAATTTTTTCTCCGGAAAAACGGATCTGATCATCGGTAAAGCGGACGTTCCCGATATATATTCTGTTCTGTTGTTGTGGTGACAATGTAACATTCCTTCCCGAAAAGGAGCTTCTTCGGCAGCCGCCAGGGAACACCGTGATAAAAATCATCCGCAGTAAGCGTGCCATCGGTGTAAAGCTGCATGATGTCGCAGGGAAGCTCCAAAGAAACAAAGCCATAGGGATCCGGGACCGTCAGCCGGTACCAGTCCAGCGGACCGGGCGCGGAAAGGAGCACTTCCTCCAAGCCGGGGCCGGTAAGCGTGAAAGGAGAATCAGAAAGCTTTGTCAGCATGCAGACGGAACCATTGGATCGACAGCTAACATCCCCTGTTTCGGCAGTCAGACGCGGAGCTTCCTCACAGCCCGTTTCTTCCGCCTGCACCGAACAGGGCTGAAATGCCCCGTTTTCCCAGACAAATGCCTTCTGTTCTCCCGCTTCCACAGAACGGAGTGTCCCGTCCTCCAGATAAAGGTCACAGCCTTCACCCAGATAGAGTTTCCCATCCAGCCGCCGCAAAAAGCGAGCATCCGACAGGTTTAAGGTCACAATGGAAATTTTCTTTTCCGGAATCCGGAATGCCTCCCGCCCGGTCTTCACCGGAAATTCTTCGCCATCCAAACAGTACACCGGTTCCATTCCGGGAATCTCCAGGAAAAAGAAGGTGTTTCCTTCCCGGCAAAGAGGCTGGGCTGTGGCCCAGGTAAGCTCTGCTCCTGCCAGATCCATTTTATAAGGCAGGAAAAAGCTCACCTCCCCACAGATATCCAGTGCCGGAAAACGGATCGTCTCACAGGTGCCGTTCTCATTCCGGCTCTCCACCTCAAACACCGCCTGTTCCACATCCTTCAGCCTTGTCCTCCGCTGATAGTGGTTCACAAAAACAAAACCGCCCGTTCCATCCGTACGCAGGGCACAGCGGAGCTTCTCCGTGTCCATCAGCCCCGGCGAAACGCCGGCCGGCACATAAGTCATCTTCGCAAAGCATTCCCCATAATCTTTCAGAAAAAGATGCAGAAGATTCAGAAGCCGGTACTGTTCCCGCACTTCCCCGTACTCAGAAAGCGGCGCCTGGAAATCATAGGACAGCACCGGGCAGTCGTTGGGATAGCCCGTAGCCCTCGATTCCTGAAAGGAGGATAATTTTCCCATCCGGTTCGTACCGCCATGGTACATGTAATATCCCAGAAGATTGACACCCTCCCCGAGACCACAGAGAGCCATCGCATAGATATCCATGCCCTGCACCTGATACCTTCGGTGCCAGGTATTCTGCAAACCTCCGCCAAGCTCACAGTCAGCGAAAGGATAACGCTCATAGGGCAGCTGCCAGCCGTCTGCCGCTTTCATCTGCTGCAGATCTTTTCCGATAGAGGAATCATTCCGGATTCCGGTGAAAAAGTAGTGAGTGGATGGCGGAAGTTCCTCCGTACTCTGCTCCCAGGGAGCGCCGCAGTAACCACCAAACAGCGGCAGCACCTCATCCACGGGAATTTTTGCCCCGCCGGTGCTGTTCCAGCCCGTCACCGTATAAAGCGGCACTTCCATCCCACATTTTATCGCCAGCTCTTTCAGCTTTTTCAGATATTCCGCGTCATCGGGCATCTCATTTTCCAGCTGGATCGCCAGAATGGGACCGCTGTCCTTAAAGTAGAGGCCATCCAGCTGTTTTGCCACGATCCGGTACCAGCTTTCCACTTCCTGCATAAACCCCGGATTTCCATTCCGAAGAGGAAAAGGCTTTTTCAAAAGCCAGTCCGGGAAACCGCCGTTCCGCAGTTCTCCGTGGACCCAGGGTCCGATCCGCACCGCAGCCTCCATCCCCAGTTCCCCGATAAGCGTTACAAAGGCACGCAGATCATTCTGTCCCTCAAAGTCGAAAACGCCTTCCTCTTCCTCGTGGCAGAGCCAGGGCACATAGGTCGCCACCAGTTCAATGCCTCCGGCCTTCATCTTTAAGAGCTCCGTTTTCCAGTCCTCCCTGGCATATCGGAAATAATGAAACTCTCCCATGATCCCGATCCAGGGCCGTCCCTGCCGCTCCAGGTAAAGACTATTGACGGCAAGGCTGTCTCCTTTTGCATTTTTCCCGCCGAGATGCAGATGATTTTGCAGGACCACCGGCGTCACATATGGTTTGAATGTATTGTTCATACTACACTTCCTCCTTTTAGTCTCTCAAATTTTTTCATATGTATGAACAGCAGCTGTTTCTCTTTTCTCTGTATTTATAAAGTTTAATTTTGCTTAAATTATTCACAGCTTTACCGTGAAAGTGGTCGAAAGTCACATAGTTATTGTATTTTAACTGCATATTATTTTCATCTATCAAATGAATGAAAAAAGAGCATCCATTTGTGGTAAAATTAAGATGTTCAAAGCCATCAATATACATACAAAGGAGCCCTTTATGAGTATTGTAAACACTTTAACTTTTGAAAGCAATAAGCAAATTAATTTTGACGGAGGTGATTTATCCTCCGATGCAGACTTCCTCCTCATCAAAGCGTTCGTAAACAAGCGATTACTCAATTATCTTTTTCATATTTGCCACAATTTCGCAAAGTTCTTTCCTGCTGATGATTTGTACAACATCCACACAACCTTCATTCAACCAGGTCAGAATACTTCTTCTGAGTGCCCGGCATTCCGGATATTGTTTTTTCCCGGAAAGTCCCATGGAACTTACAGCAATCACACCTTCTCCCAGTCTTGCCGCAAAAAGCAGACCCATATGACGAAGACGGCTGTAGCAGTCCGGGACGGTAATGACCGGTTCCAGGTATTTTGGCAGGATCATAGGACGGCCGCAGGCCATGGGCCACCACTGATAATTGCTGTGGTTTTCGGTCGGAAAACCAGCAAAAGCCGGATGCTCCGGATCCACCAGGATTCCCATACCTCCCGGCTGCACCGGAAAAGTTCCCACCGACCAGAAATCTGTAGTAAACTGCCCTTTGATTGAATTTGGAAAATTTTCTTTTGTAGGTTCCGGCTCCAGAAAAACAATGGCTCCATTTTCAATTTTCTCAACCAGTGATTCTGTAAGTGTTTCAACCTGTATAACCCGTTCTGAAAGTTCTTCACTCTCTTCCGGATAGACCCAGAGCGGATAACTGTTCCGATATTCTCCCACATAAACTTCCAGATCCAGGCGTCCGATCCGGGTAAACGTTATAGAAATCTCTCCTGCTGACGATAATTTCCCCTGAGGATAGTCTTTCTCAGAAAAATGTTCCTCCATGACTACCTCCATTCCCTTTAACAGTCTCCATCCACTTTCTTTATGCAAATCTGTTTTTCCGTAATTTGCCAGTCTAAACTCTGCTGTCAGCTCTTCTCCTTTTGTATAAGTGTATTGAGGCAGATAGAGCAACGGAAGAACGGCTGTAAAAAAGGCCCGAAAGCGTTCCGGTTTTGCAAAATCATAAGGTTTTGTTTTCAGATGGCTATTCAGCATTCCGACAATGGCAGTTCCCTGGCCGGGAAAGTCCTGTAGTCCCAGAAGAGAAAGACCGCTCATTCCTTCTGTCCGGAGACAGGCCTCCACTTCTTCACGATAGGCCAGAAGGGATAGTTCTCCTGTTGCTTCTATATATTTTTCCCACTGATCACCTATCCCTGATTTTTCCACCTGGGAGCGCACAATCTCAAGGTTTACTGCCCTCGTCACACCCTGAAATTCCGAAATTTCTCCAAATTCCGGAAGGATCTCGTACTGCCCTACTTCAAAACCAAAGACAGGCTTTCCTTCTGCATGAACCTGTACGACAGCCGCTGAATAATCTTGTCTGGCAGAAGGATATTTTTCATTGAGATGGCCGATCATGGGAGAACTGGTGGCCCGGAGCATCTGCTCTCTCATGGCCGCTGAGGTGTAAAAGTCACTTTTTGCATCGGTTCCCAATTCTCCATAATGATAATTGGAGGAATTGGCATAAAGACGCGTGCTGTCATAAGCTCTGGCCTCATCAAGAAGCTTTCCTGCCCAGACAAAGCCTTCCTCCGTATACTGCAATTCATTCCCAAAGGTCAGCATGACAAAAGACGGATGGTTGGCAAACTGCCGCAAAATGCCCCGCAGTTCCATCTGATAATAGCTTCTCGCTTCCTCGTCCTGGAAAGCATCCTTGCAGTTCCAATGGGAAAGCTCCGGCTGTATCATCATTCCCAGCTGATCTGCTGCCCGAAAAGCCGCTTCCGGCGGACACCAGGAATGAAAACGCATGCAGTTTACGCCATAAGAAGCATAGATTTTGAGGACTTTTTCCCATTCTGCTTCTGTCATGGGTGGATGACCTTCTTCCGGAAATACACAGCAGTTCGCCTCTCCCCTGAGAAAAAATCTTCTTCCATTAAGCGTCAGTCTGAGACCTTCATCTACGCCGAAAATGCGAATGCCAAAAGTCTCTTTCCGCTGATCCAGCAACTGTTCTCCTGCCAGCAGTTGTGCATGCACCGTATAGACATTCCCTTCCTCCTCATCCCATTTTCGACAGCTAGCTTTCAGTGGAATCTCCTGCTCAAATTTCATCCCGCCCAGGCTGAACATAACAACTTTTCCCAGAAAGGCCTCGCTGCAAAGACGCAAAGTCCAGTTTTTCCCAATCTTCTCCGTCGAGGAAACCTCTCCCCGTACCAGAACACTATCTTTCATCGGATAAATCCGAAGCGAAGAAAGGAAAGTCTTTCCTGTCCTGTAAATAGAAAAATCACCCAGAATTCCGTTCCAGTTGGTCTGTGTCTCATCCGTAGCCGCAGAAGACGACAGAATAGAATCGACAGGCCAGCCGGTATATTTGTTGTCCACCGAGAACTCCATTTTTACCAGCTGACCGGCAAAATCTGTAATTTCAAACATATAAGGAGTACTCAAACTTCCCTGTTCAAAAACTTCTATCTCTTTTCCATCGATAAAAAGAGCCAACTTTCTCGTCCGTTCCACTTTCAGAAGAAGTCTGCCTCCCTCTGCAGACGGAAGCCCTATTTCTCTGCTGTACCAGGCGCTTCCCTCCCAGGTATGCAGTCGTGTAAACCGGGTTGCAAGCTCCGGCGTATCTTTATGCCCCACCTGGTTAGTATCCAGCGTACCCGGAAGATAAACCTCACAGTGAGAAAGTCCTTCTCCTTTCAGCTGCCATTTTCCCCTCAGATCAAGAATCTTTTCCATATAAAATCACCTCTCTCAGCAGTAGGGAAACCACTCTGCCAGGCAATCCGCAACGATCTCATGACCCCGTCGGTTTGGATGATTAACGCTGGCCGCATATTCGCTTCTTCGATGTCCATGGGCAAAAAGATCTTCAAAAACAGCCTCTGCATCTGCCAGCCCGGTTCCATACTCTTCTGCCAGCTCCCGGATGATTTCAGCCATTTGCTGATCCGTCAGCTTTCGTTTCTCCGGTTCATAATAGATTGCTCCGGAGTCTGCTGCCGGAGTGATCAGAAGCACTTTTATATTCTTCTGATGTGCCGCCCGGATCATACTCTCCCAGGCCATCCGCATCTCCTCTTCCGTCAGAAACATATCGTTTCTTCCATAGTCAATCGTGATGAGATCCGGCTCCAGTCTCAGTACATCCTTCTGAAACCGCTTTGCCCCGCTCACCGCGTTCTCACCACCGATGGCCGTAACAGTCACATTGATCACAGAATGAGGAAAACGCTCCGAAAGCTTCTCATGAAGCAGATGCGGATAGGCATCAAAAGGTCTCGTCACATTCTCTGCCATATAGCCGCAGGGAATGCTGTGTCCGTGACAGACAATATGGAACATCTGGTTCTCCGGCCATATACGCTGAAGTTCCTGTACTTCTTTTTTCAAATATGTTTTTTTATCTGCCACCACGATCTTTTCTTCCTTTGATAAACTGCCACACCAACTCCATCATTTCTTTTTGATAGAAAGCGTCCGCTCCGTGACCCTCGCCTTTGAGAACATAATAGTCTGCCGGAACGCCCGCCTTGCACAGTTCTTTATAAAACAGTTCGCTCTGAGTAATATCCACCAGATTGTCCTGATCTCCATGGAAAATAAGGAATGGCGGAGTCTCATGCGAAATCTGGCAGACGGCAGAAGCCGCTTTTTGAAGGTCTTCAGTTTTTCCTTCCACTCCCAGGAACTGATCTGTAGCCCCGGCAGTCGCATTGGTCTCACCCTGAACGGGATCAGTCCGGTTGGTACGCATATCTGTCACTCCATAGTAGTCGATGACGCCCTGGACGCCGCTGTCCACCTCCAGCCACTGGCCTACATCATAGATTCCTCCCGCCGGTCCGGAAGTCACGCCGACAAGACTGGCCAGCGCACCACCTGCAGACTCGCCTGCCACATAAACCTGCTCCGGATCGATTCCGTACCACTCTGCATGAGCTTTCAGATAACGGATCGCCGCCTTCACATCACAGAGTGCCGCAGGAAAGACCTCCTCATTACTGGTCCGGTATTCCACAGAGGCAACGATGCAGCCTCTTCTGGCGAACTCTGTCCACTGGGGCCACCACACATCCACATCCATGACCTTGAAAGCGCCGCCGCAAAGCCAAACCAGCAGAGGATAGCGCTCCCCGCCCCGCACTTTTGGCATGCAGATGCTGCATTTCAGGTTTTTATAGGTTGCTCCGTACCAGAACGGCACTTCCGCATAGGTAATATTGTTTACAAGTGACCAGCATTTCTGCTCGGTCTTAATGTTCAGTTCTTTCTTCATTTTCTTCCCCTCCCTGAGTATTTCTACGGTATTCCAGCGGAACGCTGATATAGATCGTCGTTCCTTCTCCCGGCCTGCTGTTTATCTCAAAAATATAATCTTCCTGATAAATAAGCCCCAGCCTCTGAAAAATGTTTTCTATACTGATGGAATGAATATTTCCTGATCTCCTTCGCTTATCTGCTGATTTCTGCGAGAGAATCTCCCGGATCTTCACCTCATCCATCCCTTCCCCGTCATCCGACAGTTCAAAAATGATCCTCTCTCTTTCTTCGTAGATCTTAAGACAGATTTTTCCGTACTCCCTGGCGAGCACGCCGTGATTTAGGGAATTTTCCACCAAAGGCTGCAGTATCAGCCTGGGAATCGCATGATCGTACAGTTTTTCATCGGCATCGATTTCAAAGTCAAATCTTCCCGGATAGCGGATTTTCTGAAGTTCCGCATATCCCTCCAGATCCTTCACATCCTCCCCGATGGTCGTGATCATGCCATCGATTCCCGATTTCATATTGTTCTGAAGCAGGCAGATAAAAAGCTGGAGCAGCCGCTCTGCCTTCCTCGCTTCTCCCACTTTTGAAAGATAAATCGCGGAATTTAACGTATTATAGATAAAATGCGGGTTGATCTGTGCCATGAGAATACTCATCTGAAGGTCGGAACGCACCCGCTCCGCTTTCTGAAGATCCCTCATCTGTTTCTCCAAACTTCCTGCCATCTGATTAAAGCTCTCCGTCAGCGTCCCCATCTCATCTCCCATTTCCGCCTGAAGATGCACATCCAGTTTTCCTTCGGAAATCTGTCTGGCCGCATTGCTCAGAGCCACAATAGGACGACTGAGGCGCTTCGTAATCACCAGCATGACAAAGCAGGAAAGAATCAGACAGGCAATAAACAACAGGACAAAAAAGAGAAAAATATTTCTCTCTTCATTTCGGAACCGGTCTTTTGGCATATACATCGCCAATCCCAGTCCCGGTTCCGACTGAGAATCCTGAAGAAGCCAGCCGTTTTTCCCCTCCTGAATCCTTTTCCCTTCCTTATTCCGTTCTTCCAGAATTTTCTGGATCTCTTCATCCTTTTCACCTGATTCTGCCAGAACATTGCCCCTGCTGTTTAAAAGAGCACACCAGGAATATCCGTTGTCCGTTTCATAGACCAGATTTTTGAACGCTTCCTGTTTTATATGGAGAAAAAGTTTTCCGATTTTGGTTTTGTTCGTAAGATAGTTTCCCATATCACAGGAATAAGTAATCACTGTATCATAATAAAAGTTTCGGCTTAAAAGAGCATGTCCTCTTGAAAAATCCCTCCTTGCCATTCCATCCAGTTCCTCCATCCACGAAAGATCTCCTGTGGAGTGTAAAGAATTCTTGTTGGAACTGTCGCTGGTATAGACGCCGCCATCGTCCAAAAGAAGTTCCACGCAGATACAGTCGCCTCGGAGTAATTCATAATTCCGAAGCACCCTGCAGATTGCTGTGGAACTTTTGATTTTTTCCGCTTCTGATTCCCCTTCCCGTTCTGCCAGAAGTTTTTGCAGTTCTCCATCAGAGGTCAGAAGTACGGAGAACTGAAATAAATCATCCTGATAACGGTCAATCTGCCGCATGGTAAAATCCATCGCTGCATTATAGTCTTCCAGAAGTTTACTCTCCGTTGTCCGAACCATATACCAGGCAGAAAACAGATAACTGACCAGAATCAGACAGGTAATTAGAAGAACTGAGGCTACCATAAAACGGGTCCCGATGGATCTTTGCAGCTTTTTCAGTCTTTTCATGGCTGAACCTCCCAACTATTTCGTTTTGTATTCTCCTGGAGTCATCCCTGTCAGCTGATGGAACACCCTGCTAAAATGCTGACTGCTGGCAAAACCGCACTGCCCTGCGATCTCATAAATCTTTTTCTCATCTTTTAAAAGTAGCTCTTTGGCTCGTTCAATGCGGTACTGTTGAATGTAATCTTTGATCGTACAGGAACATTCCTTTTTAAAGAGTGCCCTGAGATAACCGTCGCTCACATGGAGCTTTTCCGCAATCACAGAACTGGAAATATCCTCAGAATAATGTGTCCGTATATATGCGACCGTCTGCTTTACTATACTGCTCTTCTGCTGTGCACCGTTCTCAAGAAAATCAAGGCCGAGATTAAGAAGCTGCTCCACGCTGATAAGAGCACTCTTTTTCTCCTGTTCATGCAAAAATTCTTCACCGACGCTGTGAAGCAGAAAGGTTTTTACCGGAGTCAAGGCGCTGAGCCTTACAAAAAATTTACCCGTACTGCCCTTTTCCAGCATCTTTTTCAGGTCCTCCTGGTTCCATTCCTCCGGGGCTTTTCCCTTGAAAAAATCTGTCTCCAGACGCTGATAGTGCGCCAGCTCTCGTTCCCAGATAACCCGTTTTCTCGACCAAAGCATACTGTGAGAAAAACTTTTCCAAATTTTGCAGGTCTCATCAAATGCCTGCGCTGAAGCTTTCAAATCTGTCGGAAAAAACACCGGCGAAAGATCACTGTTTTCTTTGCAGATATTGTCTATCTGATTCAAAAACTCCAGAATTACTTCCTGCTGGTTCCGTCCGGAATCCGGAGCATTATAGCGTAAAAAGAGGCCATAAGTGAAACTTTCCAGCCTGGAAAAAGCCAAAATCGAAAGGTCTTCATTTTCCAAGCCCCGTATTTCTTTTTCACTGAGATAGGCTTCTCTAGTATCTCCCGGCAGCACAGTCAGCCCCCGTAAGGTAAACATCACCAGAAAATATCTTCTTTTCCCTTTTTCCGGAATCTCTGTACCTGCGCAGTTTTCCCACAGATTCCGCAGCCAGTCATTCCAGAATGCTTTCTTATAATTCTGCTGCTGATCCATATGGATGAAAATCTTGCTCAGTACCTCGTCCAGTTTTTCTTCCGTGATCTCATGCTTGACAAGAAAATGTTTCACACCGATCTGCATGGCCTCTTTCACATATTCAAATTCCTGCCAGGCTGTCATGATCACAATGACCGTATCCGGGCAGATCTTCAAAAATTCTCTGCTTAAGGCAAGCCCATCCATCCCAGGCATACGGATATCCATAAATACCACTGGATAGTGTTCCTTTTTAAAACGCTCCAACGCTTTCGACGCGATCCAGGCGGAATCAATCTCTGTACAGCCATATTTTTTCCAGGCGGACAGACTTTTCAGATATTCGATGGAAAGCACCTCGTCATCAACGATCAAAACTTTATTCATTCTATCATCTCCAGAAGTCTCTTTAGCCCTTGACAGCCCCCTCTGTCAAGCCTCGGATAAAGTCTTTTGAAAATATGGCAAACGCTGCGATCAGCGGAACAATTGAGATCAGAAGCCCTGTGATCTGGGCTGCGATGTCCTTCTTGTGTTCGTTTCCAAGGGACTGGATATAGAGTGGGATCGTGTAATTGTCCGCTTTATTGATCATAACCAACGGCAGAAGATAGGAATTCCATGACCACAAAAACAGCAGAAGGCACAGAGAAATGATTGCCGGTTTGATACAGGGCATTACGATCTTCGCAAAAATCATAAACTCATTACAGCCGTCGATGCGCGCACTCTCCACCAGTTCCATCTGCAAAGAATTCTGCAGATACTGGGTAATCCAGAACACACCGAAACCGCTGGGAAGCCAGATCAGAATCAGCGGAATTAAGGTTCCTGAAAGATGCAGTACCCGCATTTCCTGCATATAGCCGATGATTCCTAAGACAGAGGGGACCATCATCGTTAAAAGTACAAAATTATAAATCACACGTTTCAGCCGAAACTGATAAACCACAAGGCCATAGCCAGCCATCAGACTGATCAATACTGAACCGGTCATGGACAGAAGCGATACGATCAGACTGTTTTTAAAAGCTACCCAGAAGGTATCATTCAGCGCTGTGCTGATATTAGTCAGAAGATATTTACCAGGAATCGCCGAAACCCCCAGCATAATCTCATCTGTGGAATGAGTGGACATGGTCAGCGTGTAATAAAACGGAACAAAAGAAATCAGGGACACAATCACGATCGCCAGTACCCTCGGGCATTTTTTTATCGTCTTCTTCATCGCTTTACTCCTTTTCTCTCAGCAGTCTTACATTCAGGAAAGAAATTGCCGCAATAATGATCAACATACTGAACGCAATGGCTGCGCCGTAACCATAACGAGAATTGTTCTGGAAGGAACTGTCATAGAAATACCACACAATAGTGAGGAGAGATCTTCCCGGACCGCCCACAATCGTAGAACCGGAACCGGAAACCAGAGTCTTAGCCTCATCAAAGAGCTGGAATCCTCCGATAGCTCCCTGTACGACTACAAAAGTCGTGATCGGCCGTAGCAGAGGCAGCGTAATCTTAAAGAAACACTGCACCGCATTGGCCCCATCCACCTTTGCCGCATCGTAATACTCCCCGCTGATGGTGGAAAGTCCCGAGAGATACAGCACCATAAAATAACCGAAATTTTTCCAGATGCAGATCAGGATCACCACAACAAAAGCATATTTACTGTCACCCAGCCAGTTAATCTTCTCACTGATGATACCAAGTTTCATCAGAATTGTATTTACTACACCGATATTGGTATTGAACATGTTGGCAAAAATCAGGCCAATGGCGATGGGCATCGTGATATAGGGCAGAAAGTTGATGGTCTGGATCAGCTGCCGTCCCCTGACCATATTAAACATGAGAACTGCCACCAGAAGACCACTCACAATGGTCAGCGGCATGGCAATGATCATGATTTTTACTGTGTTGAGAATGGACTTCCAGAAAAGCGGATCACTGGTAAATACCCGGATATAGTTTTTCAACCCCACAAAATTGCGATTATCCAGAGTTACCGCCGTCCAGTCGGTAAAGCTTATCAGAAATGAATATAGCATAGGATAGATATAAAATGCAATATAAGTCAGTATAAAAGGTGCCACAAATATATACGGCCACTTTGCAAGTCTTTTTCTCTTTGTCTTCATACGATCACCTTTTTTAAAGAAGCGGGAACTGGTCTACAGCCCCCGCTTTCTGATTTCCTTATTTCTGTTTTGGCAACTATTTGATCGTTACATCTGGAATCTTCGCCTGCAGATCCATCATAAATTCATCCATAGCGCTCTCTGCTGTCATACTCTCATCTGCTGCCATCATCTGAACTACCATGTTCACAGAATCAGATACCAGGTTATCATAGATAGAAAGACTTGCTTCCGGAATATTCGGAGCGATTTCTTCCATCATAAAGGTGTTGATCTCCTGATCGCCAAAGTTCGGTCTGGTTCCCTTGGTGTATTCCGGATCGTCATAGAGAGCTTTCACCGGCAGGAAGAAACCAGAACCTTCCTTCATATATTTTGCACCTTCTTCGCTGAGAAGTGCCCAGGAAATGAAATCCCATGCCTCTTCTTTCACATCAGAGTTCTTGTAAATACCATAGCAGGTACCGCCCCAGCCAAAACCGCCGCCAGCTGGTGTGAACATTCCCCAGTTGCCGATGCCTTCGGGATCATACGGCTCTACCCAGAAAGTTACGCTCCAGGATGCGCCCGGGAAGAAAATAACGGAACCGTCTGCAAAAGCGTTAGACCACTCTGTGGAATACTGAGCCAGTTGTCCGCAGGCATGACTTTCATTTAATTTCTTTACCGTCTCAAATACTTTCTGAACCTTTCCAGTCACATTTACATTTCCGTCTTCATCCACGTTGTTGATGTTTCTCTGCTGCATCATCATCATATTGGAGACGTCCTGAGATCCCGGGAAGAGTGTTACCGTTCCGCCGCTGGCCTCATATACCTTTTCTCCCCACTCTGCGTAATCATCGTAGGTCTGGAACATTTTCTCCAGTTCCTCTTTGTCATCAGTTCCGAGATATTCTTTTGCCAGATCCCTCTTGTACATCATAAATGCCGGATTCAGAGCATTCTCTACGCCGATTACCTGATCGTCTGCATTAGTAATGGATGAGATTACAGAATCCAGAAGCACAGAACGGTCGAAATTATAAGGCTCTGCCTCCAGGTTCTCCCAGATGTCCAGTGCAAAAGCGCTTCCTCTCCAGCCCATCTCTGCCATAAGCAGATCCGGCATATCACCGCCGGAAGCATAGCCCTGCTGGAGCTTGGTCAGATAATCCTCTGACGCAACCACGACCTCTTCAAACTCCCAGTCTGCATCCGGATGGCTGGCAAAATAGGCTTCCTGAACCGCATCAAACTGGCCTGTTGCCCAGGTCCAGAGTGTTACCTTCTTTTTCTCGCCGTCTGCTGCCTGTGACTGTATTCCTCCGCCCAAAAGCCCTGCAACAACTCCAAGTGCCACCATGCTGGTTACAAGTTTTCTTCTCTTCATAACGAAACCCTCCTTTTTGTGTTCTTTCCGTACACGTTTTTCCTTACAAAACCATTGTACCAGAAAAGCGTACAAAAAATATTGTCATTTCCGCAGATTCTGTGTCTGTTTTGTATATATTTCAGGAATAGGAGGGTTCTCCTTCTTTTTGTTTTCTGCAAGTTTTTCCAGGCCTTTCCGGAAGGTTTCTTTATCTATGATGGCCTCGTAGCTTCCAATCATATAATACTGCGGGATCTCGCCCGGATTTCTCATCTCGTCCGCTCCGGCTTCGTATATTTTTCCCTTTTAGCAGAATCGGCAGGTCATTCCTCCGGTGAGAGCAATGGTCTTTCCGTTGACTTCCAGCGTTCCCACGGTGTTCGCCGGGATCCGGCAGCTCACTTCCAGCCGTCCGCCCTCTTTCCTGCGGACGCTGACTTCTACAAGCCCTGTGAGACTCTGATAACGGCACTCTGCCCAGTCAAGTGCTTTTGGAAGCCTGGGTTCGATCCGTATGGAAGAGTAGCCGTCTTCCGAGGAGATTCCCGCCACATAACGGTAAAACCACTCCAGTATGCTTCCCATCATATCATGATCCCGGCTTCTGGCCTCGTCACTCCAGAACTCCGGAAGACAGGTCTCGCCCTTTTCCACAAAACGGTAATAGCTGGGATGCTCCTTCTGAAGGATCATATCATGGACAATATCCATCTCCCCCAGTTCTCCCAGGGTCCGGAAAATATAGGGCAGGGCAATCTCACCGGCCAGAAAACGGTGTTCCTTCACCGACTCCAGAAAGCTCTTTTCCACCGAAGCTTTCTTATCCTCAGGTATCAGACCAAACTGTAAAGGTACTGCCTGATTTCCCTGAACGATCCCGTCATCATCGCTTTCCCAGGACTGGTAGTACCATTCTCCGGTTACCGGATGTTTCTTTAATAACAAATTATTATACTGCTCCTTACAGTCTTCCGCCAGTATTTCGTACTTTTTCTGGTCTGTTTTCCTGCCAGTGCGTCCGGCCAGCTCTGCTGTCAGGAGCAGATTCCGGTAAAGGTAGGCCGTCTCAATATTCTCCCTGGAATTGTCCTCTTTTCTCCAGGTTCCCCAGTCACCCAGGCCCTGTCTTAAAAAGCAGATGCCCTCTTTCTTTCCATAAACAGAGGCATAGCTGAGATATTTCTCATACTGGTAATCGGTATATTTCCGGATAAATTCATAAAAGTCCCCGGCATCCTTTTTCTCTCCGTAGAAGCGCTCCCTCTCCTTTAACCCCATGACCAGGCTGCTGCCCCAGGGAATGATATCCCAGAAGCTTCCGTCTCCGCCATCCACCAGAAAACGGGCGTAGCGGGGAGCGATCGACGGCAGAAGCCCTGCCGCATAAGTATGGGGAAACGCACCGTGATCCACATCCTTTTCCCCTTTCGGGTACTGGCTGTCACACTGGTCCCACTCAATCTTTTCCCAGAAAGGTTCCACATCATAAGTATACATGATGGAAGGTGCCATGAGGTGATTCGGTTCCTGCCATCCCAGCCGCTCTGCCGTGGGGCAGTCCGTATGGACGTGCTGGAGATTATTCCGGATGGAATTTTCGATCAGATTCCGGATTTCATCATAACGGCCGTCGGAACAGCGGAACTCTCCGGTCCGCTCCACAGAACTGCTGATCTGACAGCCCCGCAGATACAAAACCTCCGGCTTTTCCTCCCCTGCTTCCTGCAAAAATTCCACCTTTACATAACGGCCCGCGAGATAGGTAAACTTTGGTACAAAACACTCTGTCTCCCCGGAAAGTGTCTCCTCGCACCAGGAATTTGTCATGGGATGGAAGGGCTCTCCCGCTTTCCAGTTCTCCGCACACTGGAGACGAAGTTTCTGGCCGCAGGCTCCCTTCACCCGAAGCTCAAAAAGGAAAGCCATATTCTGGCCAAGATCATAGATCCGGCTTCCATCCGCCTCCTCTGCTGCCAGTTTTCCTTCATAAGCCCGGATAACTTTAACCGGAGCATAAAGCATAGGCTCCAGCGTCCCAAGCTTCGGACCGTCTTCCAGAAATGCAGCCTTCGCCAGCTTTTCTTCCTCTTCCGGTGAAAACAGCCAGTAGGTGTTCTCTTTTCTGCTGTCAAAGTCCTCCGAACCATAAATATTCGTATAAGTCACCGGACTTTCCAGAATCCTCCAGCTTTCATCCGTCACCACCTCTTCCCGGGTGCCGTCCTCATACTCCAGTGTCAGGAAAACGTTTACTCCCAGCTTGTCTCCAAAGGCCTCATAGCCTTTATCCATGGTGTAAAAATACCGCCCGTCCTTGCATTTTCCATAGTACCAGCCATTTCCAGCCTCCATGGAAAGACAGTTCCGTCCTTCCTTTAAAAGAGCGGTGATCTCGAACGTCCGGTAATGGATCCGTTTGTGAAAATCCGTCCAGGAACCGTTGAGCACACTGTCATCCGGCAGTTTTCCGTTGATCCGAAGCTCATACTGGCCTGTCGCTGCTGCGGAGCAGTATGCGTTTTTCAGTTTCTTTCCCGGTTCAAGAAAACGAAGGGCATAGAACGGGTCTCCCGTCCCGTTTCCGATCCAGTTCTTCTCCGGAGTCTTTTCCGGGGCAATGCCGCTTACATAAATCTCTGAGCGTCCGCTTTCCGTTTTTCCCTCTGTATCCGTAATCTCTACTTCTGCAAAGAAGCGGATATGTGTTTGAAAAGAAAGCTCCAGCCGGTGTCCGTTCTGCTTTCCGGTCTCCAGTGTCCCCGTGTCGTACAGGCACCCGCCATCCGGCCTTTTTAAAAGGATCCGGCAGGCGGCCTGCCGTTTTCCTGCATCTCTTTCAGAAAATCTCCAACAGATCACCGGATTTTTTACGATTCCTTCCCGGACTGCTGTGTTTTGAATTTTGATATCGATCGGTCTCATTTTTTATCCTTTCACGCTTCCCATCGTAAGCCCTGTCGTAAAATATTTCTGAAGGAAGGGATAGATCAGCATCAGTGGAATGACTGAAATAAAGATCTGTGCTGCCTTCATATTCGTATCGTTGATATCCACTAACTTTGCGATCGCCTTTACATCTCCCTGCGCCAGGATTTCCGTTGTGGAAGTGACCAGAGTCTGAAGATAAGACTGAAGCGGATAATTGGTGGTATGGTTGGAATAGATCAGGCCGTCAAACCAGGAATTCCAGTGATTGATCAGGCTGAACAAAATGATCGTTGCCAGAGACGGCTTGGATATGGGAATAAAGATCCGCCATAAAATCTGCCACTGGCTGGCTCCGTCCAGCTTTGCCGATTCCTCCAGTTCTGACGGGATCCCGCGGAAAAAGTTCATGAGAACGATGCAGTTGAAAATAGGAACTGCTCCCGGGATGATCAGCGCCCACACGGTATCGATCAGCTTTGTCTTGGAGACAATGTAATAGGTGGGCATCAGACCACCGTTAAAAAGCATGACCGTGAGCATATAAGCCACATAATATTTCCGGGCTTTGAACTGTCTTTCATCTTTGGATAACGGATAGGCCACCAGGATCGTCAGCAGCGTATTCAGTGGAACACCCAGTAAAACCCTTTTAACACTCACAGAAACAGAACTCCAGAATTCTTTACTCTCCAGCACATACTGATAAGCTTTCAGTGTGAACTCCTTCGGCCAGAGAAAAACTTTATTTTCAATGATGGGCTGAGAGGCACTGAAGGAATAGGCCAGCAGATTCAAAAGCGGCACCATACAGATCAGGCATAAAAGCAGGATCACGATCACATCCACTGCCAGAAAGACTTTTCTTCCCATCGATGTTTTTTTCCGATTCATATGTGTTTCACCTCCTACCACACTTTGTATCCGGCATATTTGTCCGCCAGCTTGTAGCCGGTAAGCACAAGGATACAGGACACTACGGATTTCAAAAGACCAACGGCCGCCGACAGGGAATACTGCTGATTGATCAGTCCCAGACGGTATACCAGCGTATCGATGATATCACCGGTTGCGTAAACAGCCGGACTGTACAGGTTAAAGATCTGGTCAAAGCCCGCATTCAGAACGCTGCCGATAGACATGATCGTCATAAGTGCGATAAAGGGTGCAATGCCCGGCATGGTCACATGGATCGTCTGCTTGATTTTGCCGGCTCCGTCCACCATGGCCGCCTCATAAAGCGTCGGATCGATGCCGGTAAGTGCCGCCAGATAAATGATCGTGTTATAACCGAAATTTTTCCAGATATCGCTGATGATCATCGTTCCCCGGAACGTGCTGTTGCTGCCCAGAAAATAGATGGGCTCTTTGATGATATGTAAATTCACCAGAAGCGTATTCAGAAGGCCCGGTGTGGTGGAGGAGCTGCCCGGAGAAAGGAATTTGATCAGGATTCCTCCTAAAACCACCCAGGATAAAAAGTAAGGCAGGTAAGTAATGGTCTGAGCCGCCCGCTTAAACCAGCGTACCCGGATCTCATTTAGGAGAAGGGCAAAACTGATCGGCACCACAAGATTTCCGATGATCTTTCCGATGGCAATGATCAGAGTATTACGTACCGCAGGCCAGGTGTCAGGCAAAAGCATGAGCTTCTTAAAATTGGCCAGTCCGACAAAACTGGAATGTAAAAAACCCTTCATCGGATGAAAATTCTGGAAGGCCATGAGGATTCCTGCCGGGATCGGCAGGATGTTATAGATGAACAGGAGAATGACCGGAACAAGGAGCATCAGATGGAACGCCCTGTTGTCACTTCCCTGCCGTGTCTGTTTCTTTTTCTGTTTCATAGGAACCCCTTTCTGTCTCTTCGACCGGTTTTTGAGAAAAAAAGGGCTGTTACACCTTTTCTTTCAGTATAACAGCCTCTTTTTTCATTCATGGCAAAGCTTACTTGTTACTGTCTGCCCATTCCTGCGCTTCTGCCAGGGCATCATCGCCGCCCAGTGCATGCCAGTTGGAAACCAGGCCGTCATAGCTGTCCACGGACTCGCCGGTAATGATCTTCACAATGGTCTCAATGGTGAGTTTTTTCAGCGTCGGGGAAACCTCTGCCATTTTCTCTGTCGGGATTCCCTGATAAGCCGGAGAAATGAAACCATCCTCTTTTATCAGCTGATCAAGAGCTGCATAACCGCCGTTCGGATCACCGAATACGGTATAAAGAGCTGCACCTGAGTTCTGGGCTGCGTCTTCTGCATCCAGGGTTCCTGCTTCCTTGGCATCCACGAAAGCTTTCATGTTGGTATAGTCACTCATCTGTTCCATATTCAGTTCACTGGTATCACCGGTCTGAAGAGCTGCGGATTCTTTCTGGAAATTATCGTAGTTTTTCAGCGGAGCCAGCGTCCACATCAGACCTGACTTATAACCGGTATGCTCATTGTCTCCATAATAAGTATTGAAATCCTCTTCGTTTTCCGGATGGCAGAGTTTTTTCACACTGAGGTTCATCAGTTTGATCAGCACTTCCGGATTCTCACACTTGGAGCTTACACAGTAAACCTGGGTAAAGCTCGGTGCAAAATAACTCTTGTTATCGCCGGTTCCTGTTCCGTCCGGAATGGGAGCTGCCGTAATGTGTGCTTCAGGAGTGCTCTTCATTACACTGGACATGGGAACCATGCCGCCCCACATAGGTGCAAACCAGATACCACAGCGTCCTGCACCTGCTTCTTCAAAGATAGAGTTGCTGTCCATCGTGATAAAATCTCTGGTGATGGAGCCGTTCTGGTACATCTCCTGAAGAGTCGTCAGGGCTTCCTTGGCTTTCTCGGCATTTTCTCCACCCCATACAACCTTGCCGTTTCCGTCATCCATGAAAGTCATGGCATCAGAGCCGGGATAGAGACCGAAGCATTCGAAGAAACCTTCCAGCGTTCCGATGGATTTTGTCAGGACTTCCACGCCGTCCACAGCCAGACCGTATGTATCGTTCTGTCCGTTTCCGTCCGGATCATCCTCCGTAAAGGCTCTTGCCACTTCTTTCAGCTCCTCGATCGTTGTCGGCATCTTTAATCCCAGGTTATCCAGCCAGTCCTGACGGATAAACATGACCGGAACCTCATCATAACCGTTACCCATCATGGGAAGACCGTAGATTTTTCCATCCAGCGTGAGGGCATTCATGCTCTGTCCGCCGTCCACACCTACATATTCTTTCAGTTCATCAGAAGCATACTTTTCATAAAGCTCCGTGATATCTGCGATCACACCTGTCTGCGCATAATTCACATAATCCGTAGCATCCATGCTGATGATATCCGGATAATCGCCGGACATGATTGCTGTGGAAAGCTTGGTCTGTGCCTGAGAACTGTCCACTTCATAAATGACATCCGGGATGATGTTATGGGATTTATACAGGTTCACCCAGTCATTATTGCTGGAATCCTGTCCTGATTTCCAGGAAAAATCCTTCCCCCAGGAATACCCGATCTTGATCGTTACCGGTTCCTCAAACCCGTACAGGTCCTCATCTGCCTTTGCCGTTCCTGCCGCTCCGAGTACGGTGCTTAAAACCATGGATGCCATCAGTGCCATCATCATTTTCTTTTTCATACCGTAAACCTCCTTGTGTTTGTTTTTGATGCTTTTATTATACAGGCAGGTTTCTCCAGTTTCCATGTGCATGATTTTACTTTTGGTTCATTTCATTACTTCTTCTGCTCCCGGTACTCATTCGGTGACATTCCCATGCAGGCACGGAACGTCCGCGAAAAGGAATGTGAAGACTGATAACCTGCTTTTTTCGCGATGGTCTGGACTTTTTCCCCGGTACACAAGAGAAGCTGTCTGGACAGTTCCATTCGTTTTCTCAGGATAAATTCCGATAACCCGATGCCGTATTTCTGTTTGAAGATCCGCGAAAGATAGCTGGAGTTAAAACCGCTCACCGCCGCCAGCTGGGTCAGTGTCAGATCTCCTGCCAGATTTTCCTCTATGTAAGCAGTCAGTTTTTCAAGAGAACGGTCGGAAAGACTCTCATCCGTCCCTTCGCCTTCCTCAAAAATGACATCGGAGAGGTCATAGAGATAACTTCCCGCCTCCGCCCAGGAGCCGTACTCATTAAAATTCATAAGCTTGTAAAGACCAATGCGGAAGGCCAGTTTTTCACTGATCCCCTGCTCGTTGATGTACTGCATCATAAGAACGGAGACCGAATAATAGAGCTCCAGGGCATTCATATCGTGCATGCTCTCAAACTGGTTCAGGCGGCTGACGATCTCGCCCAGGATCAGATAGTAGTTCTCCCTTTGGCCATTTTTCAGATAGAGTTTCAACAATTCCATCTGTTTGCCTTTTTCCTGCAGCTTTGTTGTCTCCATCTCTGTCTTCAGGATTTCTGCATGAGCGATAAGACTTCCCTCACCAGTCATATTTACAGACATGAGCTGGCGAAGTTCCAAAAGTTTTGCATTGAAGGCGGAAATTGTCACAGGTTCTGAGGACATAATGGCCGAAAAACTCATATCCGCCGTATTTTCCAGTGTTTCCTGTGCATATTCCAGTGCACCCTGGATCACGGTAAAGAGCCGGTTTGTTTCCGTTTCTTCCTGCTTCAGCTGCGTCATGAGCATAAGGAAATCCTGCTCCATCCCAAAAAACAGCTTCCGCACAGTGGCAGGTACATACTGATCAAAAGCGGAAAAGAGATTTTCCAGCATTTCTTCCTGTGTCAGGTCTGCCTGGTCCCTCCGCTCCGGCCGGATCAGGGTGCAGAGCATAGGCTTCGTAAGATCCAGAGAAAAGTTTCCCTCTTTCTCCCATTTCTTTGGAAGCTCTCCTTTCTTTCTCAGGCTTTCCAGCAGTTCCCGGAAATTCTCCCTTTCCACGCAGTACTTCATCCACTGGTCCTGACGGAGCTCTTCTTTCCGGCGTGTCATCTGGCGGATCTCTTCGAAAGCCTCCTCCACCGTGGCTTTGATAACCTTCTCTTCTTCGCTTTTCAGGATGTATTTTACATCCTTATCCTGGCTTACCCGGTAAATATCCTCAAACTGTGGATAAGCAGTGAGAAAGATCACCTTGCAGGCCGGCCAGTTTTCCCGGATCCGGTCGTAAAGTTCCATTCCGGTCATGCCCGGCATCTTGATGTCTGTCAGCACCACATCAAAACGGATCCTGTTCAGAAGTTCCAGCGCCTCTTTCCCGGAAACAGCCGTGTGAACCTCCAGTTCCTCTTTCAAATCATACTGGAACATCTCCTCCAGCCAGTAAACATTATCGATCTCATCATCCACGATCAGCAAACGGTACATCTTTTCCTTCTCCTTCCAGACAAATAGTCACACAGGTCCCGCCAAAAACACTTCTCCTTATCTCCAGACCGGCCCTTCCGCCGTAATAGAGCTGAAGCCGCCGGTGAATGTTGATCATTCCTGTGACCTCACCCTTTTCATTGGCTCCCTTCTGCAGGCTCTCCCTCATCTTTTCCAGAACTTCTTCTGTCACACTGCCATTGTCCTCCGAATGAATGTAAAAACGTCCATCCTTCTCTTCATAGGAAACCGCCAGAAGTCCGTTTTCTTCCTTATCCCCAAGACCGTACTCCAAAGCATTTTCCAGCAAAGGCTGTATGATCAGCCTAGGAACTTTGAGTTTCTGCATCTCTTCCGGCAGCTCTGCCAGCCGGATCTCCATTCTGGCAGCAAAACGGGATGCCTGGATCCTGGCATAACAGTAAGCGTGATCCACTTCCTGCGAAAGTTCTACATAATCCTGGGCATTTCTCGTAAGATACCGGAAATACCTGCCCAGAAGCTCTGTGAGCTCCTCAGCGCTTTCGTATTCTTCCCGGTAAATCTTGCTCCGGATGGAAAACAGGCTGTTATAAAGGAAATGCGGGTTGATCTGTTCCTGCAGCTGCTTTAATTCCGCCCTCTGCTTCAGTTCCTTCTGTTCATAGACTTCCTGGATCAGATCCTGTATCCGGTCTTCCATCTCATTAAAACCTTCATAAAGATAGGCAAATTCACTGTTATTCTTTTCCTCAATATGCTCCTGGAAATTTCCCTTTTTCACCCGGTTGAACGCCCCAAGAAGATGCTGCATGGGCGTATGGATGAGCCGCTGCGTGTAAAGAATAAAGATCACCGTGATCGCCAGTATGATCAGCCAGGCCGCAAGGATAAACGTTTTCATCCGATTGATCTTATACATGATCGGCGCTTCCTTGGAATACTGAACAAAGGTTCCAAGTGAGGGAGATTCCTTCGTGATGACAAGATAAGATTCCGAACCGATTTTTACCCGCTGGGTTTCCTCATAAATCCCGGTTTCGTCTTTTTTCAGAAGTGAAAGGATATTGCTTCCCAGATACTCCGCACTGGTTCCCGTATCCAGGATCACGGAAGCATCCCGGTAAAAGAAAGCGCCGCTGGTCTCATCCTTGATCATCGTCTGCATCGTCTTCTGAATCTCTTCCCTGGAAAGGATAATACTCACAATATGGGAAGGGTAATTCTGCGTGCTGATGCTATGCCGGTCCGCTTCCAGAAAATACATGCCGTTCTCATTGATATGAAGCCCTGAGACATTGTCCTGCATATAATCATCCAGAAGCGCCCAGTCTTCCTCGTTCTGCATACGGCCGGCCGAGGACGGCGTTATCATATAATTGGTATTGGGAATAAAAAGATAGATATTTTGGATCAGATTGCTGCAGCCCTGGATCGCCTGCAGACGTTCTTCGAGAGACAGAAGGGCGTCTCTCCGCTCATAGTCAGAAAGGCTGCTCCTCTCCTCCATCAGAAAAACAAGCCGCCTGTCATAAAAGAAATTGATTTCCAGATTATAAATATTTTCCAGCTGAGCATCCAGAGTCTCCAGGTAATACTCGGACTGTGCGTTCATTCTGTCATAAACCTCTTCTCTGGCAAGCTGAAACGCATTCAGAAAAATAGCGGTCATAACCAGCACGATAATCGCATTTCCCAGTGCAAAACAGATCAGCTGTTTCACAAAAATAGAATGGATCCCAAATCGTTCTTTCACTCATACTCCCCCTTTTCCAGAATTGTAACACGCCCCCTTTCCTCATACAAGTGAAAAAACTCCCTCCCGCCGGATCCTTTCCTGCGGGAGGGAGTTCTGTTTATTCGTCCCTGTCTTCAAAGGTTTCTTTCAGTTTCTCAAAGCCTTCTTTGAAAATGCCTTTTTTCTTTGTTTTTTCTTTCTCCTTTGCCGGAGCAGAGGATTCTGTACTCTGATTCAGAGAATTGCCGGTCTCAAGGTCGAACTTGCGGAGAGCCTCTTTGGCTTCCTCATTGAGCTTGTTGGGCACCTGAACGACCAGGGTGACATAGTGGTCGCCGCGGATCGCTTTGTTTCTGAGAGAAGGCACACCTTTTCCTCTCAAACGCACCTTGGTATCGGTCTGTGTACCCGGTTTTACCGTGTACAGCACATCGCCGTCTACCGTCTTGATCCGCACATCACCGCCCAGCGCTGCCTGTGCAAAGGAAATGGGTGCTGTGGAGAAGATATTCATATCCTGACGCTGGAAGATCGGGTGGCGCTGTACGTTCACTTCCACCAGAAGATCTCCTCTGGGACCTCCGTTGACACCCGGCTCACCTTTTTCACGGATCCGGATACTCTGACCGTCATCGATACCGGCCGGGATCGTTACTGCGATCTTCTTGCGGCTGCTAGTATACCCCGCACCACGACAGTTCGGACACTTCTCTTTCACGATCTTACCGGTACCGCCGCAGTCCGGGCAGGTCTGTACATTTCGAACCATCCCGAAAAGAGACTGCTGCGTATAGACCACCTGGCCTTTGCCGCCACATTTCGGACAGGTTTCCGGCGTCGTTCCGGGCTTGGCTCCTGTTCCATGACAGGTGGTACATTCATCCTTCAGATTCAGCTCCAGCTGTTTCTCACAGCCGAAAACAGCTTCCTCAAAGGTGATCGTCACGCTGGCGCGTAAATTGGCTCCTTTCATCGGACCGTTGTTCGCTGCCCTGCGGCTGCGTCCACCGCCTCCGAAAAGATCTCCGAAGATATCCCCAAAGATATCTCCCATATCACCGCCATTGAAATCAAAGCCGCCAAAGCCGCCGGCTCCGCCGCCGCCCTGCTCAAATGCTGCATGACCAAACTGATCATACTGTCTTCTCTTTTCGGCATCGCTCAAGATCGCATATGCTTCGGAAGCCTCTTTAAACTTTTTCTCAGCTTCCTTGTCACCCGGGTTCATGTCCGGATGGTATTTCTTTGCCAGCTGCCGGTATGCTTTTTTTATGGTAGCCTCATCTGCGTTCTTATCAACGCCAAGGACTTCATAATAATCGCGTTTGCTCTCTGCCATTTTTCTCCTCCATTCCATGTGCCGCGAAAAAACAGCAGATTCGGCACATCAGGCTCTTCTTGCTTATTTATAAAACCACAAACGGGGGGACGGCTCTCACCCTCCCCCGATCTGTGTTACATCCTGTATGATTTTATACCTCTTTGTAGTCTCCGTCAACTACATCATCGGAATTATCTGTGCCTGCTCCGGCGTTCATATCCGGTCCCGGGCCAGCCTGGCCAGCCTGCTGAGCTCCCTGTGCCTGCTCGTAAACTTTTGCGAACAGCTTCTGAGCGCTCTCCATCAGTTTCTCTTTTGCAGCTTTGATCTCTGCAACCTGAGAATCGGTCATATCTTCCGGATTGGTGCTGGCGATGAGACTCTTCAGAGCGTTCAGATCAGCCTCAACAGCAGTCTTATCGTTGGAATCCAGTTTGTCACCAACCTCTTCCATTGCCTTCTCGGTCTGGAATACCATGGAATCAGCTTCGTTTCTGGTATCGATTGCCTCTTTCCGTTTCTTATCCTGAGCTTCGTACTCAGCTGCTTCTTTGACAGCCTTGTCGATCTCGGAATCGCTCATGTTGGAACCGGAGGTGATGGTGATGTGCTGCTCTTTGCCTGTTCCCAGGTCCTTAGCGGATACGTTTACAATACCGTTGGCATCGATATCGAAAGTAACCTCGATCTGCGGAACACCTCTTCTTGCAGGCGGGATACCATCCAGACGGAACTGTCCGAGGGTCTTGTTATCTCTTGCGAACTGACGCTCACCCTGTACTACGTTGATATCTACAGCGGTCTGGTTATCAGCTG
>OGDF01000625.1_pt1 | contig 55449 bp, 54 predicted proteins | sample 1570141 | NCBI WGS metagenome assembly OGDF01 (sample SAMEA4370581, study PRJEB24528) | human gut metagenome
AACTATCACAAGATAGCTGTGTGGCAAAAAGATGACCGAATCCGGAAAAGTCCACTAAAATTTTGCGTTTATTATTATAGCGAACTTGAAGGAGACTGTCAAGCATCAATCATTACGGAATTGTGGCGGCTGTCTGTTGCTTTTTGTGTTACTTTATGGCACATGAGAAATTCTGTCTGGTTTTGTACTCGTAGTGAGTGGGCATGTTCTCCCATTGGGAGGCCACCCACCAGTTCAATTCATTCAGCACGATATTGGATAGGATGCCGCCCTGCGGCGTTCCCTTAGTCGGGTAATCGCAGCTCATAGCTGGCTGGTTACCGGCTCTGCCTCTTTGACAACAGTTATATGTAATTTGACAACATTGATTAGAACTTTTACATTTAGGGGAAAATAGCGGAAATTATTCGGATAGCATTACTACTAATTTTTACTCTTGTTTTATTGCTGCAACAGAATATAACAGCAATCAATCGTCAGGTATTTTTCATAGGCAATTCATTTCTGTTATAATTCCATATACGGATTTTCAGAATCTACAAGTCCGACAATTGTTTTGCAACCCCAAATCCGCGCTATTCGCATCTGGAGTTCATCCTGCGCAGCAAGTACACGCTCGCGATTGAAATCTGTAAAACCATCAATGGGAAAGAATATGTCTGTGGAAGCGGAAGTGATTTTTCCGTTTTCGCTTTGCCTCCAAGTCCAGCGGCGGGTACGCACCTGCTGTCCGATTGCATAAACCACTTCATCAAGGTCTGGAGTTTCATCTTTCTCGCCGCCAAACGCAAGGAAAGTATCATCTGGTCGTGCAAGGCGAATACAAATGTCTTCGCTACTCTTTCCTAAATCGTGTGCCCCCATAGGAAGTGTATATTTTAAGGATATGGCATTTCCCAAATCTACGACGGGATTGATATGCGGCACTCCTTTTCCTTTAGCTATACGGGTGAACAAAGCTTCAATCGAACAAAAGTATTTATTGGGGTTGATATTCAAGGCTCGGAATGCTTCTCGATATGGTAAAATATCCGGATCTTCCTTGACTTTTCTTCCCTCAAAACGCTGCATTGCAGCTTGGATACTTTCATCTAAAAATTGTTCAATCTCTGGGTATGCGTTATTATTATCAATGCCTTTTGCCATAACAATACCAAAACAGGCACTCGGCAGTTCTTCAAAAATTTCTTTTTTAACAACGAATCTCATTTTATGCCCTTCTTATCTGCACTTGACCGGAATACATATTTCAGTCACAAATTTTTCACTGTCATTAGTAATGCCATAGTCTATGAGCGTGATTTCTCGCGAAAAACCAACAATCTGTATCTGTTCTTTTGTGATGTAGTCAAGGAGCTTTTCATAGTGCGCTGGAGCTTCTATATGACTGCCTCGAAAACGCAGCCGTACACAAAGTGTTTTGGGAAGAGTTATGGTTTCACCTGTATAAACGTCCTCTTGATCCAGTATTAGAAAAATGCTGTCATAACGATTTACTTTTGATTGCTGCAAATGTTCCGCGGAAATGCCAAGTCCGACCTTTCCAAGAAATACAACGGCTTCGGCATCAGATTGATCCAGCTTTCTAATCGGCACTTCCATATCAAGAGAGCCATCTACTTTCAGTGGAACGTCTACCCAAGCAATGCGACAGGACGGAAGCTCTATTAAGGAAACGGTATCCAAAGGCACACTTTGTGCGTCTCGCAGCCAATTTAAGCGGTGGTTAATCTTTTGTTCTATACGTTGTAATTCTTGTTGCTTTTTCAGGACTGCATGCTTTTGCTGTAACAACTTTTCCTCAATACGGCTGATATCCTTATTTTTGAGAAAGTCCTCAATCTCGGACAAAGGCATATCCAATGCCCGCAAATACCTGATTGTGTTGAGTACTTCAAATTGTTCGGTGCCATAGTAACGATAGCCAGAATCTGAGGAAATGTATTCTGGTGTAAGCAAACCGATATGTTCATAGTGCCGCAAACTACTAACACTGATATGAAACAATTTTGACACTTCACCTATTGGGAAGAGATTTTTCCGATCCATATCTTACTCCTCCACCAGAACAAGCGTTGATTTGCGCCGTATGACTCCAAAGGCGATTAGGCAGATCACGACCGATAGCAGTGAGCCTGCCGCGGTAGCCAGTCCCATCGGGAGAAGCGTTGCCGGGAATAATTTTGAGGTCACATAAACGCCAGGCACACGCATCAATACAATGGCGAGAATATTGTGTAAAAACGACAGGCCGGATTTCCTGCATGCGCAAAAAAATCCGCTAAAACTAAAATGAATGCCAGCAAAAATACAGTCAAAAATGTAACCACGCAGATACTGGCCGCCGAAAAGGATCACCGCCGCTCCGTCCGCAGTGCTGGGATCGGTGAACAGCGAAACGATGCCTTCCGCTGTAAACTGAATCGCGATAGAAGCAAGCACGCCAAAGCCTGCGGCGAGCATCACCGCATAGCGCAGCGTTTGAATGGCCCGATCCGGTTTGCCCGCACCGATATTTTGCGCTCCCAAGGCAGAAACGGTAGACAGCATAGAGGAGGGTACCAAAAAAAGGAAACTGATCACTTTCTCCACAATCCCGACCGCCGCTGCGTCATTCAGTCCACGCTGATTGGCAATAATCGTGATAATAATAAAAGCAACTTGAATCAGGCCGTCCTGAAACGCAATTGGGATGCCGATCCCCAAAATTTTCCCCATGACCGCACGGCAAGGCTTGAAGTCGCTTTTTTTCAGAACGATGCTCCTGCGTTTCAAAATAACGGTAAGGGAAACAACTACACTGATTGCCTGAGAGAGAGTTGTACCAAGGGCTGCGCCCGCAGGCCCAAGGTGCAGCACACCCATAAAAAGATAGTCTAAAGCGATGTTGGCAGCACAGGCTGTGGCAATAAAGCACATCGGGCTTTTGCTGTCGCCCAACCCTCTAAAAATAGAACTGATGATGTTGTAGGATGTAATAAACGGAATCCCGATAAAGCAGATGGTCAAATAGGTGACCGTACCGCTCACCGCATCCGCTGGCGTAGACATGGCAACGACAATGGGATGAACAAGGGATAACAGGATGGCCGTAAGTGCAATGGAAACCACCAGAAACAATATTACCGTATTCCCGATGTTATGCGCTGCCTGTTTTCGATCTCCTGCCCCAACTGCCTGACCGACGCTGACGGTTGTTCCCATCGATAACCCTACAATCATAACCGTAAGCATGTGCATCACTTGTGAGCCGATAGAAACAGCGGTAGTACTGGCTACACCCTCGAACTGTCCGATGATAAATAGGTCAGCCATACCATAGAGCGTTTGAAGGAAATACGAGAGCAGATACGGCAATGATAATAATACAACATTTTTGAACACACTGCCGGTAGTAAGGTTCTTTTCCATATTGCCTAATCCTTCTTTTTTGTTAAACTACCCGTATTATAAAATCTACAACAGATGTAGAGTCAAGCGTTTTTTCTTATTTTGTAGCACCGTTCAAATGACTTTGTGTAAGTTTATTTTTTTCACGCAAATTCTTGAGAATATCTCGTGTTTCCATGTCTGTCCCTCCTAAGGAATATGTTCTTATTTATTATAAAACTGCAAACCTTATTTTAACAAGCAACTCGTTGTTGCTATGGAATAGTGGATGCTGTCAATCAAATTCTTGCGTGTTTCTTTATGGCACATGAGCATTCAGTGCCGGTGTGATGCTGCATGCGCTGCGCGCAAGGACGCAGGCTGCACAGTTGCGGCATCTGTTGATGCTGCCTGTGGACAACAGCGCGCTGGCTTATGGTTATGTGTCGGCATTGGCAGCATACGTGCTGCTGACCAGAACAGCACCGCTCCTTGCGCTGATGTTGGCTGTGCTGGACTGGCAGGAAAAAACGCTGCTTACGGCGCTGTTCTGCGCTGTTAATGGCGTTCTATTGCCCGCGTTGTTGACGGCTTGGCGCCGGAACGGCTGGGGCCTGCTGCCGTGGTTTTTGCTTTTGGCTGGCGGGGTATGGTGGCTGAACGCGGATGAATGGTGCATGGTGCTGCTTGTTATCAGTGCGCTCGCAGCTTGTTGGCTCTTAAAACGCGTGGACGCGCAGGCATTTTTGCAGCAGGAGGCGGATGGCAGAGCCTGTCGGCATAGTGTGCGAAAAGGAGGGATGCTGCATTATTTTTGCCGCTATTTATGGGCGCATAAAAATTATCTGGTCAACACAGCGGCATTATGGGTGCTGGCGCTGGCGATGCCGCTGATTCTTCACGCGTTGAGTGATGGCACGGTGATGGTGCCGCTTGGCTTGGCACTGCTGACGCTGAACACTCCCTTGTACATTTTACTGTCCTGCGACCCGGCCCTAGAAACGGCGGTGCGCACACTACCGCGACAGCGGCGCTGTTTTTGCCTGCCGTATGCCGCGCTGCTCTTTGTCAGCACGTTATGTAGCGAGGCGCTGTTTTTGATCAGCTGGCAGGTGGTGCATGGCGGCGTAACGGTGTTCATGCTTTTGTTGGCTGTCTATGTGGCGCTGCAAAGTGCTGTGGCCAACGTTTGGCTGGAATGGCGCTGGCCACTGAAAAAATGGCGTCTCGAAAGCGATTTGTGGCATCATCCCCGTAAATATCTTGTGCCAGGTATGATGCTGCTCGCGGCGATGGGCATCGGCAGCTGGACAATATTGCTGGTGCCGCTTTCGCTGGCGTTGGTGTTGGAAGCAGCCGTTTTTCTGCAGGACAAAGGCTAACGTTTGTTGCGCAGTACAAGCTCATACGCTGACGGTGTGTCTGCTGCTTTGAAAAAATTGCAGATGCTGCTTGACTCTCCCCTTGGGACAGAGACTATACTGATCATAGATCCGGATCATTCAAATATAGAGGAGGAACGACGATGTTGACCATTGGAGCATTTTCAAAGATTTGCCAGGTGAGTGTGAAGACGCTGCATCATTATGACAGAATCGGCTTGCTGACGCCAAAGACAGTGGATGCGGTGACAGGCTATCGCTACTATGATCAGGCGCAGCTGGAACGCATGCTGTTGATAGGGCGGCTGAAACGCTATGGCATGTCGTTGGAGGAGATTCGCTTGTTCCTCGACTGCGGCGATGATAGGGTGCGCTTGATGACGCTGCGCAGGCAGGCGCACATCCTTGAACAACAGCAGCATGCGCTGTCGCTCATTGGCCAGGAGCTGGCAGCACATGTGGAAAACTTTGAAAGGACCGGAGATATCATGGATTATCAGAAACATTACAATGTGACGCTGGTAACGGCACCAGCGATCGCTGTGTGCGCCAGTCGTCAAACGATGGGTGTGGCAGAGTTCGGCACTTATTACAGCAGTATCTTTGAGCGTATTGCCAAAGCACATCTCACGCCGACGGGCTTGACAGGCGCGATGTATTTTGACGAGGTGTTCAATCATGAGGCATCAGATATTGAGCTGTTTGTGAGCATTCAGGAGACAGAGCAGGCGGATAGGGTCATTGGCGGTCAGCGCTGCGCAATGACGGTGCACAAAGGGGCGTATTCGACGCTTTCCGATGCGTATGCAGCGCTTGTCGTCTGGATCGAAAACAATGGCTATGCCTGGAATGGTGCGCCCTTTGAGCTTTACCGCAAAACACAGTTTGATACGTTGCAGCCAGAGGAATGGGAGACGGAGATTTATTTCCCGATTCGCGAGCAATAAAAAAGCGCCAGAGAGATGCGAGTCTCTCTGGCGCTTCGTTGTTTTCAGCGACGGTGGCGATCAATGATGGTCGCAGTCGTGGTGATCGCAGGCGATCTGATTGTCGACGAGATTGCCTGCAAGATAAGCGGCTAATACGTCTTCAATTGGGCCGCTGCAGCCGCGAATCACCTGAATGCCGTTGGCATTGAGCACATTTTTGGCACCGTCGCCCATGTTTCCTGCGAGGAGCATGCGCACGCCCATGCGTGCCATGGTTGGGGCGATGTCGGACTTGCAGCCGCAACCCTGTGGGGATGGCAGATCTTCGGTAGCGGTGACTTGACCGTTTTCAACAGTGGCGATGGTGTAATGGTCACAATGACCGAAATGGTCGTCGATGCGACCATCTCTGGTTGGTAAAGCGATTTTCATTCTATATTCCTCCTGTCTACCGGTATTATACCGTGCTGTGGTGAATTTGTACAGGGGCACTCCACCTTGCACGGCTGTGTGATGTCGTGTAAAATAAAACTATCTGTGACATGAGGAGCGAACAAAATGGAGCAAGAACGGAGACGGGCGCTCGGCGGACTGACTCATAAGCTGAGCATTGGAAAAATTGATTTACAATTGTTGGATATTGCACTAACACATCCTTCCTACGCGATGGAGCATCATCTGAGCGCAGACAACCAGCGGCTGGAATTTTTGGGCGATGCTGTCGTTGATTTGATCATGGGGGAATATCTTTTTCACACTTTCCCAAACGACGACGAGGGCAAACTGACCAAGATGCGAGCCAGCCTCGTGTGTGAGGATGCCCTGGCAGATGCCGCTCGCAAGCTGGGGCTGAATGAGTATCTGCTTTTGGGCCGCGGTGAAGCGGCGACAGGCGGCGCCATGCGGCCGTCTAATCTGGCAGATGCGTGGGAAGCCATGTGTGGTGCGATTTATTTGAGCTGCGGCATCGAAGTGCTGAAACCAGTGCTCATTAAGTATCTGGAACGCACCATTGACCGGGTGAAAGGCGGCTATTACGGCGATTATAAAACGCGCCTGCAGGAATATATTCAAAAGGAACCCGATCATACCATTACCTATGAGCTTTTGGAAGAACGGGGACCAGCCCACAATCGTGATTTTCATGTGGAAGTATTGGTCGATGGGGCATCCTGCGGCCAGGGCTGGGGCAAATCAAAGAAGCTGGCTGAACGAGAAGCGGCGCTGGCGGCTTTGATCAAATTTGGCGAGCTGCCGCCGATGGATGCGCTGCAATGAAGCGCGTGATTCTGCCAATCTTCGTTCCTCATATGGGATGCCCTCATCAATGTGTGTTTTGTAATCAGTTTCATATTACGGGTCAATGGCAGCCGCCAGCACGAGACACTCTGGAAGCACAAGCCCGGGAATGGGCAGCATCCAGTGGCCAAGTGCCGGAATTGGCGTTTTACGGCGGCAGTTTTACGGCTATTGAACGCGCCGCACAGGAAGCGCTGTTGGAAAGCGCGGCCATATTGAAAGCTCAAGGACTGATCAGCGGCATTCGCTTGTCCACACGACCGGATGCGTTGGGGCCAGAGGTATTGGCGCGACTGCATCGGTTTTCTGTGGATACGGTGGAAATTGGCGTGCAGTCTCTCGATGATGCAGTGTTGGCGGCGTCACGCCGCGGTCACACGGCATTGGTGGCGCGGGATGCGGTGAAGCGCGTGAAAGCGGCGGGTTTTGTCTGCGGCGCACAAATCATGGTGGCGCTGCCGGAAGATACGCCGGCGCGCAGTCTGGAAACGTGCCGACAGGTGATCGATTTGGCGCCAGATTTTGTGCGCATTTACCCGACAGCGGTGATTTGTGATACGCCATTGGCTGAGGCTTATGCAAGGGGAAGCTATGTGCCTTGGCAGGTTGATACGCTGCTTGATACCGTGGCAGAGATGCTGACATTGTTTGAAGCAGCGTCGATTCCTGTTATTCGCGTCGGCTTGCAGGCAGAGGACAACCTGTCTCAGGGCGATGTGATCGCGGGGGCCTACCATCCTGCGCTTGGCGAGCAGATAAAAGCACGGTATTTCCGGCGGCGCATGATGGCGATGCTCAAACCGCAGGAAGGGGGCCCGGTGACTTTTGCGGTGGCTCCGCGGCAGTTGTCGCAGGCGATCGGACAACATCGGGAAAATGTGATTTATTTAAGTCAGCAGATCGGCCATCCAGTGACGGTGGTGGCCGATTCTTCTATGCAACACAATCAATTAGAAAGAAAGTGACACATGTTTCTTAAATCCTTAGAGATTCAAGGTTTCAAATCCTTTGCAGATAAGGTTTATTTTTCTTTTTCGCCAGGCGTGACAGCGATTGTCGGTCCAAATGGCAGCGGTAAGAGCAATGTGGTTGATGCCATTCGCTGGGTGTTGGGAGAACAAAGTGCCAAAACATTGCGTGGTTCAAAGATGGAAGATGTTATTTTTTCCGGAAGTGTGGACCGTAAGCCGGTTGGCATGGCGCGGGTGACCATGATTCTTGACAACAGCCAGCGTATTTTTGCGCTCGATTGCGATGAGATTGAAGTTTCGCGCACGTTGTATCGTTCTGGTGAAAGCAGCTACATGCTCAATAAAAATGCTTGCCGTCTGAAAGACATTCAGGAATTGTTTATGGATACCGGTCTTGGCAAAGATGGGTTCAGTGTGATTGGACAGGGGAAGATTGAAGAAATTCTGACCTTGCATGCTGAAGAACGGCGCGGGCTCATTGAAGAAGCAGCCGGAATCAGTAAATATAAATATCGCAAGCGTGAAGCCGAGCGTAAGTTGGAATCCACCACGGATGATATGACGCGGCTGGATGACATTCTCTATGAATTGGAACAACGCATCGAGCCGTTGGCAAAACAAGCCGAAAAGGTGCGTGTCTATCGCTCGCTTAAGGGTGAAGCCGATCATCTGCAGTTGTCATATTTGACGCAGCAGCTGCTTGACGTGCAGTCGGAACAGAAAACGCAGCGCGAAACAGTGGCGGCGGATCATCAGGCGGCCTTGGAAGCGCAGACACATTTGGATCAGTGTGAAGCTGACTTGGCTGAAGCCAAAGAACATCTTGCTCAGAAACGTCATGACATGGAAGGGGCGCAGGCGGCCTATACAGATTCTCTGCGTGACACTCAGGAACACGAAAAAACGCTGACTTTGCTTTCGGAACGGCAGCAGCATACGAACGAACGCTTGACCTCATTGACGGCTTTGACGGAAGATACCGCTCGCCAACTCCAAGAAATCACCGGCAGTGTGGATGATTTGGCGGCAGCTGTGGCAGACAGCCAACAGCAAGTGAGTGATGTAGGCAGTGAAGCGCAAAAAGGAGAAACGGCGCTGCATGAAGCGGAAGCAGCGGTTTCATCCTTAAAAGCGGCTATTGACGGCTTACAAGCACAGCAATTCGAAACATTTTCTCTCCAGGCTGCAACCAATAATGAGATCACGCGTTTGGAGCAGGGGCTGCATGGTGATCAGGCGCGTAGTGCACGTGTTGATTCGAGATTGGAAGAATTGCAGTGTCAGTATGAGCAGCTGACGAAAGAATCAGAGGCCCACGAATCAGAGCGCAGTGAACAGGAAGCGGCATTGGCAGAAACAGAGGCGGCATTGCAAAAGCTCTCCTTAGACATCGCGGAACGCGGACGAGCATTACAGGAGGAGCAGCAACAGCAGCAGCAGACTGTGCAGCAGCTCATGCAGGCGAAAAGCCGCTTGGAGACACTGGAAGAATTTGAAGCCAGTGGCGAAGGGTATTATCAAGGGGTGCAGCAGGTGCTGCGTGCAAAAAAAGAGCACCGTTTGCAAGGCATTCAAGGGTCCATTCTTCAGTTGTTGGACATTCCAAGTGATTATTTGACGGCCATTGAAAATGCATTGGGCGGTGCGGCACAAAACGTCGTGGTCGCCGATGATCGCGATGCACAGCAAGCCATAGCATGGCTGAAACGTGAACGCCGCGGACGCGTCACCTTCATGCCGCTGAACCTGGTTAAGGGCAAACGTCAGGATGTTGATTTTCATGACGATGCAGTCATTGGTTTGGCGCTGGATCTTGTGCAGTATGATCCAGCCTATGAGTCGGTCATGGCACAGCTTCTGGGGCGTGTGTGGATTTTGCGGGATTTGGCCAGCGCAACAGCATTGGCCAAGCGCACAGGTTCAAAATATCGCTTTGTGACGCTGGAAGGTGATGTGATTGCGCCGGGCGGCAGCATGACCGGTGGTCATCAAAAGAAACAGAGCTCCATTGTTCATCGTAAGCATGAGATGGGTGAATTGAAAGAAAAGATTACGGCCTTGACAGCAAAAGAACGTGCTTTCACGCAGAGCATTGAAACGTTAAAGCAGCAATTGGATGTTTTGCAGCAGTCACAAGAACGTGGGCGCAGCCGTCAACAGGATGAGCAGCTGCGTTTGCGTGAAATTTCTGTGGTCTTGGATCAGCAGGCAGCCCAAGTGAAGCGCGTGCAGCGCGAGCTGGAGCTGGAACGGATGAATCGTGAAACCTTGAGTGCAGAACGTGAAAATGCAGAGCAGGAATTGGTGCGCGTGCGTAATGATGCTGAACGCATTGCGGCGGATCTGGAAGCATTGGCCGATGGTTTAAAGCAAAAACGCACAGCGTTAAGCGCGTCCGAAGCGGCGCTGCAGGAGGCACAAACAGCCTTGCAGGATATTCTTGTGCAGCGGGCCACCAGTGACGAACAGCATCAGCATCAGCTGCAGCGCTATCGAGAAGCAGTGGCTGAAAAGAAGCGCTTGGAAGCACTGAGTGCGCAGCACACACATGATTATGAGGCATTGAAACAGGAATTGGATGCGCTCAATGAAGCGCTCTTATCAGAAAAAGCGGCTTTGCAGACCGCTCAGCAGCGCCATTTGGAAGTGTCGAAAACCATGGATGCTGCGAAACAAGAGATCGATGCCCTGGAATCGGGTGTGCGTGAGCTGGAAAAATCGCTTAGTGAGAGTCGTTCGCTGAATGATAAATGCTGGCGTACACACAATGCTTCAGAAATGCGCTTGGAGCGTTTGAATGAAAAAGTGTCGCGCCTTAGTGAACAGCTCATGGAAGCTTTTGGTTATTCACCGGAAGCGGCCTTGGCTGAAGCAGATCTTGAATGTGACATTTCAGATGCACCGGCACGCCTGAAAACATTACGCAATAAAATTGCGCATCTCGGCGAGATCAATTTTACAGCGCTTGAGGAATACGAACAGGTGAGCGAGCAGGCGAACTTTTTGAAAGCGCAGCTGGAAGACTTGAACCTGGCAAAAAGCAAATTGGAAGCGGTCATTCATGAAATGGAGACCACCATGTCTCAACGCTTTAAGGATGCCTATGAGAGAGTCAACGAACAATTTGCTCAGATTTTTACGGCCATGTTCGGCGGCGGGGCAGCGCGATTGGAACTGTCGCTGCCGGGGCGGTATTTGGAAACTGGCGTAGAGATTGTGGCGCAGCCGCCAGGTAAAAAAGAACGTGTGTTGACTTTGCTGTCTGGTGGTGAACGCGCGCTGACAGCGGCAGCCTTGCTTTTTGCCCTATTGGAAGTGCGGCCAAGTCCGTTTGTTATTCTTGACGAAATTGAAGCAGCCTTGGACGAAGCAAACGTTGAACGGTTTGCTTCGTTTATCAAGCAATATACCAATAAAACACAGTTTATTATCATTTCTCACCGTAAAGGCACCATGGAGGCGGCTTCAGTGCTGTATGGCATTACGATGGATGCCAACGGCGTGTCTAAGCAGGTTTCTGTGCGCCTAAGTGATTTTAACGACGAGCAGGAGGTTTCATAAATGGGATTATTTGACCGCTTATTTAAAAAGAATCAAACAGAAAAAACCGATGCAGAAGTGCTGAATAAAGAGCTGAATGAAGGCTTGTCCAAAACACGCCATGGCTTTATGGAAAAAGTCTTTGGGGTGCTTTCTGGTAAGGAGATCGACGATGATCTTTATGATGAACTGGAAGAGGCCTTGATCCAGGGGGACGTTGGTGTGAACACGGCGCTCGATTTGGTGGAACGTTTGCGTGAACGCGAAAAGCGTGACCATCTTAAAACGAGCGAAGACCTCAAAGAAGCTTTTGCGGATGAAATGGTTCAGCTGCTCGGCGAAGAAGAACAACCACTGACGCTGGTTCCGGATACGTTAAACATTATTTTATTCGTTGGGGTCAATGGCGTTGGCAAGACAACCAGCATTGGCAAGATTGCCTATCAACTAAAAGAACAGGGACATAAGGTGATCCTTGGTGCAGCGGATACTTTCCGTGCTGCTGCTGCCGACCAGCTCAAAATCTGGGGTGAACGCGTCGGCTGTGATGTGATTGCGCATCAGGAAGGGGCCGATCCTGCAGCGGTGGTATTTGACGCGATTGCAGCCGCAAAATCACGTGGCTGTGACGTGCTTCTGGTCGATACGGCTGGACGCTTGCAGAACAAAGTCAACCTTATGAATGAATTGGCTAAAATCCGCAAAATCATTGATCGTGAAGCGCCAGACAGCCTGCGCGATGTGCTTTTGGTGCTGGATGCGACCACAGGTCAGAATGCGCTCAATCAGGCCAAGGTCTTTAAGGACACCGCTGGCGTGACGGGCGTTATCCTTACCAAGCTTGATGGGACAGCAAAAGGCGGCGTGGTCATCGGCATTAAGTCTGAATATGATCTGCCGGTTAAATACATTGGCGTTGGCGAGCAGAAGGAACATCTGCAGGTGTTCAATCCACGCACTTTTGCCGAAGCCTTGTTCCTGGGTTTTGACACCGAAGAAGAGGAACAGCCAGAGCAAAATGATCCAGAGGAGGCAGAAGCGGATGAATAAAACTTTATTCCGTCAAGTCACCATGCTCACCGGTGATGACTTGCAGGTACAGCATGGTGATCTGTTGATTGAAGATGGCATCATCAAAAAAATTGGCACCGTCAGCGCTGCAGAAGCTGAAGATGCAGTGGAATTTGCGCGTGGCGAACATTATGTGTTGGTGCCAGGCTATATCAATACACATACCCATGTCGCAATGAGTGTGCTGCGCGATTATGGCGGAGATATGCCGTTGGATGTTTGGCTCAACCAGTACATATGGCCAGCAGAAGCGAAACTGACCGATGACGACGTATATTGGGGTTCCTGCCTGGGCATGCTTGAAATGATTGCCAGCGGCACCACCTGTCTGGTTGATATGTACGATCATTGCGATGCCATTGCAGAGGCCATCAGTGATGGCGGGATGCGTGCGATTTTAAGCCGCGGCAGCGTGGGCATGAACGATCCGGAAGGACGAGGCATTGCCGAAAACGATGCCGTCTATGCGCGATGGCATGGCGCTGAAGATGATCGCATTCGTGTTTGGTATGGGCCGCATGCGCCAAACACCTGCCCGGGAGACTATATTCAGGAAATGGCTCAGCACGCGCGTGAACGTGGCACAGGTGTGCATATTCATGTGGCAGAGACAAAAGGTGAATGGGAATGGTGCCAAAGTACGCATGGCATGACGCCGGTGGGCTGGCTGGAGAGCCTTGGCGTGCTTGATGTGCCAACGTTGGCGGCGCACAGTGTCTGGCTCGATGACGCAGACATCGCCATCTACGCCAAACATGGGGTTGCGGCAGCTCATAATCCGATCAGTAATCTTAAACTTGCAAGCGGGGTCTGTCGTGTTGAAGATCTTCAGCATGCTGGTGTCACTGTTGGGCTCGGGACCGATGGCTCTTCCAGCAACAACATCATGAGCATGCACCGTGAACTTCAAGTGGCGGCGCTGATTCATAAAATTCGCAACTATGACGCTCAGGCTGTTGGTGCACGCGATGCTCTGAAACTGGCGACGATCGAAGGAGCGAAAGCGATTCGCTGGCAGGATGCTATTGGCAGCATCGCTGAAGGAAAAAAGGCGGATTTGACCCTTTACGAATTGGATGCGCCATGGAACGTGCCGCATCATGATGTGGTCAGCAATCTTGCCTACGCTGCACAGCAGAGTGATATTGACAGCGTTTTTGTGCAGGGTGAATGTTTGTATAAGCATGGCGATTATACGACATTTGATAAAGAACGCATTCTTGCAGAAGCAGAAACACGTGCAAAACGTCTCATTCAATAAATAGAAGGGACCGCTGCCGGTGAACCTGTTGGAGCACCGGCGGCGGTCGATTTGTTTTGTTACGGTGAATTTTTGTGAAAATCCAATGACAACAGCGAGGCTTTTTGATAGTATTACTGTGTATCATTAAAACTATAAAAATTGCTGACGCGTGAGCGTCATAATCAATAGAAATTCAGGTGATGATTTTGGACTGGATGGAAGTAACATGTGTGCTGCCCAACCGTCGTGGCTTGGAAGCGGTGACGGATATTTTCAATACGTTTTTTCCAAATGGGACGATGGTGGATGATCCGCAATCAATCCTTAAACATGTGGAGAGTGACGATTGGGACGCACATGAATTTTCTGAGGACATTCTCGCTAGAGAATCGTTAAAAGTCAGCGGCTTTTTTGAAATGGACGAAGCGTGGACCAATCGCCGCGACGAATTGAAACATCATGTAACAGCGGCGCTTGCTGCAATCGATGAAACAGCGGAGTGGACGGAAAAACGGATTCCGGATGAAGATTGGGCGGAATCGTGGAAAGAGCACTATGATGTACTGCATTATGGCACGCGCATTCAAGTGGTACCAGAATGGCTGGAACCCGATCTTCCAGAAGACATCGTTATTCGCATTGAACCAGGAATGGCTTTTGGCACTGGCGAGCATGAGACCACCTCGCTCTGCATGAACTGGCTGGAAGAATTGATTGAGCCGGAAATGACGGTTTTTGACGTTGGCACAGGCAGCGGCATTTTGGCGATTGCGGCACGAGCGCTGGGTGCTGGGCGTGTGGATGCGATGGATTACGATGATGTGGCTGTATGGGCAGCGGTTCAAAATGCAGCACGCAACAATGCGCAGATCATGATTTATAAGAGCGATTTGCTCAAGGGCTGTGTGGGACAGGCCGATCTCATCATTGCCAACATTGTGGCAGATGTCATCATTAAGCTTTTGCCTCAGTTGAGAGAACATCTCCTGGAGCATGGTCGTTTTCTCTGCTCTGGCGTGCTTCTGGAGCGGGCTGCAGATGTGCGTCAAGCGCTTGAAGCAGAAGGCTTTGAGATTATTGAACAGCGGGAAGATGGCGAATGGTGTGCCATTTTGGCAGCTATGAAGGAGGTTGAGGCATGAAGCATCAAATCCCTATATCAGAATTTATTATTAGATTGCGGGAAGAGGGACTTTTGACCATGTGGCAGGGGGACCCTGATTTAATCATTGAGGACATTCAGTATGATTCCCGCCGATGCAGTGCCAACAGTTTGTTCCTTTGCAAAGGTGCAGCTTTTCAGCCTTCATTCATTACGAAGGCCAAAGAAGCAGGCGCGGTAGCCTATCTGGCCGTGCGCCCATTTGATGAAGGGGAAGAGTTGACGGCGCTTATTGTCAGCGACATTCGCCGTGCGCTGGCCGTGGCCGCGGATGTGTTTTTTGAATCTCCTTGGAAAAAGCTGCATATGATTGGTGTTACAGGCACCAAAGGAAAATCGACGACCGTGACTCTGCTCAAAGACATTCTCGATGCACACGCCAAGGCCAATGGGCTGCCGCTGACAGGGCTGACCTCTTCAACGCGTGTATTTGATGGCAAGGTGGATATGCCTGCCCAGCTGACGACGCCAGAAAATGTTGACCTCTATCGTTATTTAGACGAAGCAGTTGAAAGCGGCTTGCATACCATGATCGTTGAAGTATCGAGCCAAGCTTTGAAATATCATCGTGTAGGCGGCATTCATTTTGACGATGGCGTTTTTCTGAACATTGCTCCGGATCACATCAGTGATATTGAACATCCAAATTTTGAAGATTATTTTGCAAGCAAGCTGATGCTTTTTGCAGTCACCGATCATGCCTATATCAATACCAATAGTGATCGTTTGTCAGACATCGAAGAAGCAGCTGCGCAGTGTGCTGCTGTAACGACTTTTGCTGTGGAGGGCGATGCAGAATACCAAGCCACACATATTGAAAGCGATAAAGAGGGTATGGCGTTTGACTTACATACTGCAGCAGACACATATCATTTGACAACGGCTATGAAAGGCATCTTTAATGTAGAAAATGCTTTGGCCGCAGCCACTGTAGCCTTAAATCTGGGGGTATCTTTTGACAGCATCCAACAAGTCTTGAGCAATGTACACTTCGCTGGACATATGGTTTATCGCCACAGTGCCGATGGCGTGACGGCCATTGTTGACTATGCACACAATGACATCAGTTTCCGTAAGGTCATTGAAACGGTGCATGTTGAATACCCGAACGCGCCTATTTGGTTTGTTTTTGGTTCTGCTGGCAGCAAGGCACAGAGCCGACGTGCAGATTTGGGGCGTATTGTTTGTAAAGAAGCGGCACGCGTGTATTTGGTGCCGGATGATCCTGCGAAAGAAAATGTTTTGGACATAAACGCTGAAATTGTGGCACATTTTACGCAGCCAGTACCGTATGTATCGTTGGCTGACCGTGCGACGGGCATTAAAGATGCAATCATGAGTGCAGCCCCAGGGACGGTGGTGCTCATTTTAGGGAAGGGCAGCGAGACAGCGCAAAAGGGACCAAATGGTCCCGAGCCGTATGCGGGTGATCTGCCGCTTGCAGAGCAGGCGTTGGCAGAGCGCGATGCGCATGGCGCCAGAACATCGTTATTTTTTGAATGACGTCGCATTCTGAGACGATTTATGCTATGATAAACGTATATGTGAAAAAGGGAGGCATCCTATGAATATAATAGAAGATACAAAATCAGCACTGCGTCAAGCAGTGGCAGCAGCCTGCCAAAAGGCAATGGCTGACGGTGTTCTGCCAGAAGCAGAGCTGCCGGATTTTGTCATAGAAACACCTAAAGATGAGAAGAATGGTGATTTTTCAACGAACGTTGCCATGCAGCTGACACGCATTATGCGTCAGAACCCACGTAAGATTGCAGAAGCCATTGTGGGCGGCATTGCACTGCCAGAGCTGATTGATCATATTGATATCGCTGGTCCTGGCTTTATCAATTTCTATCTTGTCAATCATTGGCTGCATAAGGTGCTGCCAGCCATTCAGCAGGAAGATGCCGATTATGGCAAGAGCAATGCAGGCAATGGCGAACGTATTCAGGTTGAATTTGTCAGTGCCAATCCAACAGGCTTGCTTCACATGGGCAATGCACGCGGCGGTGCCTTGGGCGATACCTTGGCTGCGGTGCTCAACGAAGCTGGCTATGCCTGCGACAAAGAATACTACATCAATGATGCAGGGAACCAGGTAGAGAACCTTGGCAAATCGGTGGAAGCGCGTTATTTTGAATTGCTTGGCCGCGATGATTATGAAATTCCGGAAGATGGGTACCACGGCAAGGACATCATTGCCACGGCGCAGCGTCTTCTTGACGAAAAAGGCGAAGCGTTTGTGGATATGCCGGAAGCCGAACGTCGTCAGGCCATGAAAGAATATGCGCTGAAAGAAAAAGTAACCGGTATCTGTGGCAGCCTGGAAAACTTTGGCGTGGTGTTTGACAACTGGTTCAGCGAACAGAGCCTGCATGATGCTGGCGATGTGCACGAGGTTGTTGAAATTCTGCGCGACAAAGGTTATGTTTATGAAAAAGATGGCGCGCAATGGCTGCAATGCACGGCTTGGGGCGAAGAAAAGGACGAAGTCCTTGTGCGTTCTAACGGCACACCAACCTATTTTGCTGCCGACATTGCGTACCATCGCAATAAATTTGAACGCGGCTATAAGCGTTTGATCAATATTTGGGGTGCAGACCATCATGGTCATGTGGCACGATTGAAAGGTGCGATGACGGCGCTGGGTTATCCAGGCGACGACATTACTGTCATTCTCATGCAGCTGGTTCGCCTCTATCGCGGCGGCGAAATCGTCAAGATGAGCAAGCGCAGCGGTCAATATGTCACCCTTGATGAATTGATTGAGGAAGTTGGCAAAGAAGCTGCGCGTTTCTTCTTCATCATGAGAAATCCAGACAGTGCACTTGATTTTGACTTGGATTTGGCCAAAGCTGAGTCCAGCGACAACCCTGTGTATTATGTTCAGTATGCACATGCTCGCATTTGCAGCATTTTGTCTGTGGCAGGGGTGGATACGCCGCTTGCCAAAGATGTAGACCTCTCTCTGTTATCCGAAGAAGCGGAACGCGTATTGATTCGCAAATTGGCTGAATGGCCACAGGAAGTGGCGGATGCAGCGCGCGAATTGGCACCATATCATTTAGCGTATTATGCAAAAGATCTGGCAACAGCATTCCACAGCTTCTATAATAGCTGTAAAGTACTCACTGACGACGCTGCACTGCGCGATGCACGTTTGGCGCTGGTTGACTGCAGCCGCATCACTTTGCGTAATGTATTGCAACTTCTGGGTCTGACAGCCCCAGAACGCATGTAAATATTAAGGAGGAATTTAAACATGCCACTCGTAAACGTCGATACTCTTTTGACCGCTGCCGAAGAAGGCGGCTATGCGGTCGGCGCATTTAACTGCAACAATATGGAAATTGTTCAGGCCATCATGATGGCTGCTGAAGCAGAAAAATCTCCAGTCATCATCCAGGCCAGCCAAGGTGCCATTAAGTACGCTGGCTTAAACTACATTGTTTCTTTGGTGAAAACAGCTGCAGAAGCATCCACCATTCCAGTTGCACTGCATCTGGATCATGGCACCAGCTTTGACCAGGTTATCCAGTGCATTGGCAATGGCTTTACTTCTGTTATGATCGACTGGTCCAAGCATCCACTCGAAGAAAACATCGCTGTTACGAAAAAAATTCTCGATGTTGCCAACCCATTGAACATTTCTGTTGAAGCAGAACTTGGGAAGATTGGCGGTACCGAAGACAACGTAACCGTCAGCGAACGTGAAGCCACCTTTACCGATCCTGCTGAAGCTGAATATTTCGTTCAGCAGACCGGCATTCGCTCTTTGGCTGTCGCTATTGGGACGGCACATGGTCAGTATAAAGGGGAACCAAAACTCGATTTTGACCGCCTGAGCGAAATCAAAAAACGTGTCAATATTCCAATCGTACTGCACGGTTCCTCTGGCGTACCAGATGAAGCACTGCGTGAAGCTGTTAAGCGTGGCGTACGTAAGATCAACATTGATACCAATCTGCGTGAAGCATTTACTGATGGTGTGCGTGAAGTGCTTGCTGAAAAACCAAATGAAATTGACCCTCGTAAGATCCTTGGGCCTGCACGTGAAAAAATGGCAGAACGTGTTGCTGAAAAGATTCGCATCTTTGGCAGCAATGGCAAAGCGTGAGGAGGCATTGCATCATGGAAAGAGATCTTGTCATCGAATTTGCTCGTGTTACTGAAGCCGCAGCTATTAACTGTGCAAAATGGATCGGTCGTATGGAAAAAAATTCGGCCGATGGCGCAGCTGTAGAAGCGATGCGTAAGATGTTTGATACCATTCATATCTCTGGTACCGTTGTTATTGGGGAAGGGGAAATGGATGAAGCGCCAATGCTGTACATTGGCGAAAAAGTTGGTCTTGGCGGCACTGAAGTAGATATCGCTGTGGACCCATTGGAAGGGACAAACCTCACTGCTAAAAACCAGCCAGGCGCTATTGCTGTTATGGCTGTAGCTGAAGCTGGCGGTTTGCTCCATGCTCCAGATATGTACATGGATAAAATCATCGTTGGCCCTCGTGCAAAAGGTGCTATTGATATCGATAAGACGGTAGAAGAAAATCTGCGCAACGTTGCAGCCGCACTTGGCAAAGACGTTAGCGAAATGACAGTCTGCCTCTTGGATCGTGAACGCCATGAACACATAAAGCAGGCTTGCAAAGCATTGGGCGCCAAAGTAAAACTGATCACCGATGGTGACGTGGCACCAGCTTTAACCGTTGCTATGGATACTGGTGCGATCGATATGATCTTGGGCATCGGCGGGGCGCCAGAAGGTGTTCTGGCAGCAGCTGCTGTTAAATGCCTGGGTGGTGATATGCAGGGACGTTTGGTTCCGGAAAATGATGAACAGGTGCGCCGCATGGAAGCCATGGGCCATAGCGATGTGAACCAGGTTTACAATTTGAACGATCTGGTCAGCGCTGATGATGTCATGTTTATTGCAACAGGTGTTACCAATGGTGACGTGCTTCAGGGCGTTAAAGATATGGGAGATCGCGTAAAAACGCATACTGTTGTGTTGCGCAACACTTCCAAAACCGTTCGCTTTATTGAGGCTGCCTACAAAAAACCTCATGAAGTTAATGCGTAAGTAAATGCTATTAAGCCTCTGATCTTTGTCAGAGGCTTTTTTGTTAGAGGAGAAGAATCGTGAGCAAGTGTGAATACTGTCTCTATTATGATTATGATGAAGAAATGGATTACTATGTTTGCGACATGCTTCTTGATGAAGATGAGTTGTATAAATTCCTCAGTGATACCTTTGACGATTGTCCGTATTATCGCATGGGGGACGACTATACCATTGCTCGCAAACAATAAGGAGGGCTCGAAGCATGATTCATATTGATTCTGAAAAATGCATTGGCTGCGGCGCCTGTGTGGCAGATTGTTTTCCAGAAGCGCTGGCTTTGGAAAATGGCAAAGCCATTTTGAAAGGCACCTGCATTGAATGTGGACATTGTTTTGCGATTTGTCCAAGTGATGCCATCACGATGTCGGAAGAATATCCAACAGATACTATTATTGAATACAGCGATTGGGCACCAGAATTTGATGCCGATATGTTTTTGGCAGCCATTCAATCACGCCGCAGCATTCGTCGTTTTACTGCAGAGAAGCTGTCAAAGGATGAAATTGCTGCGGTTTTAGAAGCGGGGCGTTTCACGCCAACTGGCAGCAACGCGCAGAATGTACGTTATATAGTTGTTCAAGACACTTTGGATGAGATAAAAGAAGCTGTGTGGGAAGGTTTTGATGCCATCATTGATGGCTATGTGGCAAAACAGGGAAAAGGCGGACGTTTGTATGAAACCCTTTCGCGCATGCGTGATCAGCATCAGAAAGATGCACAGATCGATCATCTGTTTTTCAACGCGCCAGCGCTTCTTGTTGTGGTCTCGCCAGCGCCGCTCAATGGTGGGCTGGCGGCGTCAAGCATTGCTCTAATGGCACACGTCAGCGGTTTGGGCACTTTATACAGTGGATTTATTCAAATGGCGCTGAGCAAGAACCCGGTACTTTGTGAAAAATTGGGCGTCAAACCAGAAGAAATCAATGTTTGCCTGCTTATCGGAAAGCCTTCAGTGACCTACCGACGTACAGTGCCACGGAAGCCGACGGTTGTTGATTGGATGTAATATTAGGGATTGGAGAGAACAACATGGCGCAATGGATTGCTGTGCTTGCTGGAACGCCAGTGGACAGTCAGATGGGTGTGGATGTATTGGCGCACCATGGCATAGAAGGAAGAGCCTTTCCTTTAGCAGAAGATCCTTGGAAGCAAACGGCGTTCCAACTTGCTTCATCTGAAACAAAACAACGTACTGTTCGCCAGGTCCTACAAAATGTGCAAAATCAAGGCTGTGAGAAAGTATTGGTGTACTGTAATTCGCTATCGGGTGCACTTGATTTCAACATTTTTGCTAAGGACTTCGGCATGACGATTGTAACGCCATTATTGGTTTATCAAGATCTTGCTTGTCAATATCAACATCTTGGTGTGATTGCTGCAAACGCACAGGGGTTGTCTGGTATTGAACGTACACTATATGCGGCGAATCCATCATTGAATTTGCTGGGCAGCTGCGCTTTAGGTGTTGTTAATGCCATCGAAGCAGGGATGTCCGCCTCTGATATTGTGGGAGTTTATCACTTGAGGCAGTTGGCACAATGGTTTGTTCATTGCAACATGGAAGCTTTGCTTTTAGGATGTACACATTTTCCGTACTTTAAAGATGCTTTGGCTGAGCAAACAATATTGCCATTGATTGATCCTGCGGAGATGATGGTTCAGAAGCTTTTTTAGAAGAATGAAAAATGGATGAGGTTGTCTTGTGAAGAGACAGCCTCATTTTTTTGTAAAAAATATGTGTAATCAATAGAAATGATGTATTGTTCTTGTAAATTTATTGCAAATGATTGCTGCAATATTTGTGCATGTGAAAGTGTGTATGGTCAATTGATTGTTGGTTCCTTGATCAATAAAACAATATATAGTCATAAAATAGCTGCTTTTCGCATATATGGTATGATTTTTCAGAAAAATCCGATGGGGAAATTGTTATATTTTACAATAATTTTACATTTGCTCGCTTTTAGACTTAACACAGACTTATTAATATAAACCTGTAAGCGAATTTAACATTCGACTCAAAGAAAGAAGGTAAATAATGAAAAATTGGAAAAAAGTTGGGATCGCTGCGGTCCTCTGCATGAGTTTATTGGCAGGTTGTGGTGGAAATAGTGATACGTCTTCCAGCGAAAGCAATAGTTCCTCCGCTTCAGCAGAAACACAGGATTTGAGTGGCAGCATCAGCGCTGCTGGTTCTTCTGCATTAAAGCCTTTGGTTGATGAAGCAGTTAATGAATTTGCAGATGTTTATCCAGATGTTGCCATTACTGTCGATGCAGGTGGTTCTGGTGAAGGTCTGAAACAGGTTTCTGAAGGTACCATCGATATTGGGAACTCTGATGTTCCTGCAGAAGACAAACTTGATGCAGATCAAGCTGCAGAACTTGTTGACCATCAGGTTTGCGTTGTAACCATGGCTCCAATTGTTAACAATGATGTATATGACGCTGGTGTAACCAATCTGACGAAAGATCAGTTGATTGGTATTTTCACTGGCCAGATCACCAACTGGAGCGAAGTTGGCGGCCCTGATGAAGACATTGTACTCGTAACACGCCCAACTTCTTCCGGTACCCGCGCTACTTTCCAGAAATATGCACTGGACGGTAACGAAGAAGCATCCAATGCATCCATGGAAACAGATGATTCCGGCGTTCTTCTCCAGAATGTAAAAGATACCAAAGGTGCTATTGGTTATGTTGCCCTGTCTTATCTTGTGGACAATCCAGGCGTTTCTACCGTAGCTATTGATGGTGTTGAACCTACACTTGAAAATACCTATTCTGGTGACTACCCAGTATGGACCTACGAACATATGTACACCAAAGGTGAACCAAATGATGTTTGCAAAGCATTTATTGACTACATTATGTCTGATGACTTTGGCGAAACCATGGAAAGCCTCGGTTATGGCGTTGCCTCAAAGATGACTGTTACTGAACACTAATATCAGGAGTAATCCTTATTGAAGCACGAAGGAGTGGGCTTATCATTTGATGGGTCCACTCTCTTTTACGGAAGAGGAAAGAAACATGATAGAAAAAAGTACGAAAGGAATGTTTTACAAAGAAACTGGCTGGCGGGGCCTGGCGGTTTTCTTTGGACTGTTCGTCATCGCACTGACCATATTGATCGGTGCATTCCTTGTTTATAAAGGCTCTGATACATTTTTAACCTTTGGTCATACGATTTGGGAGTTCCTTGGATCCGCAGATTGGGAACCGGTCGATAATGCTTCTGGCGGTGGTTCGGTCGGCGCACTTATTTTTATTGTTGGTTCTCTTTGCACGTGTGCATTGGCGTTGATTATCGCTACACCATTTGCATTGGGTTCTGCGGTTTTTATGACTGAGATTTCTCCAAAGTTTGGTGAAAAAATTTATCGGCCAGTTGTTGAAATTTTTGCCGGTATTCCATCGGTTGTCTATGGCTGGGTGGGCTTAACGGTTTTGGTTCCAGCCATTAAAGTTGTTTTTGATCGCCAGGTTGGTCATTCCATTCTTGCGGCAGGCATTGTTTTGGCCGTTATGATTTTTCCAACCATCGCCAGTGTTTCTGCAGATGCCTTGGGTGCTGTGCCATCCAATTGTCGTGATGCAGCATTTGGGTTGGGATCGACCCGTTGGCAAGCCATTTGGCGTGTGATGGTGCCAGCAGCAAAAAGCGGCATTGTTACAGGGATTGTATTGGGGTTGGCACGTGCCTTTGGTGAAGCCTTGGCGGTGGCCATGGTTATCGGTCAAACAACAGCATTGCCAACAAGCATTTTTTCAACGTCCAAAACATTGACAACGGAGATTGCTTCCCAGATGGGGAACGCAATGGAAGGCGGCGAATTGAAGGCTGCATTATGGACAATGGCATTGCTTTTGTTCCTGATTTCATTATTGTTTATTACCATCATTCATCGCATTTCCGATAAGAATGAGAAGGAGGACTAAGGACGTATGAATGAAAAATTAAAACGCGCAAAAACAATTGATAAATTTATGACCGGCGTGTTTTATGGCCTTGCCATCTTCTTTATCGTATTGCTGGTCGCTTTTGCGGGAAAAGTTATTATTGGCGGCTTGCTGGGTGCCACCCCGGAAATGTTTGCTTTTAAACGCTCAGGCAGTGTTGGCAATCAGTTGTTCAATACCATTTATCTTGTGTTTATTGCGCTGATCGTATCGGTTCCGATTGGTATTTTTGCAGGTATTTATTTGGCTGTTTACGCGAAACAAGGGCCGTTGACAAAATTCCTGCGCGTTTGTATCGAAACCCTGTCTTCGCTGCCATCTATCGTTGTTGGTTTATTTGGCTATTTGGTATTCCTGGTATTTATTGGAATGGACAAGAGTTTGCTGGCAGGTGCGTTATCGGTTTCTATTTTAACATTGCCTCTTTTGACAACGACGACAGAAGATGCCATTAAAGGCTTGCCTGCAGGCTATTTCCATGGCAGCCTTGGCCTCGGCGCTACAAAATGGCAGTCTATCTTTCATGTCTTGCTGCCAGCGTGCCTTCCTCGTATTATGACAGGGGTCATTCTTGCGGCTGGCCGTGGTTTTGGCGAAGCCGCAGCCCTTCTCTACACGACAGGGTCTGGCACCATGCTGAACTGGGGCAATTGGGATCCAACATCGGCAACCAGCCCGTTGAATCTTCTGCGTCCAGCAGAAACGTTGTCTATTCAAATTTGGAACCTGCAGGTCAACGGTCAGGATCGCGCCTTGGCAAATCTTGCGTCAGCTGTACTCATGATTCTTGTATTGGTGTTCAATATTGCTGCCAATGCATGGAGCAGACACATTGAAGCAAAGAATGCTGGCGAAAAAGCATAATTTCCGGAAGAAAGGACAGTAACAAATAATGAGTGAAGTGAAGGCAAAATTTGATGTTCGCAATCTAAACCTTCATTATGGAGCGTTTCACGCATTGAAAGACATCAATATGAAAATTGGTCAAAATGAAATTACTGCATTGATTGGCCCATCTGGGTGCGGTAAATCAACGTTTCTTAAAACGCTGAATCGTATGCAGGATTTTGTCCCTGACGTTAAAATCGATGGTGAAATCATCATGGATCATCAAGACATTTTCCGTGATATGGATGGTATTGAGCTGCGTTATAAGGTCGGCATGGTTTTCCAGCAGCCAAATCCATTTCCTAAGAGCGTATATGATAATGTGGCTTATGGACCAAGAATTTTTGGTATTCGCAAAAAAGCAGATTTGGATGAAATTGTTGAACGCAGTCTTCGACAGGCTGCCATTTGGGATGAATTGAAAGATCGTTTAAAAAAATCGGCTATGGGGTTGTCGGGTGGTCAGCAGCAGCGTCTATGCATTGCGAGAACGCTGGCAGTGGAACCGGAAGTAATACTGATGGATGAACCAACCAGTGCGTTGGACCCTATTTCGACGTCAAAAATTGAAGACCTTGCGCTGGAATTGAAGAAAGACTATACTATAGTCATTGTCACTCATAACATGCAGCAAGCAGCACGTATTTCCGATAAAACAGCGTTCTTTCTATTGGGCGATATGGTGGAATTTAATGATACCGGTACATTGTTCGCCAATCCAAAGGACCCACGCACTGAAGAATATATTACAGGGAGATTTGGTTGATGAGAGACTTATATGTAAGTCAGCTTGAACGGCTGAAAAAGGAAATTGTTGAAATGGCTGCATTGTGTCAGGAAGCGTTGGAAAAGGCTTCTGATGCACTTCTTAAAGGCGATGAGAAAAAAGCAAATGATGTTCTAAAATATAGCGTGCTGATCGATGACAAAGAATACGTTGTGGAAGCGTTATGTTCAAGTTTAATTCTTCAGCAGCAGCCCGTTGCGGGTGATTATCGCTTGATTTCTACGTCATCAAAGATTGTTGTGAATCTTTCCCGTATTGGTACACAGGCCGTGGATATTGGCGAAATTGTACTTCGTAAAGAATATAATAAGCGCCCGGTGACGTTGGATTATTTCAAAGAATTGGCACGCGATGCTCAGAAAATGATTCGCGATGTTATGCAGGCGTTTGAAGAAAAGAATGTTGTATTGGCCCGTGAAGTTAAAGCATATGATGATGTTGTGGATGAACATTTCTACAAGACGAAACACAATCTTGCAGGAATGTTAAAACAGGCAGATTCTCGCGAAGAAACAGACTATGCACTTGATCTTTTGATGATTGACAAGTATTATGAACGTATTGGGGATCATGTGGTTAAGATCGCCGAAGCTGTTGAATATTATGTGACAAACCAAATGCCAAAAGCAAACGATTGATCACCTCCAGGGAGGGAGCGAACAGTGATCTACTGTGTTGAAGACGAATCTGGTATTCGTAATATGATGGTATATACCTTGGAAGCAGCAGGGCTCCAAGCAAAAGGGCTTGAAGATGGCGCTGCACTTTATGCAGCGTTGAAGGAGCAGATTCCAAGTTTAATCATTCTTGATATTATGCTGCCAGATGAAGATGGAATCTCGATTCTGAAAAAATTACGTGTACAATCTAGTACGCAGCGTGTGCCAGTGATTATGGCCACTGCAAAAAGCAGCGAATATGATAAAGTTGTTGGTCTCGATTCAGGGGCAGATGACTATTTGGTGAAGCCGTTTGGGATGATGGAAATGGTATCCCGTGTTCGTGCGGTATTGCGCCGTTCTGCTCAGGAGAAAGTGCCAGCCATTCAGTTGGGAAAATTGTATCTCAACCCAAGTGCACACGTTGTTATGATTGATGGAGAGCCCATCGAGCTCACGTACAAAGAATTTGAGATGCTGTATATGCTGATGTCGAATCCTGGACGTGTATTCACCCGTCAGCAGTTTTTGACCTGTATCTGGGATCAGGACTATGATGGTGAGACACGCACAGTTGACGTCCATATTCGAAATCTGCGTCAAAAACTCGGAGCATGCGGCAATTATATCAGCACCGTTCGTGGTGTGGGTTACCGTATGGAGGTAAGCGAGTGAAAAAACGTATCTTTTTCACAGTCTTTGGCACAGCGTTGGTCACTGTTTTGGTAAGCTTGGTTCTATTGGTAGGCTTTACCTATCGTTATATCAACGAGGATACCAAAGGGCAATTGTTGGCTCAGTTGGACTATTTGGTTCAAGGTGTTGAGAATGATGGCTTGAACTATTTAGAACAACTTGAGAACAACAGTTATCGTATTACATGGATCGCAGCCGATGGCGCGGTCCTTTTTGATAATAGAAACGATATTAAGAATATGGAGAACCACGCAGATCGCGAAGAATTTATCGAAGCGAAAGAAAAAGGCATTTCTGAAGTTGAACGTGAATCGACAACGATGACATCAAGATTGATTTATGCAGCGGAGGAACTGTCTGATGGTACAGTTTTACGCGTCGCGGTTAATAATATTTCTTTAGGCGGCGTGTTGTGGATGTTGGCAGGGCCCGCCGTGATTTTGATTCTATGTATTCTTTTAATGGCAACTTTTGTGGCGCGGCGATTGTCACGGCGCATTGTTGACCCGCTCAATGATCTTGATCTTGACCATCCGCTTGCGAATGATACGTATGAGGAACTGCTGCCGTTGCTGCAGCGTATTGAACAGCAGCATAAAGAAATTGCTGATCAGGCAGTACTTTTAGACCAGCAGCGGAATGAGTTTCAAACGGTCATCGACTATATGCGAGAAGGATTGGTTGTACTCAATCAAGAGGGCCGCATTTTGCTGATCAATTGCAGTGGGCGCAGACTTTTGAGAGCGATGGACCAAGAGGAAGATGCTGGTGACGATGAAATGATCGTCAGCCGAGATTCAATGGTTGCGGGATTGCTGGAAAAAGCTTATGATGGAAAGACGTCCAGTGCCAGCGTCATCATCAATGATCGAACCTATGAAATTCATGCCAGCCCTATTGAATCAGAAGAGTGTGTTCATGGTGTTGTCTTGTTCTTCGTAGATGTCACAGAAAAAGTGGAAGCTGAACAATTGCGGCGTGAATTCAGCGCCAATGTTTCCCATGAATTGAAAACACCGCTGCACAGCATTTCAGGTTGCGCAGAATTGTTGTTGAGTGGCATGGTGAAAGAAGAGGATGAGCCGCGGTTCTTAAAACAAATTTATGATGAAGCGCAGCATATGGTGTCTTTGATTGAAAACATCATAAAAATTTCACGTTTGGATGAAGAGGCCGATGCTTTGCCTGTTGACAAAGTGGATTTGTATGAAGTGGCACAATCCGTGGTGAAACAGTTAAAGCCGCGCGCTGAGACACGTGGCATTCTCATGGATTTGAGTGGCACGCATGTGGTCATTAAAGGTGCAAAAACTCTTTTGTATGAAATGATCTATAATCTTTGCGACAATGCCATTAAATACAATGTAGAAAATGGCACCATTTCAGTTAATGTAAAAAAGACCAAGGATGCAGCTGTGGTTAAGGTTAAAGACACTGGCTGTGGAATTTCAGAAGATCAACAGGATCGCATTTTCGAGCGTTTCTATCGCGTCGATAAAAGTCATTCACGTGCCAGCGGCGGTACAGGATTGGGCCTGTCGATTGTGAAACATGCGGCTATTTGGCACAATGCAACCATTAAAGTGAAGAGTAAGCTGGGCAAGGGGACAACGTTCATTGTGCGTTTTCCTATGAAAAATAAAAAATAAATTTGTATGATTAGAAGGAGACCGATTGTGGTCTCCTTTTTATGTAATTATCGAGCACTAATTTAGAATACATTTGCTAATTTGGGGAACGTCGATTATACTATAGAAGGAAGGAGGGGATTCAATGATTGAATATTCCCAGGAATTGAATGAATGGGCAAAGGAACTCGCTGAGTTTCATCTTCCACGTTGGGAAGAACTGCCATCTTTAAACTTGTATATGGATCAAGTTGTCGCTTACATCAATGAAACATTGGAATTTTTGTTGGTAGATCCTAATACACAAGCCCCAAAAGGTAAAAAAGAAGACCGCCTTTTGACGTCTGCAATGATTAATAATTATGTCAAGCAGCATTTTATTCCAAAACCTGAGAAGAAACGCTATCATCGTGAGCACCTTGCTTGTTTAATTGTGTATGCTTTATTCAAGCAGGTTTTACCGCTGACAGATATTCAAAAAGGTGTTTATTTGCATCTCACTTTATGTGAGCATAATTTCCAAGTGGCTTATGACACTTTTTGTCAGCAGGTAGAAGCCAATCTTGTCTATGTAGCAGACGTTGCGCAGGGGAAACCTGTTCATGAACTGATTGATTCAGAAATGCCTCAATCTGTTTTGGGAACAGGAATGTCTGCCTTGTCATTGGCTTCAAAGATTTTGGCGCAAAAAGTATTGGCATTGAATACTCAGGACGATACCATGGATTATGGTGTTGAAATGGTTGCTGAATCAGAAGCATAAAATAAGAAAAAAGATCCGCATCGAAAAATTTGTTTTTCGATGCGGATCTTTTTTATGCGTCGAGGCCAAACATTAAGGTTAAGCGACGTTTTGCCGATTCGTGCGTGAGTTGTTCAAGTGCAGATTGAGCACGGTTTTTATCGGCATTTTCTTCATCGAGCATGACAAGCGTTTGGATGTCAAGCAGAAGACGATGCAGATTGTTTTCAATGGATTGGCCATGTTTTTGCATGGCGATCAGAGAGCCAACAGCAGAGGCTTCGAAAACAGCCAAGTTGGCGTCATCAAGCAAATCTTTGATATAGGTGCTGATCACAATTGGTTCGAAGGCATCATTGTCACCATCAGCTGGATTGATGCTTTCATCGTTAAGGTCATACAATGCAGCAGCAGCAGCGACGATGAGCGTATCTTCGTCGCTGAGCTGTTCTTCGACAGCTAATGCTTGAGCAAGTGCAAAGCGTTTCATAATCCGGCTGGCTTGTGCGCGGTCGCTGCCAGCTTTGTCTAAAGCGGTTGCGAGAAGTACATTAAGTTTTGCGTTAGTCATGTTGTTTTTCCTCCACAGATTGAATACGTTGTGTCATGTTTTGATATTTATCGCGACGGTCATCAATTTTAACTACAGTGTACACGCGCTGAATGCCATCGTCAAAAAGTGCTTCCTGCATATTTTGCAGGCAACGGTAGAGATCAGACAGAGAACCTTCCAACACAGTACCCATTGGATTGAGCTGATAGGTGACATGAGGATCAGCCTTTGCAATATCCAGCACGCGTGCAATGTAAGGGCTGCAGCTGGTAGAACCAGTGCCCATTGGAACAATGGTGATTTCCATTAATGCCATAAATTACACCTCCTTGTGAAAAACAAGCAGCGAACAAAAATCAGTGTATGATGCATAAACCAAACAATTTTTTATGCTTTTTTGGATGGCAATGTCGCTGTTTTTTGCTATAATAGTCTGTAGTTCATAGTATAACATATGAAATGTCATTGTAATAGGAGTGATTATTTATGGAACAACGTGTATGTGTATTATTGGCCCCTGGTTATGAAGAGGTGGAGGCTTTAACACCCGTTGATTATCTGCGTCGTGCAGGTGCAACGGTTGATATCATCAGCACCATCGAAGACATTACAGTGCCAAGTGCTCACCAAGTCTTGGTTCAGGCAGATTCCTTTTTAGAAGATATTAAGCCAGAGGATTATGATATGATTGTGGTTCCAGGCGGACTGCCAGGTGTGCCAAATCTGATTGCTAATGAAAAAGTGCTGGCATTTGTAAAAGCTATGGCTGACCAAGGAAAATGGGTGACTTCATTATGTGCAGGGCCATCGGTGCTTGATCACGCTGGTGTTTTGGTTGGAAAATGCACCACCTGTTTCCCAGGCTGGGAAGGCAATCTCGTCAATATTGGCAGCTTCAGTGAAGATACTGTTGTTGTTGACGGTAAAGTGATCACATCTCGCGGTGCTGGCGCAGCTGGTTATTTTGCGTTGGCTCTTGTGGAAGCTTTGTATGGTGAAGAAAAAGCTGCAGAAGTTAAGAGCACTGTAGTCATGGATATTGTTGAGAAGAACCTCGGTTTATAATTTTTCCTTTTGCAGCGACGATTGTGGGAAAAGAAAATGAAGAAATTTGCGATTTTATTTTTTTTGATGCTTGCGGCATTAGGCGTATTTTCTGGATGTGAAAGCCAGGAATCAAAAGAGCGTCTTCAAGAAGTTGAAACGGCCTTAGAGTCGATGGATGCTTCGCAAGTGTATGGGATCTGTGATGAAGAGACCAAAGATGCTGTTTCAGAAGATCAGATAAAAGAACGTATGAGTGCTGTCTATGATACATTGGCGGTAGAGAGCGTTGATTATGACAACCTATCGAAGAACAAAGATGCGTCAGGTGATGGTAAAACAGTCTATGATGCGGATATATTGCTGAAAACTTCCAGCGGAGATATTAAATATACCGCTCAATTGGTTTTCACGGGCAGTGATAAAGATATGCAGCTTGCATGGACACCAGAAGTGGTCATGACAGGATTAAATGATGACAACACTGTCAATGTTGACGTGACGGAAGGGAAGCGTGGCACCATTTATGCACGTGACGGCGAGGTTCTCGCTGAAGACAATGCGGATGGCACTCGCTCCTATCCTCAAGGAACGTTGACTGCCTCTTGCGTGGGGTATGTTCGTGCGGCGACTGCTGCTGAGATTGAAAATGGAACGGTGGATGCTGTTCCAATCGGCACAGAAGTGGGCCGCAGTGGCTTTGAAAAGGCGTATCAAGATCGTCTTGTTGCGACAAGCGGTATCACTGTGACATTAAGTGATGCACCAGATACCGTTATTTTCCAAAGTGAGCCACAAGATGGTGAAGACATTACGACAACCATTGATTTGGAGGCACAACAGTTGGCTGTTGATACAATCAGTGGTGAAGAGGCTGCTGCTGTTGTTGTTGATCCAACCAATGGGCAGGTGCTGGTAATGGCAGAAGGTTATTCTTATGATCCAACGCAGTGGCTTGATGAAAATCTTTCCGAAGAAGACTATGCAGCAGCTGTAGAAGGTGGCTATGCACCTGGCAATGGTTTATTTGCTCAGAAAAATACGCCAGGGTCAACACAAAAATTGCTGACAACATTGATCGGCTTGAATAGTGGAACAATGACCACGGATACTGGTTATGAAATCTACGGCGAAGATTGGGCGCCTCCAGGTGGCTGGGGAAGTTACAAGGTTCATCGCGTGGTGGAATACAATGGCTGGGTTAATCTGCATGATGCGCTGGTTTATTCAGACAATATTTATTTTGCACGCTGCGCTTTAGATATGGGATATGATACATTCAACAATGGCATGAAATCTCTTGGTATGGGAGAGAAAGTGCCAGGTGCTTATGATGTGGATACCAGCCAAATTACCGCAGATGGTGTCATTGAAGATGGGCATGAGACTGGTTTGGCAGACTCTGCTTATGGACAATATCAGGTTCAAACAACACCACTGCAGCAAGCGCTGACCTATGCATCATTGCAAAATGGTGGCAAGATCATGAAGCCTTGCTATCTTTTGGATGAAGAACCAGAAGTATGGATTGATACTGGCACCAGTCAGGAAAACATTGATTTTCTCAAAAATGCGCTGCGTGATGCAGTGACCATGCAGCATCCTTCTGCTGATGCAACCTCGGCAGGTGCAACCATTTATGCAAAAACTGGGACTGCTGAAATTGGCGTTGATGGCTCCACGAACCTTGGATGGATTTGTGGTGGTGACCTTGATGATCCTCACTGGACAGCGTGCATTCAGGTTAACTACGTAGAAAATCGTGGGGGATCTGATGTAAATGCAGCTTATCTGGGACAGTTTATTTCAGAACTGTATAGTGCCCATAATGGTGCTTATGTACCAAGTGGCACGCAAACAAGTGATGATGCATCCAAAGCTGACAATACAGCAGCATAATAAATGAAATAAGCAGTGCCTCTGTTCTGAATGTGCAGAGGCACTGCTTTTTGCAATTTTGGGTAGTTAGAAGAATTATCAAGAAAATATAGGGAATTGAAAATACTACTTCCCTTATCGGATTTTTTCCTGTATACTGAACGCAGTAAGAAAATGTTCGTGTTCCTATTTAGGAGGAAAAAAATGAATGACTATGTAATTGACATTGGCGGAGGAAAAGACATTACTCAGCAAGTTATGTCAAAGTTTTCGCTGAGTTTGCTTCTCATGACTGTTGGCATGATTGTTGGGGCCATGTTTATTCCGCCTGCAGTGGCAGCGGTTATGCCTATTGTTTGCTTTGTAATCTTGCTGATTGCTTTCTTTGCACGTCGGCGCCAGCGTGCAGCTGAGGGCGGCACGCTTTTCTCTATGAAATTCGTATATGTTTTCGCTGCGTTGGAAGGGGTTGGCCTCTATCCAGTCATTTTGGCTTACACGCAAGCCATTGGCGCGAAATTGGTTTTGGGCGCTGTAGCAGCGACTTTCGTGCTTTTCTTTGGCTTGGCAACTTATGCGAAACGTACAGAACGAAACTTCTTGAACCTGGGTTCCATTCTGTTTTTTGGTTTGATCGCGTTGATTTTGGCGTCGATTGTTGGGCTCTTTGTTCAAGCGACGATCCTGCAGACGGCCATTTGTGCAGGTGGTATTTTGATCTTCAGCGGTTATGTGCTCTATGACATTCAGGTGATGAAGAGCGGCATGATGAGTGAAGACGACGTTCCTGTCATGGTATTGAATTTGTTCTTAGATTGGATCAACTTGTTGTTGTACATTCTTCATTTGATTGGATTGGTTTCCGATAACTAAAATATAATGACGCACAGCTTCATCTAATAGTGGGGCTGTGCGTTTTTTTATGGTACAATGTCGACAAGGAGGCGATCGAATGCTTTACATTTACAATTTAGAATGCTTATCGGCGTCAGAACAGGACGCCTTTATAAATGTGGCTGACCGTTGCGGTGAAGCCGTATGCCGCATCACTGAAGCGGACCTCGATAAAACTGTGGAAGAATGTTTAGCCACGCTGGTGCCGCTGGATATGACGGCTTATCGTGCTGAACCACAGCAAGAAGGCATACCATTTTTACTGATGGATATTGATGACCTTGAAATTGATCCGTTCTTGGCACAGATGCGCAAACATAAAGTGCGCATTGGCCATAAATGCATGGTGACCGAAAAAAATCGTCGTTGGAAGGTGCAGAAGCTGATCGGAGATGTGGCTGAAGAACATGCCATGATGACACAATTGATGACCTTGCAGCAAATGCTTGAAGCAGCCAAAGATTTTAAGCAGGAAGACTACAACCCATTATTGTGGATGACGTTTGAACAGAAGAAGCAGGCGGCGCAAGACCTTTTGGAGCATGTCGGCAAAGCACCAATATCGATTGAAGTTATTCAGGCGACAACGAAAGATTTGAATCAAGCTGTTATGGCCTTAATCGTATCGCGAGGTGGTCATTCATGAAACGCAGTCCCGGAATTATTGCTGAACAGCGCACTATGACAGAGGCCTTGCATGAATGCTTGGCAAATACACCAGGCACAGCAGATGCACCAAATATTGTTGTTGACCCGTATGGCATTGCGCCTCTTTCGGCGCTTGTTTGTTTCGAAACGGTTCAGGAAGAAGCCTTTGACGTTTCTTTACAAGATGAATCAGGGCGTGTTTATTTAAATTATCTGACGCCAGCAGCTACGCAACACCGAATCATTGTGCCAGGTATGGTCAATGGTGAAACGGTGACCTTTATTGCGCAGGGGGATCAGGGCACGCAAGTGTCATGTGCTTTGCCAAAAGTGACAGTGGAAATGCCTATGCAAGTATCGATGGTCGGCGAAGATGCAGCGCGCCGCTGGTTGTTTGCAGTGTCAGCCGATGGGGCGGGACAGCCAATTGCCGTCAATGGGTTTGGTGCCTTATGCTGGACGCTTAAGCTTCCGCTCAATCATCGCTTAACGCTGTTAGACAATGGTCATTTTCTTTGCGGCGCACCGTTGCAGCTGGCGCCGCCATACAGCGGTACTGCAATTTGGGAAATGGATGCGCTGGGACATATTTATCGAGAATTCCGTTTTGAAGATGGCTTTGTCAGTGATTTTGTCCTCCTGCCAAGTGGCACAATTGCTGCGATTACACAAGCAGCTTGGCAAGGCACGGCGCGAGACACCATTGTTTGGATCGATTACAAGACGGGCGCTGTCAAAGCACGGCTGTGTGCCGCTGATGTATTGCCAAAGATAAATGGTACCGCTGGTCAAACAGGCAGTGACTGGTTCCAAGGCATGAGCCTGCGATATGACGCATCATCTGGCATGCTTTATTGGAGCGGCCTGGCAGAGAATGTTGTACTTGAAATTGATGCGGTCAAAGCAGAAGTGCAGCGCATTATTGGCAGTACCGATGGCTGGGACAACCAGCGCGCTGCAAGTTCGCAGGCGCTGGAAAGCCTTACTGAAAGCGTTGATGGCTGGAACACAGCACATACACGTCTCGATCTTTTCAAACGTCCCGTCATGAATGGTACCTTTGAAGAAGCCTATGGTGTCACTCGTTGGGGCGATGCGCTCTATTATATCAATGCCAATCGTTACCCGCTCGGCAAAAGAATCGCATCCACACCGTTCAATATTAACCGTCTTGATCTCAAGAGCGGACGCGTGAGTCTCTTTGTGCCAAATGAAGAAAACCTTATTTCGCCGGTGTTCTGTGATTTGACGTTGTTCGATGATCATACTGCCCTCGTGCTTGCTGGCGGTCTTTCGAACAGCGATTCTTTGCGCCCGGCTGTTTTTGCACGTGAGCGCCAGGAAGATATCGCTCTTTCTGCACAGGCTTGGTATTGTGTCGATGGCAAACGCCAAATGATCTGGACTTTCGACGATAACCTTGTGCATGTCAATCTTTGGCAGCCAAAGCAGCTGTCCTTTACAAGCGGAGAAGAAGTGGTGCTTGGACAATGGACGCCATGCTTTGAGATTGATATCGATTTGCCGCACAGCAGTGAAGGACGTCTCGAGGATGAAATGAACATCAAATTCTGGCAGGATGATGCACGGCTATACCTTAGCGGCACCTTTTTCAAAGGCGAAGCCTGCGTTCTGATTATGCGTCAAGGCGAGGACATTCATCAGTTCTTCCTTACGACCAATCGCATGCCATTTGGTACTGAATGGCTTTATACCTATGGCGCCAGTGATGTAGAGCGGCGCCTCAATTGGGCGATTCCTTGCACACATTTGTCTGGTGAATGGCGCATTGATTTATTGATCGATGATATCCTTTATCATACCGATGAAACGGTTGTTTTTAGATGATTATAGAGAGAAGCAGATGCTGCTTCTCTTTTTTTGTACTATTTTTCTTGATATACTATTGACTGACAATGTACTGTGTAGTACGATGTACATAGACTAAATGAGGGAGTGATGAATATGGAACTTGACAAATGGAAATCGCAGCTTGTTCGGGGAACGTTGGAATACTGCATTCTTTTGATGCTTCGCCATAAAACCTGCTATGGGTATGAGATCCTTCAAAATCTGGAAAAATATCCCATCATTTCATCCACAGAGAGCACGGTTTATCCGTTATTGCGACGGCTGCAAAAAGAAGGCTATCTCGAATCAACCTGGAAAGAATCGGTAGAGGGACTTCCTCCGCGTAAATATTATGCATTGACAGCGGAAGGAGAAGCCTATGTTAAAAGCATGGATGGTGAGTGGGCTCACCTATTAGATGCCATCACCGAGTTGAAAGGAGAATAAAGATGGACAATAGTTTAGAAAAATATTTGGAGCAGATTGACAAGCATCTCAAACCATTGCCTGTGTCAGAGCGCGTGGACATTGTGAAAGAAATTAAAGCGTCCATGCAGGAAATGCTGGCGGAGGGAATGCAAAGTGACGCCATTCTTGCTCATTTGGGTGATTCAAAAGACCTGGCGCGGGCTTATCTTGGCGATCTTCTGGCAGAATCGTCTGGTTTTAGCTGGCGGCGTTTTCTGATTGTCTGTGCTTTTTACAGCATCGTGGGATTTTCAGGGATGATCGTCATTCCATGCCTTGCCATCATGGCGCCAGTATTCATCGCCTGTGGCATCTTCTGCCCATTGGCTGGAACTGTTAAGCTCCTTGATTATCTTTTGAATCTCGGCATTCCGGGCATGGAAAACGTCGGCGTTTTTATTGTTGAAGGGCAACCGCCGCTTTCGCCAGTACCAACTTTTTTCATTTTGCTCATCTTTGGTGCCCTTTGCATCCTTGTTGGCCGCCTCTGCTGGAAAGCTCTGGTAGGCTATTGCAAAAAAGTCAGCCAAGTTAAACGGCATTTTTCGATATGAGTGGTTTCTAGAAAGGAGGATGTCATCATGCTTCAAGAAAATGGTTCAAAAATATTACAAAGCTTTGCAGAAAATAATTTTAAGCCGAGTGTTCGAAAGATTGTGCCAGGAATTTGGCATGTAGTGGGTATCGGGCATAGCAATGCGACGATTGTTGAAGGTAATACGGGCGTGATTCTTATTGATTGTTTTGAGTCAATAGAAAAGGGGCAAGTGCTTCGATCCATTGTGCAGGAGAAAACAAGTAAAGAGGTGCATACGATTATTTATACGCATGGTCATATAGATCATCGTGGTGGGGCTGAGGCTTTCTCTGACAGTGTGTTGGAGATCATCGCGTTTGCACCAAAGTTTCCTGTGCTGGCACGGACAGAGATGCTTCAGGATGTGCAGATGTTGCGCGGTACGCGTCAATTCGGTTATGAATTGAGTGATGAGGAAGCGCTTACGCAGGGTCTTGGCAATCGAGAGGGCGTAGTATATGGTGAACATAGAGGACCTTTGCCTGTGCGGCCGTTGTATGATGAGGATTTGGTTGAGCGGGACATTGATGGTGTGAAGGTAATTCTGCGTCGCTTGCCTGGTGAGACGGACGATCAGATGATGGTATGGCTGCCAGAGCAAAAGGTGCTTTGCTGTGGTGACAATTATTACGGGTGCTTTCCTAATCTTTATACGATTCGCGGCAGTCAATACCGCAATATTGCTGAGTGGATTGACAGTTTGGACGTCATTCTTTCGTATCCAGCTGAATATTTGCTGCCAGGGCATACGGCACCATTGTTAGGACGTGCGCAGATTCAAGAGGTAGTGGGTCATTTTCGTGATGCCATTGACTGGATCCTGACAACGACGCTGCAGGGAATGAATGCAGGAAAGTCTATGGATGAATTGGCTGCAGAGATTCGACTGCCGGAGCAGTATGCGCGTCTGCCTTATTTGGGTGAACACTATGGCTGTACGGAATGGACGGTACGTGCTATTTATACAGCGTATTTAGGTTGGTTTGATGGCAATCCGACACATCTTCATCCATTGCCGCCAAAAGAGCATGCGAAGAACATGGTGGCGCTGATTGGCGGACGTGAAAAGGTCATGGAAGCTGGAAAAGAGGCTTATGAGGTCGGAGCGTATCAGTGGTGCTTGGAACTTTGTGATTTACTGCTCGCTGAGTCTACTGAAGATGATGTCCTGCGGCTGAAGGCAAATGCCATGGACCGGTTGGCTGATTATGAGACCAGTGCCAATGGCCGCCATTATTATTTGGCCTGTGCCAAGGAAATATTAGATGCTTTGAGATAAAATAAAAAAGGCCATTGCCGATCATTCGGCAATGGCCTTTTGGTGTTATTGAATTACATATGGTTGCTGTTGAGGTCGGAGTTACGCAGAGTGACGTCGTGTGCGCCGCCTTCGACAATGGAGGTTGCGGACACAAGGGTCAGACGCGCATTCTTCTGCAGGTCTTTAATGTTCATAACGCCGCAGTTGCACATGGTGGAGCGGATTTTGCTCAGTGAAAGCTGAACGTTGTCTTTCAAGGAACCTGCGTATGGAACATAGGAGTCAACGCCTTCTTCGAAGGAAAGCTTGGAGTCGCCGCCCATGTCATAGCGCTGCCAGTTACGGGCACGGGCAGAACCTTCACCCCAGTATTCTTTCATGTAGCTGCCGCCAATGCGTACACGGTTAGATGGGCTTTCATCAAAACGTGCGAAGTAACGGCCGAGCATGATGAAGTCAGCACCCATTGCAAGTGCAAGGGTCATGTGATAGTCATAAACGATCCCGCCGTCGGAGCAGAGAGGGATGTAGATACCCGTTTCTTCATAATAATCGTCACGCGCTTTGGCTACTTCAATGACAGAAGTGGCCTGGCCGCGGCCAATACCTTTTTGTTCGCGTGTGATGCAGATGGAGCCGCCGCCGATACCAATTTTAATGAAATCTGCGCCAGCTTCAGCAAGATAACGGAAGCCATCTGCGTCTACAACGTTGCCGGCACCTACTTTTACAGTGTCGCCATAGTGTTCGCGAATCCAGTCGAGGGTGAGTTTCTGCCATTCGGTGTAGCCTTCAGAGGAATCGATGACGAGGACGTCAACGCCGGCGTCGACCAGTGCTGGGACACGTTCTGCATAGTCGCGGGTGTTGATCCCGGCACCAACCATGTAACGTTTGGATTTATCGTCGAGAAGTTCAAGTGGATTTTCCTTGTTGGAATCGTAGTCTTTACGGAAGATCAGATAGAGCAGATGCTGATCTTTGTCTACGATTGGCAGCTGATTGAGCTTGTTGTCCCAGATGAGGTTGTTGGCTTCTGGAAGCGTGGTGTTTTCATCGCCAACGATGAGCTGTTCGAATGGTGTCATGAAGTCTTCGACTTTGGCATCGCGTGGTGTGCGGGAAAGACGATAGTCACGGCTGGTGACGATCCCGAGCAGCTTGCCGTTTGGAGAACCATCTTCGGTAACGGCCATGGTGCTGTGACCGGTTTTTTCACGAAGTGCCAGCACATCAGCGAGGGTATCTGTTGGGCGCAGGTTGGAATCGGAGACGACGAAACCTGCCTTGTAGTTCTTTACTTTGCGAACCATAGCAGCCTGGCTTTCGATGGACTGAGAGCCAAAGATGAAGGAAAGACCGCCTTCTTTAGCCAATGCGATGGCCAAGGTATCGTTGGAAACAGCCTGCATGACAGCGGATACCAGTGGAATATTCAAGGAAATGGCTGGTTCTTCGCCTTTCTTGAATTTAACCAGTGGGGTTTTTAAGCTCACATTGGCTGGAATGCATTCCTTTGAGGTGTATCCAGGGATCAAAAGATATTCACTAAATGTATGAGATGGTTCATCATAAATAAATGCCATGTTTGAACTCCTTTCAATGTAAATAAATCGGTGCAGATGAACAATAATTGATTAGTCCTGATCGTGGTCTGGTGGTAAAATTTCGATCCAGTAGTTGTCAGGGTCGGCAATGAAGTAGATTCCCATTGCAGGATTTTCGAAAACGATGCAGCCAAGTGCTTTGTGCATGGCGTAGGCGACAGCGAAATCGTCTGCTTCTAATGCCAAATGAAATTCGTTTTCACCAAGATTGTATGGCTGTGGATGATCGCGCAGCCAGGTCAGTTCCAATTGATGCTTGCTCTCACCGTCGCTGAGGTAGACGATGATGAAGCTGCCGTCTTCGCTTTCGATGCGGCGCACTTCTTTAAGACCAAGTGCTTGGTCATAGAAAGCAAGACTGTTTTCCAAATTCGTTACATTGATGTTGTTATGCAAGAAAGAAAATTGCATGATAATGGACTCCTCCTCATTGGTCATTATTGATTTCTATTCTATCATATATTCGTCATGAAAACATGAAAATTATATTGATATTACAGGATTTTTCATGTTCGGTCAATAATTTTTTTCTGGAAAATGGTTTCATGATCTCATTTTCGAACCAGCGCGTTCAATTTGGATTGAAATATGCTATACTGTTACTACCCACTCAGAGGAGGAGCAGCCATGAGCGAAAATTTTATGGAGCAGTCTGTACCATATGCTGAAGAGGCAGAAGCCGGAATCATTGCGGCCATGTTCAAGGACCGTGAAGTTCTGCAGGATGTGGTTCAGCTGGTGCGAGACAGTGATTTTTATAAACCTGAAAATGCAATTATTTTTAAAGCCATTCTCGAGCTTGATGAAAGTGGTCAGTCTGTCGATCTTGTTACAATGACCAATAAGCTGCGCAAGGAAAATCTTCTGGAAAAAGCCGGTGGGGTTTTCTATCTTGGGCAAATCGCAGCAGCACCGAGCAGCACCTATAATGTGAAGCAATATGCGAAAATTGTGCAGGAAAAATCGACCATGCGTCAGCTTATTAAAATTTCTGACCGCATTCGCAATCGCTGCTATGAAGATGCAGAACCTGTCGAAACCATCCTGGATGACGCAGAACGTTTGGTATTGGATATTTCCAAACAACGTCAGCGTAATGATGTGACACGTGTCGATGAGATCGTATCCACCAATTTGGAGCAAATAGAAGAAGCAAGCAAACAGGTCGATGAAATTACAGGCATTCCTTCTGGATTTATCGATCTTGATCATATGACCAATGGCTGGCAGCGTTCAGACCTGATCATTTTGGCGGCACGCCCTGCCATGGGGAAAACTGCCTTGTGCTTGAATATGGCAGCGAATACAGCCGTGGATTATCATTATCCGGTGGCCGTATTCAGTTTGGAAATGAGTAAAGAGCAGCTTGTCATGAGAATGTTGGCTGCTGCTGCGCGTATTGACCAGAAACGGCTGCGTACTGGGCAGCTTAACGCTGATGAATGGGGCGCTTTTTTGCAAAAAATTGGTCCGCTTTCCAGCGCGCCAATTTATATTGATGATACGCCAGCCATCACCATTCGAGAATTGCGTGCGAAAGCGCGTCGCCTGCAGAGCAGAGAAGGTGATCTGGGGCTGATTCTTGTCGACTACCTCCAGTTGATGGGTGGCAGTGGCCATAGCGAAAACCGTCAACAGGAAGTATCGGAGATTTCACGTTCGCTCAAAGCGCTGGCGCGTGAGCTGAATGTGCCGATTATTGCTTTATCGCAGCTCAGTCGTACTGTTGAGCAGACAAAAGATAAGCGGCCACAGCTGAGCCATTTGCGCGAATCAGGTTCTCTTGAACAGGATGCGGACATCGTGTTATTTATTCACCGCGAAGAATATTATAATGAAGATACAGATCGCAGAGGCATTGCTGATTTGATTATTGCCAAGCATCGTAACGGTCCAACAGGAACCGTCGAGCTGGCATTCCAGAATGAACTGACGCGCTTCGACAATCTTATTCATGATGCTGGATATGGGTATTGAATTTAACGACCAAGTGAGAGTCATCGCTTGGTCGTTTTTTTGTAACGTTTTTACATCTTGTGCGTTAATAGGGTGAAAGGGGGCGAGAAATGTGGATTTTGAAAGGGTATTTAAGGTGTATTTTAAGGATGTGTTCTTATACGTGCGCAGTTTATCGGCGGAAGAAGGGCTGGCTGAAGAGATCACTCAGGAAACGTTTGTTAAAGCATTAAAAGCACTTGATTCGTTTGATGGGAAAAAAGACATACGAGCATGGTTATTTGCTATCGCTAGAAATACATATTATTCATATTTACGGCAGCAGAAAAAGCTGGCGGATGAACCGTTGGATGACCATGCGCAATTTGACCATACAGACTTCACGATGCGATTTGTTGACGAAGAACGCGCTTTTCTCGTCCATCAATTTCTTCATGGCATGAAAGAACCCTATAAAGAAGTGTTTAATCTGCGTGTTTTTGGCGAATTGTCTTTTGAAAAGATCGGTAGGATTTTTGGGAAAAGCACAGGATGGGCACGTGTGACATATTATCGAGCAAAACAGCAAATGATTGATTATATGGAGGTGATTGACAATGAAGACACTCCCTTGTGACATTGTGCGTGATCTTTTACCACTGTATGTTGATGATGTCGTTCATGACACGACAAGGCTTGCGATTAAACAGCATCTGCAAACATGTGATGCGTGCAGAATGGAGGCGGAACGAATGAATGCTCATATGGAATTGCCGATTAACGAAAATGTACAACATGCAGAAGCACAGATTTTGAATAACTTAAAAAAACGCCTTTTTAGAAAAAAAGTGATTGTGTCAATTTTTTCCATTGCAATAGCGATTCTCGTTCTGTTTTCTGTTTACTCTTATATGGCTCTTACTGAAGTTGCTATACCATACGATGCGCACAACATGACAATAAGTGAACAAGATGGTCAGCTTTATATTCGTTATCATTATGACGATGCAGCTTGTGACGGTTCGGTGGCATTTGATCCTGCTGTGATAACGATTGATGGACAGGAGCAGATGGTAGTGGGCGTTTATTACTATGAGACATTATGGTCCAAATATGTGGCACCGTATCTACCGATTGGTAAAAAGTCTGCTACAGAGTTGGCGTTTTGCCTTGGAGACTTCGATGAGATTGATCGGGTTTATTATGGAGGCTTTGATTTAAAAAACGGTCATTTTGATTATGAGGCAGCAATTGGTGACATGAATTTGGTATGGGAGAAAAATGCATCTTGATGGAAATGGTTTGTGTTTTTTTAATCGTGATGAATATATAATTTTGCGGTTGCCTATTCAAGAGGCATATTTAATTAGTATAGATATTATTTATCAATCGTTCTCATCAATTGTCTTAAATATTTGAGAAAATGATGCATTTTTAATGTTTTGAGGATGAGGGCCATACTTTGTCAATAATTTCGCGAATTAGCACAATTGTGAAAAAATTCGCTAAAGTAAAAGGCGAATCAGATCTCATAGTTTTTATCTAAATAAAGAGAAAATATATATGAAGCATAAATTAACAGCAGCATACATTAAATATTTTAGGTCGCAATTTTGCGAAAGATGTGATAAATTAGAAGAGTAATGTAGTGGTTCAGGGACTTAGGCAATACTGAACCGAAAAATTAGAATTGGGGGCTTATAATTTATGAAATGCTCAAATCGTATTAGCAATATGCAGGAATCTCCAATCCGTAAATTGGTTCCTTATGCAAACGCGGCTCGTGCAAATGGCAAAAAAGTTTATCCGCTGAACATTGGTCAGCCTGATATCAAAACTCCAGAAGGTTATTTCGATGCAATTAAGAACTTCAAACAGGATGTTCTCGAATATGCAGATTCTCACGGGGATTTCACTCTGATTGACAAGATCAGCGAATATTACAAACGCAACAATATGGATTTTGCTCCAGAAGATATTTTAATCACCAACGGTGGTTCTGAAGCATTGATGTTTGCTATGATCGCTATCTGCGATCCTGGTGAATCCGTCGTTGTTGTAGAACCTTTCTACACCAACTACAATGGCTTCGCTTCTGCAGTAAGTGTTGGCGTTGAAGGTATCGTTACCAAAGCTGAAAATGGCTATCGTCTGCCATCTAAGGAAGAAGTCTTGGCTCAGATCAGCGACAAGGCACGTGCCATCATCATCACCAACCCAAGCAACCCTACTGGTGTTGTTTACACCAAAGAAGAATTGCAGATGGTTGCAGAAATCGCTGTTGAAAAAGATTTGTTCGTTATCGCTGACGAAGTATATCGTGAATTCGTTTATGATGGTGAATTCTACAGCCTGGCTTACTTCCCAGAACTGAAAGACCGTCTCATCATGATCGACTCTGTATCCAAACGTTACAGCGCTTGCGGTGCTCGTATCGGTAGCTTGGCTTGCAAGAACCCTGAAGTGATTGCAAACGTTCTGAAGCTCTGCCAGGGCCGTCTCTCTGTATCTACTTTGGACATGATCGGTGCTACCGCTCTCTATGCAGATACACCAAAGAGCTATCTTGACGAAGTTAACGAAGAATACAAACATCGTCGCGATGTTACTTATGATGCATTGCAGAAGATGGATGGCGTTGTTTGCGCTAAGCCAGAAGGTGCTTTCTATATTTCCGTTAAGCTCCCAGTCGATGATTCCGAAAAATTCATTATCTGGATGCTTGAAAACTTCGACTATAACGGTGAAACCCTTATGATGGCTCCTCTTGCAAGCTTCTATTCTCAGCCTGGCCATGGCGTTGATGAAGTACGTATCGCATACGTTCTTAACGCTGATGACATGGAAAAATCCATGGTTGTTCTGTCCAAGGCATTGGAAGCATATCCAGGCCGCAAATAATTATTGCTAAAACGAAAAATCGCTTGTTCCGATTTCGGAGCAAGCGATTTTTTTATAAAAAAACCTTTACACAATGGCAAACATTGCGTAAAGGTAAATGCTATTCTAAAATAATAAAAGATTCTTGATTGAGACGATTGATCATCTGACTGCCGGCAGTATTGCCGTTGTAGATGAAAATATGACTGTCACCAATGACATCAAACTGGTTATCGAGCAAAATTTGACCGATGCCTTTGTTGAGCAATGTTTCTGCTACATTGGAGAAAATCAAATGATTAGGTGTTTGTTCCACGATCTCATCGACTTTTTCTGGAATCTTTTCAGGGATGTCTTCTTTTAAATTGATTTCAGTGAGGGAATCGTTGCATTCATCACGAAGAAAGGTGACCAGTTTTTCGTCCAGCCGGCGCACTTTGGACATTTCTTCGAGAAGCATCTGATAAGCAGTTTGTCCCTGGTTGTTGCCGATATAAATATAAATATCGGTGCCAACAACATTGGTAAATTGATGAGAAGTCAAAAACAGTTTGCTGCTGACTTGATTGGCTTGTGTTATGCTGAAGATCACCTTGTCAGAACCATCATTGGTTATTTGTTGGAGCGCATCGTCGGTAAGGACATCGTCTACCTTATATTCGAGCAGATCCATGTTTGTGCAAACCTTTCTGACTAAGGCTTCTTTCGTGGGTCTCATAAAAAATACCTCCTGATGGATGGAATGTAATTATTATAACACATTGTCAGAAAATGCGATATAGGAGACATCAATATTTTTTGAGTGATATGATTATTCATCATGAAAATCATGATCATCAATTGATGATGAAAAAAATGTTGTCGACCAAAATAGTGATCAGGACACCCGTAGAGAGAAACGGAATGAGCGGAAGGGCTGTTTTTACAGATGCTTTATTTCTTATTAAAAGTACGAGTGCGTAACACAATGCACTGAGTGTTCCAATGAGAAAAGCAGTGGTGATATCAGAATAGCCAAGATAAAAACCGGTAATGGCCATAAATAGACCGTCACCATTGCCAAGAGCGTTTGGCCAGAAGTGTGAAATAACAAGCAACGGCAACGAGACGAGGCAAGCACCAATCAGCTGGCTGAGCCATTGATGGCTGCCAAAAAAGAAGGTGTCAATGATGAGCACGCAGGCTAAAAGCAATAAATCTGAATCGTGTATGTGTTGCGTTTGCCAATCATCAATGCTAAGCAGCAATAGGCACGCAAAACAGAATAAAAGGAGAATGCCGTGAAAAAATGTGTGTGTGCTGAGAGCTAGGATGATACCGACAAGGATACTTAAACATTCAACGATGGGGAGCATGATGGGAATGGCGGTCCCGCAATAACGGCAGCGGCCGTGGCAATGGAGGTAGCTAAAAATGGGGATCAGATCTTTGGGCGAAAGTACATGGCCGCAATTCATGCAATAAGAACGGCCTTTTTGCGAGATGCTTTTTTGACGACGTTCAGCAAAGCAGGGAATAAAACTGCCAAGACAGATGCTGAGTATAAAAAGAATAAGGGTTTGCAAATAATCACCTCAGAAAGGATGAGAGCTGTGGATTTCTTTCGAATAGCCGTAGAGAAGAACGCGACCGATCTGCATATAGAGGCAGGTGGAAATGTGGCATGCCGGTCGTTTGGCAGGATGGTGTCATTGGGCGAGTGCTCTAGGGACGCGTATCAGATGATGGAAGAGCGACTGTTGGCATATCAAGCCAAAGATACTTTTATTGTAAAGAATGATGAGAATAGGGTCAAAGATTTTTCATGTCATGCTGATGAATTTGGTCGTTTGCGGGTGCGGCGCTACCGTTCTCAGGGAAAAGCGTGCATGGCGATTCGATTTTTGCCGCAGCAGGTGCCAACGCCTGAAGCCTTAAAATGGCCGCAGACGATGTATTCGTTTCCTTTGCAGCACCAAGGACTGATATTGGTAACAGGTGCATCAGGCAGCGGAAAGTCAACAACTTTAGCTGCAATGATTGAAGCAATCAATCGTCAGCGTGCGTGTCATATTGTTACCTTTGAAGAGCCCATTGAATATGTTTTTCAAGGAAAACAGGCACTGATTCATCAATGTGCAGTGCCGGATGATGTGGGGTCTTTTGCGGAAGGCGCTAAAGATGCTTTGCGCATGGATGCAGATGTAATCATGCTGGGAGAATTGTCAGATCTTGAGACCATGAGGGCGGCATTAAAACTCGTCGAGAGCGGTCATTTGGTCTTGGCGACAATGCACACAGGCGCAGCGGCTGAGGCGGTGGGGTATTTTGTCCATCATTTTCCAGCCGTGGAACAGTCCTTAGTCTGTCATCAGTTGTCCATGATGCTGCGGGCGGTTGTTTCACAGCGCTTGCTGCCACATGCCCATGTTGCGCAGTTGGTGCCTGTTTATGAGATCTTGCTGCGTAATCAGGCGGTTGCGCGCCAAATACGGGATGGTGATTTCGCGCAGCTGGCAGCGAGTATGGAACTGGGACACGCTGAGGGAATGATGCTGCTTGAAGAACAGTTGGCAGAACTGGTGCAAAAAGAAATGGTGACATATTCTGATGCGCTGTTGGCCGCCAATCATCCTGAGCGGCTGCGCCAAATATTTGAAAAAAAGCGTTGAACGCAGGTTTTTCTTTCGATGATAGGCTGTGGTTATATTTTTCCTCACAATTCTGTAAATATGATAAAAATGTGCGCCATTACTGGATTTATGACGCCTCATCGGCTATAATGAGGTTATAATTTTGACTGTCAGGGGGATAGACATGGGTAAAAAGACAATTGCGGATATCGATGTCAGCGGAAAACGTGCATTGGTCCGCGTAGATTTTAATGTTCCTAGAGATAAAGCAACAGGCGAGATTACGGATGATGTTCGTATGCGCGCCGCCTTACCAACGATAGAGTATTTGATTGATCACGATGCAAAAGTTATTTTAATGAGCCATCTTGGCCGTCCAAAAGGCAAAGTGGTTGAAGAACTGCGCTTGAACAAAGTGGCAGAACACTTGAGTGAATTGCTGGGCAAACCAGTGACCAAGCTGGATGAATGTGTTGGTCCTGAAGTTGAACAGGCTGTGGCCAATATGAAAAACGGCGATGTTATCCTGCTCGAAAATATTCGTTTCCATCCTGAAGAAGAAAAGAACGATGTTCATTTTGCTAAGAAATTGGCTGCTTTGGGTGATATTTTTGTCAATGATGCTTTTGGCACTGCGCATCGTGCGCATTGCTCCACTGCCGGCATTGGCACGTATTTGCCAAGCGTAAGTGGTTTCTTAATGAAGAAGGAACTGGCTGGGCTTGGTGCTGCGCTGATGAACCCAGAAAAACCATTTGTGGCAATCATCGGTGGTGCGAAAATTTCTGATAAGATTGGTGTCGTCAGTTATCTGATCGGTAAAGCTGATACCATTATCATTGGCGGCGGGATGGCTAATACGTTCCTGGCCGCACAGGGTTATGACATGAAGGCCTCTCTTGTGGAACCAGAAAGCATTGAAGTGGCTAAAGAAACCTTAGCACAGGCTGCCAATGCAGGTACCGATTTGCTGCTGCCAGTTGATGTAACCATCGCTGCTGCTTTTGATGCACCTGAAACGGCAAAGACAGTAGATGTCGATGCTATTGATGATGGCTGGATGGCTTTGGATATCGGACCAAAAACAGTGGCACTGGCGGAAGAAAAAATCAGCACAGCAAAAACCGTTATCTGGAATGGGCCAATGGGTGTGTTTGAACAGGACGCTTTCGCTGTTGGGACCAATGCCCTGGCGAAAGCAGTGGCACTTTCCGATGCATATTCTGTTGTTGGCGGCGGCGATTCTGTAGCAGCTGTCAAGAAATCTGGTATGGCTGACAAGATCAATCATATCTCCACTGGCGGCGGTGCTTCTCTGGAATTTATGGAAGGCCGTCTGCTTCCAGGCCTGTCTGTACTCGAAGAGCGGGAGGATTAAAATGAAAAGACGTCCGTTGTTTGTGGCCAATTGGAAAATGAATAAAACCATGGCTGACACACAAGGCTTTTTGGATGTATTTACCACGTATGAACTGCCAGATTCATCAGATGCGGCTATTTGCGCACCTTTCTTAGATTTGACAGTATTGCGCAATCAGAAGAAAGTTGCTGTTGGGGCTGAAGATGTATATCCTGCAGAAAAAGGTGCTTATACTGGTGAGATTTCTGCAGAAATGCTCAAAGAATGCAACGTCAAGTATGTCATTGTAGGACATAGTGAACGTCGCCAGATTTTGGGTGAATCGGATGCGTTTGTGGCAGAAAAATATCATTACTGCACAGAGAATGAGTTGGTACCAATTCTTTGCGTGGGAGAAACGTTAGAACAGCGTGAAGCTGGCGAAGCAGAAAAGTGGTGCAAAGGGCAGCTCGATGCTGTGTTCCAAAATGCTGATGCGCTGCCAGAAGAAATTGTTGTGGCGTATGAGCCAATTTGGGCGATCGGCACCGGAAAAACAGCTACTGCTGACGATGCTCAGCAGATGATCGGCGCGCTGCGTGGTCATCTTGCGGGTTTGATTGGCGAAGAAAAAGCAGATGCTGCACGGCTGCTCTATGGTGGCTCTGCAAAACCAAGCAACATTCGAGAATTGATGGCTCAGCCGGACATTGATGGTGGCTTGATTGGCGGCGCCAGCTTGGACCCAGAAAGCTTTTTTGCGCTGATAAAAGAAGGAAGTGCCGATATTGACTAAACCCGTAGTATTGATGATTCTTGATGGCTGGGGCATTAATCAGGATTGTACCAATAATGCAGCCTGCCAAGCGAAAACACCTCGTCTGGATGCCATCTTTTCAACGTGTTCTCATGCACAGCTTCTGTGCAGCGGAGAAGCTGTTGGGCTGCCAGATGGGCAACAAGGGAATTCTGAAGTGGGGCACCTCAATCTTGGCGCTGGCCGTGTGGTGTATCAGGATCTTTTGCGCATCAGCCGAGACATTGCTGATGGCAGCTTTGAAAAGAATGAAGCCATTGTAAACTTGATGAGTCGTCTGAAGAACGATGGCCATGCGCTGCATCTTATGGGCCTGTTGTCTGATGGTGGGGTGCATTCACACCAGGATCATCTATATGCCCTTTTGAAAATGGCTAGAAAGATGGGCCTGGAAAAAGTCTATGTTCATGCTTTTATGGATGGCCGTGATGTTTCTCCAACATCGGGCGTGCACTATCTGGAGCAGCTTCAAGAACAACTCACAGCCATTGGTGTCGGCAAATTGGCAACGGTAAGCGGCCGTTATTATGCCATGGATCGTGACAAACGCTGGGAACGTGTAGAACGTGCCTGGAAAGCCATGGTTCGTGGTGAAGGCGATCAGGTCGACGATGTTATTGCAGCGATGCAGGCATCTTACGCCAATGATGTGACCGATGAATTTATCGTGCCAATGGTTTGCTGTGACGATGGGCGCATTCATGAAGATGATGGTATCATCTTTTACAATTTCCGCGCAGACCGTGCAAAACAATTAACACGCAGCTTTGTGGATCCAGCCTTTGATGGTTTTGATCGCGAGGGCTGGCAGCATATTGACTGCATCACCATGACAGAATACGATGCCAGCTTGAACGACATGCTGTCTGTTGCTTATCCGCCATTGGTGCTTACAAATACGCTGGGTGAATGGTTGGCAAAGCAGCATAAGAAACAGCTGCGTACTGCAGAAACAGAAAAATATGCACATGTTACCTCGTTTTTCAATGGCGGCGTTGAAGCGCCAAATGCTGATGAAGAGCGTGTGCTCATTCCATCGCCAAAGGTTGCAACCTACGATTTGCAGCCAGAAATGAGTGCAGAAGCCGTCGCAGATACGGTGGTTCATGGTGTTGAAAGCGGAAAATACGACTTTATTTTGGTTAATTTCGCCAATCCGGACATGGTTGGTCATACAGGTGTGCTGGCTGCAGCCATTCAAGCGATGGAAGCTGTCGACACAGCTGTGGGTCGCGTTGTTGATGCCGTGGAAAAAGTTGGCGGCAAGCTTTTAATTTGTGCCGACCATGGCAATTGTGAAAAGATGGCCAATGAAGATGGCTCACCGTTTACATCACATACCACCAATCCGGTGCCGGTGATCCTTTTTGGCGATGCGCATACCTTACATGATGGACGTTTGTCCGATGTTGCGCCGACTATTTTGGCACTGATGCAGCTTGATCAACCTGCAGAAATGACAGGTTCATCCTTATTAAATGATTAAAAGGAGATAGATAAAATGGCAAAAATTGAACGCATTGTTGCAAGAGAAATCCTTGACTCCCGTGGCAATCCTACTGTTGAAGTGGATGTTGTGACCGAATTTGGTGATCTTGGTCGCGCTGCAGTGCCATCTGGTGCTTCCACTGGGGCTTTTGAAGCTGTTGAATTGCGTGATGGTGATAAATCACGTTATCTTGGCAAAGGGGTTACCAAAGCTGTTGGCTATGTTAATGAAGAAATCGCACCTCGCCTGATTGGCTGGGATGTCAGCGATCAGACCGCTATTGATGCCGAACTGATTCGCTTGGATGGCACTGAAAACAAAGGCAAATTTGGTGCCAATGCCATTCTCGGGGTTTCTCTGGCTTGTGCAAAAGCTGCTGCTATGGATGCTGCGCTGCCGCTCTATCGTTATATCGGTGGTGCTAATGCAAAAGTTCTGCCAGCACCAATGATGAACATCTTGAATGGTGGCAAGCACGCAGACAACAATGTTGATATTCAGGAATTCATGGTTATGCCACTGGGTGCAAAATCTTTCAAAGAAGCATTACGCATGGGTACCGAAGTATTCCATTCCCTCAAGGCTGTTTTGAAATCAAAAGGTTACAATACTGCTGTTGGTGACGAAGGTGGTTTCGCACCAAACTTGAGTTCCAACGAAGAAGCTTTCCAGGTGATCGTTGAAGCCATCAAGCAGGCTGGATTTGTTCCTGGCGAAGACGTTTATCTTGCTATTGATGTTGCTTCTTCCGAACTTTACAAAGATGGTATCTATCATCTCGCTGGTGAAGGCGTAGATCGTACTGCAAGTGAAATGGTAGACTTCTATGAAGCCATGCTTGATAAATATCCAATCATTTCCATCGAAGACGGCTTGTATGAAGATGACTGGGCTGGCTGGAAAGAAATGACCGATCGCATTGGCAAACGTGTCCAGCTCGTTGGGGATGACCTTTTTGTTACCAATACCCGTCGCTTGAGCCGTGGTATTGAAGAAGGCGATGCCAACAGCATCCTGATCAAGGTTAACCAGATTGGTACCTTAACCGAAACCCTTGAAGCCATTGAAATGGCAAAAGAAGCTGGTTATACTGCTGTTGTTTCCCATCGTTCTGGTGAAACAGAAGATACCACCATCGCTGATATCGCTGTTGCAACCAACGCAGGTCAGATCAAAACTGGGGCACCATCCCGTACCGACCGTGTAGCGAAGTACAACCAGCTGCTCCGCATTGAAGAAGATCTGGGCGATCGTGCCATTTATCGTGGCAAAGCAGGTTTCTACAACCTCAAATAAATCTTGCAATGGAGCGCAGGATATGATATCATTCATAGATGGCTGGTGAAACACGCCTATTTCGGATTAAGGAGGATATTGTATGTTGCATACCGTTTTGCAGATTTTGCAAATTATCTGCTGTCTTGGCGTCATTGCTACAGTCTTGCTGCAGTCCGGACGTAGCGCTGGTTTATCTGGCTCCATCAGTGGCGGTGCTGAGACTTTCCTGGGTAAAAAAGGCCTGGATGATCAGTTGGCAAAAGCGACTGCTGTATTTGCACTTTTGTTCATGATTCTGTCTTTTGTACTGACCATGTTGCTTAGCTAGAATTTGATACGATGCATGCTTCGGGATGCATCGTTTTTTTATGGGAAGGAACATTTTGAAATGTATATCAACAAAAACTTTCTTGATTTTATGTTCTCTGGAAAAATGCATTACAAAGGCTGCAATGATAGTTATTTTGTGGTCAAAGAGCCGCAAGGCGTGCTTGTTGTAACCAAAGGCCGCATTGTGATGGCGGATCCTTATGCCATCAATTATGGTGTGGTTGTTTCCGAAGATATCCCTAATGATAAATTTCCGATATCAACGTTCACGGTTCATCTTGAACCGCACGATGAAGTAAAAATTGCTGGCTTTTTGCTGCAGTTTGATGAGGAAGCAGTGCCTGACGAATGGAAAATGTGTCTGCCAAATCATGTTAATGCCGACGACATACCGGATGACGGCTATTATGGTGTGGCTACAGAAAGCGGAAATGTGACCGTTTGTGCGGAGCAAACAGTGGGATGGCTTCTGGAACATTTGGAAGAATCTGCGGAAGTGCTGGAAGATATTGAAAAACAGATTGGTGCAACGTATTTTGCCAATGGTGGTGTAGCAAACTCTAAGCTGCCAAAGTTGGATGTCAACTTGATCACCATGGTTGGCGGCAGCCCTGATGAAAAAGGCTACCCTGCTTACTGGGGCTATAAGGATGGCAAAGTGGTTTGCATGGCCATTGATTTTCTTGTTGTCGATTGATGTTTTTGCTTGACGGAACGGACAATAATCTGTATCATTTAATAGGGCACCCTTTGAGAAAAAGGGTCAATTCAGGTCTTACGTCCCTATTCGTGTGAATAGGGATTTTTTTGTTATATAAACAAGGAGGAACTTTATGACAAAATACATCTTCGTGACAGGCGGTGTCGTTTCTTCGATCGGGAAAGGGATCGTCGCAGCATCTTTGGGACGTTTACTGAAAAATAAAGGGTACAAGATTACCATTCAGAAGTTCGACCCATACATCAACGTTGACCCAGGGACAATGAGCCCATATCAACATGGTGAAGTGTTTGTAACTGAAGATGGTACTGAGACCGATTTGGACCTCGGTCATTATGAACGTTTTATTGATATCAACCTGAACAAATACTCCAATGTAACAACTGGTAAGGTGTACTCTGAAGTTATCCGCAAAGAACGCCGTGGTGATTATCTTGGTGCGACCGTTCAGGTTATTCCACACATCACTGACATGCTCAAAGAAAAGATCCGCCGCGCTGGTGAAACCTCAGACGCGGAGATTGTCATTACAGAAGTTGGCGGTACCGTTGGGGATATTGAATCTACACCATTCATTGAAGCCATCCGTCAAATGAAGAGCACCGTTGGTGCGGACAACGTGCTGTATATTCACACCACGCTGATTCCATATCTGCATGCAGCAGGCGAAATGAAAACAAAACCAACCCAGCACAGTGTCAAAGAATTGCGCGGTATGGGGATTCAGCCAGATATTCTTGTTGTTCGCACAGAAAAGGCCATGAGCCAGAGCATGCGTGATAAATTGGCGCTCTTCTGCGATGTAGAACCGGAAGCCATCATCGAATCCCGTGACGCATCCATTCTGTATCAGGTGCCATTAAACCTGCAGGCACAGGGCATGGATGACATCGTTTGCCGTAAATTAAAATTGGAAGCACGCCCAGCTGATATGAGTGAATGGGTAGCGCTGGTGGATCGTATTGGCAAGATCAGCCAAAGCGTGCGCATTGCTCTCGTTGGTAAATATGTCCAGCTGCATGATGCCTATCTTTCTGTTGTTGAATCGTTGAGTCATGCTGGCTTCCATCATGACGTCGACATTCATATTGACTGGGTCGATGCAGAAACCATCACGCCAGACAATGTAGCAAGCTATTTGCGTGATGCAGATGGCGTTCTTGTGCCGGGTGGTTTCGGTGAACGTGGCATCGAAGGGAAAATCACGGCCATTCAATATGCGCGTGAAAACAAAGTGCCATTTATGGGGATTTGCTTAGGCATGCAGATGGCAGCTGTTGAATTTGCCCGTCACGTCATTGGCTGGGAAGATGCAAATTCGGCCGAATTTGATAAACAGACGCCGCATAACATCATTGATCTGATGGTTGATCAGCAAGATATTGAAGATATGGGTGGTACTCAGCGCCTTGGACAATATCCATGCCGCTTGGTGGAAGGCACCCTTGCACGTGAACTCTATGGCTGTGAAGAAGTTGGCGAACGCCATCGCCATCGCTATGAATTCAACAATGATTTCCGTGAAATCTTTGCTAATAAAGGTATGGTATTCTCTGGCCTTTCTCCAGACGGCAAGCTCGTTGAAATCATCGAACTGCCTGATCATCCATTCTTTATTGCCAGCCAGTTCCATCCAGAATTCGTTTCTCGTCCAAATCGCCCACAGAGCATTTTCAAAGGCTTCATTGGCGCTGCAAAGAAATATAGTGAATCAAAGTAATAGTAAGATATGAAAAAGGCAACAGCATGGCGCTGTTGCCTCAGCTTGTCGAAAAAGGTCACCGCAAGGTGGCCTTTTTCTCGTCTTAAGCCTCA
>OGDF01000628.1_pt1 | contig 55319 bp, 48 predicted proteins | sample 1570141 | NCBI WGS metagenome assembly OGDF01 (sample SAMEA4370581, study PRJEB24528) | human gut metagenome
GCTGAATCTTGCGTTCTTCGACAGGGTTCCCCTTCTGCACTTCTGCGCCGGAAGTTTCCAGCGAGTCGACGTTCTGGTTCTTGGAGGAACCGGTGGCGCCGCCGCAGCCGTCGCGGCCGGTTTTGCCGCCGAGGAGCACGACGATGTCGCCCGGTTCTGGGCGCTTGCGGACGATGTTTTCAGCAGGCGCTGCAGCAACCACAGCTCCTACTTCCATGCGCTTGGCTTCGTAGCCAGGATGGTAGACTTCGTCGACGATGCCGGTGGCCATGCCGATCTGGTTGCCGTAGGAAGAAAAGCCCTTGGCAGCCAGGGTGCAGATTTTGCGCTGTGGCAGCTTGCCTTTGAGGGTTTCCTCAATCGGCTTGCGTGGGTCGGCTGCGCCGGTCACGCGCATGCTCTGGTACACATAACTGCGGCCGCTGAGCGGGTCACGAATGGCGCCGCCGAGGCAGGTGGCCGCACCGCCGAACGGTTCGATTTCCGTAGGGTGGTTGTGGGTTTCGTTCTTAAACATGTAGATCCATGGCTCTTTGACGCCGTCGATGTCTACATCGGCCTTGATGCTGCAGGCGTTGATTTCTTCGCTTTCGTCAAGATTGCGCACGAGGCCATGTTTCTTGAGGTATTTGGTGGAAATGGTGCCGAGGTCCATGAGGGAGATTGGCGGCCATTTTTCGCGGTCTGCGTAGACGTCGTCACGCAGCGCGAGGTATTCGTCGTACACCTTCTGCACGGTTGGGTCTTCGATGGTCACATCGGTGATGACGGTGTTGAAGGTGGTGTGACGGCAGTGGTCGGACCAGTAGGTGTCGATCACTTTCAGTTCGGTTTCGGTTGGGTCGCGCTGTTCCTCGATGAAGTAGCTCTGCAGGAAGGCGAGGTCGTCCACGTCCATGGACAAGCCATAGGCTTTGACGATGTCGGCGAGGCCGTCGCGGTCCGCAGCGATAAGGCCGGTCACCGTTGGCACGGTGTCAGCAGCTGGTGCTGGCTGTTCGAAGGCTTCCGGCTTTTCGAGGGCGGCCAGGCGCGCTTCCACTGGGTTGACGAGGTAGTGTTCCACGGCCTTGATGTCGTCGGCGCTGAGGCTGCCGCTGAGCACATAGACGAGCGCGGTCTTAACGACTGGGCGTTCGCCGGTGACGACTTCGATGCACTGGGCGCAGGAATCGGCGCGCTGGTCGTATTGGCCAGGCAGCGGTTCCACAGCCAGGATGGTTTTATCGGTATAGGCTTCCGGCAGGTTTTCGGTGTAGATGGTGTCTACACGTGGTTCCGAAAGCACGAGGTTGCAAATTTGTTTGGTATCGAGCGCAGCCTGCAGGTCCAGGTCGTAGCGACGGATGATGCGCACGTCGTCCAGGCCCTTCAGGCCCAGGTCGCGGCGCAGCGATTGCAGGAGCGCGGTGTTTTCTTCACGAAACTCTTCCTTGCGTTCCACAAAAAAGCGTTTGATTTCGCTCATGTTGTTCTCCCCTTACTTCAAAGCACGGGCGCCAATGTCGCGGCGGAATTGCATGTGGTCAAAGCTGATCTTTTCCACGGCGGCATAGGCTTTGTCGATGGCGCCTTTGATGGTGGTGTCTTTCGCAGTCACGCCGAGCACACGGCCGCCATTGGTGACGATCTGGTCGTCTTTCAGCGCGGTGCCGGAATGGAAGACGATGGCTTCTTCTTCTGAGATGGTGTCGAGGCCATGGATTGGCACGCCCTTTTCGGAGCTGGCTGGATAGCCGCCAGAGGCCATGATGACGCAGACAGCCGCTTCATCGTACCATTCCAGGGTGGCCTGGTCGAGGGTGCCGTCCAGGCAGGCCTGGAAGAGATCGACAATGTCGGATTTCATGCGGACCATGATTGGCTGGGTTTCTGGATCGCCGAAGCGCACGTTGTATTCGAGCACGCGTGGACCTTTTTCGGTCAGCATCAGCCCGGTGTAGAGAATGCCGGTGAATGGTGCGCCTTCGGCAGCCATAGCGGCGATGGTTGGAGCGATGATGGTTTCATTGACCAGCTTGGAGAGTTCTTCGGTGTACACTGGGGCTGGTGAATACGCGCCCATGCCGCCGGTGTTTGGCCCTTTGTCGCCGTCGAAGATGCGTTTGTGGTCCTGAGCGGACACCATTGGCAGCACATGCTTGCCGTCAGCGAAAGCGAGCACGCTGACTTCCGGCCCTTCCATGTATTCTTCGATGACGATGGTGGCGCTGGCGTCGCCGAAGGCGTGATCGGCGAGCATGTCTTCGATGGCTTTGTCGGCTTCTTCGCGGGTCATGCAGATGATGACGCCCTTGCCGGCAGCGAGGCCGTCGGCTTTGACCACGCAAGGCACGCCGATTTCATCGACGAAAGCCTTGGCTGGTGCCACTTCGGTGAAGGTGTCGAAGGCAGCCGTTGGGATGTTGTACTTCTTCATAAGTTCCTTGGAGAACGCCTTGCTGCCTTCGAGGCGTGCAGCGGCCTTGTTAGGGCCGAAGCAAGCCAGGCCGGCTTCCTGGAAGGCGTCCACGACGCCGAGGGTCAGCGGCAGTTCTGGGCCAACGACGGTGAGGTCGATGGCTTCGGCTTTGGCGAAGTCCACGAGGCCCTGGATGTCATCAACTTTGATGTTGACGAGGGTTGCCACGTCGATCATGCCGATGTTGCCTGGGGCAGCGTAGATTTCAGCGTCTGGGTGCTGTGCCAGTTTCCAGCAGAGGGCGTGTTCACGACCGCCGCTGCCAATTACTAATATTTTCATAGTGCCATCCTCTCTTAGTGTTTGAAATGACGTACGCCAGTGAAGACCATGGCGATGCCGAACTTGTTGCAGGCGTCGATGACTTCCTGGTCGCGGATGCTGCCGCCTGGCTGAATGATCGCGGTTATGCCGGCTTTGGCAGCCACTTCGATGTTGTCAGCGAATGGGAAGAATGCATCGGAAGCGAGCACGGCGCCTTTGGCCTTGTCGCCAGCGTGTTTGAGGGCGATGTCGCAGGAGCCGACGCGGTTCATCTGACCAGCGCCAACGCCGATGGAAACGCCGTCCTTGGCAACGACGATGGCGTTGCTCTTAACATGCTTCACCACGTTCCAAGCAAAGACGAGGTCGTCCAGCAGGGCTGGGTCTGGCTGGGTTTCGGTGACCACTTTCAGGGAAGCTGGGTCCAGGTGATGAATGTCGCGTTCCTGAACGAGGAAGCCGCCGCTGATGGTTTCGATCCAAGGGGTGGTTACCTGGCCGCAGGCGTGGGTGTCGAGGATGCGCAGCTTTTCTTTCTTGTGCAGCACGTCAATAACGCCGTCTTCATAGCCTGGTGCAATGACGGCTTCGAAGAAGGTCTTGATGATTTCTTCAGCGGTAGCCTTGTCGAGCACGCGGTTGAAAGCGATGATGCCGCCGTAGGAAGACATTGGATCGGCTTCATGAGCCTTGGTGAAGGCTTCGAGCACGCTCTGGCCAACAGCAAAGCCGCATGGGTTGGTGTGCTTGATGATGGCGCAGGCTGGACGGTCGGTGAATTCGTTGACCATCTGCCAAGCAGCGTCGGTGTCAACGATGTTGTTGTAGGACAGTTCCTTGCCGCCGAGCTGTTCCGCACCAGCGAGGGTGCCAGGCTTCTTGGAATTGACATAGAAGGCAGCCTTCTGATGAGGGTTTTCGCCGTAGCGCAGGGTCTGCTTGAGCTGACCGCCGAAGCTGTAGGATGGTTCGAAAACGCTGTCGGCAAACTGGCTGACCAGATACTGGCTGATGGCTGCGTCGTAGCGGGCCGTCATTTCGAAAGCACGCATAGCGTAGCGCTGACGCATCTCGAGCGTGATGCCTTCGTCGCTCTTGAGGGCAGCAATGACATCGTCATACTGGGATGGGTCAACAACGATGGTGACGCGTTCGTGGTTTTTGGCCGCAGCGCGCACCATGGTTGGGCCGCCGATATCGATGTTTTCGATGGCGGTCTGGAGGTCGACGTCGTCCTTGGCGATGGTTTCTTCAAATGGATAAAGATTGATGGCCACCAGGTCGATTGGGGTGATGTCCATTTCTTTTAAGGTATTCAGGTGTTCTTCGGTGTTGCGTGCCAAAATGCCTGCATGAATGATTGGATGCAGGGTTTTTACACGTCCATCGAGGATTTCAGGGAACTTGGTCACATCGCTGACTTCCAGCACAGGAATGCCAGCTTTGCGCAGGGCACGCGCGGTGCCACCGGTTGAAAGAATTTCGTAGTCCAAAGCGATCAATGCTTTGGCAAATTCCTGCAGTCCCGTTTTATCAGATACACTAATTAAAGCTCTTTTCACGTTATCACACCTCTACTTCTTGATTTTTACACAACGATTGTCAAATGTCACTTTATGGTCTGCGATCAGCTGCAGACAGACAGAATAAATCTGGTGCTCTTGTACAAGAATGCGCGCCGATAAACTGTCTTCATCATCGTCGTCCTGAACCGGCACTGGCACCTGAGCAATGATTGGGCCGTGGTCCAGTTCGGCGTCAACGAAATGCACGGTGCAGCCGCTGACTTTCACGCCGTAATCGACGGCCTGCTTTTGTGCGTGCAGGCCTGGAAACGACGGCAGGAGCGATGGATGAATGTTGACCACTGGGCAGCCAACATTTGCGAGAAAATCTGCGCCGAGGATCTTCATGTAGCCTGCCAGCACGATAAGGTTGCAAGGCACTTTTTTGACTTCTGCCAAAACGGCTTCTTCGTAGGCTTCTCTGCTGGCAAACTGGGTTTCATCCACACATACGTGAGGAATGTTCTTTTCTGCGGCGTAGGCCAGGACGTTTGCCTGCGGCTTGTTGGACAAGAGCAGGGAAACTTCCACGTTGGTCAATGCGCCAGACTCAATGTTTTCCACAATGGCTTTGAAATTGGAGCCGCGTCCGGACGCAAATACTACGATTTTCAAACGAATCCTTCCTTTCCTTACTTGATGACTACGTGTCCGTCGCCGTCGGTGATTTCGCCGATGCGATAGAAGGTTTCGTTTTGTGCGGTCAGGGTCTGAGCGACGTCGTCGGCCTTGTCTTTGTCGACGATGATGACAAAGCCAATGCCCATGTTGAAGGTCTTGTACAGTTCAGTATCTTCAAGGTTGCCGGCTTTGGCCAGGGCGTCGAAGATGGCTGGGCGTGGCCAGGTGGTGCGGTCGAAGACAGCGTTGACGGTCTTAGGCAGCACGCGTGGCACGTTTTCCAAGAGCCCGCCGCCAGTGATGTGTGCCATGCCGAGGATGGCGTCTGGGCAGGCGTCGAGCAGCGCCAGCACGCTCTTGACATAGATCTTGGTTGGTTCGAGCATGACTTCGCCAACGCTCTTGCCACTGTCCTGGAATGGGTCGGTCAGGGCTTTGCCTTCGACTTCCAGCATGAGCTTGCGCGCCAGGGAGAAGCCGTTGGAGTGCAGGCCGCTGGATGGCAGGCCGAAGATGACGTCGCCGGCTTTGATTTTGGAGCCATCGATGATTTTCTTGCGGTCCACGACGCCGACGCAGAAACCAGCCACGTCGTATTCGCCAACCTTGTAGAAGCCTGGCATTTCAGCAGTTTCACCGCCGACGAGGGCGCAGTTGGACTGCACGCAGCCGTCAGCCACGCCTTTGACAACCTGCGCCAGCTGTTCTGGCGAGAGCTTGCCAACTGCCACGTAATCGAGGAAGAACAGTGGTTCTGCACCGCTGACGAGGATGTCGTTGACGCACATGGCAACGGCGTCGATGCCGATGGTGTCGTGCTTGTTCATGTCGAAGGCCAGCTTCAGCTTGGTGCCGACGCCGTCGGTGCCGCTGACGAGCACAGGCTCTTCATACTTGGACTTGTCGAAAGCGAACAGGCCGCCGAAGCCGCCGAGCCCGCCAATCACTTCTGGACGCTGGGTCTGTTTGACGTAAGGTTTAATCAATTCAACGGAAGCATTGCCTGCATCAATATCGACACCGGCATCTTTATAGGTAATCATTTTCTTTTCCACGGATAGCCCTCCTAGGATCATTTCGATTTTTTGCATGCAGGGTGACCCAAGCAATAGTCCCCATTCAGACAAGCCACGCAATAGTCGTCGGTGCCGCCAACGGCTTCATAGAGCCCTTCCAGGCTGAGATAATGAAGGCTGTCGGCGCCAATGTATTCACGAATTTCTTCGATGGACTTGTTGGCTGCGATCAGTTTGTCGCGCTCTGCTGTGTCGATCCCATAGTAGCAAGGATACAGGACCGGTGGGCAGGTGATGAGCATGTGCACCTCGGCAGCGCCGCGTTCGCGCAGAAGCGCCACAAGGCGGCGGCTGGTGGTACCGCGAACGATGGAGTCATCGACAACGGCGACTTTCTTGCCGCCGATTTCTTCGCGGATTGGGCTGAGTTTGAGGTTGACCATGCGTTCACGCATTGCCTGAGTTGGCTGGATGAAGGAACGCGCGGTGTAGCGGTTCTTCAAAATGCCCTGGGTGAATGGTTTGCCGCTGGCTTCAGCATAGCCGATGGCGGCAGTGGTGCCGGAGTCTGGCACTGGGATGACGATGTCAACGCCGAGGTCGCCGGTTTCACGCGCCAAAATAGCGCCCATGCGGCGGCGGGACTGGTTGACGTTGATGCCGTCGATGGTGCTGTCCGGACGTGCAAAGTACACATATTCAAAGATGCAGTGCGCGGTCTTGTCGGCTTTCTGTGTTGCTACAGAGTGTACGCCATCTTCATCGATGACGATGATTTCACCTGCTTCGACGTCGCGCACGAAGTCTGCACCGACGGTGTCCAGGGCGCAGGATTCAGATGCGACCACGTAGCCAGCGCCGTTTGGCAGTGCACCGATGCACAGCGGACGGTTGCCGTATGGGTCACGGGCGGCAAAGATTTTGCCGTCGTTGACCGCAACAAGCGCATAGGACCCTTCCAAGTCGAGCATTGCTTTGTGCATGGCCACGTCCATGCTGTTTTCTGCATAGCGCGCCAACAGGTTGCAAATGACTTCGGTGTCTGTCGTGGTCTGGAACAGTGAGCCGGTCTTTGCCAGCGAGTCGCGCAGTTTTTCGGTGTTGGTCAGGTTGCCGTTGTGGGCCAGGGCGAACTGTCCCTGGTAGTAGTTGGCCACGATTGGCTGGGTGTTCAGTTCGCTGGTTTCCCCAGTCGTTGCATAGCGCACGTGTCCGATGGCGAGGCTGCCTGGGAGACCGGCCAAGATGTCTTCATTGAAGACATCATTGACCAAGCCAAGGCGTTTGTGAAAGCGGATCTTGCCCTCGTTCCAAACCGCCAAACCACAGCCTTCCTGTCCACGATGCTGCAGGGCAAAAAGCCCTAAATATGCGAGCTGCGCCACGTCGATGCCAGGCGCGCAGATCGCAAATACGCCACACTCTTCGTGGATCCCATCATCAGTAATTCGAGCCATGATGTTTCTCCCCCTGGTTTGTCGGATTAAAGGCCGATGTTTTTCAAACGGTTGTACACTTCAATGTAAGCTTCTTCTACGCCGCCAAGGTCTCTTCTGAAACGGTCCTTGTCGAGTTTTTCGTGGGTGTCTTTATCCCAGAGACGGCAGGTGTCAGGAGAGATTTCATCAGCGAGGATGATGGTGCCGTCTGGGGTGCGGCCAAATTCGAGCTTGAAGTCAACGAGAACGAGGTTGGCTTTGTCGAAGATCTTCTGCAGGATCTCGTTGATCTTGAATGCCTGAGCGATGATGTTGTCGATTTCTTCATCGGTAGCAAGGCCCAGAGCGGTAGCATGATAACGGTTGATCATTGGATCGCCGAGGTCATCGTTCTTGTAGGAGAATTCGAGGATTGGCTGTGGCAGCACTTCGCCTTCTTCTCTGCCAACGCGCTTTGCCAGGGAACCAGCGATAACGTTTCTGCAGATGACTTCGAGAGGCACGATTTCTACGCGCTTAACGAGCTGATGGTTGTCGTCGATGAATTCTACGAGATGGGTTTCAACGCCTTCTTTTTCCAGTTCACGGAACAGCATGGCGCTGACTTTGTTGTTGATCACGCCTTTGCCTTCGATGGTGCCGCGCTTTTCGCCGTTGAATGCGGTAGCGTCGTCTTTGTACTCTACCATGTACAGCGCGTCATCGCTGGTTTTGAAAACTTTCTTTGCTTTGCCTTCATACAACTGTTCCAATACTTCTACTGCCATAATTGATAGCCTCCTAATAAATATATGTTGATTGATGGTAATGGGTAAAAATTAGTTTAAGCCGCAGCGTTCGAAAATTTCATCGACGTGGCGGAGGTGATAATGATAGTCAAATGCATCGTCCAAATCTTCTTTGGTGAGCGCGCCCATGATAGCTGGGTCTTCTTCGAGAAGCGGACGGAATGGCAACTGTTCGTCCCAAGCGCGGGCGGTCTTAGGCTGAACGAGGTCGTAAGCCTGTTCGCGGCTCATGCCCTTTTCAATGAGCTTGAGCATGACGCGCTGAGAATAAATGAGACCGAAGGTAGCACCCATGTTGCGTTTCATGTTTTCTGGGAACACGGTCAGGGTGTCGACGATCTTTGCGAAACGATTCAGCTGATAGTCGAGGAGAATCGTTGCGTCTGGCAGAATGATGCGTTCTGCGGAGGAATGGGAGATGTCGCGTTCATGCCACAGTGCCACGTTTTCATAAGCGGTGTGCATGTAACCGCGCAGCACGCGTGCGCAGCCGCACATGTTTTCAGAACCGATTGGGTTGCGCTTGTGAGGCATTGCGGAAGAGCCCTTCTGACCAGCAGCGAAGTATTCTTCCACTTCACGCTGTTCGGTCTTCTGCAGGCCGCGGATTTCGGTGGCGAAACGTTCCACAGAGGTGGCGATCAGCGCGATGGCTGCCAGGTATTCAGCATGCAGGTCGCGAGGCAGCACCTGGGTGGATACTTCCTGTGGACGGATGCCGAGGTGTTCGCAAACGTATGCTTCAACAGCTGGTGGGGTGTTGGCGAAGGTGCCGACAGCGCCGGAAATCTTCCCAGCTTCTACGCCCTTGGAAGCATGTTCGAAGCGTTCGATGTTGCGCTTCATTTCGGAATACCAGTTCAGCAGCTTGAGGCCGAAAGTGGTTGGTTCTGCGTGTACGCCATGGGTGCGGCCCATTTCAACAGTGTATTTGTATTTTTTGGCTTTTTCGCCGATGACGTCTTTGAGGTGTTCCAGATCCTTTTTGAGGATGTCGTTGGCTTGCTTGAGCAGGTAGCCATAAGCGGTGTCAACAACGTCGGTGCTGGTCAGGCCGAAATGCACCCACTTCTTTTCATCGCCCAGGGATTCAGACACGGTTCTGGTGAAAGCCACCACGTCGTGTTTGGTCTGCTTTTCGATTTCATAGATGCGGTCCACATCAAAGCGCGCATTTTTGCGCAGTGCTGCGGCGTCTTCCTTTGGCACTTCGCCAAGTTCGGACCATGCTTCAGCGGCCAGAATTTCAACTTCCAGCCAAGCAGCGAATTTGTTTTCTTCGGTCCAGATCTGGGCCATTTCCTCTCTGCTGTAACGATTAATCATTGCATACCTCCATTACTTTCCACTTTGTGCAAGGGTTTCCTGAATCTTTGCGTTCTTCTTCTGAACGGATTCTTTCATGTTTTCTTTGTAGGCAATCAGTTTATCGCGCAGGCTGTCGTCGGCTGTTGCCAAAATCTGTACAGCCAGAAGGCCTGCGTTCTTTGCACCGTCAATCCCAACGGAAGCAACTGGAACGCCGGAAGGCATTTGCACAATGGCATAGAGAGCATCCAGGCCATTCAGCGCGGTGGCATTGATCGGCACACCAATAACTGGCAAAACTGTTTTTGCTGCGATGACCCCTGGCAGATGCGCTGCCGCACCAGCACCAGCAATAATCACTTTCAAGCCGCGTTCAGCAGCTGTTTCAGCATAATTCAGCGTATCTTCCGGCGTACGATGTGCACTGGACACCTTCACTTCATAGCCAACGCCAAATTCTTCCAGGATATCGACAGTTTTCTTCATTAGTGGGAAATCAGAGTCACTGCCCATCACAATTCCGACTTTTACATTCATGTTTTTGCCTCCATTTCGATCATCGCTCAAAAATAAAAAGCCCAAGGTGGATAGGTTCCTTCCTCTCTTCGTAAAGTGTAGGAAACCTACCCGCCTGGGCTTTTATCCCTTCGGTGTAGCAGCCAAGTGCCCATACCACTTGGTTGGAATGTTTCCACCCTAGGTATGCTTTCCCGCATGTTGACATATTCACATATATCCAATGACGGTGATCTATTTCTTTCTTTAGCGCTAGTGCGCACATAATAGTACAGTATTACTTTATCACAGCTGATGGTGAACGTCAACGCTCCAACAAAAAAAGCGCCGACTTTTACACCTAAAAAGCATCAGGAAAGTGTTCCAGCTGTGCCGACTTTCCCTCGCCGACGACGGTGATCACGTCAAAGCGACAGGCGTGGGCCTGATAGCGCGGGTGCGCCTGCAAAAACTGCCTGGCCGCCGCACGAATGCGCTTCTGTTTGCGCACGTCCACCGTTTCAATCGGGTGGCCAAAGTCACAGTCATGCTTGCTGCGCACCTCGGTGAACACCACAACGCCATCACGCGCCAGGGAAACGATGTCGATCTCCCCTTGACGGGTGCGATAATTGCGCGCCAAAATGCGATGGCGCTGCGCACGCAGAAAACGCTCCGCCTGCTTTTCACTGGCGCGGCCAAAATCCTGCCGCGCGTCCATTAAAAGAGACTGCTGACGACTTTGTTGATTTCCTTGCCATCGGCTTTGCCGGAAAGGGCTGGCATAACCACCTTCATGATGGCGCCTTTGTTCTTAGGATCGATGGCGATGCCGTTTTCTTCAAGCAGCTTCAGCACTTCAGCCTTGATTTCGTCGTCGCTCAGCTGTTTTGGCATGTACTGTTCCAGCACAGCCAGTTCCGCTTCGAGTTCTTCCAGCTTATCAGGACGGCCCTTGGACATCTCGATGGCTTCCTTCACCTGCTTCACCTGCTTGGCAACAGCCTTGGCGCTGTCGGCTTCAGTTGGCTCCTGACCCAATTCCTTCTTAATATAGATCAGATCGGAAAGAATATTGGTAATGACCTTGTTTTTCAGTTTGTCCTTTTCCTTCAAGGCCTTCATTTTTTCTTTTCTGAAATCATCGTATAACATTGTTCTGCATCCTCCTTAACAAATAAAGAATGTAGAATTGCACGCAATTCTACATTGTTCGTCGATCAATTATTTAATGGCTGTTCGGCATCCGACTTTGGTGCCTTCTTTGAGAAAAACGCCGCCTTCACAGCTTTCAGCATGAAGGAAAACGCCATGCCCACCATGGTGACCACAGGGTACATAATCGCACAAACGCTAAACAGCGCGATGCGTTTGGCAGGTTTTTCATTAAGCTTGTAGCCAGTGCCGTGGCACGTTGGGCAAAAACCTTCCAATTTTCTGCGGCGCATTTCGCCAGCGGTCAGCACAGCGCGGCCGCCGCATTCTGGGCATTTTTCATGTTCAGTGGTGGTGACCACGGTTTCGCGGTAAATGACGCCATAACCGTCGCACACAGGGCATACTTTTTCGGTGACAACCTCGCGGCCATCGACCATCTGCACCTGCTGCACACGACCCTGCTTGCAGTTTGGATTGTCACAAGGGCGTTCTTCAACGTGTTTTTTAGAAACCTTGCGTGTAATCACGCCTTTGCCCTTACACGTTGGGCATGGGAGCAGTTCATCCTCCCGGCAGCGTCCAGGCAGCACCCCTGCGCCATGGCATGTTTCACACTGGGAAGCAACTTTTGGAAAGAAAGAAGATTTATTCATGGATCAGCCTCCAATCCCTTAGAATAACAGCAGCGCGCAAACGACGATCACTGCTACGACAACCACTGCTGTACCGACCAAACCACCAACGTTCTTTTCGACAATGGTGCCTTTGCCGCCACAATAATCACATGGAATCGGTGCACAGTCCGTGCCGTCTGCATTGCAGCATTCTACCGCCCCTCTGCCTTCACACACAGGGCAAACATATTCTTTATAGAACGGATAGTTTTTGGTATATTTTCTATGTTCGGTACTCATCGCAAAGTCCCTCCAAACTTTTTTCTATTCCAATAAAATTAGTATAACACAGCGCTATTTCATGCGCAAGCAAAGCCCCGGCGATGCTTTTTATCATAAAATAATTTTGGCAGAAAACGCCCACGGATTTTTACATATTCTTTTCTCTTTTTCTTGAAAAGCCCTTGATTTTTCCGCGTCTATCTGCTATTCTAGTCAAGTATGATTTTACAGATGTTAAAGGAGGTTTTGTAATGTCCAGAAAATGCGATATTTGTGGTAAAGGTACTGCAACCGGCATGCAAGTTAGCCACTCTCATATCAGAAACAAGAAAACGTGGAAGCCTAACATTCAGAAGGTTCGTGTTGTAGTTGACGGAACCCCTAAGAAACTGAATGTCTGCACCCGCTGCTTGCGTTCCAACAAAGTACAGCGTGCAAAGTAATATGCCGAAAAACCTTAAACGAGACATAAAAATAGGTCTATTGATGAGCGAGTCGACCGCTTATCAATAGGCCTATTTTTATAGCCTTCTTTCCCTGAAACAAGAAATGGCTCAATGAAGCTCTTTTCGGCGTTTTACAATGCGGTGAAAAACGATAAAATCGCCCCATTACCACTACACAATCGCTACACACACAAACCTCTGTGCTTTATTTGCACAGAGGTTTTATAGGTAAAAAAGGATTAATCTAGCCCATCAAACGAAAAAGAGCCAACCTTATCGGTTAGCTCTTATACTCACTTTGGAACAAATTCAATTTTCAGCGTCATTCCCATCCCGTCGGCCAGTCGTTTAAGGAGATTGATGGATGGGTTTCGTGTTCCATTTTCCAGCTTACTGATATCCGCTTGGTTGATACCAGTACGTTCGGCCAATTCTTTTTGAGTGAGATGCTGAGAGGTCCTTGCCTCTACGATCGCTTTGATGATATCCATTTCCGGCTGAATTGCTTCGTATTCTTTTGCAAACTCAGGATCTTGCAATTGCTCCTGCAAATAAGTATTAAGTGTTTTCATAACTCTCGCTCCGTTCAATATAAGATTTTCTTCTTTTGATGGCTAAATCAATTTCGTTTTTAGGAGTCTTCTGCGTCTTTTTTACAAAACCATTTGTAAGAATGATACGTTGATTATAGTAGAAAAAATATAAAACTCGTGTAATATTATTTCCAAATTTACATCGTATTTCAAAGATGCCATCCTGAAGGTGCTTGCTGTATGGCTCTCTAAGACTATTACCCTTTTCGGAAAGGATCCCCAACAATCCTAACAGTTTGGCACGCATCTTGTTGTCCAACGAATCAAGAAAAATCTCAACAGGCTTCTCCCCGTTCTCACCTTCATAGAATATTACATCAAACATCAACATCTCACCTCACTGTTATTATATGGCATATATACCATATAATCAAGAAAAATACTGCTAAATAAACTAATAGTAATCGACCGCCCATGTGCTGCAAAAAATCCTGCCGCGTTCGGCAGGATTTTTTCATCATTATATAAGGCTGAAGATGGCGTGGATGTATACCACCAGCCAGAGGCTGTCGCTTTTCTTATAGATCAGTGCAATGATGGTCCCGACGACCATGCCAAATATTGCCATTGGCACCACTGCAAAGAGCGTGGAGGTGCCGCTCACAACGATGGCACGTATGCCGAAGCTGGCGCCCCAAGCCAAGCCACTGAACAGGTAGGCCCATTGGCCGCAGCCAGCCTTGTCGAGCCAGGAAAAGAACAGTCCGCGAAAGAGCAGTTCTTCGACGAAGCCAGCGATGATCAAGGCGTGCAGAATTTCGTACACGTCAACGGCGCTGACAGGCTCTTTCAAATAGACAGCAGCGACGAAAATCAGCGCCCCTACCACCATCCACAGCATTTGGCCTTTGCTTCGCAGTGCCAGAGCTGAAAACATCTGACGGCGGTCAAAAATCAGGCAGACGAGCACGGTGCCTATGAGTAGCGGCACATCAATATGCAGCGCCAGGATGGGCACCAAACCGCCGGTGACATCCGCCATATCGATCATCAGGCGCTTGGAATCAGCAAACAGGGTGACGGCATCAAACAAGGCGTATACAACGACCAGAAACAACACCCATTTTGTAAGCGTCGGTCTAGAAATTTGCGACAGCACTTGTTTTGGATTATCGATTGTCACACGTTTCGCCTCCTTATCATCATTTCCATAGGATGAAAGTATTGTACCGCAACTCGCCCGCTGGCGCAATGGTCATAAAAAATACGCCTTCCGCACGTGGCGAAAAGCGTATTTTCAATTTTAAATTTAGGTTTCAATTCTCAGTTCTTTCTTATAAAACTCAAGAAAAACTTTTTCTACAGTCGTTCGTTCATTGACTTATTGCGTTCTGCACAACAGGTCGCCTCAGCGACAAAAGACATATCCTTTTAATCTTGCATAGCAATAAGCAATTTCATTAAGCAATTGCATGGAATGAAACAACGAACCGCCTCCTTCTCTTTTGTTGTATTCATTATAGCACGTATAAAAGGGATAATCTATAAAATTTAGTGACAGTTCTGGCAATTTCTTTTTAAAATTCTGTTAAGATCTTAAACAAACCTTTCTCCACTGATTTTCTTCCCCATCATAAAAAATGTTAACCATCAGGACAAGGGGCTGTCTATCCTTTGCATCTAATAATTTATTGACAATTACAGATTCAATATTGACGCCTTTCCATGCAAATTGTAATATTATCTGTAGCGATCAATTCGCGCAACGTTTTTCACGGGAGGCATTCAATTGAGCACTTTTTCTCTGCCTGCGACGGCATTCGCTGATCAAATGCTGAACTGGTATGATGAAAATCGCCGTGTTTTGCCATGGCGTGAAAATCCCATTCCTTATTATGTATGGTTATCCGAAATCATGCTGCAGCAAACACAAGTGCAGACAGTGATTCCTTATTTCACGCGGTTCATCGCCGCACTGCCGAGCATTGCAGATCTCGCAGAGGTGACACCCACCCAGCTCCACAAATTGTGGGAGGGGCTGGGCTACTACTCGCGTGCAGACCGTCTTCGTGAAGCAGCCCAGCTGCTTGTTGAACAGTACAATGGCCTTTTGCCTGAAACGTACAGCGAGCTGCTAACGCTGCCTGGCATCGGCCCTTATACGGCAGGCGCCATTGCCTCGATCGCATTTGGCGAACGTGTCTGCGCCGTTGATGGCAATGTACTGCGCATTCTCAGCCGAATCACTGCCTACGATGGCCCCATCAATGTGGCATCAAGTGCCAAGCCTTTGAAAGAGCTGGCCCAGTCACTGGTGCCCGGGCATCGTCCTGGCGATTTTAACCAATCGCTGATGGATCTTGGCGCCAGCATCTGCAGTGCCAATGGCACCCCGCATTGTGAACGCTGTCCCGTTAAGGAACATTGCAAAGCATACGCACAGCAGCTGACATGGCTGCTGCCAGTCAAAAAAGCAAAGAAACCTCGCACGATCGAACATCATTCCATCGTCGTCATCACCTCCGGTTCTCAGGTTTGGCTTCACCAGCGTCCAGCCAAGATGCTTCTTGCAGGACTCTGGGAATTTCTGGATCTTCCGGAGGATTTGTCGCGCGATGAACTGTGCCAACATCTGAAAGGCCTCGGCCTTGTGCCCCAGACAATCAAAGATCTTGGTCCCGCCAAACATCTTTTCACCCACAAAGAGTGGCAGATGCATGGATGGCACATCATGCTGGATACGCCTCGTCCTTTCGGCGATGGTATTTGGGTGGACATTTCTGCGCTTTCCACAACCTACGCAATGGCAGGAGCGCTTTCTTCGTATCGCACACAGCTATTTGAGAACTTGCTCTAGGAGGGCACCATGTTAAAATTCTTTTCACGCTTAATCATCATTCTTGTCTTTGCGCTGGCCGTCGTTGCCGGGGCCGGTTTTGCAGCCTATCATTTTCTGCCGACTGCCCCGACGTCCTCTGACAGCAGCAGCGCCGACGAAGATGTTCTTAAGGACGACACTTACAATATTCTCTTGTGCGGGGTCGACGGCAAACACGAAAACGCCGACACCATCGTGCTTGCCAGCTTCAACACCAAAAAGAAAACCCTGAAGCTCCTGAGCATTCCTCGTGACACGATGAGCAACGAAGACCGCGCCATTCAAAAAATCAACGCTTCTTACAGCGTCGACCACGAAGGCAACATCGAACAGACCATTCATGAAGTCGAAATGGTCACCGGCCTGCCAATCGACCGTTACGCCATCACAACCTTTGAAGGTTTTGAAGAAGCCATCGATGCCATCGGCGGCGTCGAAATGTATGTGCCAAGCGATCTCCAATACTCCGACCCTTATCAGGACCTGGAAATTGATCTGAAGAAAGGCGATCAGGTGCTAGATGGCGAACACGCCCTGCAGTTTGTGCGTTATCGCGCCGGCTATGCAACCGGTGACATTGGCCGCATCGGTGCCCAGCAGCTGTTCTTTGAAGCGCTCGGCAACAAACTTCTGAGCGCCTCCATCATCACAAAGGTGCCAGCACTGGCAAAAGTGGTCAGCGAAGAAATGGAAACCGACCTGACCGTTTCAGAAATGATCTGGTTTTTCAAGCAGGCACAGGGCATGTCCAGCGACGACATCAAAATGTTCATCCTCCCTGGTGATGCCCAGTACGTTGATGACCTTTCCTACTACATTCCATCCGAATCCGGCATCATTGATCTGATCAACAGCGAATTCATGGAAGACGGCAAACAAATCGACGCCACAGACCTTGATCTTGTGCCAATGGCCAGCTCCGTGGAAGACACTTCCAACACTGAAGAAGCCCAGAAAAACGCCGGCGTGGTTGACAACGGCTACGACACCAACGGCTCCTACGTGGGCAGCGGTGAAGGCGGCAGCACCTACCAAGGCAGCGGCGGCGGCTACGTGCCACCAGCAGAATCCACAACCGGCAACGATTACCGTGACACCACCACCGAAACGGTGCCATCCCGCCCAACCATTGACAGCAACACCGGCGGCGGCGCCACCATCACCCCAGACACCGGCGGCAGCAGCGGTGGCGGCGGAAGCAGTTCCGGCGGCAACAGCAGCGGTGGCGGAAGCGGCGGCAGCGGCAACACCGCACCTGTTTATTAAGCAAAACAGAAAAGTCTGAGCAGCTTTGCTCAGACTTTTTTTGTGCTGTTATTTTTTGAGATAGCGGCCGGTGATGCTTGCAGGGTTGGCAACGATGTCTTCCGGTGTTCCTGCAGCGACAATTTGACCGCCGCTTTCGCCGCCGCCCGGCCCCATGTCGACGATGTAGTCGGCGTTGGCAATCATGTCCAAATCGTGTTCGATGACAATGACGGTCGCCCCTTGGTCGATGAGACGCTGAAAAATACCGATCAAGGTTTGCACATCCAGCGGATGCAGACCAATGGTCGGCTCGTCAAACACAAAGACGGCATCTCCCTGCTGACGGCCCATCTCTGCCGCCAGCTTCAGACGCTGAGCCTCCCCGCCGGACAAGGCCGGCGTGCCTTCGCCAAGGGTGAGGTATCCCAAGCCGAGATCGCTCAAGGTTTGCAGGCGTTCGTGGACTTTTTTCACGTCCTTGGTCGCAGCCAGCGCCTGATCCACGGTCATGGCCAAAAGGTCCGGCAAAGACAGTGGCTGGCTGTCCGCCTCGCTGTTTTTGGCCACACGCTTGATCAGAAAGGCTTCCTTGCCATAACGCGACCCATGGCAGACGGGACAAACGATCTCCACATCCGGCAAAAACTGCACATCCATGGTGATTTGTCCGGTGCCGTCGCACTCTTGGCAGCGCAGCTTGCCGGTGTTATAGGAAAAATCGCCGGCTTTCCAGCCTGCTGCCTTTGCCTGTTCCGTCCGCGCATAGAGACGCCGCAGGTCGTCCATGACGTTACTGTAAGTCGCCACGGTGGAGCGTACGTTGGTCCCGATCGGCGTGGCGTCGATCAGATTGACGCGATGCACGCCCTCTGCTTCCACTGCCTTGACGTGGTCGGGCATGCTCCCCGTTCCCGCCATGGCCGCCAACGCCGGCACAAGACTCTCCAGGATCAGCGTGGTCTTGCCGGAACCGCTCACCCCTGTGACGGCGATCAGGCGCCCCTTCGGCAAATCAAGGCGTAAAGCGTGCACGGTGTGAATCGGTGCAGTCTCCAAATGAATGGTGCCATAGCAAAACATGTCGGCCTTCGCAGCGCGCGCCCGCACCCGCTGCGCCCCTTCAGCCATCAGAAACGGCCCAATCAGCGACTGTGGGTTGGCGGCGACATCCTTCACCGTGCCGCTGCACAAGAGGGTGCCGCCATTGGTGCCTGCGCCAGGACCAAGCTCAATCAGCCAGTCTGCCGCTGCCAGCACCCGCGCATCGTGATCAACAAGAACCACCGAATTGCCATGCGCCAGCAGATCCTCGACCACGCCCAAAAGGCCGTCCACATTGGCCGGATGCAGCCCAATCGACGGCTCATCCAGCACATAGAGCACGCCTGTCGTGCGGTTGCGCACTGCACGCGCCAGCTGCACACGCTGCCGTTCCCCAGTGGAAAGGGTGTTGGAAGCGCGGTCCAAGGTCAGGTAGCCGAGTCCCAAATCAAGCAGCCGTTTTGCTGTGTGCAGAAACTGGTCGCAAATCGTCTGCGCCATCTCGCGCATGTTCTCTGGCATTTCCTGCGGCACCTGACGCACCCAGGGCACCAGCGCCTCCAGCGTCATGGCCGAAGCCTCGGCCAGGCTTTTGCCGCACAGCCGCGGTGCGCGCGCCGCATCGCTCAGCCGAGTGCCGCCGCAATCTGGGCAGGTTTCCTGCTTGAGAAATTTTTCGACCCGCTTCATGCCTTTCTCATCCTTCACCTTCGCCAACGCATTTTCCACGGTGTACACTGCGTTGTAATAGGTAAAATCCAGCTCGCCGGCCTGGTTGCTGTTTTTTGCCTTGTAAAAAATGTGTTTCTTTTCTGCTGGGCCATGAAAAACGATCTCCCGCTCTTCCGGCGTCAGATCATAAAACGGCACGTCGGTGCGCACGCCCATGGCACGGCAGACATCCGTCATCAGCGACCACATCAGCGAATTCCATGGTGCCACTGCCCCTTCGTCGATGCTCAGGCTTTCGTCGGGCACCAGCGACGCTTCGTCCACCGTGCGCACCACGCCTGTGCCACCACAGGTGCGGCAGGCGCCATCGCTGTTGAAGGCCAGACTTTCTGCGCCAGGCGGCATGAAGGTCTCACCGCAGACAGGACACACCAGATCTTTGCCGAGGGCAACATCCGGCGTCGGCGCCAGATAATGGCCATTCGGGCAGCGATGGCTGGCCAGGCGCGAAAACATCAGCCGCAGGCTGTTCAAAAGCTCGGTAGAAGTGCCAAAGGTGCTGCGAATGCTCGGCACCGCCGGCCGCTGCCGCAAGGCCAAAGCTGCCGGCACATTGTCAATGTGGTCCAGCTTGGCTTCCGCAGCGATGGTCATGCGCCGCCTCGTGTAGGTAGACAACGATTCCAGGTAGCGGCGCGACCCTTCTGCATACAGCACGCCCAGCGCCAGCGACGATTTCCCCGAGCCGCTCACACCAGCAATGCCGACCAGTTTGCCCAGCGGAATATCAACATCCAGGCCCTTGAGATTGTGCACGCGGGCCCCGCGCACAATGATGTGGTCCGGCGCGTCATGATGGTTCAACTTCATAGTTCTTCCTCCTTTGCCTTATTGTATCACAACAAAACAAGCCCACACAGAAAAATCCCGCGGGATGATTCTGTGTGGGCTTGTGATTTATGAAGCGACCGTCTCGCCGGTCCAGTCGTTGATGCCGCCGAATTCGACCACATTGGTATAGCCTTGATCAGCCAGCTTCTGCGCCGCCTGCTTGCTGCGGTTGCCGCTGCGGCAGTACACCATAATCAGCTGCGCCTTGTCAGGTAGTTCGGCGATGGCGTCGTCGCCAATGGTTTCATTTGGCACATTGATGGCGCCTGGAATGTGGGCCTCGGCGTATTCTTCCGGCGTGCGCACATCGAGTACGATTTCATTGTCCTCGTCGGCCATCATCTGCGCCGCGGTGCTGGCGTCCACCTGCGTATAGCCGTCAGCGTCACTGCTGCTGCAGCCTGCAAGCACGCACACCAGGCAGCACGCTGCCAGGATTTTTTTGATCTGTCTGCTCATGCCTTCACGCCTTTCTCAACAGAATCTTGGCAATGGTCACCTGCTGCTTGTGCGGAATCCCTGTGCCGCCGTAAAAGATTGTAAATGCGTAAGCGTCTTCCGGAAGCTCACCCATCATATCGTGCAGGGCGTCCAGATTTTTTCCGTAATAAGCAGGAAAATTAAGCTTTTCGGCAATATCCTCATGAAACGCTTCGACGTTGGGATATTGGCTGAAATCGATGATCATTTCTTTCATTCTTCATCATCTCCATACAGGTGTTCAAACGTATTGTAATGGTCTTCGGTGTAGTAAATATTGCCGTCATTCGAGTAGACAATGCGCTTGGCGTTGCGATTGCCTGAAACATAATCGATGTCGCACTCATGGTACTCACGGCCAGGCTCGTCAGGCAGGATGCCCTCATAATTGCCAAAATAATCACCGCCGATGGATTTGCCCGGTGCCACCTCGTCCAAGGTGCCTTTGCTTTGCCAGCCGAGCGCCCGTGCTTCGTCCTTGGTAATATAATTATCCGGCAAATGACCGTAGGTGTGCAGGTACAAAGCAACGTCTTCTTTTGAGGTGTAGCTGCCGTCTTCAGCGATCGCCGCTGTCGACGCCGTGCCTCCGCTGCCACTGTCCGATGGCACACAACCTGTCAGCGTGCCAAGGGTCATAATGACCATCAGCAAAAGTGCCAGTAATTTTTTTGTAAATGCCATAGTCATACCGCCTTTCTTGTGCGTCTCAAAGCGCTACATAATCCCTAATGCGCCGATGACCGCAGCAACGAGCAGTCCCGGCAAGGTGTTCACCGTGTTGATCTCCTTGATGCCTGCCGTCGTCAGGCCAATGGCCATGATCATAACGCCGCCGGCAGCGCTCATATAATCCACCACCACGTCCGTCAGCACAGGGCTTAATAACCCTGCCAAAAGCGTCAAACCGCCTTGATAAACAATGACGACAATGGCAGAAAAGGCCACGCCAATGCCCAGCGTGGAACCCAGCACAATCGCCATGATGCCATCCAGCACCGCTTTGGTGAAAATAATGCTATAGTTATGATTGAGGCCCGCTTCAAAAGAGCCGACAATCGACATAGCACCCACGCAAAAAAGCAGGCTGGCGCTGACAAAGCCATCCACAAAACGCGCATCGTCCACCTTTGCGAGCGCCTTTACACGCACGCCAAGATTGTCAAGGTGACGATCAAGATGGTAAAAATGGCCGATGACCGTGCCAACAGCAAGAGAAACCACGATCACCATGTCATTGGACACGTTGAGCGCCATGCGCAGCCCAACCACCAACACACAAACGCCTAAAACCTGCATCATCAGTGTCCGCAATTTGTCAGGAAATCCTCTCTGCAGAAAATTTCCTATCAGTGCACAAAGCACCACAACAACTGCATTGACCAACGTAGCGATCATTCCATCATCCTCCATTTCTTTTCTGCATCCGTATCATTATAGCACAATCACCATCAACCTACAAAAAAACCGAGACCTGTAACAGTCTCGGTTTGAAGGTGTTTAATTGTTCTCGTCGTCGTCTTCATCGGTGAACAGGTCTTTCATCTTGTCGAAAAACCCTTCTTTTTTCTTGTCTGATTTTTTCTGCCTCGCCGAAGACTGGGCGCCGGCTTTCTTGCCATCATAGCGTTCCAGCGATTCAGAAAGCTTCTGGAAGAGTTCTCGTTGTTCATCGGTCAAGGTCTTAGGCGTTTCGACGATGACGGTGACGTACTGGTCGCCTTTGCCATAGCCGCGCATGCTCTTGACGCCTTTGCCTTTCAAACGGAAACGCGCGCCGCTCTGCACGCCAGCAGGAACCGTAAATTTGATACGGCCTTCCAAGGTTGGCACTTCGATTTCGTCACCCAACGCTGCCTGTGCAACGTTGATCTTTTGTTCCATATAGATATCCGTGTCATCACGCGCAAAGATGTCATGCGGACGAACACGAACATAGATGTAAAGATCACCAGCTGGGCCGCCGTTTTCTCCGGCTTCCCCTTCGCCAGCCATGCGCAAACGTGTACCGTTGTCAACACCTGCAGGAATGTTCACCTCAAGAGACTTCGATTCGCGTTTGCGGCCGGTGCCGCCACAATCTGGGCACTTTTCCTTGATAACTTTACCACGCCCGCCGCATTCTGGGCAGGTGGTCTGCGACTGCATGCGGCCAAATGGCGTCTGCTGCATGCTTGTTACACGGCCTGTGCCGTGACAACGGCTACAGGTCTCAGCACTGGTGCCAGGTTTTGCACCTGAGCCACCACAGGTTGTGCAAGTCACCCAACGATCGACGGTTATCGTCTTCTTGCAGCCAAAGACGGCTTCTTCAAAAGAAAGTGTAATGTCATAGCGGAGATCATTGCCTTGGCGTGGGCCATTGGCCTGTGCGCCGCCGCCACCGCCTCCGAAGAACATGTTGAAAATATCACCAAGGTCTCCGAAATCGGCGCCGCCGCTGAAGCCACCACTGAACCCACCGCCGCCGAATCCGCCAGCACCAAAGTTTGGCGCATCATGGCCAAACGTATCATATTGCTGACGTTTTTCGGCATTGGACAAGACGTCGTAGGCTTCGTTGATTTCTTTGAATTTTGCTTCGGCCTCTTTGTCACCTGGGTTGACATCGGGGTGATATTTACGCGCGAGCTTGCGGAATGCTTTCTTGATGTCCGCATCGCTGGCGTTTTTATCAACCCCGAGCACCTCATAGTAATCGCGCTTTTCAGCCATTATTTATTGTCGTCCACTTCAGTGAAGTCGGCATCATAGGTCCCGTCGCTGTTTTGACCCTGAGCCTGCTGTCCCTGTTCTGCCTGCTGTTGCTGAGCAGCCTGGGCATACATCTTTTCGCTTACTTTGTAGATGGCATTGGTAAGCGCTTCACTCTTTGCCTTGATGTCTTCAGTGTTGTCGCTTTCGATGACAGCACGGAGATCAGCCTGTGCTTTTTCGATGGCTTCCTTATCAGCAGCATCGACAGCGTCGCCAGCATCTTTCAGCACTTTTTCACTCTGGAAGAGAAGCGCGTCGGCGTTGTTCTTGACGTCAACCTTTTCCTTCATCTTCTTATCGGCTTCGGCGTTCATTTCAGCATCCTTGACCATGCGATCGATTTCTTCATCGGAAAGACCGCTGTTGGACTGAATGGTGATACGCTGGCTCTTGCCGGTGCCTTTATCCTTAGCGGATACATTAACAATACCGTTGGCATCGATATCGAAGGTTACTTCGATTTGTGGAATGCCACGTGGAGCTGGTGGGATATCCATCAGGCTGAAACGACCCAGGGTCTTGTTGTCTTTCGCCATTTCACGTTCACCCTGGAGAACATGGATGTCGGTAGAGGTCTGGTTATCGGCAGCAGTTGTAAATACCTGGCTGCGGGATACAGGGATGGTGGTGTTGCGTTCAACGATCTTGGTCATAACACCGCCGAGGGTTTCAATGCCCAAGGACAATGGGGTAACATCCAAGAGGACAACGTCCTTAACTTCACCAACAAGCACACCGCCCTGGATAGCAGCACCGATGGCAACGCATTCATCTGGGTTGATGCCCTTGAATGGTTCCTTGCCGGTCAATTTCTTAACAGCTTCCTGAACAGCAGGGATACGGGTAGAACCACCAACGAGGATGACTTTGTCAATGTCGTTTGCGGTCAGACCAGCATCGGAGAGTGCCTGACGGGATGGGCCCATGGTCTTTTCAACCAAGTCTGCGGTCAGTTCATCAAATTTAGCACGGCTCAAAGTCAGATCCAAGTGCTGTGGCTGACCATTGCCGTCCATGGTGATAAATGGCAGGTTGAGGTTAGAGGTGGTAACGGTAGAAAGTTCCATCTTAGCCTTTTCAGCAGCTTCTTTCAAACGCTGCATAGCGGTCTTATCAGCGCTCAGATCAATACCAGTCTGAGATTTGAATTCAGCAATGGCCCAGTCAATGATCTTCTTATCGAAGTCATCACCGCCGAGACGGTTGTTACCGCTGGTAGCCAATACTTCGAAAATGCCATCGCCAATTTCCAGCAAGGATACATCGAAGGTACCACCACCAAGGTCGAATACAAGGATCTTCTGGTCGGTATTGTCTTTATCAACGCCATAAGCCAATGCTGCTGCAGTTGGTTCGTTGATGATACGCATAACATCCAAGCCAGCAATCTTACCAGCATCCTTGGTTGCCTGGCGCTGGCTGTCGCTGAAGTATGCAGGAACAGTGATGACAGCCTGGGTAACTGTTTCACCAATGTAAGCTTCTGCATCGGCTTTCAGCTTTTGCAGGATCATAGCAGAAATTTCCTGTGGGGTGTACTGCTTGCCGCCCAGGGTTGCCTTATAGTCAGAGCCCATGTGACGCTTGATACTAGCTACTGTATTATCAGGGTTTGTGATTGCCTGACGCTTTGCAACCTGGCCAACGAGGCGTTCGCCGCTGTTGTTCAAGCCAACAACAGATGGTGTGGTACGATTGCCTTCGCTGTTAGGAATAACAACCGCTTCGCCACCTTCCATTACTGCAACACAAGAGTTTGTTGTCCCTAAGTCAATACCAATTACTTTTCCCATTATTGTTTCCTCCTAAAAATCTATCTGATAAAAATGAGAGATGCTTATTTATTGCCCGTCACTCGGCAAACCGTTGGACGGATGACTTTGTCTTTAAATTTATAGCCTGCACGAAGTTCATCGAACACAGTGTTGGCCGGCTGGGATTCATCATCCACAACCATGATCGCTTCATGGAAATTTGGATCGTATTCCTGGCCGATCGCTTCAATGCGTTCCAGACCAGCTTTTCCCAGACAGTCGATGAACTGCTTCTGCACCTTCGCAAACCCTTCTTGATAAGCTGCGAGGTTTTCTTCAGAATCAACCGGTGGATTTTTCAGGGCCAGCTCAAAGCTGTCCAACACCGGCAGCAATTCTTTGACGAGGGTCATCGTGCCGTACTTTGCAATGTCTTCTTTTTCACCGGCAGTGCGGCGCTTAAAGTTGTCAAAATCAGCCAGCAAACGCAGATAACGCTTGTTCAATTCTTCATAAGCACTGTCTTCTGCTGGTGCAGATTCTTCTGCCTGTTCTTCTTTTTCTTCCATTTCGGTTTCAGTTTCCGGCACCTCAACGTTTTCCGTCTGCGGTTCCTTGGACTGTTTTTGTTCTGTCATGCACAGCACTCCTTACTAATATTTTCTCTTAAATATCGCCAGCTCCGAACATCTCGCCCAATCGCCGTCATGTGCAACAACGGTTGATAGCGCATTTTTTCGGGCATCATTTTTTTCCAGTCGTGTAAAAAGTTGTTCAAAGCCGCTTAGCACTGCCTCAACCATCGCCACGCACTCAATGTAATTCATGCGCTTCGGCCCGATCAACGCCAAGTGACCAACATTTTTGCCAATGCTATAATTGCCGACCACCATGCTGCAGCCACTGATCTCTTCCGAAGTGTTTTCGTCGCCAATGCGAACATTGATGCCTTTCTGAGGCATATTCGCAAAGAATCCTGCGACGTCATCTTCATTGCCAAAGGCCATCAGCAGCGGGCGAAGCACTTGAATATCCTGAAACTCTGGAAAGGATAAGACATTCAACGCACCTTCAACCATGACTTGTTTTTGCTGACGCCTGCTGAGGATATCATTAAGAATATCCAAGAGATCGTGAACAAACATGGATGCGGTTCCCATCTGATCGATCAAAAATTCAATCAGAGGGCGATGCCAATGGGCAACGGACAGTCCCCGCAAATAATGGCTGAGTACGCCGTTGACCATGTTGAGCTCTTTCGGCCCAAAGCCTTTCGGCAAATCAATCAAGCGCTGTTCTACTCGCTCATCATCTGTAACGACAACCATCAAACCACGCTCTGGCATCAAATAAATCAGCTCAAGCATGCTCAGCAGCGGCTTGGTTACTTCCGCCTCTGGAATGACCAGCATGGCGGTATAGCCTGTCACATCGGCCATCCGTTTCAAAATGGCATGCATGCGTTCATTATCCATGCTCGCCTGAGAGCGAATATAAGCATTGAGCTGCTTTTCTTCTGTATAAGAACGCCGTGTGCGAAACATCAGCCGATCAACATAATAACGGTAGCCAATATCCGTTGGAATACGTCCGGCCGACGTATGTGGCTGAACGATGTACCCCATGTCTTCGAGATCGCTCATTTCATTGCGAATGGTCGCGGAACTGAATCCAATATCATATTTCTTGGAAATGGTGCGCGATCCCACCGGCTCTGCCGTCTCGATATAATCTGTGACAATCGCAGCTAGAATTTTTTCTTTGCGTTCATCTAACATGCTCTCGCCTCCTTATTAGCACTCTCTTTACTTGAGTGCTAACTCTTAATAAAAAATACCATTTTATTCGCGAATTGTCAATAGATTGGCGAAAAAAATCCCGGCCAACAAAGAAATTTGTTGGTCGGGATTCGGGCTAAATGAACAACTCAAAGACCCAATTTCCAAGCGCACGTCCGCGCTCGGTCAAACGCAAATGGTCGTCGGCGATCACCAGCCATCCTTGCCGCACGCCTTCTTCCAGCGCAGCGGGAAAAACCGATTCAAGCGTACAGCCATAAAGAGCGGTAAAATCCGCCAACGAAAGGCCCTGATTCATGCGCAGTGCCATAAAGACACTTTCGCTCATCTGTTCTTCGCGCGTCAGCGTCTCAATGTGCTGAGGGACCGCTTGGCCTGTCTGCAGTGCCGAAGTGTACAACAGAAAGTCCTGCGTGTTTTCACTGCGTCTCGGCCGCTCCCAGCTTGTCGCGCCAAGCCCCAGGCCCAAATAATCATCAAGCTTCCAATATAATTGGTTGTGTTTGGATGAAAATCCTTCGCGGGCATAGTTCGAAATCTCGTATTGACGATAGCCAGCTTCGGCAAGCCAGGTTCTTTGCTCTTCAAACCACTCAGCTGCGCCATCTTCGTCCACCGGCGGCAAAAGTCCAGCCTCCATCTTGTGCACCAAGCTGGTGCCTGGCTCAGGGATCAGCTGATAAAGAGAAAGGTGCTCCGGCGCCAGCGCCAGCGCCTGATCAATGGTGCTTTTCCACTGCTCAGCCCTTTGCCCAGGCAAGCCATACATCAAATCCAAATTGATGTTTGTAAAGCCTGCATGCCGCGCCATACGGACCGCCTCTTTTGCCTCGGCTGCTGTATGCACGCGGCCGATCATTTTTAGCAGCGCATCGTCAAAGCTCTGCACCCCAAACGACAAACGATTGACGCCGCCTGCTCTCAGCACACGCAATTTTTCAGCGTCAATGGTGCCAGGATTGGCCTCCACTGTAAACTCCTGCACGCCTGCAAGGTCCACACAGCCGCCAATCGCCGCCAGCAAACGCGCCAGCTCATCGGCCGACAAGGTCGTCGGCGTCCCTCCGCCGATAAAAATGGTCTGCGCATGTTGCCAGCGGCCCTGCACCCTCCCATGAATTTCATGTTCCAAGGCTTGCAAATACTGCGCCTTTTCTTTTTCATGCTTTACCGGAAACGATAAGAAGTCGCAATAGGCACATTTCTGTGCACAAAACGGAATATGAATATAGATGCCATGCATCGTCTCACCACCTTATAAAAAAACAGCTGTGAAACACAGCTGTTTATGATTATTCTTCATCCAGACTGAGAACCGCCATGAACGCCTCCTGAGGAATTTCGACGCTCCCCACCTGTTTCATGCGCTTCTTCCCTTCTTTTTGCTTTTCAAGCAGTTTACGTTTACGGCTGATGTCACCGCCATAACATTTATCAAGGACATTCTTGCGCAGCGCCTTCACGGTTTCACGTGCGATAACTTTATTACCAATGGCTGCCTGAATTGGCACTTCGAACATCTGCCGAGGAATCAAGCCGCGCAGTTTTGCCACCAGCGCCCGGCCGCGATAATAAGCCTTATCTTTATGAACAATGCAGGACAAAGCATCCACCTGTTCACCATTGACAAGAATATCAAGCTTCACAAGATTGCTCTGGCGATAGCCATTCATTTCGTAGTCCATCGATGCGTAGCCTTTGGTGCGTGTCTTCAACAAATCAAAGTAGTCGAAGACAATTTCCGCCAATGGAATGTCATAGGTAATGGTCACGCGCGTTTTGGTGATATACTGCATGTCAATGAATACACCGCGCTTGTCCTGAGACAATTCCATCACTGCGCCAACAAAATCTTTTGGCACCATGACATCGACACGCACATAAGGTTCTTCAATGTGGTCAATGCGCTGCGGTGCTGGCAGCTGAGATGGGTTGTCCACTTCCACCATGGTCCCGTTGGTCTGATAAACATGATAGATAACGCTTGGCGCTGTCGTGATCAAGGTCAGGTTATACTCGCGCTCTAAGCGTTCCTGAATGATTTCCATGTGCAGCATCCCCAAAAAGCCGCAGCGGAAACCGAAGCCCAAAGCCTGAGATGTTTCAGGCTCGAATTCCAGGGAAGCATCGTTCAAACTTAATTTTGCCAAAGAATCTTTCAAATCAGGATACTGTTCGTTGTCGACCGGATAGAGCCCACAGAACACCATTGGCACCGCACGCTTGTAGCCCGGCAAGGCTTCTTCCGCAGGATTGGCCGCATCGGTGATGGTATCGCCGACACGTGTATCACTGACTTGTTTCATGCTCGCAGCCACATAGCCAACCTCGCCAGCCGAAAGGGTCTTGACCTTCTTTTCTTTCGGCGTATGCACGCCCAACTCGGTCACTTCAAAAGAGCGGTCGTTGTGCATCATATGAATGGTCATATTATCGCGCAAAGTGCCTTCTACCACGCGAATGTAGGCAATGGCACCGCGGTAAGAATCATAAAACGAGTCAAAAATCAACGCCTGAAGCGGCTTATTGGCATCACCTTCCGGTGCTGGGATGCGATCAACAATGGCCTCGAGAATTTCTTCGATCCCTTCCCCTGTTTTTGCGGAGCAAAGGATGGCGTCCGATGCGTCGAGACCAATGATTTCTTCGATTTCTTCTTTAACCACATCAGGCTGTGCGCTTGGCAAGTCAATTTTATTGATGACAGGAATGATTTCCAGATCATGTTCGAGCGCCAAGTAAACATTCGCCAAGGTCTGCGCTTCAATCCCCTGCGCCGCATCCACAACAAGCAGCGCGCCTTCGCAGGCAGCCAGGGAACGCGACACCTCGTAGGAAAAGTCCACATGTCCAGGGGTATCAATCAAATTCAGCACATATTCTTCACCATTCTTGGCTTTATAATTGATGCGCACGGTCTGCAGCTTGATGGTAATGCCGCGTTCACGCTCAATGTCCATGTTGTCCAATAATTGGGACTGCATTTCACGCTTTTCAACAGCGCCTGTCATTTCCAACAGACGATCGGCCAATGTGGACTTCCCATGGTCTATATGTGCAATAATACAGAAATTGCGTATTTTTTCTTGCATAATCTTCTCCTTTCTTTCATAAATCTCTTTATCCGCGACGGATTTTTCTCCGTAACATGTTAACTGCCGCCTGCATTTCTTCGATGCGGAGCACTACCGCCATCACAACATAGATCACAATACCAATGCACACCGCCAGGAAAAGCTCAAGCAGCTGCTGACTTTTAGAGGTAATGTCAATAAAGTGATCGCTGAAATTCAAAAAGAGCAGCACACCAGCCCCCATCACAACCGAAGCAATGATGATTTTCAGCAAAGAACTGGCAATCTCTCTGCTGCCCAAGTCGCCAACTTTTTGATGAAGAAACGCATAGAGCAAAACCATTGAGACAAGACCAGCGATTGAATACGCCAGCGCCAACCCTTGTGCCTTGAATGGACCAACCATCAAAATACTCAGCACAATGTTAATGATGATAATGATCGTATTGACAATAACAGCGCGTTTCGAGTCTCTGAGCGCATACATACCACGATTAAGAATTTGCTGCTGACTATAACCAAGGATACCGATGCAATAAAAGACCAACACCGAAGCTGTAATTGAAACGTTTTCTTCGGTAAATTTCCCTTGCATGAACAATGCACGAATCAAAGGTTCTGCCACAACCATCAAGCCAACGCTGGCTGGAATAAGGATGAAATTATTGAGGTTGATGCCTTCAACAAGTTTCCGTTTAAACATGCGGATGTCACGTTTGGCGATCAATTCTGTTAAAACAGGAAAAACTGCTGAGGCGATGGCTGTCGCGAAAATCCCGATTGGCAACTGCATGAGTCGGTTGGCATTGTTGAGCGCTGTAACAGTACCAGCATCAAGCTGACTGCCAAGGTTCTGCGTCACAAACGTATTGAGATACACCACGCTCAGCCCCAAAACAACCGGAAGCGCCAACCGGAAAAAGTCGTGTACACCCGGATGCTTGAAATCTAAAACAGGCATCCATTTTACACCAATCTTTAAAAGAATTGGGAAGTGAACAATAAAGTTCAAATAACTGCCGACAACCACACCGATGGCAAAACCCGTAATGCCAATCGTTGGCATCAGCCATAAACCAAACACGATGATGGCAATGTTATACAATAACGAGCCAATGGCCGGTGCCGTAAATTGCTGGTAAACATGACAAACGCCCTGACAGATCCCGCTGAGACACATCATGAAACTTTGCAGCAGCATGATGCGCGTCAGATAAATGGCCAACTCCTTGGTTTCATCTGCATAGCCGACCGCCAGAAAATGATTCATGATAAACGGTACAGACACGTAGAAAAAGCCCATTAGAACGACAACGGCAATCAGCATGGCATTAAAAATGGTACTTGCCACACGCCAAGCCTCATCCTCCTGGTCACGATTGATATACTCACTGAGCACAGGAATGAATGCCGTCGAAAACGCGCCACCAACCAGAATCAAGTAAAGAAAATCAGGTATCAAAAATGCGGCCTTGTAAGCGTCGGTCATCCATCCTTGCCCAAAGACCGTCGTCATTACGATCTCACGCACATAGCCAAGCACACGTGAAAGCGCGCTCATGATCACCAAAAAGCCTGTGATCTGAGCCAAAGATCGTCGTTTTAGCTTTGTATTGCCCAAAACTAAACGCTCCTTTCTGCTCAATGAAAATCACAAAAGAAGAGGGAACTCCATATAAGTTCCCCCCTCATTTCTCATTAAGTTATTTAGCAACCGAGAAGCAGCGCAGTATAATCAGGAATACCCCATTCATCAACCATTGGTTCAATGCGATCTGTATAGAAACGCAGATTGTTCATTGCAGAAAGCACCTTACCCTGGTAGATACGCGCTTGACTTTCGAGATTTTCTTCCTTTTGTGCAACGGCCAGTTCGGTTTCCAACACAGCCAAAGCCTTGTTCAGTTCACTCAACGCATCAGAAAGATCGTTGATAATACCATATTCTACCGTCTGCTTAATGTCTAAGCCAATTGCATTTTTGTTGGCCAAAAGACGCGCCAGCATATTTTCATAACGCAGCACACATGGAATAATATCCTTCTTGGACATTTCAATCATGGTGAGTGCTTCGATGTTAATGGTGCGGCTATACGTTGCCAGATGGATTTCCATACGGGAATAGACTTCTTCTTCAGAATAGATTCCGTTGCGAACGAAAAGACTTAAATTCTTTGGTTCAACATATTTAGGGAAAGCTTCAACCGCATTTTCCAAATTTGGCAAACCACGGCGTTCTGCTTCCTGTACCCATTCATCAGAATAGTTGTTGCCATTGAAGATCACACGCTTGTGTGCCTGAACTTCTTCACGCACCAGCTTATTCAGCTCAGCAAGGAAATCATCGGCAGCTTCCAAGCGATCCGCATAGCCATGCAGAATATCACCCACGGCAGTATTCAAGGCAATATTTGGACCCGCCGTTGAAATTGAAGAACCTGGCATACGGAATTCAAACTTGTTCCCAGTGAAAGCAAATGGGGATGTTCTGTTGCGGTCTGAAATATCCTGAGGCAGTGGAGGCAGGGTATTAACCCCCAATTCAATGTAGCCTTTTCCTGCAGTGTTGTATTTTTCACCAGCTTCAAAGTTTTCAAGGATGTCTGTCAGTTCCTTGCCCAAGAAAACGCTGAGAATAGCCGGAGGGGCTTCATGACCGCCAAGGCGATGGTCATTGCCAGCGCTGGCAATCGTCAAGCGCAGCAATTCTGGGTATTCGTCCAAAGCATGAATCATTGCGCAAACAAACAGCAAGAAACGCGCATTTTCCATGGCTGTAGAGCCTGGGCTGAGAAGATTTTCCCCACAATCGGTGCTCAAAGACCAGTTAATGTGCTTCCCAGAACCATTGATGCCTTCAAATGGCTTTTCATGCAGCAGGCATTCGAAGCCATGCTTTCTAGCAACTTCCTGAAGGGTTGCCATCAAAAGCTGATTTTGGTCGTTGGCGACATTGCAGGAATCATAGTTTGGTACGATTTCAAACTGGCAAGGTGCCACTTCGGAGTGCTTCATTTTAACAGGCACGCCCATGCGCCAGAGTGTTTCATCTGCATCCTTCATAAAAGCTGCCACTTCTGTGCTGATGGCACCAAAATAATGGTCGGAGAATTCCTGTCCTTTTGGCGCTGGTGCACCAAAAAGCGTACGTCCGCAAACCACAAGGTCTTCACGCTTTTTGAACAGATCCTGCTTAACGAGGAAATATTCCTGTTCTGCCCCCATGGATGGTGTGACACGCTTGGTCATTTCATCGCCAAACAAACGCAAAATGCGAAGCGCTTCACGGCTGACAAGTGCCATAGAACGCAAAAGCGGTGTCTTCTTATCCAACACATATCCATTGTATGAAATAAAGATTGTTGGAATATACAGTGACCCATCTTTTACAAAAGCAGGCGATGTTGGGTCCCAAGTGGTATACCCTCTTGCTTCAAACGTATCTCTCAAGCCGCCAGATGGAAAAGATGACGCATCCGGTTCACCGACTACCAAATTCTTCCCGGAGAATTCAAGAATCGCAGAACGATCGCTCTGAGGAGAAAGGAAACTATCATGCTTCTCTGCTGTTGTACCGGTCAGTGGATGGAACCAGTGTGCAAAATGGGTAGCCCCCTTTTCCACAGCCCAGTCCTTCATTGCCGAAGCAACAACGTCAGCAATTTGTGGATCCAAATCGGATCCTGTCTGAATGGTTGCCTTCAATGACTGATATACTTTTTTTGGCAGACGTTCTCGCATCACTGCATCACTAAACACATCAGATGCATAAATATCCAAGAAATTTTCCTTCATGCTCTTTCCTCTCTTATTCAAAATTGCAGTGTTTCTTTGAAAAAACACCATTTTATTTCAAACATGCGCATACATACACAATACAAAGATTATATCACTTACACTTGGGTTTGTCATTATATAAAGTTTTCTCGCGATAAAATATTCTTCACCGTATTTTTATGCCAAAAAAATCGCTCGTCCGGTTATCCCAAACGAGCGATTGATATGTAGCTTCGAGCAATTATAGAGGCATCGGATTGACACCCATAATAATGAACCCACCAACAACGATAACGGCCACGATACACATGATCGCGCACGCTGCAAGGTTCATCTTCATAATTCGACCTTCATTACCGATCGAACCCGTTGTAGCGCAAACCGAGACAACAGCATTGACACAAATCATGTGACCAATACCGCCACCCATGTTCTGCAGTGCAACGATGAGAACTTCAGGCATATGCAGCATAGATGCAGTTTCAAACTGCAAAGATGCGAACAGGGTGTTAGAAACGGTGTTGGAACCGGACATGAATGCACCCAATACACCAATAAATGGTGAGATAACAACGAAAGCGTTACCAGCAACAGAAGCAAGCGCTTCAGCCATTACAAGAAGCATGGATTCCTGAGCCTGTGCAGAAACACCAGTCATGGTGATGGAGTCAATGTTCGTGAAACGGAACAGGTTAACCATTGCAACACCAAAGAGCAGTGCGATAGAAGCAGCAGAAATCTGATGGAAAGTATCCGTAATTGAGCCCTTGATATCAGAACTTCTCATTCCATGGAAGAAGAAGGTGAAAATTGCTACGACAATAAAGATTGTCCCTGGACTCCACAGAAGTGCATAGTTCCAGTCCTGACCAAAGATAATGCCGCTGTCACCAGTACCGATCGTAAAGCTCTGAAGAGCAGAAGCCCATTCAGCACCCTGGGTCTGAGCAACACGAGTACCAACAAGGATGATTGCAATCAGTACATATGGGAGCCAAGCTTTTACCATGGACATGTCGCTGGTCTTTGGCGCAGCAACAGGTGCATTGGACAGCCAGCTCTTATCCCATTTGTCTTTGGAATCGAAGGTCCATACTTCTTTTGGAACGAGGAAGCCCTTCTTTGCTGCAGCCATCGTCACGAACAGAGTGATAACAGCAGGAACAAGCGCTGTCAATTCTGGCCCTACGAAGAAAGCAATCAGAAGGAAGAACACATCGAATACAACAGAAGTAAAGATGATGAATGGAATAACAGGAATAACATCACTGAACTTTCTGTTTTTGCCAAAGAACTTGGTCAAGAAAGCGATACCAACGATGATAATAACTGGGGTTTCAATTGCCATTGGAATGGCAGTCCACTGGGTCAGTGCCATGCGCCATGCATCAGGGTTGGACAGAGAACTCAAAGATTCCTGAACCGTGATGAATGCGGTGTTGGTAGGCGTACCTGCAGCACCGAAGCAGCCTGGAACCGTGTTATACTGCAGGGTTACAACAGCTGCTGCCAATGGAGGGAACCCTAAGCTGATCAGCAGAGGTGCACAAAGTGCGGCTGGTGTACCAAAACCAGCAGCCCCTTCAATGAAGGCACTGAATACATACCCGATAATGATTGCCTGCAGACGTGCGTCAGCGGTAATACCGTTGAACATACGGTTGATAGCAGACATTGCACCAGATCTGGACAAGGTGTTCATGATCAGGATAGCACCGAAAATAATAACAAGTGTTTCAATGGCGCTTAAGAAACCGGTGATGGTATAAGCGAAAGCATGAAGCAAAGACATTTTCCAAAGGGCAATTGCGAAGATTGCTGTCAACGCCCAGGCCAATGGCAGTGCACGCTTTGCGGACCAAGAAAAACCGGTCATTAAGACGATTGTAAGAATAATTGGAATAAAAGCAATTATAGCGTACAATTTGTTACCTCCTCTTTTTTAATTACTCTGAAAAATTCTCACCAATTCAGTATACCCTATAAAATGTTTGTTACAAGATTATTTTTACTTCTTTTTCCTAAAAAAAACTTATACAAAAGTAAATACTTTCTCACAATTTTGTAAATATTATGTATGTTTCCACATAAATTGTCTAAATTGCTTCAAAATTTCTTTACAATCATACTATATCCACAATGACCAATTCTGGCTGATTATTGATGCGCGGCACCATTGGGTCCACGGCGAACCCGCTTCCTACCACAAAATGATAAGGCGCTCGCTTGCCGCGCTTATAAATCCCTTTTGTATAGCGTGGAAATAAACCTTGACCGGGTGCAAAGATACCTTGATTTTTCAAACGCCATTGTCCACCATGCGCGTGCCCGCAGAAAACAATGTTCTTGTTTAACTGATCGAATAAGGCCGTATGTTCTGGGCGGTGACACAACAACATCCGATATTCCTCATGAGAAGATGCGACATCTTTTCTTAGGATCTGCTGGATATCATACAGCCACAAATCTTCATTAGCATAAGCCGTCTGATCTCTTACACCAAATATTTCAATCCAGGTTCCGTGAACACGTACGCGAATCTTTCGATTATCCAGGACATGAACACCCCAAAAGCGGCTAATGTCATTTTTTAATACTTCAAAATCTGCCATGCCCTCGTCATGGTTACCACTTACATAATACACCGGCCGCCATTGACAGACCCCATCCAAAAATGTGAGCGCTTCGAAGCCGTCACGACCTGGTTCAAAGAAATCACCGGCCAAAAAGATCAGATCCACCTGCTCTTTTCGCACCAAACGCGCCAATGCACGGCCACTCCATATGCCATCCCCATCATGAAAATCTGAAATAAGAGCGATTCTCAATCGTCTATTTCCGTTCCACGCAGGATCTTCAATGGTATGACGCGTAATCTTTGCCTCATAGTTTGTCAGCTTTTTCAAGGGCAAACTTGATAACGCCAGAGCAAGCCCAGCACAACTCCATCCAACGTTCATAAGAACCTCTCCTTTCACGTACGCACGTGTACCTTTTTGTTCTGTCTCATTATAAATTAAAAAACTGATCAACGCCATGACAATGTCAATGAGTTGATCAGTTTCTCTTTATCGTTTCATATCTTCAATGGATTTAACCACGGTATGTTCAATCGGCGTCCATTCAACCTTTTTGAACAATGCAACGACAGCAATTGGCACATAAGTAAACATGAATAATGGAAATGTAAACATTGTTCGGATTTTCATCCAGCTTGATGCCAAAATATGGTCCCACTCGGTGATGGTTGTCACGGTTCCCAGGAAAAACAGCATGCAGTAATAATATCCCAGAGAAAATGCCACAGCAGTGCCACAAGCACCTAACAATTGTCCTTGCACGCCTGATCCAGCAAAGAACGTGATATAAATAATCATGCCGATATTAAATGCCAGGCTGGCCAGCATGATCAGCAGAGCTGGCATGATGTTCATCAGCATATCAAAGGCGCTGAAACTGGCACGATCAAAACGAAAGATGCTTTTTGCAAGACCAATCCCATGCTTTCCCAGTACTTGATAAAACCCTTTTGCCCAGCGCATGCGTTGATTCCAGGATTGTTTGAACGTTATTGGCTGCTCGTCATACAGCATTGCTTCACCAGCATAACCAATTTTTTCACCGGTCACAATCGTCGCTGCGGTAAATTCAATGTCTTCCGTCAGCAAATGATAGTTCCAGCCGCCGCGTTCTTTGATCAGATCTGCAGCCACCATGAACCCCGTGCCGCTGATGGCACAGCTGTTGTGCAATACATATCTTGGACGATTCAAGTATTCTGCCTCGCGCAAAAACCATAACCCATAACCGGATGAAATCCAGTTTTGTGCATAGTTTTTTGAATTGCGATAGCTGGTAATGACGCGATACCCTTGATCAAATACTTTGTTCATTTCAGCCACATAGTTTTTAGTCAACAGATTGTCGGCGTCCAACACCAAGAACGCTTCATAATCATTGGCAGGATCTGCAAAAATCTTTTCAAAAGCAAAATTCATGGCATAGCCTTTGCCAATGTATTGTTTGTTAAAGCGCTCGAACACCGTGCACCCCAAGTCACGGCAGATATCAGCCGTATTGTCGGTGCAGTTATCGGCGACCACAAAAATATGCAGCTTATCTTTCGGATAGTCTTGCTGCAAAATACTTCTGCACAGTTCGCCAATAACCTTACTTTCATTACGTGCCGAAATTAAAACGGCAATCTTATGCTGTTTTTTAGGAATATATTCTTTTTTTTGTTTTTGCTTGTCAACCAGTCCAACAATTAAATAAATGATCTGGTAAAAATACATCACAAAAAAAATGATTCCTATGGTTAAATTAACTCCATATATCAACGATGCCACCAATACGAACCTCCCCTAAGTTCCATGCATCAAACATTTTCTTCTAGTATAGCCAGTTTTGTGACGTTTAGCAACAAAAAAACAGCACCTGATCTTTAGAGAAAAGCAAGTGCTGCTGCAAAAACCGCTCCTTTCACATGAACCATAGACGCAACAATCCTAAAATCAGAAGGTGCCCTGGATAAAAAATGTAAAAGAACCATTTTGAGAAAGTCTTTCCCTTTTTCATACGTTTGCCATTGTAACAAAAAACGATGACCACGGCAGCGAGCGCCACACCAGCAACCTGCCCAATCGTCCAACACAGCGCCATCGGCAATGGATAGACATCGACACCAACGGCCATTGAATTCAAGGCAAACACACCCATTGCCATCAGAAACGCATACGCCGTTTTTTGCTTATCATTCGCCGCCCAAGCAAAAAGCAAGGTAAAGATCGGCGCCAACACTGCCCAGTCTGAATGCAAAGACAACGCTGTTAAAACAACGATCAGCACCACTTTAACCTCATACCGCTGCACAAATTCCAGCACCAAAAGAATGCCAAAACAAAGCAGCAATGTGAAAATCATATTCATGCCAACGAAATTCATCACAGCGCCTTTGGTAAACGCTAAACAGAAAGGCAGTTCAGAAATAACTGCAAATACCGCCAATCTGGCCGCATAACGCTTTTTTGAATGGGTGTAATGATAGCCTTCCACAAGAAAATAACACATCACCGGCATCGTAAAATAGCCAATGTCTTTAAAACACTCGGCCCAAAAAGTCCCAGAGGTCATGAAAACATTAGAAATATGATTCAATAACATCGTCAACATCGCCACATATTTGATCGCGTCTCGACTCACCGGCACCCACCCCCTTTGCTTCCGCCATTATACCACGCTCACTGCATAGAAAAAAGCGGCAGTCTCCTGCCGCTTTATCTTATTATGCTTTTGACAACAGCGCTTCTACATTCAATACATGACGATTGCCATCAAGATCAACAGCCACAAGTTTGTCGCCGTCCATACTCAACTTACACTCGTTGATAGCAAAATCTACATCCACGCTTACACGCGAGGAACGATCCCCGATTTTATCAATATAGAGACGATTTGGGTCAATTGTAAATGGTCCCTGATGCAGCCCAGCAGTAGAATAGAGATATTCGCCATCCGTTGTGTAATCAGAAGTATTTGCGATCGTGCCAATATATGTCATCATGCCAGTTTCATCAGTGGTCATATCGGCTGGCCCGCTGACAATGTCCATTGTGAAATTGTTCGATACTGAGTGCATCATTGAAATGCCCAAATACGGCTGACCATCGATCAATTTTGCGTTGTGCAGATCAATCTTATCTTTATTCGCCGGAACAAACCAATCTGCTATTTCTTCTGGCGCACTCAAATACGCCCCGATTTTCTCCTCGCTGTTCTCTTCGAAAACATACAAATGATCTTTCACTGCAGACGTTTCACCCTGAAGCAGATTGAATGTCAACGGCGTCCCTTCGATTGAAATTTCCTTCGCGTAATATGGATCATCGTTAATCACCCAATCCGCATCACTCGTGATCGTGACCGTGCGACTGGAATTGTCCCAGTCAATCGTGCCCAACGTTTCCGCAAAAGCACGAGCTGGAACATAAGCGCGGCCTTCAGCACTGATCGTCATTGGCGTATCCAGCGCAATACGCTCGCCATTGGCGTAAAAATAATCGGCACCATTTTCAAAAATCGCTGAATAATGGTTGCGCTCATTTTCAATGTACACATTACCATTGACATAAGTCACACCACATTGCAGCGATTCGCTAATAATGCGCAGTGGCAGCATCGTTCTGCCAGAATCAGAAATATACGGTTGACCAACCGTTGCGTCAGAGTAAATCGCCTCATTGTTGACCACAAGCGCCATATTCGTTGACGCCGCCTGTGCTGGAACCGCGCACGCACACAACAGCGCTCCGCCAACGATCATGGCTTTCATTCTCTTTTTCATGTTGCATTCCTCCAAACTTGATGATAATTGGCCACAGCTATAGCTTTATTATAGGATAACTGCTCAATTTGAACAGAGCTGTGGCACGAACAGGCGATAACTGGCCATGAAAACATTTACAGCATAAAAAAGAAACAAACACAGCACAAAATCATGCCATATTTGTTTCTTTGATCGCTAAGATTCATCTTTTAACGGTAGAATAAAACTCAGTGAAAAACTTCCTTCCTGCCATTCTATCGCTGGCACGCTGCCATATTTTGCCAGAGACTCTGTAAGATTGACAATGCCAAAACCATGATTGACTTTATCTTTTTTCGAGGTTGTCAAGTTGTTCCTTGGTTGTTGTAGAGCGGTATTAATGATCTTACACAGGAGCACGGCATCAATCTGCACAAGAGAAAGAGCGATGCTTTTCTGCTGTTCATCATCCAGAAGCAGACAGGCTTCAATGGCGTTATCCAATGCGTTGCCAAAAATCGTACAGATGTCCTCCGGCGCAATTGGTAAATTTTCTTCTACATTCAGTCTGGCGCTAAAATAGATGCCCTGACTTTCTGCCAGCGTTTTCTTCGCACTCAGTGTCGCATCCAATGCCACGTTGCCTGTATTAAAAGCTGGCGTGATCACCTCCAAGTGATCTGTCAATCCTTCAAGATGGTGCAGTCCACCAACGACATCCCCCACTTGCAAATAACCACGCAAACCTTCCAACTGATTGACGATGTCGTGCTTGAATTTTCGCAATTCGTTTTGTTTTGCCAGCAGGTCATCCAAATGTTTAAGCTGAAGTTTCAAATGCTGTTCATATTGTTCTTTTTCATGAATTGCTTTACTCTGCATTATCTGACGTTCGTAAAGAAACAGGCTAAATGTAATCCCTAAAAAGAGAAAAAAAGAACATGTAACGACTTGCTCATTATATGTTGTAGCATTCAATGCATAAGATAAATCAAACATAATATAAGTAATTGCAATGTAGCAAAAAAACAGCAATAGGAAAATCAACCAGTAGTCTAAGTTAAACTCTGTCCGCTTTCTTCGAACACGAATCACATTACATATAACCAACTCTAACAATTTTGAAGAAAAAACACCAAACAAACGATAATCTAAAATTTGAACGATTGTCTCACTTGTTTCGTTCAAGATATACGTCATCATAGAAAGGATAATCACTTCTGTTGAAAATCCTATTAATACACTAAGTGCAACAGCAAGCAATCTATTTCGTATCTTTCCATTATATAGCAATGAAACAAATACCGCTAAAAATGGCATGCCTAGCACATTAAAAAAACTAAAAATCAAAAAATGATTACATAGAAGAATTAAGACGGTAAGCGTGCAAATTCCTAAAAAATAGAAACTCGGTCGAAAATTTAGCCTGCGTTGTAAAAAAGCTTCAAACATTATAAAATATGCCAACGCATCTGCAAACGCCGACAATAGATTGGACAGTTCATACACGCTCATAGACCAACCTTCCTTTCAAGGTAGCTCTGCCAGGATTGGCGAAACGCCTTCTTATATTTTTCGCCCAATGGTATATGCGGCATGTTTCGGGCGCGAAGAGCGATATTCGCAGCGTTTACCGCGCGAACATGTTCAAGATTGACGAGATAGCTTTTGTGTGCACGGGCAAAGATGCCCGGTGAAAGCATAGATTCAAACTGAGACAGCGAACAACGGGTGCGATAAACACTTTCCCTGGTATGAAATACCAGATAATGGCTATTGCTCTCAACATAAAAAATCTCGTCGTAGTAGAGATGAACCGTCTTTTTATTGTCGTCAATGCTGAGGCTGAGCCGTCGACGCGCCAGCTCGCGGGCAACGGTGTCAATGGCGTGCGGCAGATCAGTGTCAAGATTGGCTTTTTCTACAAAATCCAACACATTGTGGCCAAAGGCTTTTTTCATGTAACGTGTATGACTGGTCACATAAATGATAATCACCTTATCGTCCAGCGCGCGAATGGCATTGGCGGTATCAATGCCATTCATTGCGCCCATTTCCATATCGATGAAAAGAGCGTCGTAACGCACACCATTATTCTGATAATCAGCCACCAATGCTTCACCACTATAATAGGGTTCACTTTCTATGAAAAGCTCCGGCCGTTTGTCAAAGTACGCCTGCAATAGTTTAATGTGTTCCGGCTCGTCGTCACAAATTGCAAAACGCATGGAACCTCTCCCTCCTCTGTTTGTGATGCTATTTTATTTTTACTGAGTTTTTGCCGTCTTGTCAATATCCCTGCCAGGCAAGCATTTTCAGGCCATAAAAAAGGACCGCACGCGGCGGTCTCAATGTTTAAAAAATAATATAAGCAACGATGCTCAAGGTCACCAAACTTGCAACAGTGGTGGCGAGGACAGTGCCAAGCGCGTAATCGCCTTCTTTGCGTGTTGACTGCGCAAACATCGCTACTGCAACCATGGTTGGCAAACCAGCAACAATGGAGAGCGTATGTGTCATATCGGTATTGCTGACAAGGTGCGAAACAACCATGAAATATACGATTGGGAAAATGAGCATTTTCACAGCAATCCCAATATAGAGCTCTTTCTGACGCAAAACTGGCGTCCAATTGCAGAAGCACAACAGCCCGCCCATATAGATCAGGGACATTGGCGTTGCTGCGCTGCCAATTTTAAGCAAACCATTTTCGAGGATTTCTGGCAAATGCACATCAAGCAGCAATAGAACAATCGCAAGAACAATGCCGCATACTGCAGGATTGATAAAATTCTTCCAGTCAAAATGTGCGCTTTTTCCTGTCGGCGTGGTCAAATACAGACCATAGGTCCAGAATAAGCTTTGGTCAACGATGCTTAACAAAGCGCTGTAGATGCCCCCGTGTACCGGGCTGACACTAAGCATGAGCGGTAAGCCTATGAAACCCACGTTGCCAAAAACGAAGACTGCCTGAAAAATTTGTGCACGGTCTTTGGGCAGCCGCAAAATTTTTGCAATGACAGCAAAAATAACGATTAACGAGCCATAAATGCCCAATGCCATAAAGAACGCTGGCAGGTCTGCAGCCAATTGCGAACGGCTTGTTCTATTCATCATATTGGCAAAAATCATAATCGGTAAGAGCAATTTCATGATCAATGAAGCCAAACGATCCAAAAATTCTCTCGTTGTAATGCGTTTACGGGCTGCAATATAGCCGATCAGCATCATTAAGAAAAAAGACACCAGCTGCTCCAAAATGACCATAAATGAATCCATAGACTTCCCACCTATCTTAAAAATTATTTAACGTTTTATATTATAGCATATCATTGCAAAAGCACAAATGCCTCGCTAAAAAGCACAACACCCTGCCCATCTCTCCACAGAGAAATGAGCAGGGTATGCTGCATGTAAACCTTAAAGGGAATATTCTTTATGTAATAATGTCTCCAGCTCACACTCACCACGTAAAAAAGGTGCGAGCTGTTTTTCTAATGTTTCATCACCGCAGCACAAAACAGCGGCTTTTTCGGTTGTAAAGAGCGGCTCATCATAGAGAGCGCCAAAAACACCGCCGCAAGCCTGTAAAACCACGCCGCTTGCGGCATAGTCCCAAGGATACAGTCTCGATGAGATGTATACATCCAAGGTGCCTTCCGCAATATGACACATTGCCAAACTGGCAGATCCCAACGCTCTATGGCCGCGTGCAGCACAACTGATGCGATAGAGTGATTTGCCGGCACGACGAGACAAACTGTTCATCGTTGTGAGGCTTGCGTCAAAAAGCGCATCCTCCAGCGCGATTGGCTGACGCCGCGCCAATTTCTTCTCATTGGCATAGGCCGCTTCGCCGTGAACGGCATGATAGCAAATATCTGATACAACATCATAAACGATGCCAAAGATTGGCGTATGTCCGTCGTATAAAGCGACACAAATCGCAAAGTTTCGATGGGTGGAAATAAAATTCGTTGTGCCATCAATAGGGTCCACGAACCATGTTAACCCACGCACTTCCTGATTGACCTTTTCTTCAGCAAAAAAACTGGCAGCAGGTTCTATGTCAGCCAATCCTGTCTTCAATTGTTCCTGAACCCAAACATCCAGGTCCGTGACAAGATTTTGATGATTGTTTTCTTTGCGCCGCACGTTCAATGGCACAGAAGAAAGGCGCTCTAACAGCGCCTTTCCTGTAGAACGAACCAACGCAACAGCTGCTTGACACTGGTCCATGATGTTCTCCTTTTATGCGTTTACTGCTGTACGCGTATATTTCACAATATTGGATGCACCAGCCAATTGGGTGCCATCTGGCAATACAAGTGTTGGTGCAGCAACAATGCCATATTGTTTTGCCAGTTCTGGCTCATCCTCAGCATAAATGCGGTGATAGCTCATTCCAGCTTGATCCAGGGCATGAATGGCAATTTGACAATTTGGGCAAGTATGGGTGGTGAAAAGCAATGCTTGTTCAGCAGCCTGTTCTGCTTTTGAAGCGTCCTGACCATCTGTAATGCCAAGGTCACTGCCCTTTACTTTCATAACAAAATGGCTCTTGCTGATGTCATAAAGCTTACGGTCTTTATATTCCTGCGTTTTCCCATCGTTCCAATTCTGTACTGGACGATAGTAGCCGGTGATGCGGCTGTAAACTTCCGTCTTATTGCCGCAATGTGGGCAGGTAAATTGTTCGCCTGCAAGATAGCCATGATCTTTGCAAACAGAATACGTTGGTGACAAGGTGTAATATGGCAGTTCGTAGTTTTCTGCAATCTTACGCACCAAGTTGGCTGCTGCTTTCCAATCCGGCAGTTTTTCGCCTAAGAAAGCATGGAATACTGTACCGGAGGTATACAGCGTCTGAAGTTCATCCTGAATATCCAGAGCTGAGAAAATGTCTTCGGTATAACCAACTGGCAGGTGAGAGCTGTTGGTGTAATAAGGGGTGTCCCCTTCTTTTGCTGCGGTAATAATGTCTGGATAACGCTTGCGATCATGTTTTGCGAAACGATAGGTGGTCGATTCAGCAGGGGTGGCTTCAAGGTTGTACAAGTCGCCGTACATTTCCTGATAATCCGACAAACGTTCTCTCATATGCGTGAGCACTTCTTTGGCAAATTTCTGCGTTTCAGGATGGGTCAAATCTTTGCGCAGCCAATTTGCATTGAGCCCAACTTCGTTCATGCCAATCAAGCCAATCGTGGAGAAATGGTTATCGAAGCTGCCAAGGTAACGCTTCGTGTATGGATAAAGGCCGGCTTCCAAAAGATTGGTAATAACGGTACGTTTGATTTTCAAGGAGCGTGCAGCGATGTCCATCATATGATCCAGACGTGCATAGAAATCTGCTTCGTCCTTTGCCAGATAGGCGATGCGTGGCAGGTTGATCGTCACAACGCCAACAGAACCGGTGCTTTCCCCGCTGCCGAAGAAGCCGCCGCTCTTTTTGCGCAGTTCGCGCAAATCAAGGCGCAAACGGCAGCACATGCTGCGCACGTCACTTGGCTGCATGTCACTGTTGATATAATTTGAGAAATATGGAGTACCATATTTTGCCGTCATTTCAAACAACAAGCTGTTGTTTTCTGTTTCAGACCAGTCAAAATCTTTGGTAATAGAATATGTTGGAATTGGATATTGGAAGCCACGGCCCTGTGCATCCCCATCGATCATAACTTCGATGAAAGCTTTGTTGACCATGTCCATTTCACGCTTGCAGTCGCCATAAGTGAAATCCATATCTTTCCCGCCAACGATGGCTGGAAGATCTTTTAAGTCGTCCGGCACAGTCCAGTCGAGGGTGATATTAGAGAATGGCGCTTGTGTGCCCCAACGGCTAGGGGTGTTGACACCATAAATAAAGCTTTCAATGCATTTTTTGGTTTGTTCGTAAGTAAGATTGTCTGCTTTAACGAACGGAGCCAAATAGGTGTCAAAGGATGAAAACGCCTGAGCGCCAGCCCACTCGTTCTGCATGATGCCCAAGAAGTTTACCATCTGGTTGCAAAGCGTAGCCAGATGTTTCGCTGGTGCAGAAGTGATCTTGCCAGGAATGCCGCCCAGCCCTTCTCTGATGAGCTGCTTCAAGCTCCAGCCAGCGCAGTAACCAGTGAGCATGGATAAGTCATGAAGATGAATATCCGCATTTCTATGAGCATCTGCTATTTCCTGATCATAGATTTCGCTGAGCCAGTAATTGGCAGTGATAGCACCAGAGTTAGAGAGGATCAGACCGCCGACAGAATAGGTGACTGTAGAGTTTTCCTTCACACGCCAGTCTTCAACGTTGACATAGCTGTTGACCAAATCTTTATAGTCCAGAATGGTCGAGGATACATTACGTACATTTTCATGTTGTTTTCTATACAGGATGTATGCTTTTGCCACATCAGCGTAACCGCTTTGACTCAGGATGCTTTCAACGCTGTCTTGAATATCTTCTACCTGGATTAAGTGATCGTGGATCTTTGGCTCGAAATCAGCCGTTACACGCAATCCCAACAAATCGATAATATCATCCGTATATTCTCTCCGGCATGCATCAAATGCTTTCTTGATGGCTGCCGTGATTTTCTGCAAATCGAACGCTACAATGCTGCTATCGCGTTTCACAACTTGGTACATAGATGTCATTCCTCTCTCATATTTCGTTAAAAGTCGTATGACTATGATAGCAAACAAAAACCAGGCTGTCAACAGCCTGATACTATATATTGTTGTTTTTCCTGGCATTAGCCCAACATATAACACTATATACCGCGCAATGTCGTGCAAGGAAGAATATCTTGTGCCGCTTTGCAAAATTGTTTGAGTGTTTCCTCATTATACGCCGAGAGAGACGAATCTCTCACTTGGTCACGATCGACGAAACACTGCAAGTAGTATCGTTGCGCACCCTGCAGCCATTTTGCGATTTCAAGAATATCTTCAAATGAGTGAAATTCTTTGACGATAGTGGTCCGAAATTCATAGTCAACTTGTCCTGAAAGCAAAAAGGTCTTGCTGCGTATATAGGGGTCAAGGTCGAGCGCAGCAAGCCCGCAGGTCTGTGGATATTTTTCAGGCGTGTTTTTAATGTCCATCGCCACATAATCCACCAGCCCTTGCGCGACAAGCTGCTCCAGCTTCTCTGGGAAACCGCCGTTGGTGTCTAGTTTCACACGATAACCGAGTGCTTTCACTTCTTTTAGAAAATCATCAATATCCGGCTGAAGCAGTGGTTCCCCACCACTGACGCAGACACCATCGAGCAGACCCTGACGTTTTTTTAAAAATTTGAGCACTTCTTCTGCGCCTACACCCTCGTCGAACGGCCCGTTGATCAATTCACTGTTATGACAAAACGGACAATTCAACTGACAGCCGCCTGTGAACAACGTGCAGGCAACATGCTCTGGATAATCGAGCAGGGTCAATTTCTGTAATCCTTGAATGTTCATTATGCGCTCACTCTCAATCTATTTCACGATTCCTTCAATTTTTGTCCAAATGGCATGTTTTTCTCGTTTTTCTTCGCCATTTTTCTTCAAATCGTTCCACACCTTATATTGTGTCACAAATTGGTTGTGCAACTGTGCGTCTTCATCAGACGGCAGGTCCGTGCTCACTGTCATGCGCTCCCAATAGCTTCTGATCGCATTGCTTTCCAATTTGGCGGCCGGAAAAATCGAAACCGCCATCAATGCACAGTTCAAAAAAGCCAGCATCAAAAGCATTTTTCCAACTCTTGACTTGCCATCACTGTGGCGCGTGCTTAAAGCAATCACCGCCAGTGGAATGAGAAACCAAAGAACCGCAACGGTGCGCGCCCACCATATCGTCGACGTAAACAGCGCGATCAACAAAACGGGAAATGTCATCCATAAAAAAGCAATACGCCTTCCGATGTAATCTTCTGGCTCTTCTTGCTGCATCTCTTCTTCGTCCTCTTCATCCATGTAAATGGCATTTTCGCCAACTTTACGACTGCGAGGCGCCACAATGGCGAGTACAAGCAAAACCACAGCAGCAATCAAAAGTATGCCGCCTAAAAAGCCAAATCCTCGCAAACGAACATCGGGCTGAGCGTAAGCAGAATTGAACAAAGCCGTAAACTGCTGAAGCAGCCCCAGCAAATTCAATGAATTGGTGTCCGGCGATGCCATCATGCTGTAGAGGAAGCGGCCAAACCATGTTTTACCTTCTAAAACCACCGGCATATAAGGTGTCACAAGATCCACCGCATGGCTTCCAAAAGTCAGCGCAAACGGGTTACCAGTATCAACAAGATTTTGAATGAATGGGTTGAAGCCAATAATCACAAAGCCGCAAAACACCACAATTCCAGCGCGAATGGCCAGCCAACGAACAGCACGCTTTTTATACAATACTGCAACCATCACAAAAAAGCCAATGCCCAAAACCATCGCCGCACAAATCCCGCCGGACTGACTGTGCAGCAAAAACAGCCAAAGAAATGCCAATACCATCAAAAGATCATTATGGAGATAGCCTTCATTAAGGATTAAATAGTCCAAAATCAAAAAGCATTGAATACAGTAGGCAACCACCGCATCGCCATAAAAGCTAAACGTCTGGGACAGTGCCACCGGATTAACAAGCGACAGCAACGCTGCCACCGTTGCCAGTTTGCGGTGTTTGCCGCCCAACAAACGACAAAAGCCATATCGTGTCAGCAAAAAAGTCGGCACCGCAAAAAGCAAGGTATGGGCCTTTGCCATTTCATAATGGCCTAAAAATGCATAAAGGCTGGCGTCAACATACCAAAGTGATTTCCCGGAGCGATACACCAGATCAGACACACTGCCAACATCATCGTAGATTGGATTCCAACCATTTGCCAGTTGGACAACAGCTTCGGTATAAAAACCACGTCCCCACTCTGAATACTCCCAAATCCAGGAAACCACCATGCCAAATAAGACGACGGCAGCCAAAAAAGCCGCACCCATTCCTACAAGCCGCCGCTTTGGCACCGGCCGTTCTTCCAACCGACCCAGCCAATAAAAGCCTACCGTGCTCAAAATGACGCACAACGGAAGCGTAAACGCAAAAACATGCAGTCCGACGAGAGCCGCAAGCGCATTAACAACAAAAAGAGCACATAGAATGAGCAGCCAAACCGCCGCCCACTGCAGCGCTTTCGGCAATGCCGGAACTTGTTCTTCCTCAAGGCTCATGGACTCACCTGCTTTCTCAACAATCAAAAATCCCCCCTGTTTCTCCACAAAGCAAAACAGGGAGGACCTGTATTATTATTTTACATTGGAACGCACTGCTTCTTCCAAAACCATATGTTCATCAGCAGAAATAACATGCCGACGTTCCATCAGCATGCGTTCACGCATGCTCCAAAGGCTGGAAGAATAGTCCACATAGTAATGATGTGGATTTTCAAAACGTTTTACCTCGTCCCAAAGTGTCTCAATTTCATTCTTGCAGTATTCTCGAATGTCAGCCACACTTGGACTTTGATAGACTTGTTCCCCTTTGACAAAGACAGGGACCTGAAGTTTTTCTGCACGGAAATTTTTCACGGTCTTGCGCTTCCAAACAGCATTCGGGTCAAAAATTTCGATTGGCCGACTGTCATCAATGGTTTCATCGGCAAGCATAACAAGATCGGCAATGGCCTTGTTGGTCTCAAGATCAAAGAGGCGCCATGGCATTTTATAACCTGGTGTTGTGATTTTACCAATGTTTTCGCTGATCTTGATGCGAGGCTGCAAAAGCCCGTCTTCTTCAACGGCAACCATTTTATAGACACCGCCAAAGACTGGATCGCTCTTGCAGGTGATCAAGCGCTCACCAACGCCAAAGCTGTCAATTTTGGCACCCTGCACAAGAAGATCCTGAATCAAAAACTCGTCCAGACCGCCGCTGACAACAACCGCGCAATCCTCAAAACCTTCAGCATCCAACACTTCTCGCACACGTTTTGATAAGTACGCAATATCGCCGCTGTCGATGCGAACGCCAGCTGGGCGATAGCCTTTTGGCACCACCACTTCTTTAAATACCTTGATGGCATTCGGCAGTCCGGAGCCCAGCACATCATAGGTATCAATAAGAAGCGTGCACGCTTGAGGATAAGCCTCTGCATACAGTCTGAATGCTTTCTCTTCATCATTGAACAGCTGCACCCAACTATGAGCCATGGTCCCCAGCGCTGGAACGCCATAATCGCGATCGGTGGAGGTATTGGCAGAGCCTGCCACGCCGCCAATATAAGCAGCACGCGCGCCATAATTCGCTGCATCCGGTCCTTGCGCGCGGCGTGAACCAAATTCCATGACAGAACGGCCCTTGGCGGCGCGAACGATGCGGTTTGCCTTTGTGGCAATAAGACACTGGTGGTTGATCGTCAACAACAGCATGGTTTCCAAAAACTGAGCTTGGATGACCGGGCCACGCACTGTTACCAATGGTTCATGAGGGAACACTGGACGTCCTTCCGGCACCGCCCAGACATCACATTCAAACTTGAAGTTACGCAGGTATTCCAGAAATCCTTCGTCAAAAAGATTTTTAGAACGCAAAAACTCAATATCCGCATCTGTAAAACGAAGGTTATTCAGATATTTGATCAGCTGATCCAGACCAGCCATGATCACGAAACCACCCTCATCTGGAATTTCGCGGAAAAACATATCGAAATAGGCAATCTTGTCTTCCAGACCATTGATGAAATAACCATTCCCCATTGTTAATTCATAAAAGTCTGTCAACAGCGTTAAATTGCGCTCATCCATTCTTTTCAACCCCCTTATGCCCGCCACAGTTCAATGGCTGACAATCCATCCTCCAAGCAATAACTTTGTTTATATTGATACATTTGATCCAACACGCTGACTTCCTCCGGCTGCTCCTCAGCGCGTGTGATCATTGGTTTCACATGTTCAAAAAATGTTGTCCGCAGGAGTTCCTGACCAATAACAGCTTCGAATACGCCCTGTAAATCTGCGATTCGGAATTTCTCTGGCACCCAGCGGAAAGCAATAGATGTACGATAGAGTTTTGTTCGCAGGCTTTCTACCGCACAGCAAATCATTTCCAAATGGTCAAAGGCAAGATTGTCTGCATCTTCAACCACCTCACGGTGCCAGCAGCCTTGACCATCAGCCACCAAATCCACACTGCCAGTGATGACCGTTTCACCATTTTTCAGCGTCAGATGCGTGCGGTACTGTTTGGCTGAAATCGCTTCTGTGGTCATTGCCACTTCAAACCAGGCAGCTTCCGCTGCATCATCATCGGCTTTCGGCGTTCCCGTTTCTCCATATGGCACCATCGCCAAAAAGCACTGTGTAATGATGCGTGCACGTGGATCGCGGTCAACACGACTGAATGTTGCCACATCCCCCTGATAGACTGGCTTTAAGCCCGTTTCTTCATAGCATTCTCTGGCTGCACATTCCGCCAGGGTTTCATTCTTTTCCAAAAAGCCGCCTGGCAGCGCCCAGCCATTTTTATATGGCGGACGCCCGCGCTTTACCAGTAAAATTTCTAGTTTTCTCTGAGGATATTTTTTCTCTGCATTTTCCGGCCGATCCAGGGCACGAAATACAGCGCTGTCTGCGGTGACAGATGGGTGCCAATAGGCACTATCATCATATTTTTCCACAAACTGTACATCTTCTTCTGTCAACTTCATCTTGACACCTCACTCAAATCCAGGCGTCCGTATCTTCAGTTGGCGCCAATTCCCAGCCATCATAGATACCGATGTCATCTTCAAGAGCTTCAAAGCATTCGTAGGTTTTTTCCGTCAATGTCATCAGGTTCAAATTGTGTTTCGCCAAAAGCTTCAGCCCCAGGCTCATTGGTTCCAAGCCTTCTTCATAAATGTGATCGTCAATCACTTCATAGCCCATAAGCTGCATATGCGAAGCGACACGTGCACGTGTGGCACCATCCTGGAAATAGAAATAATAGTACACGCTGTATTCATGATCCAGATCAATCCCAGCTTCCTTGAGATTCTGTACCATGTAACGGTTTCGGATGTGCGCCATATCAATTTCTGATGGATAGATGGCGTCAAAGAAAAAGCGCCAAGCGCCATCGTTGTCACTCATGTAGTTGAAATCGTAATCATTATATTCTGATGCAATCTTGCCCACGAGTGGTGCCAGATATTCAACATCCGGCCCATAAAAATAAAACATACGTGTACCAGCATAGGTTACAGAGCCGACGAATCGCGCACGCGCTTCTTCATCCATGACTTTGACGATGTAGTTCTGGATTTCAAGGATCTTGTCTTCTTCCTCTTCCTTGTAAAATCCATCGATGTCTGGATCCAAAAATTCCATTTGAATCCCCATCAGCCAATGCAAAGCTGGGATCGGCGCCTTTTCTGCAATGGCAACATCAGCGTTCACCAATGCACGGCCATCGTCCATGCTGGTCACATACATTTCATATTGCGGCGGAATATCCAGTGCAGGATCTCTCTCTGCCTCATCATCCGCAAATGTAAATTCAATTTTTTCTCGAATTTCTTTATCTAAATTTTCCATTGAAAACCTCACTAAGTCTGAAATATTTGTAATATCTTTAGTATAACGGATTCGTCCGAGCGCGTCAAAGAAAGAAAGGCAATGGTTATTATTTTTTAAGACTTTCGGAGCCTCTCTCAGCCAATGCCTGCAACCGATGCCGCAATGCGCCCTTTGCGCGCGAACAACCGATTGACAAGCCTTCGCCGCCGATTTATACTTAATTGTGGGCCGATTGTCGGTCTACTATTTTGTCATCCGCGCCTGCCTCGGCGGGCGTTTTTTAATAACCAGAGGAGGCTTACAATGAGCAACGATACCTTCTATATCACAACACCTATTTATTACCCAAGTGCCAAGCTGCACATCGGCAACGCTTACAGCACCGTACTCGCCGACACTGCCGCCCGCTATAAAAAAATGCGCGGCATTGACACCTTCTTTTTGACTGGCAGCGACGAACACGGTCAAAAAATTCAACGTGCAGCAGAAGCTGCCGGCGTCACCCCAAAAGAATATGTCGATCAGATCGTTGAAGGTCCTGGCGGCTTCAAAAATCTCTGGGATGCACTGATGATCGACTATGACAAATTCATCCGTACCACAGATGATTACCATGTCAAAGCGGTTCAGAAATTGTTCCAGATCATCTATGAAAAAGGCGACATCTATAAATCGTCTTACAGCGGTCATTATTGCACCAGCTGCGAAACCTTCTTCACCGATCTTCAGCTCGTGGATGGCGACCACTGCCCAGACTGCGGCAAGAAAACCGAAATTCTTTCTGAAGAAAGCTACTTCTTCAAAATGAGCAACTATCAGGATCAATTGCTTCAATATATTGAAGACCATCCTAATTTTATCATGCCTGAAAGCCGCCGCAACGAAATGATCAACTTCATCAAAGGCGGGCTCGAAGACCTCTGCATTTCTCGCTCCACCTTTGACTGGGGCATTCCAGTGCCAATCGATGGCAAACATGTTATCTATGTATGGTTCGATGCGCTTTCCAACTATATCACTGCCTTGGGCTGGAACAGCGACGACGACAGCCTTTATCAGAAATACTGGCCAGCCAACGTTCATCTCGTTGGTAAAGACATCGTCCGCTTCCACTCGATCATCTGGCCAACCATTTTACTGGCAGCCGACATTCCTCTGCCAAAACAAATCTTTGGCCATGGCTGGGTATTAAGCGACGGCGGAAAAATGAGCAAATCCAAAGGCAATGTGGTGGACCCATTCAAGCTCATCGAAAAATATGGCGTGGATGCTGTACGCTACTATCTCCTGCGTGAAATTCCAATCGGTCAAGATGGCAACTATACCGAAGAACTGTTCATCACCCGCTATAACAACGACCTTGCCAACGACTATGGCAACCTCGTCAGCCGTACGATCAGCATGATCGACAAATATTGCGGAGGGGTTATGCCTGCTTCTGAACAGGAAGAAGTCATTGACGATGATCTCATCCAGATGGCCATTACCCTTGCAGCACAAGTGGCATTTGAACTCGACAAGCTCAATTTCCCTGGTGCATTAAGCCGCATCTTTGCTCTGATCGGCCGCGCCAACAAATACATCGATGAAACCACGCCATGGATTCTTGCAAAAGACGACAAGTACCATGCACGCCTCATGACCGTCCTCTACAACCTGGCTGAAATCGTCCGCATCACGACCATTCTCTTAAAGCCATTCATGCCGGATCTGGCACCTCGTGTATCCGAACAGCTCGGTGTGGATCTGACGCAGGCCACCTGGGCCGATGCCACCACCTGGGCAATGATTCCTGCCGGAGCAAAGGTTCACAAAGGCGCTCCACTCTTCCCTCGCATTGACCCATCCAGCATTGAACTGCCAGCTGAAAAAGAAGAAAAACCAGCTGTCACTTTCAAAGACGAAGTGACTTTCGATGATTTCAGCAAACTGGATCTGCGCGTTGCCCTTGTTAAAGACTGCAAGCCTGTCGAAAAAGCAGACAAGCTGCTTCAATTTACTCTGGACGTTGGCGGCGAAGAACGCACCATCGTCAGCGGCATTCGCTCTTTCTACAAAGACCCAGCAGCGCTCATCGGCAAAAAGCTGGTCATCATTGCCAACCTGGCACCAAAGAAAATTCGCGGCATCATGAGCCGTGGTATGATTTTGACCGCAGCCAGCGATGACGACAGCGTGCTTGAAGTGCTGCAGGTTGCAAGTGATGCCATCGCTTCTGGCGCATCCATTTCCTGAGGCACGCCATGCAATACTTGATGGACACCCACGCACATCTCATGGACCCAGCCTTTCAAGAAGATTATGCAGATGTGCTCGCACGCACATTGGAACTGCATGCCATCATCAACATTGGCTGTAATTTTGAAGATGCTGAAGCTGCTGTTGCACTGGCCGAACAAGAGCCACAAGTCTACGCAGCCGTCGCCCTTCATCCTGAAGATGCGCGGAAATACGATCCCAGCAAATGGGACCGTCTTGTTGAATTGGCCAATCACCCTCGTGTGATTGCCATTGGCGAAACAGGGCTGGACTACCACTGGGACACAGCGACGCCAGAAGAACAAAAAGTCCTGCTCTTACGGCATATTGAACTGGCAAAGGCACTCGACAAACCACTCATCATTCATGATCGTGAAGCACATCGCGACTGCTTTGACACGCTCTGGGAAGGCGGTGCAGAAGCCGTTGGCGGCGTGTTTCACGCTTACTCTGGTTCTGTGGAAATGATGCACGAAGCTTTGGCACATCATTTTTATATTGGCCTGGGCGGTGTGGTCACCTTCAAAAATGCAAAGACCGCCAAACAAGTCGCTCAGGAAGTGCCGCTTGATCGCTTGCTGCTTGAAACAGACTGTCCTTACATGACGCCAGTGCCATTTCGCGGTAAACGCAACGAACCAAGCTACGTGCGCTACGTCGCAGAAGAAATCGCCAAGCTCCGCGACATTGACGTTGAAACGCTCTGCCGCGCCACCTACGAAAATGCATGCCGATTGTTTAAAACGGATTTCTAACACAAATCAGCCGCTCACAATCATGAGCGGCTTTTATTTTTACAGCATCTTCGTTATAATGAAACCATCTACTGAAAAGACCTGCTAATAAAAGTCAAGCCATAAATCCATGATTTTTCATCATAGATTTA
>OGDF01000632.1_pt1 | contig 55160 bp, 34 predicted proteins | sample 1570141 | NCBI WGS metagenome assembly OGDF01 (sample SAMEA4370581, study PRJEB24528) | human gut metagenome
TGGCTACCTTAACCCACCGTCTAAAGCCAGTGGGATTGCGGTAGCCTTATTTCAAAAGCCTGCTTAATACTGTCATAATGCAGGAATTTTCCTTCTGCCGCAAATGCTTCGATCTGCTCTTTCGTCGCAAACATATATCCATCCGTCTCTTCTGTCTGAAGTTTCAGATCTTCATCTGAAATATCCATCACAAAACGATAGACATCCACAAAATAATTGTCCCCTTCGCCCGGGTTTTCTCTTTTATAAGTGAACAGATAACCGCCCTGGGCATTGCTTACATCAAGCCCGGTCTCTTCTTTTACTTCACGCAGAACGGCATCGCAAGAAGCTTCTCCGGCCTGTGCTGCACCTCCGGATACTTCCCACCAGCCAGGTGCCCATGCTTTTGTCATCACACGCTTTGTAATCAGAAAAGTGCCGTCTTCTCTTGCCACAACGCCAAGCACTGTCAGATGATATTCTCCGTCTTTTAAGTGCCAGTCGTTTCGTTTCATCGTGCGTCCGGTTGGTTTTTTATTTTTATCGTATATATCCCATAATTCCATTTGTTTTATCTCCTGCTGTTTTGGTGAAACATTCTTCCGGTATTCTTGCTGCAAGATGTATGCTATGCATTGCATGTTCAAGAATGCCTCTCCTGTCTCTTTTATGATAGCATTGCATCGTAAGCTTTGCAAACATAAAAAATCTCCGCAGAACATTTTTATTCCACAGAGATTTTCTTTTTTACACTGTTTTTTAATTGTCAACCTTTTTGATTTTCAGGTTGACAATCTTTTTTTCTCATGTTACATTGTTACAAGAATTTTACAAGGAAGGTAACATCATGAACCCAAATTTTTATGATCAGGATGATCCGATCCTCTCCCGTGAGGATGCCATCGCCATCCTGGATACACCGGATGAGAAACTCGATGATCTGATCGCCCGTGCGGAGGGACTTCGCCGGAAATACAAGGGCAATCGCGTCAGCATTCACATTCTGACAAATGCCCGCAGCGGCAACTGTTCCCAGGATTGTGCCTACTGTGCCCAGTCCTGCCGTTCCAAAGCGGATATTGAGAAATACAAGTGGGTAGATGAGGAAAAGCTCTATCACGACAATGATTTTGTAAATGAACACCATTTATCCAGACACTGCATTGGCCTTAGCGGCATGAAATTTACCGATGCCGAGATTGAAGAGCTCGCCCGCCGCATCCGTAAAATGAAAGAACAGGGAACACACCTTTGCTGTTCCATCGGATTTTTGACGGAAAAGCAGGCGAAAATGCTCAAGGATGCCGGTCTTGACCGCATCAACCACAATCTGAACAGCAGCCGTGCGTACTATCACAACATCTGCACAACTCATACGTTTGAGCAGCGTGTGGCAAACATCCGCATGCTTCAGGGGCTGGGATTTGAAATCTGCAGCGGCGGTATCATCGGTATGGGTGAAAGCAAAGAGGACGTCGTGGATATGCTTCTGGAGCTGCGTGAGATCCAGCCGGAGGCTCTGCCAATCAATTTTCTGCTGCCGATCAAGGGCACACCGCTTGGGGATGCAGATATTTCCGGCCTGACAACGGAATATTGCATGAAAGTCCTCTGCCTTGCAAGACTGCTCGTACCGAAGTCCGACATCCGCTGTGCTGCCGGCAGAGAAGTCTACTTCAAAGGAGAGGAAAAGAAACTGCTCAGTGTCGTGGATTCTATCTTTGCTTCCGGATATCTTACTGCCGGCGGTCAGGGCATCCAGGATACCATCAAAACGATCACCGATGCCGGATTTACTTATGAAATTGAATCTGCATGATTTTTCGTACTTTACATCCGATATGAAGTGACCTGACTCTGTCTGATACAGCCTCCGGCGAATTGCAGAGATATTCGTCAAGCGGATATTCGCAATCCGCTTTGCTACTTGCTCATAACCAAATAACTGCTCCGCAGTTTATCAGAAGGAGCTTGCACTCCTCCTGATACAAGCAAGTCCCCACCCACTGCTTATTGCTTTTCGCAATTGAAGCAGGGGACTTACTTGATTTGGTTAAATCGTGAAATCATGGAAATATATTACAAGGAGAACTTTTCAAATGAACGTTACAAAAACTGCTGCCTCGCAGCACAGTAAAACTTACGAAATGACCGTCACCGCACTGATGACAGCTGTGACCTGTATTTTAGCTCCGCTGTCCATTCCGATCGGTCCGGTTCCGATTTCTTTCACAAACCTTGCTATTTATCTTTCTTTATATCTGCTCGGATGGAAACGCGGCACAATCAGTTATCTGGTCTATCTGTTGATCGGTCTGGTCGGCGTTCCGGTATTCTCCGGGTTCACAGGCGGAATCGGCAAGCTTGCCGGTCCTACCGGTGGCTACATCATCGGTTTCATCGCCATGGCAGTGATCGCCGGACTGGTGATCGACAAATGCCATAATCGCTGGCTCCAGCTGCTCGGCATGATCGTCGGAACGGCTGTATGCTACGCTTTCGGAACTGCCTGGTTCTGTATCAGTGCCAGCTACACCGTTGGTGCCGCACTGACGGTATGTGTGATTCCTTTTATCCCGGCCGACCTGATCAAAATGGTTATTGCCATGCTCCTCGGACCGGAGATTAAAAAAAGAATCCGCTAAAAAAGAATTTCAGGAAAAAAATTTAAACTGAAATGTTGTTTTTTCGTTTTTGTTTTTGTCCGAAGAAATGATCTGGATTCCGTGATCGATCACTTCTTCGGATTTTTCTATATACTGATAATGGTACTGTGTGCCTGCCAGATCTTCAAAGATCAGCTGATCTCCCACCTGAAGTTCTGACAGGTTTTTTGTAAATGCAGCAATTCCATATACGGTCATGCCCTCCGTATCCCACGGCATGGATGTCCCATCTCTGCAAAGTGAGAATGATGCAGTATTTGCATCAAAGGTATTTAATATGGCATACTCTGTATTTTGTGACGGAATCTGCAAAAATCCAACCACCACTTTACCTTCCACACTCAAAAAGGTATCCCGGTCCGGATTTTTGACGTTTTCCAGCAAAATTTCTCTTTCCTGTTTTGCTTCATCCAGCAGTCTGGCTGCCCGTTTCTGATCCTGTATTCCAAAATGAAGGCAGGTGACGGCTGCTGCCCCCAAAAGCAGCAGCACGATCATCAGCCCTGGCAGGAACCAATTTCCGGTACGTATTTTTAATTGTTTTTCCGCACATTTTCTTTGTATTTCTGCCATATAAATCTCCCCCCAAGTCTCTTTGTCTTCGCAGTCATTCAGTTGCAGGCATTTTAACCTTCACCGAATGATTACTTTATTTTCATGGTTTTTTTCTGGAATCCGACTTTGGCTGTCAGTTTTTTCCTTAACTTTTTCTTTGCTTTTTTCGGTACCACAAAGACGGCTTTTTTATGAATACCCTTAAATGCATTTTTACCGATCTTTGCAATCGTCACTGACTTGATATTGATCTTCTTCAGATTTTTATTCTTGTAGAATGCTTTTGCCGCAATGCTCTTTACATTCTTACCGATCGTTACCGTTGTCAGCTTCTTGTTGCCTTTGCATACATTTGCACCGATTGCCGTCACCTTGAACTGTCTGCCGTTGATGCGGACCGTTGACGGAATATTCATCTTCTTCGCTCCCGGCTTTTTGTAGGATACCAGCATGACAGCCTTTTTGGATGTCACTTTATATCTTGCCTTGCCAACCGGATAAATTTTTCCAATAACTACATCCTTCGGCTTATCCGATGGAGTCGGAGACGGTTTTTCCGTTGACGGTTTTTCGGTCGTCGGATTGGATACTTTTTTCCAGATTGCATACAGTTCTGTCGTTTCTGTGATATAGAATTTATCACCCGGCAGATACGTAGTTCCGCTTCCGTCTGCCTTTGTATTCCAGCTGACAAATTCCATGCCGTTATACTTAAATCCACAGTTTGCAGCCTGAACGGTATCGTATTTTTTATACGGACTGTTCGGATCTGTCATCGCACCGCTTCCGCCGTTTGCATGGTAGATCACCTGAAGACCTTTTTCCTCTTCGATCTGCCCTAAGACTTCTGCTCCGTAAGTGAAGGAGGCCGTCATTGCCGCACCGTCTGCCAGGTTCCATCTTCCCTGCACAAATCCATGGCCGTCTTTGGAAACAGTCAGTTTATTGCCTTCGATCGCGGCTGTTCCGGAAACTGCATGCACTTCCAGATCCACCGTATCCAGATCATTGAGGATGATCTTCTGATCATTTTCGGTCACGGCACACAGCTGCAGTGCCACTTCTACGCCGTCTGCATCTTTCAGGAACAGATTTTTATTGGTGTAGGAAATCCACTGTTTCTGTGTGGTTTCGGTTGTATCTGCACTTAATGCAATATCCAGATTTTTAATATTACCCATGCCATCATTGTATACGCTGTTTCTTGCAGTCTCTTTATTTCCGACTGCGTCGCTTACTGTAATCTCTACTTCTTTTTTATAATAACCACTGCCAATGTTCACTTCATAAGCAAATTCATTTCCTTCGCCAAGTGCTGTTCCAAGATCCCCAAGCGTTTTTTCTCTTGTAAGCGGTTTGCCATCCACCGTAATGGTCAGTTTTGCATCCGGCTCCGTAATTCCGCTGATCGTCAGCGTGCCGTCTTCTGCAAATCCAGATCCATTGGTCGGGGAGGTCAGCATCAGGGTCGGTGCTGTCGTATCGATGTTAAATACAAAACTCTGATCGAAACCGTCACCTTTTTCATTCTTGCCGTAAATCTGAAGGGTATGATCTCCGTCTGCCAGGTCTTTTAATGGAATGGCAATTTCTGATGTATGTTCAAACGTTCCTGTTTTTACTTCTTCGCCGTCCAGCACCCAGGTTCCGGACACTGCCATATCGGCTTTTGCCGTGAAGTTGACAGAAGATGCTGCATACGTGTCGTACATCACAATCTTTTCTGTGACATTTCCATCCTCATCTTTTTCATTTTCGCTTCTTCCAACCTGATAAACCTTCTGATCCGCTGCAAGTGTGATCTTTGCTTTCTGCGGTTCATTTAAGATAAGGACTTCGCCAAACGTTTCTTTTCCGTAAACGATACCGGTCAGATTGCCGTCACCGTCTAAAAGTTTGTTAAATGGTGTCGCACTGATCACGTATTTCGTTCCGGCAGTCAGTCCGATGGTCTCAACGGTTTCTTTTCCGTTTTCATCGACACTTCTGGATTCGCTGCTGCCGCCAAGCACCGCATAGATCTGATTCTCTTCGTCTTTTACGGCAGAAACATTGTAATCCGAAAGTTCTTCTTTTTCGCCATTTGCACCGACTTCATAAACCTTAAACAGTGCACCCTGACATTTGTCATCCGTTACCGTATCAAGGGAAGCACGGATCTGCAGATCGCCTGCATTTTCAGCATGGATCGCTGTGATCGTCTCCGGCTGGCTGCTGTTCGTATAGGCAAATGCATTTGCAGTATCAACGATTCCGGTTGTGACTTCTTCCTGACTGTACACAAGTCTTACATAATATTTTCCGCTTTCCATCGTATCCGGGATTGTGATCGCAGCCTTTCCTTTTGCGATATCCGCTCCTGTCAGGGAAGCGATCGGTGTACCGCCGTTTTCTTCCGAATCCGGATTTTCCAGAATGTAAATATCAAGTTTCTCCAGATCAGACATTTTGTCATTTCCTGTCCATGTCAGATTGATCTTATTATCTGCACTGCTGTAGTTCTGTTTATCCATCTGAACTGTGGTGACCTCCGGAAGCGGATCTACGCCATAGAGGATCAGTTCAGAAGAACTTGCTGTTTTTATCGTATAAGTTTTATTTGCCAGTGACGGATCGGTAAAGGAGACAACAAGGGTTGCTTCTTTCTTCTCTTCATCATAAGTAAAGTTGGCATTTGCAGTCTCATTCTGTTCATCGGTTTTGTCATTGTCATAATACTGGATCGGATATGGCGTTCCATTCTCATCGGTAACTTTGAGTCCTTCTTTTCCTGCTTTTGCCTCTTCCAGTGATTCTGCTGAAAATGCAATGCTCAGAACCTGTGCCACGCCGTCCTGGAAATTGCCAAGCGTTACGTTATGCGTGGTTCTTGTAATATCAGAGCGAAGGCTGGAGCTGATTTTTCCGTCTGCATCTGCCAGGGTGCTGTTTTCGCTTGAATCCTTCTGATAAATATTCGGGCCGATGCTCATGTAAAGCATATCCTGTTTTTCTTCATCATAGCCAACGGCGTACCATCTGCCGGAAATACCCTCTGTGCTTCTTGCTTCTTCCAGATACTGCGGATAGGTTGGATTTACTTTTGCCTGTGAGCCAAAGGAGAGGTCACCGCCATAGGCATAAGAAATACCGGTTGAGAATCCGAGAACTTTCAGTGCACCCCAGATACGCTTTGTGTTCAGTCCAAGTGCCGCACCGCCGATCTGGATACCGCCGATCAGCGGGATCACATCCGGAATGCTGACGATCGCCTGTGCATAAGCTTCAAACGCTTCCTGTGCATCACTGCTGGCATCAATCACAATATAGCCCTTGCCATCGATGATGCCCATATAGTTGATGCTGCACTGCACCAGCGTCTTGAAATAAGGGATCCACTGTGTCTCCAGTTTCGCATATTCCATGATCTTGATGTCCGTGTTTGCCACTTTCAGGTTCGAAACCTTGATGCCGAATCCTGTCAGACCAAGGCTCATATCGGCACGAGCCTCCAGCACCTGAAAGAGATTAAACGATACGCTCAGCAGCAGTTTGATCGGAGGTACTTCGCTGCAGCAGAAGATCGTATCATAGAGATTTTCAAATCCGCCGCCACCGCCGATGATCCAGCATACACCGAAGGAATCCAGGTTGATGCCCGGTTTGATACCTTCCACATAGAAATACAGGTTATCCACAACCGGGATCTTATTTTTACTCTTTATCCCCAGTTTGATCTCCAGCGTGATGGATTTCAGGAACGATGCACTTCCTTCCACACCCATCGACCAGTCATTCACTGTGTTGACCTCCAGCGTTCCTTCGATGTTCGGCATGGAATCGGTGTAGCCCGGGATTTTTACTTCGGCTGAGAAATTCACTCCGATAAATCCCTGATTCATGCCGTAGAGTACATTTTTTACCTCTACTTTTGCATCGGTATCGCCATCATCGTCCCCTTCTTTTTTGTTATTCTGGTTGTTTGCGACTTTTGTTTTCTTATTGTTTTTTGTAAGAGAACCGGAAGAGCTGCCGGTCGGTTTGTAAGTTTTTTTATACGCATTGCGGAGCGTATCTGCTTTTGCTCCGTCATTTGCAAATACATTCTGATTTACTTTATCAACCTTTTCCCCGGTGTTTCCTCTTTTGGATGTCGGGATCAGAAAGCTTAAGTCGAGCTGTGCGGAGAATGACATCACAAACCCTTCTGCATCCTCCACCTTCAGTTCTTCCACCCGATCTGCATCGCCGTCATACATCATGCCAAGCCTTGCAAAAGAAAGATTAAATGCCATCCCGGCGATCGTCATCAGACCATTTAATGCCGCCGGATAAATCAGGGTGATCTCCTCATCCTGAAAACCTTCGATCTCTTCTCCGTTCATGTTATAAGGCACAAGTCCGTATTCTGTTCCGTTTTCGATGCTTGTAAACGCAGCATTACCCTTGTAGATCCTGGTGTTTTCTACAGAAGCATTTAATGTAATATCATTAAAATCTGTGTTGATTACGCCGTCCTTCTGGCTGACTTCTACGGTACCGTTCAGGGCATCGATACAGCCGTTGATCACAACTTTGTCTTTTTCGCCGCCGATCGATTTTGCAACGTATTTCACATTTGTTCCGTCCGCACCTTTATCAAAGGTATCATCTTTGATAAAGCTTCCCTGGAAGAACAGCAACGTTTCTTCGTAATTGTTTTTATCTGCTGCGTAAGCTTCTTCGCTTGCATAGGTTTTCAGCTGATATTTTGCCTGATCCCCTGTTTTGCCTTTTTCCTGCACAACTGCAAGAATCCCGTAATAATCATTTCGATAGCGGATGTCATCCGACATGACCACCTTCAGAGCATCGCCGGTTGTGATCTTGTCAACGCCGGTCGGCGGTTCTGTCCACTCAAAACTGAGCTGATATGTGTCCGGTTTCATCGTCTCCGTAAAAAGAATATCCAGTTTGTTTTCCTGCGGATCGATCAAAATGTTTTCTGATGGAATTTCGTACTTTTTGCTGTCGCTTGCTCCCTGTGCATACAGTGTGTAGCGGCTCTTATCCTCCAGCATGGTGAAATTGCTGCCGCTCACATAGAGATGTCTTGTCAGATCATTATAGAGGATCTCCGGTGTCGCACTGTGAAACGTGATCTTCGGCAGTTCACCGTTTCCGCCCGGGCAAAGAATGTAAGTAGAACCTTCATACAAGAGATTTTCATATAACAGTCTCGCATCCGTAGAATCCGGAAGGTTAAACACACGGAACGTAATCTTTCGATAGCTGGATGCACTGTCCACTTTCGCCCGGAAATAAAACGGGATCTTGATCTCCGTTCCCCTCGTGAAATCCACATAAGTGCTCTGATACGGCACTGCATAGCTGGTCTCGTAGATTGGCTCTTTCTGATCTTCGTCAAGCGGTGTGAGACCTTCCGATGCATAAGCTGCGATGACTACTTTTTTATAATCGTTTTTCTCAGAAATATTTTTTAAAGTTGCCTGAATATCAATGATGCCGTCCTCTTTAAAGGTTCCGTCTGTATTGCGGTTGCAGGTAGAAACATAATTTTTTCCGTCTGCCGACAGATCCAGAACGGACGGTGAAGTCATATTGAAGGTTACCTGATCTGTTTCAAGATCTGTTTTTTCATTGGAAAATACTCCATAGTATGTGTTTACAATTCCTTCTTTTCCCGACTGGATCGTTCCAAGATCATAGTACATTGCCATGGCACTATCTGCTGTCCCGTACTGATCATTGCCATCGCTTGTAAAATCCAGAGTCTCATCCGGGGCAAAATCAAAGCCGGTCGCCGCCAGAGAGTTCCAGTGTGCAAAAGCGACTTTTTTTAACATTCCTTTGGAAGAGACTACGGTTGATGCCGTTGCCGTCGGACTGTAAATGTCATCATATGCATAAAACGCAGTCGGAATATTCGCTGCATCCAGCACACATTCCCGTTTGATAATATCGCTGTCATAAGATGTATTTGGAATTTCATAATATACAAAATCCTGATCTCCGACGGCCGAATCAAGCAGCATTCTCGCCTCAACTTTTACGTCCTCACTGCCATGATTCTGTACATCGTAGTTGATCATGACCATGCCGTGTTCGTTTGATCCGGTATTTGCCAGCTCGAGCCGCTGGGTGAATTCCAGTTCACCCAGGCTCCATTTTGCTGACAGTCCCTTTGCATCCTGCGAAACAGTTACACCGCCGGACTTCATTCCTTCAAAAGAATAATCTCCGCCGAAAATGTAATCTTTTGTCTCTCCGTTTCTGGTTATGCGGAAGGAAGTAAATGAAGTGTCATAATCATCGCTGTGGTACAGCAGATCTTTGTTATTGTCGGATTTTATTGTCTTATCACCTTCCACATTTGAGATATAAAATCCGCCGTTTTTACCTGACATGCGGACAGATATCGAATCATTCTGCAAAAGCAGCACATCTTCATCCGCCACTTTACTATCCATACTCTGCGGTGCCGCCAGCATTTCCAGCGGAAGGCCCGTAAAGAGCACAACCGCGGAAAGCATCAGACTGAAAGCCCTCTTTAAAAATATCTTGTTTTTTCTCTTATCCATATACCTGCCCTCCTTTACTGTTCTAAATCAATATAAATATAAGTCAGATACGTTTCTTTATTCTGCGTTACAATATAGAGCGTATAGAATCCTGCCTCCAGATCCGTCAGCTTACCGTCTTTCACAACATCTGCCTTCTTCATCGCTCCGGCTTTCTGAATTCCCTTTTTGTAATATACCTTAAAGGATTCACCGCTTCTTCTGGATTTTTCCAGTACCAGATCTGCCCGATTTTCTTTCAGGATCGTTGTATCACACGGAAGCAGTGATTCGCCGTTTGCCGTGATCTTCAGATTTGCCGAGCTGATAATTTTCACATACCGTTTGACCAGTTTTTCATTTCCCACACGGTCACTCAGTAAATATGTGACTTCATGAATACCCTGCTCGTTCATCTGTTTTTCCGTCAGCATGTTTTTCAGTGAAATCTGCGGATTCGGATCAATGTTATCCCAAAGCCGGAATGTCGTCGCATCCAGAAGCTGTTCTCTTAATTCTTCGGCAGTCGTTCCCTGGAAAACATTTACAACAGAGCGGTCAAACTGAATACTCGGTGCAATATCATCCAGATACTGAATCTCCAGTACACGGTAAGAAACCAGTCCTGCCTGATCGGTTGCTTTGACCTGATAACTTCCGTTTGTCGTGATCGGAAGTGTGATCCAGTCCAGTTCATCTCCTTTTAATTCGCCATCGCCGTTTTTGTCCGTCGGTGCTTTGACCGGATATTCTTTTCCGCGGAACGTGATTGTTCCTGCCTCGGACATCGTAACCTTTACGCTGCAGTCCTCTGAGCGGATGTACGTTTCCGGAATGCCGGATGCGTAGACAACCGGAGGTATTTCATCGATCGAATCCACCGTGATCTGCTGCTGCGTCATATTTCCGGCTGCATCCGCAAATGTGAAATCATATACACCGTTTTCTTTGATTGCCAAAGAAATATTGGTGTTGCCGCCATATTTTCTGTTCAGACCGCCACCGCTTACAAATACGGTTTCATCGGAGCGGAAGATAACGTTCATCTGGTTGTTTTCCAGTTTCTGTGTCACTGTGATCGTCGGTGCATTTTTATCAATGATGTCAACCAGGTCGATATCGGTCATCTCACCGGAAACACCGTTCGGCGAAGTCGCCACAATCTTAACCATTCCTGGAACCGCTGCGAAAAATTCTACGTTTCCTTTTCTTCCGCCCAGCTCGATTCCTGTCTTTGAGAATGTTCCATTGTCTTCTACCCAGTTATCATTCTGTTTATAGTATACTTTCAGTTCCGATACTGTCTTGTTAAAATCAAGACTCAGCAGAACGGAGCTGTTTGTCGGTTCGATCGGCGGCAGTTTCTCATAAGATTCTCCGTCTTTGACATAACACGGACTCCAGGAAGATACGCTGATCTTCGGTGCATCCTTGTCGATCTCCGTTACTTTTGTGCTGATCTTTGCCCGGTTACCGCTTCGGTCTTTAAAAACAGTATCGTAGGTTCCGTTATTTTCTACTTCCCGGAAATAGTAATAGCCCTTGTCATCCATGCCCTTCTGCAGTCCCGACGTCACCGGAAGGATGGTTCCTTTTTCGTTGTCTTTATCAGAATTATCATCTGCATAGAATTTCAGTTTCATGCGGGTAAAGCTGATACCTTCTTTTTCCACACGAACCGTCGGTGCTTCCTGGTCGATCTTCGCAGCCTCAAGACTGTGCCAGAATATGTTTCCTTCCTGATCGATCGCAATCACCGTGATCTGACACGGCTTTGTGATAAGCAGGCTGTTATTGTTCGCATCCAGTTTTACACCATCAATCTGATCTGAGGTACTGTTGAAATTCAGTTTTCCCGTATCTGCCTGCAGTCCGTTTTTCACGATCAGTTTCGTCCGGCTGTCATCAGAAATGGTATAAGAAATCTTATAACCGCCGCTGTATCCGATCTTTTCTGCCAGTTCGGCAAAAGCATCTTCTGACGGTGTCCAGGAACTGAAATAACTTGCCAGTCCGTCATAGACCGCATAGACTTCCGCAACGACTTCCGGAGGTGTTGTGTCTTTTTCATAAGCACCTTCCTCTTCCACCGGTGCTTCATACGGCTTCATGTTCAGCTCATCCGGCAGTGTGACTGTGATCGGTGCACCTTCGTTTCCGCACTCATCACTGTATTCAAAGGTATAGCTTCGTTCCATGTTTTCCGAATAGAGGAACGTATGTTTTAATTCCTTTCCATTTGCAGCATACAGATCTTCACTCTCGGAAGCGATCCAGACTTCAATACCGTCTGTGGTACTCTGATCTTCAAGATTTGAAATATCCAGTGTATTTCCTTCCTGTACTTCTCCGTTCTCCAGAAATCTCCAATAAACCTTTGCATCCTTCGGTGCATCTTTATCCATGTTTTCTACCGTAACATTGTAATCCACCGTTTTCTGCTCGGCTGCTCCCGGAATGGTCAGTTCAAATGTAATATTTGCGTTTTTGTGGAATACGATCGTTGCCTTTGATTTCTGCTTGTTCCAGCTGATCGTATAAGCGTCACTGGTATCTTCTTTGTTTTCGCTGTCATCCGTACTACTTTCACCTGTATCGTCTGCCTTTTTCAGAGAAATCTGTGCGTTTTCGCTGACACCTTCGATCGTTGCCACTACATCTTCTTTTGTTTTCTCTGTCGTGCTGTACTGGATCTGTGCCGAATAATCTCCGAAAAAGTCCTCCAGTGTAAACTGCTCCGTATATGAATTTCCATAAATATCTTCATACTCGATCTCGTAAGTTCCATCCTTACTGATTCCGCAGTAATCCTTCAGCAAGACGTTTTCGTCGTCCACCGGCACATCAAACTGACGCAGCATATCTCTTGCCCTTCCAAGCATAAAGTAAGAGCCATAATAGATGTATCTGTACATGATCTGCGGAAGTTCGATCCCATTTATTTTTTTGATATGGACTTCCATATTGAATTCAAAGTTTACCATGCCGTCCTGCGGATAAACATCCATTCTGCGGATCTTCGGCCGCTGGTTGATTCCGTAGAAGTCCTGGTCTTTGGAAGAAATCGTTTCCATGACATTGCCGGCCTCATCGACAATCCTCAGCTCAATGCTGTGCGGCATATGAAGTCCTTTCTCTTTGGAAAGATCAATGTCTGCCTTGAAATCTCCCATAAGACGCAGGGTGTGGCTGCCATCTTTATTCACCAGATAATTTTCACTCAGAAAACCTAGACTCTGGTTGATATCCTTTGTGAACTCCATACCGCAGTAATAAGAGCCATCCCAGTCGGATCCATATCCATCGTCTGTCTGTACCACATGGATCGGATCTTTTCCATCGATGATCAGCTGAATATTTGCATTTTTCAGATTCCGATCGTCGCGGATCTCAATTTCAAAGCTCGGATTTGTGATATATTCATCCGTTTCTCCTTCGTTCTGTGCACTACTGTCTGTGCCAGTTGCAGTAATCTCGCTTGTGGCACTTTTTAACACTGTAAACTCTGCTGTTGGTGCCGTATGATCCACATCTGTGATATAAAACTGCTGATAGCTTAAGTTTCCATATCCATCCAGCAGATAATACAGGTGTCGCTGGTTTTCTGTATAAGCAAAACTTCTCTCTTTTATCAGCGTATCCGCAGTGTCATCAGAAGCAGAAAGATTCACTTCATACATTTCCGGATCTTTTGCAACCATCGTACTGTCTGCTTCTGTTACTGCTGCAGAAATACTCTGCCTGGAAGTCTTACTTTCTTCCACTTCTATTTTGAAATCCGGTGCTTTTGCAGAATAATAAATCTCCACTTCGTGACGCTGTGACTTCACGCCTCCAACGTTCATCAGTTCATAAGAGATCGTGTTGCTGCCTTCAAAGACCGGAACTGCACATACATCTGCATTTGCATATCCGCCTGCATAAAAGGCTGCCGCATCCTCCACCTGGAACATTGCTTTTGCATCCGTCGGCTTTACGTCAAACATCATCACTTTATTTTCTGCATCATAATCCTTAAGCGGGAACCATTTCGCAGAAGCCTCGTTATCACCCGCCCAGACTTTGATCCAGTAATTGCCGACATCGTAATCTTCCATGCCGTTTACCGTAAACTGAATGCTGCGGTTGTAAGTAATCCCTTCCGTTGTCTCAGATGTTGCACAGTTTCCAAGATAGAGAACATCTGTCGTATAGCCATCCACTCCGGTTGCGGTAAAATCCGGTTTCTGGTCATCCACAACGGTCCGGTTAAATTCATACGTTCCGGTTGCGGCAAATCCATAGTACGGAACTTTATCTGCTCCCTGATATGGATCTTCTGCTGCAAAATGAATACTTCCCGTCACTTTGCTGATACCAAATGCTTCTGTCATATCAGCATCATAATTATAAAGATAAATGTTGTCATACTGCTCCGTCGTAATGACCGGTTCTGCCGAATTACCCTGTTTGTTGCTGACAGAAACTTCCAGTTTATACTGTCCGTTTGGCAGTGTCAGACCTTCCGGAATTTCTACCGTCTGGCTGGATTTTCCCTTTATAATATTCCACCGGTAAACTTCGGTTTCCTTATCACCTTCTGTCTGTTTCAGGCAGATATAGGTATTCGGCGATGCATAATCCATATCATCCATCACAAAATGGCTGGTTCTCTGATTTGCAAAGCTGATGTCAAATGCTGCCCCGGTAAGTGTGGAGAGATATTCTGCTCCGTTTACCTCCGGATTGTATGCATCTCCAAAATCTTCCCGTTTTACCTGCTGCCCGTAATTTGCATTATCCTTTGTTTTGATCGTCACGGTATTTGCCGGTGTCCGATCGATCTGATAACTTCCGGTTTTTACATCTTTCTTATCGGAAAATCCATACTCGTCAGGAGTCATGGTAAAGGTCTTTGTGACCAGTTTTCCTTTTGATGCATCAAATGTTTTTTTATTTCCGCTTGTCGCAAAAGCACTGCTCTTAAAACCGGACCCTGCTGCAACGGTTACATTTCCATAGTATTTATTTCCGCTGATCGCCAGGAAACGTTCTCTTACGGTCGCCGCATTTGCATCATTTAAACTGTTGTAAGTTGTCGTGATCTCATATTTCTGATCTCCGGTCATGATAAGCGTTCCGTAGGACCATTTTCCGGTCTCGCTGCTCTGATATCCGGAAGAATACGGAAGTTTTGCCGCATCCAAAAATTCTTCGTTATCGATCAGTATTTCTGATGCCTTTCCTGACACGCTGCGGATAAAATAAGCATCCTGTTCGATCGGATCTTTTACTGCCACAAACAGTTCCGCTTCATTTGCGGAAGAAGTGATCGGACCGCGGACTTTCAGCGAAGATTCTTTGTTTGCTTCATTCGTTTTTGTTTCCGGTGTTATAATTTCCACTGCCGGAATATTTCGGTCGATTGCCGCATCTGCAAGTTTTTCGCTTATGGTTTCATTCTTTGCGATATCGGCTGCAGAGACATAAAGTGCTGCCTGATAAGTCTGGTTTGCTCCGACTGTTTTCGTCCGGATCGTAACCAGGCACTCGGTCACTTTATCGCCAGACTGGCTCACAACCGTCACATCCCCCACAGCTGCCGTAGTAAATTTGTCACTTCCCGGAAGCGTGCTGCCTTCTTCCAGCCAGAAGTAGCGGATATTGTCAATATTGATGCCGCCTGCATCTTTAACTCTCACAACGGCTTCCTGATATGCACTGTTGTCATTGTTTTCTTTGAGCTGTATGCTCTCATAAGAAATCACAGGAGCGATCTTGTCTTTTGCCGTGTAGCTGTATTTTGCTGTTACGGTCTTTGTATTATGATTAATATCACTTGCAGATACCTGCACTTTGACTCCGTTGTTTACGGAAGAATAATCAATATTTTTGTCGAATTTCAGATACAGATGAAGATCTGTTGTATCATTGGTCAGATCAAGATCGATCTTTGTCTTTCCAGACTGTGCCTCTTTGAATCCTGTCTGGTCGATCTCATCTTCTTTCAGTGCCGTCTGTGATGCATAATACCAGAACTTATTGGCATCTCCCTGTCCCTGAAGGTTCACCGTCATGCTGGCTTTTCCGCCGATCACACCCGAGGCCAGAGGCCCGGAAGTATTTCCGCTCACCGTATCATAATCTTTTACGCTGAACGCCAGAGAATACACTTCATCTTCTGACTTCGTCATTCTCGCCATCTCATACGTTTTTGTTTCTGATACAGCCTGACTGTCGATCATGATCGTCGGAGCTTCGTTATCCAGATAGAAATCTTTACTTGTACTGCCTCTCAGATCATTTGCCACAGAAAGTGTATTTCCAGAATAATCTTTGATCTCGCTCAGGCCTGCAATTCCCGTAATCGTCACTTTATAATCCGTTTTCTTGCTGTAGTTCAGTTTATCCTGCTTCTGGAAAACCATATCCCGATCCACGATAAAATCCTTGAATATGACAACCGTTTTTCCGGTTGACGACTGATCAAAAACATATTTTGCCTCAAGTTTCACCGGACTGCCGTCTTTCTTTTTGATATTTAAAGAAGCGATGATCTTTTTCCTGTTGGCATCACTGATCTTCTGGATGCGTTCATTTAAAACAGCAGATACCGTCACGGTCGTTCCGGCCTTCAGATAATTGGCTTCGTTTGCATTTTGTGTCTGGTTTTTCTGGTTCGTGGTGATCGAAACTGTTTCGACGATCGGATTTACCGTATCCAGGTATGCCCTTGTCACGCTGCATCCTGCGGATCCTTTTTTCACATTGCGAAATCCGTCCAGACTGAGCGGATTGCCGGCAAGGTCTGTAATGGCACTGCTTGTTTTTTTCAGTGTGTTATAATTGGAACTCCCAACAGCTGCTTTCAGTTTTTTCATCGTCCCACTTCCATTAGACAAGGTACCCCCATCATAACCGACAAAATTTCGGTCATAATTTTTGCTGCCGTTCTGATCAATGATCGATGTCTGATAGCCGATATCCGCAAGTCCGGACACATAAAAATCCACCGTTTTGTTATCAATGGTTTTTGGGACTTTATAAGAAAATATTGCAATATCATCTTTCAAAGTATCCAGATTCGCATACGCAGTTGCCACATCTGCCGTATTTTTCTGTCCAAGCGACAATGCCAGTCTGATGTTCTTTGACTGTGTACTGCCTGCATTGTTATCTGCCAGACGCACATACTCGCTGAATTTCACCTTTACATAAATCGTCTGACCTTCCTTAAAATACAAGGCCGGTGTGTCAGAGTTTTTATCACTCGTGATCGTGATCCTCTTGATTTTCGGAGCGGTCTCATCCTTAAATGCAATCGATACATTCTGGATCTTGGCACTTCCGCAGCTGCCGCAGCCCTTTTTCGTAGTCACATAGAGAGCTGCTCTTTTATTCTGTCCCAGCGATGGCCGAAATGCTGCCCAGGTATCACGATCCCCGACCGTCCAGCTTCCATCTGAATTATGATCGCCTGTATTGTAGCTCTGCCCGAGCCAGAAACTGTTATTATCTGCACTGGTCGGATAACCAAAAATAATTTTCCCGTACTGCGTCCGGTTTCCCCAGTGGTGTCCGAAATTCTTATGTTTATCATTCGTTATGTATGCCATCAGATTCTGACTAATCTGTCCGGACTGATTGTACAGCACCGGATAGTCCTTCTGCACTTTGACTGAAAATGTCTCCCCGGAGCCGGCTTTCGTCTTGCTGTATTTGTATTTCACCATACCAACATTGTTGTAAATACTGCCGTAAAGCGAATCCTCTTTCTTGGACTTGCACCGTACCAGTGCATTGAAAATTTCCTTTGCCTTGTCTCCGGTCGTCAGATCCCGGCACAGTACGCCCACACCATACTTCTGCGGACTGTAAGACGCCGCCGCACGCACCTGTATGGCATCACCCAAAAAGGTACTCGCCGGAACACTTCCAAGCACAAGCGTTGCCGCCAGCACGGAACTTAAAACTTTTTTGACTTTTTTCGAGATTTTTGGCTTTAATTTCTCCATAAACTACGCCTCCTTCTGTTTTAATTTTCTCCCTGTGCCGTCCCCGGCACATTTTCCTCTTTTATATTTTACTTTAAAAAATTTTTACAGACATCGTCCATTTGACAAAAAAAATGGACATTTTCTCTTCAGAATGTCCATTTACAAAGAAAAATTTTCTTTTTTAACTTCAGGTAGTGTCTGGTTATTTTATAATGATGCTACAAATTGCTCCGTTACAAAGTAAGTCCCGCAATTTTTCAAACATTCGGCATCATCTCAGCATATAGTCTTTTAATTGTTTTCGGTTGGAAATACTCATTTTGTTGAAAATACAGGTCATATGCTGTTTCACGGTTCTTGGCGTGATCTGCATATAATCAGCGATTTCCTGATTTGTCCAGCCGCGGCTCGCAAGCATGGCAATCGTAAACTCTGTGGTTGTTAAATTATCCGCCACATATTCATTCGTATCCGGGTTGTGTATCCGCCGCCAGCCAAAACTGAATTTATAAGTAATTGCGATGATCCGCTCATAATCTTCCGGATAATCTTTCTTAAGACAAGTCTCAATCAGCCCCTGCAGAAGTCCGTGGTGTTCGCCGATGCCTTCGATCAGACCATCCGGTCTTGCGATCTCCCACGCCTGCATTATTTCTTTGCAAGCTCTGTCTGCATCAGATTCATGGCATTCATTGCCGCCACCAGATTCAGGTAGATCATTGAAATCGGATATATCTCTTTTGTCGTCATCAGACATGCCTCCACGATGCCAAGAGAACGCTGGTATTCCCGATCCAGATATGCCTTATGTGCAAGCACGTAAACACCCCACAGCTGTTTTCCTTTTTTGAATTCTCCGACATAATCTGACAGTGGCGGAATATCGCCAACCGGAAGATGCAGAAGTGTGTGTGCCGCGACAGCTACAAAGACACCAAATGCCTTTGCCTTCCGATCCGTATTTCCTTTCATCACCTGATTGAGATTCTCCGTCAGCCTGTTCAGCCCCATCCGTGCCGAATGGATATGGTTCAGCGACAGATTTGCAAATGTATAGATCAGGCAGGCCGACATCTTCAGCATGATATCCGGATGATCCAGATACATTTCCGCATATTCTACCGCCTTCTCGTGATGGCCGCTGAAATAATAATATTCTGCGTACGCCATCATCTTTTCGTCCTGATCTGCAAGTGACTCAATAAAATCTATGCAGCCGCCAAGCGGAAAAGCAGAACTCATCAGAAGCATCGGCGTGTGAAACGGCTGTTCCCTGCGTTCCTCCATGTCCTTTGATTCTGCTGCCAGGTTTTCTGTATTTTCCACACTTTGCGTATTTTCCGGATTGTTCACAATTCCAAGAATATAATCCGTGGATACGCCAAACTCCTGTGCCAGAGCCATCAACATATCACTGTTGATCGTTTTCGTCTCCCCTTTTAAAATACGGCTGATCTGTGAAGATGTCACACCGATCCTCCTTGCCAGCTCCCTCTGGGAGATCTGCTGCTTTTCACACAGTTTTACGATACGTTCCCCCGGAGTCTTGAATGACTCCTCCTCTGATTTTGCATTTTCCTCCATCTCTTTCACCTCTGTAATAGTTTTCCATCTTTCCCTGTATTCCCGTTTTTCGCCCCTTTATTTTAACACAGAATAGCATCTGCTGCAAATCTGCATCACACCGGTCAGATGAGTTTTTTTTGCATCTGAATCCTGCTGTTATGCTTTCATCCGGCCTATCCGAATCATTCTTAAAGACCGGAAATTTTCTTCTGTCAATTCTGTCCCGATTGTTATATAATTGCCCCGTACAGTCTTTGAAAGGAGACAAAAATTATGCTTAAAAAACAACCGGGGTTCGTCCTGAAAAAAATCAAAGATTCTTACTATCTTCTTCCGTTCGGTCAGCAGGTTGCCGATCAGAAAAAGGGACTGTTTCTCAATGAAACGGGTGCTTTTCTGTGGGAATGTCTCTGTGATACCACAAATCATGCAGAGCTTGTAAAAAAGCTTGCCGGGCATTATCAGCTGGAAGAATCCGACTTTCCGATGCTTGAAGAGGACGTAACTTTATTTCTGAATCAGCTTACTTCTTTTGACATTTTAAAGGATGACGGTGATTCTGCCGATTCTCTTTCTTCTATATATATGAACATTGCAGATCTGGTGATCCGTCTGTGCGGACCGGCAGAACTTTTTCCAAAAGAATTTTCTGCTTTTGCCTGTGATCCCAAAACAGCCCAAAAAATCACACAGGAAATCCATCTGATCTGTCAGAGTCCGACAAAGCAAAACGGCACCGTACTGCTTCGAAACCGGGAACTTTCCATCCTCGAACATGCTGACGGCTATGTGATGCTGTTTCCGACACTGAAAAATATTTTTGAAGCCCATATGACAAAAGACGGCCATCTTGTACAGATTTACTGTTCTTCCGCCGTGACAGAGAGCAACCTGGAAAACCTTTTCCATGCAATTCGGCCATTCTTCCTTTTTATCGCTCAGAAAAGCGGAAAATTCGCCGTTCATTCTGCCTCGCTTCTTTATAAAGAAAAGGCATGGCTCTTTTCCGGTCACTCCGGCATGGGAAAATCCACTCACACCAATCTCTGGAAGGAGCTTTTCGGCACACCGCTCCTGAACGGAGATTTAAACCTGATCGGCGAAGAAAACGGGCAGTTTTTTGTTTACGGTATTCCGTGGTGCGGAACTTCCGGCATCTGTACCACCGAAAAACAGAGGCTTGGCGGTATTGTACTGCTTGGACGCGATGCGAAAGACAACCGCTTTGAGATCATGACTCCAGCGGAACGAGTTCTGCGTGTCATGCAGCGGATGATCTCCCCGTCCTGGACAGATGAGCTGGTCTCACGCAGCCTTGCATTTGCAGAAACACTGACAGATGAGATTCCGGTCTTCCATTTCCTTTGTATGAAAAATCCTTCTGCGGCACACAAAATGCGTCAGAGAATCGATCTGTGGGAGGCAGTAAAACAATGAAAGATAAACTGCTGCTGATATGGAAGCACCTCAAACCGGAGAATCTTCAGAAAATGTGGCTGCAGTCCAAATGGATCTGGCAGTATGGAAAACGCTACTGGAAATCCATGGTTGTTTATACACTGCTCGGCATTGCCGGTTCCGGCGTATCACTGGTTTCCAGTTTTATATCAAAAGATTTAATAGATATCATCACCGGACACCAGACCGGCAAACTGCTCTCCACTTTTGCCGCAATGATCGGTTTTTCCATTGCAAATATTTTATTTTCACAGGCATCCACTTACGCTTCGACATTCATCAACCTGAAAGTCGATTCAGAGATCAAAAATGACATTTTCGCAAAAATGCTGGTTACCGACTGGGAATCCCTGACCGACTATCACACCGGTGATCTGGTCACCCGCTGGAGCTCCGATGCTTCGAATATTTCCAGCGGCATCCTCAACTGGATCCCGAACCTGGTCATTTACATTTTCCGTTTTATCAGTGCACTTTTCGTCGTTCTCTACTACGACCCGACCTTTGCCCTGTTTGCCCTGATCGGCATTCCGTTCAGTGCGATCTTGTCAAAACCACTGCTCCGCCGCATGAGCAACAACAATGCAAAGAGTGCCGCCATGAACGCCAAAATGTATGGATTTAATCAGGAAACGTTTTCCAATATCCAGACGATCAAAGCATTTGACCTGATTCATTTTTACATCGAACGCCTGAAATCTCTGCAAAAAGAATATATCCAGATGCGAATGGATTTTCAGAAAATGTCCATGCTGACTTCCATCCTGATGACACTGATCGGTTTTATCGTATCCTACAGCTGCTACGGCTGGGGAATTTACCGCGTCTGGAGCAATGCCATCACTTATGGAACAATGACCATGTTCCTCTCCTTATCGGGAACTCTTACAAGCTCCGTCAATTCGCTTGCCGGCCTTGTTCCGTCTGCAGTTTCCCTGACGATCTCTGCCGGCCGTCTGATGGATATTGTGGAAATGCCGCAGGAGGATTACAGCCATGATGACCAGGTCATTGCCTTTGAAAAAGATCACAGATCAGAAGGCATCGGCATTGCCATGCAGGATCTGAGTTATAGTTACAACACCGGAACCGAAGTGTTCCGCAATGCTTCCATAGAAGCTTATCCACACGAGATCGTTGCCCTGGTCGGTCCTTCCGGGGAGGGCAAAACAACGATGCTGCGGCTGATCCTTTCGCTGCTCCAGCCATCGGGCGGTTTGTGTCATGTCTGTGCCGGAGACAACCATCGGACACAGATTGAAATGTCACCTTCCACCAGAAAACTGTTTTCTTATGTACCTCAGGGAAATACCATGTTTTCCGGTACGATTGCAGAAAATATGCGAAACGTCAAACCAGATGCCACCGACGAAGAAATCATCCACGCCCTGCAGCTGGCATGTGCCTGGGATTTCGTGGAAAAGCTTCCGGACGGCATTCAGAGCATGGTCAAAGAACGCGGCGGCGGATTCTCCGAAGGACAGGCACAGAGACTTTCCATTGCCAGGGCACTGCTTCGACACTCGCCGATCCTGCTGCTCGATGAAGCAACCTCCGCACTCGATGTCGCTACCGAACGGAAGGTGCTGAAAAACATCATGCAGGATACCTATCCGAGAACCTGTATCGTCACGACTCACCGACCGACCGTACTCAATATCTGCACTCGTGTTTATGCGATACGTGAAAAAAAATGTGAAGTCCTGAAAGATGAAGAGATTGAAAAACTGATGGGAGATTTCTGATCACAGTATTTTTTTGAAAAAAAAAGGCAAAACCAGAAACGGTTTTGTCTTTTTATCTATGCTTCTGTACGTGATCCGTCTGTGATACCGACACTTAAAACAGATCACCCAATATCTTTTACCCTGAAATTATTTTACAGAATATTCAAAGCTTGTCATTTTAAGATTATCAATGCTTGTTCCATGGTTCAGATGGATACCCATCGTCAGCGGATTCTCTACTGTGCTTGCAAATACAAAAGTAGCAGTTTTTCCTGAACATGATGCCTGTACAGATGCATCTGTTGTCTCTGCTTCATCTACTGTATCGTTAAAATGAACATTTAAAGTAATGGTTCCGTCGATACCGGACCAGTTTGCCATAGCAAGTCCTTTACCGCCATTTGTTCCCCATCTGTCCCATACACCGTAGTATGTAACATTCAGGGTTCCCTGTGCAGCACCACTTGCTGCATATACACCTTCTGTCATTCCTGCATCTACAGATACGACTGGTTTTTTATATGTTCTCATATGCTTTTACCTCCTTTGTTTTTAAATATATATTAATCTTATAAGGATTAAAAGTCAATATTTTTTTTATGCTTTTTTATGATGCCAGGGTCAAAAGGTCTAAATCCACATGAGCTTGCTCATAGGTGGATGAAAGACCTTGGGACCCGCCCCGATATGAGCATAAAAGTGGGATGATAATCCCACGATATGCGAATACCGGAGAGGATTGTGGGAGTGCAACGCACGGAACAATCCGTAGGCATCATAGTTGGGGACTTTTGACACCCATATCTTTTACAGCATTACAGCATTGTTTTTTTGCTCTGAAAATGCTAAAATCAAAACTCAGTAAGACCAAAAACAACGATCCACAGGAGGTTTCATCATGGCATCTTCCAGACCTGATCTTGAAGCTTTGCTTCAGGACGGCAACATCATCCGCATCAGACCACAGGGCTACAGTATGTACCCACTCTTTATCCCGGGACGCGATGAAGCCCTGATCGAATCCGTCTCTGCCAACACGGTCCGCAAAAACGATGTCGTTCTTTACCGCCGTGACCAGAGTATCCTTGTCCTGCACCGCATCTGTAAGATCACTGCGGAGGGATTCTTTATGGTCGGAGACAATCAATCTGAAATCGAAGGTCCGCTGCGTGCCGACCAGATCAAAGGCCGCCTGATCGCCTTTGTACGCAATGGAAAGGAAATTTCGGTAAAGAATCCGCTGTACCGCTTTCTCTCTGCTCTGTGGCTTTTTATGCTGCCGCTGCGTCCTGTCTGTTTTCGCATCACTGCTTTTTTGCGGGGATCTAAATAGCAGATTCTTTTTACAGCAGAATTCCTTTCTGCTGTAATGTTTTTACCACTGCCTTTACATCTTCCAATACTTCTGACTTTGGCACATCGTATTCTTCTGCAACCAGTCCTGCCAGCTCCTCTGTACTGTCTGCTTTGTCAGCATTGATATAGATAAATCCCGCTGTTTCACTTAAGGAGATTGTCTCGTTCATCTCTTCGGCACGCTCGCCGCATGGGATTAGCACATATTCTTCTGCTAACTTTCGTATCACGTAACCTTCTGCTTTTTTCATTCCTTTTTCCTCTTTTCTTCTTATTTTATAAATGTTATGATAACTAAGACAAATTTGTTGTTCGCCACTTTTTCAAGTCGAACGCACGTGAGACTTGGTGCGTGATTCTGGTCAGCGAAAGCTGACATATTCTTCTCAGAATCACTGCACATTCTCGCGGAGCGTTTATCTCAGTCGGAGATTGTACTTCCACTGAAAAAGACTTGTTATTACTCACCGCTTGCAGAAGTGGGAGTCTTCTCGACTGAGATAAAAGTGAAAATCAGTCCCCATACCATGATCAAAGGAGCCACCTGCTATGGATTCATTATACAACACTTACTTAAAAATGCTCACCACGCCATTTGATGATCCCTCTTCGGATCTGCCGGATATTTCACCGGAAGATTATCCTGCACTTTTTGCACTTGCAGACCGTCACTGTACGCTTCCGTTTGTGCTTCCTTATTTCCGGAATACCGGTCTTTATCCGCAGATACTTCAGAAGAGTAAGCACATGATGCTGAATTACTATCAGATCGATCAGTTCACACGTCGCACGGTATCGCTTCTGGAAAAGCATGGCATTACCTGCTTTGTTATGAAGGGGATCAGCCTTGCTGCCTCTTATCCGGTTCCTGAATATCGCAAACTCGGCGATCTGGATCTCTATATTAATGATAAAGATGCGTTTCACTGTGCAGAACAGATTTTGCATGAAAACGGCTATCTGGATGAAGAAGAACTTTCTGATCATCACACCACTTATCGCTATACGTTTGAAAAGACAGGACGCAGCTTTCTTCTGGAGCTGCATTACCGTGTGGTTGGAGTATATCAGTATAAACCTGCGAACCAGCTGATCGATGAAGTCTTTTCCGCTGAAAATCTGAAAGCAGAAACACAGGAAATCAACGGATCTTCTTACCATGTATTTCCGCCTACGGAATACGTGTTTTACATGATCCACCATATGCTGAAACATTATCTCTACAGCGGATTTGGTATCCGGCTGCTGTTTGATTTTTCTTTTTATCTGGAGCAGCATGCACAGGAGGTTGATTTTGCAAAGATCCACAGCTGGTGTCAGCAGTCGCACATTCTCCATCTCTACGAGAGCGTCCTAGAAACCTGCCGAATATATCTGAATTTACCGGAGATGATCGATCCGGATGTGCACTACGATCTCTCCGACTGCGATGCTTTCCTGTCCAGGATCCTGGAGGATGGGGATCTCGGTGCGGATGTATCACAGGAACTTGTTGGCAGTCATTCTTATAAAAAAGTAAATCTGCTTACTTATTTCCGGGAAGGACATTTGCAGATGAAAGTACGTTTTCCAAAAGCAGGACGCTGTCCGCTTCTGTGGCCGATGCTGTGGCCGATTACGTTTTTCTGTTTTCTGAAAAATACTTATACGCTCCGAAACACCACCTTCCGGGAAACATTGCAGCGATTCAAAAAAAGCAATCAGAAGACACAGCTGATCCGTATTTTTGAAAACAGCGATTCCTGACGGAGTCGCTGCCTGTATTTACACTTCCCGCAGTCCGGTATCAGATAATTTCTCATCTATTCTTCGTCGGATCAGGCTGCGGATTCCGATGGACAGCAACAGATAAAGCTTAAGCTTCATACCGATACAGAATCCTTTGGTCATAACAACCCATTTCTTATCCTGTAATTTCCAGATTTTTTTATCTGCTGCCAGTCTGCACAGACATTCCCGTGCAAATTCATCTTTTCCATAAAGCCGCAGCGTTTTCCAGATAAATCTCAGTTTCTTTTTGTGTTCTTCATATTCCATTTTTGCATCAAAAAATGTTGCAAAAAAGATCAGATACCAGACAAGTTCTTCACAGGACTCCATCTGGATTTCATGATCCGACATCCATTCTTTCAGATCGCGTGCCATCGCAATCCAGCACTCGCTGGAATTTGCACGGTACCGGCTGGATATGGATGTTTCATTTTTTCGATAAATGTAGCCGATCCGGGAAAGGAAAATATATTTTGCACGGCAGAGATAACACTGCATGTTGAAAAATTTATCTTCTGCATAATCATATTTTGCGAAACGGATCTGATTCTTTTCCAGAAACGATCTGCGATAAAGTTTTCCCCAGACATAAGAAAGTGTCCCGGCAGAAAAGAAGCCGCGAAACTGAAATTCCTGAGAATTTCGATGATATCTGGAAAAAGATGCGTGGCTGACTGCAGGCAGCATTTTTCCGTTCCAGAGTCTCGCATAATTGGCAACTACAATATCTGCATCTGTCTGCTCTGCCATACGGACATAACGCTGCATGACGGATGCATCCGGAAGATAATCATCCGAATCCAGAAACAGCACATATTCTCCCTGTGCCTTTTCCAGCCCCTGATTTCTCGCCTCACCGACTTTATTTTCTCCCCGCTCTATCATATGGATGCTGTCATATTTTTTCTCGTAATCTCTGGCGATCTTTTCACTTTGATCCGAAGATTTTCGAACAAGCAGAAACAATTCCCAGTTTTCGTAATCCTGGCTTATCACACTGTCCAGTGCTTTTGCCAGATATTTTTCTGCCTGATAGAGCGGCACGATCACAGATATTTTTCCTTTTTCTTCGCTCATACTCACTTTTTCCTTACTTTCTTCCATATATTCTGAAATACTTTATACAGCAGGGCTTCTGTTCTTTTCCAGTTATCCGTTCTGCGGTAAACCGCCCACAGAAGCAGATTGACCAAAAGCAGACAGATACAGAAACGGTAAACCAGAAGGAAGAGCGGCGATCCGCTTGTGATCCGGCAGCAACATTCTGCAATCGTCCACACTCCTGCCATGACAAGCATATAGTATGCATATGTTTTGAAAAACTCAGATACTGGTCTTTTCAGACGATATTTATAAATGATATAAGGTTCTACCCACACAGAGGTCAGAACCGTGCTGCAGAACGTTCCGATAAAAATTCCCACAATTCCGAAATGAAGTACAAACAGAATGGAAATGCTGAGGTTCAGCAATGCCTCTGCGATCGCCTTATAACGGTCATACCAGAAAAGTCCCATCGACTCTTTAAAGATTAAAACTGCTCTTCTTGTCCCGTTGATAAAGAAATTGATGCACAGAACCAGCACGATTTCTCTTGGAAACAGATACTTTTTGCCAAACGCAAATTCCACAAACGGATTCAACATTTCAAAAAGGCAGATACCGGAAAATCCAAACAGCCAGTACCCGATAAAAAACAGCTGTTCAAAAACGCTTTTAACCCGGTCTTTATCCTCCAGTACTCCAAGATTTCCGACACTTGCAGAAACCCCCAGAAGAGCCTGATCAAGAACCTGACGGATCGAACCGATGATCAGGAAATAATTGGAGTAAATTCCGGCACTGACCACTCCGACAAAACTGGAGATCAGCAGATTGTCCGTATTATTGACTACAACATTTCCAAGTTTATGCATCAGCATCGCTTTTACATTTTTTAAAATATCCCGCCGCTCTTCCTGCGGCAGTTTTTCATGACAGGTCTCCTTCAGATATGGAAACAATGCATCTGCTTTTCTGGACATGCACACATTTCCGATAATCGTACACACTACGGCAACGCTCAGAAACAGGACAAAATTTTTTGTCGTGATCAGAATAATGATCTGACAGATATCCTGAAGCACCAGGAACCCATTATGATACAGTACAGTAATATAATTCATCTGATGAGCATCGATCAAGGTTTTTTTATAGATCAACAGATACGATACCACCGAATTTAACAGATACAGACAATAGATCAGCACCAGATGATCCACGTCCGGGCGATCTTTCATCAGAATATCCAGAAATGGGATCAGGCACAGACCTGCCGCCATGACAAAAAGTGCCGTCATGCGATAAAAGGTGCGGAACATCCGCATCAAAATCTGCTGTTTTTTAATGTCCCCTTTTGCGATCGGGACATACAATGCATAAGTGATTGCCGTTCCCACGCCAAGCTCGGATAACGACAAAATATTCAAAATATCGGTGAACAGGCCGTTAATTCCGACGTAACCTTCGCTGAGCATTCTCGTAAAAACAACTCTTGTAAAGAATCCCATCAGAATTGCCGAAACCTGTGCCACAAACGCTACACTTGTATTCATAACGGAATATTCCGTTCTTGATTTTTGTTTCACTCTTCACGAATCCTTTCTTTTTAGGTATAATTAATGATGCCGAAATTGTGGGAGTACGAAGTACGAAACAATTCGTATGGCATCTTTTGACCCTAACATCATAACATGAGCCAAAAGACAAATAGACATAAAATCCAAAAGGAGCTAAACCATTTTATGAAAAAAAAATTATTTTTCTGGGGCAATATCGCCGTCTTTACTCTGTGCGTTGCACTGGTAATCGCAGCTTCTTTTTATGCCCTGTCGGTGCGGCAGCTGAACGTTGTCTATACACCGGCAGACTCAAAAGAATCTACAGCGGATATTACAAACCCTTTCTGCGGTTTCTATAAGATAAACGGCTATGTACTTGCCGAGGATAAAACTGCCAGGGATGCCGACATCTGGTGCCAGAGAAGCTGTAAGGACACTCCGTACCCTCTCATGCTTCTGGAGATCAATCTGCGGAATTATGCTGATCAGGATCTCAGTGCCAACGCTCTTTCGCAGCTTAACCGCATTTTTAAGATCTGCGAAAAGAAGAAAAAACAGATCATTCTTCGCTTTCTCTATGACTGGGACGGCAAAGCCCAAAAAACGGAGCCTTCTGATTTTTACCGCATCAAAAACCACATCCAGCAGGTTTCTGCCACAGTAAATGCCCATGCCGACTGTATTTATATCCTTCAGGGACTTTTTATCGGCAACAATGGCGAGATGAACAATACCAACTACGGAGACATTGACCAGATGCGTCAGCTTGCAGAGACACTGGCAAAGAATATTTCGCCTTCGATCTATCTTGCTGTGCGTACCCCGGCTCAGCTCCGCGGCATTCTCTACAGCCGTACACCAATGGCAGGCCAGAGCGACGAGGGGAGCCTTGCTTCCAGACTGGGACTTTTCAATGACGGTATGCTCGGCTCTGTCTATGATCTCGGTACATATGATGATACACCACTGACTTCCGCCAGTGAATTTAACGAACAGGGCACAAGGAGCGAAGAACTTCTTTTCCAGAACAAGCTCTGCCAGTATGTTCCAAACGGCGGTGAAGTCACGATCGATAATAAATACAATAACCTGGACAATGCCATTTCGGATCTGTCCACAATGTGCGTATCGTACCTGAATTCGGATCACGATCTTGCCGTGCTGAATAAATGGAAAAATTCTACTTACACCAGCTCCGGCGTATTTTCCGGATGCAGCGGTTACGATTATATCCGTGCCCATCTGGGCTACCGCTACTTTATAAAATCATCCAGCCTGGATTTCCATGCCTTTATGAGCGACAAGGCCTCTCTGTATCTTACGATTGAAAACGTCGGTTTTGCCCCGGCATACCGGCAGTTTGATACTGCTCTGATCCTCACGAACCAGGAAACAGGCGAGTCCAGACGGATGAAAACAGAGATCGACAACCGCTCGATCGCCGGCAGCGATCAGTCTGAGTTTAAGATTGAACTCGATGTACGCTCTTTTGCAAAAGGCACTTATCAGGTGAATCTGGAAATGAAAGATCCCTACACCGGACAGGTCATTCATTTTGCAAACACCGGTTCCGAAGAGAGTGCCACCGTTTCTGTCGGAAGACTTGTGATCCCATGATGAAACAGGACTTAGCTCTTACCGTTCCGACAGAACTCTTTCTGGCTTTATACACTGTGCAGACTTCCGATCAGCAGGCGGTCTGCACTGTTTTTATTTGCAAAAGAAATGATTTTTCCGTCTTTTTTCCTGCAGATCTGAAGAAAAATATTTCCTTTCATTGCCCCGGTCTCTGTCTCCACTTTGTATGTGCTTCCGCCATGCCACTTCTGCACTTCTTCTGACAGCAGCATCTCTTTTCTTTCTTTTTCGTTTTCCTGGATCAAAAAAAGCTGTGCCTCCTGAAACAGGGAAGCGAATCCGCAGTTTTCCACTTCAAAAATAAACTTTATTTTATCACGTTTTGGCACCAGCATCTCCACTTTTTTCAGAACAAAACGATACCCGAGGTGGGCACTGACGTATTCATAAAGCGTTTTGCCGCTCCAGATGCCGTCTTTGCCGCAGCTCTGTGCTTTCCACTGATTCAGGATTCTCGTATCATGCACCAGATTCAGATAAGCAAGATGCATCTTTTGCATCTCGGATATCACCGCTTTTGCATCCTTTGTAAGGATCTGATCTGCCCTGTCCGGATCTGCCTCAGCGATCGCCTCTCCGCCACACGGGAAATCACGGCTGATCTGTTCGATAAATTCCAGCTCTTCCTTTCGGCTCCACGGCTTTTCCCATCCGGCCGCCTCACGCATCATCGTGCCAAAAGTCCCAAGATGCGTTGTCGATCCGAAAATCCCGTCATCAAACAGACCTAAAGCCTTCCATTCCCGTTTCTGAAATTTCTCTTCCGGGATCAAAGTACGCCACTGTGCCGGTGTCCGCACTGCCACACGGATCTTGTCTGTGGTATGTATTTTCAGCATATCCCACATCTGTCTGATATGTTCTTCCGTCAGATATGCCGAGGTATGCATCTCTCCCCAGCTTCCCACCAGAAAGCCCTGAAAAACAAGAACACTGTGCTTCTCTTTTTCCAGCACTTCCCCGATCTGTATGAGATGCGTCAGAACCAGCTCAAAACTTTCTGGCTCCGCCTCCAGCCCTTTTCCTTCCCGGTCGTATACGGGACGCAGGATCACATCTTTTTTATGTGATGCGAAAAAATATAAAATCGTTTTTATGTTATAAATCGCCTGTTCATCCAGCGGTTTTTCACGGAATTTCTGAAGATCCAGCAAGACAAGTGCCAGTGTTTCCTGCTCATGCAGACTCCATTTTAACTCCTGTGGATCGATTTTTTCTTCCACCGGAAAGGTATAGATCTCGTACCATCCTCTCTCCGGATTTTCGTAGAGGATTTCTTCTCCTTCTTCCAGAACTTCCTGTGAAAATTCCCAGTCTTTCTTTTTCTTCCAAAATCCAATCATATTTGCTTTTATCCTCATATCTGTCCCTTATTTTAAAGTAAAACGGACATTCACAATCCGCTTCTTTGCGTTCAAAAACTGCACATCTTAATTATCGTTAAACCGAAACATCTGAAGGACATCTTCTTTTTCTGCTGTCAGCTTTTCTGAGGCTTTCTTGCAATACTCCCGACATTTCTCTTCGTCCGAAAGAAGTTCTTCGATCCCTGCACTGATGCCTTCCGGGGTCAGCTGGCACATTTTTCCGTCCACGCCATCAATGACCTGCTCACGATTTCCGCTGCAGTCTGACACCAGTAAGGTGCATCCCAGGATCTGTGCCTCCTGAATAGCAATACTTTTTCCCTCAAACAGCGTCGCATGTACATATAAGTCACACTGTGCATAGTAAGGATAAGGATTGGTCTTTGCCCCAAGAAGAATAAAGTCATCTTTCAAGCCAAGATGGTTGATCTTTATCTGAAGCCTATCCCTTAACTCACCCTCACCGAGTACATACCATTTTGCTTTTACACCATGATCTTTCAAAATCTTCATGGCATCAATAGCAATATCATAGGCCTTCTGTGCCGTCAGCCGTCCAACCGTCAGGATCCGCTTGCCATCGTAAGCATCCTCAAATCCTCCTGCCAGTTTTGATTTTCGGATAATTTCTTCGTTATCCAGAAGATTATGGAACACACCAGTGTAACTTCTACACTCCGGATAAACTTCCAGAAAACTCTTTTTTACTTCATCGGATACCGTAAACACCCGATCAAAATTCAGATAGCAATCCCGATCCAGACTGCGGCTGTAGCCTGCATAACTGTAATCTACATGCAGAAACGTAACCTTGCGGTCTGCCCGGATATGATCATGGATATAATATGTTGATCCGCCCTCCAGAAAGGCAACTGCCATATCATAATGTCCATCGATCACCTGTGCGCTGTCCGCCATCACCCTCCAGAGCAGCTTATCCGGATAAAGCTTTCCTTTTTTCAGCATTTCTGCCATATTTTTGAGCATATATCCAAGATTTTTGAAAATAGCTCCTCTCATAAAAAGACGTTTGAAGATCTGCCGGTTCAGAATATGCTTTCCCTTTTTCGATAAAACCGACGCATCCGAATAGGATTGATTTAAAATTTTCACCTGTTCCGGGACCTGATGGATCAGTTCTCCCTGTGCCAGCAGTACATAAAGTAAAACTTCATATTCGTTCTCAGGAAATCTTTTCAAAAGCTCCAGCAGAGCTTTCTCTGCACCTGCACCGCCAAGTGTGTTGATTACAAACAGTACCTTTTTCATGATTCTTTCATCCTCTCTTCTGTATCTCCCTGATATCGATCAAATACTTTCGGCGACGGGCAGGTACCTTTGGTTCTCTTCAACAAATGTCCATTGCAGAAAATATGAATATCCAGATTTTTTTCCATATTTCGGATCCTCGCATAGGCAACGCTCCATCCGACAAAGCAGCCAGCCACCAGACCAATTCCATACCAGATTTCCGAAAAATGCGTGGAAATGATGCTGCCGATCATAGTGGACAGGCAAAAGGACAGACCGGTCATCACAGATCCTTTCAGATCATTGAAATAGTATAAAAATATAATTTCCGCATACATCAGAAAGAGAATGAAGTATCCGGCTGTCAGACAAGGATAAATACGCATGGTCATACCTCCAAATCCAAGCCTTGGAAGAAAGATCATACAAAACAAAAATATAACAAGTGTAATAATAAACTGTACACGGGCAAGGCTCATCAACTCCTCAGCCAGCATACGGAACATTCTTTTTTTGGTAATTTCAATATCGCACCCTCTTCCGCCGATCACGGCTTCCGAGTAGGCTTTGTATCTCTCATGGAAATGCATTTCCACACGGCTGATAAAAATGACACTCGCCGAAATATTCGTGAACATCGCCAGACAGGTTGCCATATCATACGGCTGCACACAGACAAAACTACAAACTACGATCATCCGCAGATCCGTCGTCCAGAAAACAAAATTGTGGATATACAGTCCGAGCGTATACAGAAAGTTTGTCGCAACCAGCGGCCAGTATTCTTTAAAATATCCAAACACCGCCCGGTAATTTCCACTGTTCTCACGGAAATAACTTCGTACCACCGAAAATTCCAAAGCCGCGATCAGCCAGAATCCGATCGTCAGTGCCAGAAGCATACTGTAGGTGATGCTTTTATGTAACCCACGCACAAACCAGAAGGACAATAACACCGTGACTGTCATTCCAATGATAAAGAAGAACGAAATCTTCTTGTAATCCTTACAGATGGACAGATAAAGCATCGAATAAAATACAAATACCAGTGCGATAAATCCACAATATCCGGTAAAAACATAAATGATATCCACTTTTCCGACAAGATATTCATGAATACAAAACGGAATTCCGACCAGAGAACTCAAAAGAATATTTAAAAACAGTCCGACATAATAGCATGCCATAATGTCCGCATACGTTTCCTCATAGATCACGTCCGACATATACTTTGACAGCACCGAGTTAAAAGGCGATGCCGTCAGCAGTGCAAAGATAAAGATATAAAGCACTGTACAGGAAAACAGCTCCCTTGTCACATATCCGACCGAAGAAAAATCGAGGAAATATTCCATGATACACAGTGCACCGATGACCGTCAGCATCGGAGCGATGGTCATGACGGTGCTGTAGCCCATACCGATTACGTCGGTTGTCAGGGTATTTTTTCCATATATGTTATTTAATTTAACACCTATACCAGCCATAGCTTCTTTCCCTTCTTTTTCTATCTGATCTCAAAAGGCTTCTCTGTCCATTCGATCTGCTGCTGATCTGCAAACTCCTTGTAAATATTCCGGTAAACCTCTTTCATCTGCTCAATCCGGTAAAACTGTTTTACTCGTTTGTATCCGGCCTCTCCCATCTGCTCCCGCAGTTCTTTGTGCCAGGCAAGCGTCACCATCGCCTCCGCGATCTCCTCAATGTTCATGATATGTGTCAGGATTCCGGAATCTCCAAATCCGTCATTCACTCCGAAAAGCAGTTCCCGACAGTTTCCGACATCCGTTGCAACGACCGGCTTGTGTGCCGCAAAACTCTCCAGAATGGTCAGCGGCTGACCTTCACTGATACTGGTAAGCAGCGTAAAATCCATTTTCCCCAGATAATCCCGGACATTGATCCTGCCCGTAAATTCCACATCCGAAACATTCAGAGCCTTTACCAAATCAAAACATTCCTGTGCATATTTTTTGTCTTCATCCGTTGGTCCCATGATCCACAGTTTCAGATTCGGAACTTTCTCTTTCGCAAACGCAAACGCCTGGATCATCGTCTTGACATCCTTGATCGGTGCGACACGCAGCACTGCTCCGGCATTGATCCACTGCTCATCCTCCCTGGTTTTTCCCGGAATATCTGTAAGGTTCGCCATATTGATCCCGTTTGGTGTCACCCGGATCTTCTCCGGCGGACAGCCAAGATCGATCTGCAGAAGTTTTGCACGTTCATAGAGGCATGTTACCGTATCTGCTTTCTGATAAGCCAGAAGCGACATCTTTTTGAACTGCTCGATCCAGATGTTTTTGTAGACACCTTTGACCCAGTTTGCCTTGATCAGCTCCTCCTCTCGCTCTCTGGTGTAAATGCCATGCTCAGAGATCAGAAGCGAACTGTTATGGAAATGCTTTGCCATACTGCCGAGCACACCGGCATATCCGGTTGCCACGCAGTGATAGAGATCTGCCTGCGGCACTTTCATCTTCAATGTCCAGAAAAGCGGCAGATAGATCGATCGCATCGTCCACAGGAAATCCGAAAAAACGATATTGGCATACTGTCTCTTATAACACTCCCGGACAATCTGAAAGAAATCCGGTCCCATCAGAAGATCATCCACCGACACGCCTTTTCGCTGGAACAGATCAAAGATCACACCCCATTCGATTTTCCGGTTCATAACCAGATTCGTCAGTTCGGTGCGTTCCTTCTTCGAGAGATGGAAACGCTTTCGTACTTTTCGCTCTCTCTCTCCTTCTTCCCACTCGCAGTCCTCCAGATACAGTTCATAGACCTGCGTCAGATTCTCCGGCAGTTCATACACAAACTTGCCTCGCACGGATCTGTTTGCCACGATCGTCAGCAGAATAAATTCAATATTTGGAAATGACTTGATCATGCTGTTGATCCAGCCGGAAACGCCTCCGACCACATAAGGATAACAGCCCTCTGCTACAATACAAACCTTCATGTTCTTCCTCTTCTTTATCACTGATGCCGGGAATCATAGGAAAGCCCCGGTTCGTCAACCTGTATCTTTACAGTATGATCTTCCGCATGGATCAGATAAGCATCTTTTTCAATCTTTGTCTGACTTCCGCCTTCGATGTCCTCGATCTTTTCTCCGTGCGTCCGCAAAATAAACCAGCTGTCCGCTTTTGTCGTATTTAAAGTGATCACATTTTCTTCCCGCGATTCCGTATAATCCACATTCAGGAAGGTACGCACCCTCCGGTCGCTCTCGGAAAGTGTCGTCGCCGTAAAACAGTTAAATTTATTCCAGTAGGTCAGAAGATTGCTCGCAAATCGCCTCTCCATGATCTCCCAGCGGTCTTTTTCGTTCTGCGGCCAGAAAATATCCTGCAGATTCAGCATGATATTCGTATACCCCAGTGCACTTTGAATGCTTCGCATGCGAAGATCCGCACTGTATGTATAATGCATGCCGTCACCGACTACCGACTGCAGTGTGATCGAGTCCGAAGCATAGGACACGACCGGATGCTTCTCGGTATACTCACAGATCAGCGTACTGACATCTTTCAGCAGCTTTATCTCCGATAAATTCAGCACATCGGTAAGATCCCGTTCTTCCGAAAATGCTGCACCATAGCGATAATCACTGTCTGCATTTGCAAAAAATTCGCCGTCACGATCCACTTTTTCCTCCAGCGAATCTGCACTTTTATATTCCATGGAAAGACCTGCTTCGGCACTTTGCTCCTTGAACTGTTTCAGATAAAACTCCAGGAACTCACTGTCCGGCTCAATCCCGTCTTTATAATCTGCCTGGGGCTGGATAAAGCAGGTCATCTTCAGGTCGCTGTGTTCCACAATGGAGATCAGGGTCGGCCAGATAACATCACGTCCGACTCCGGTCACCGACTGACTGTACAGCTCCATCATTTCCGCATTATTTTCATCCGCAAATCCCGGGAAATTGACCATCGACAGATTCTGTGCATTTACGATCGGATAAATGCTGTACTCTGATGCCTCTGTCAGCATTCCATCCAGAATCCCGCTGGCCGTGCTGTCTTTTAAATAATCGCCGACCACTGCAAAAATACTGCCCCGGTACATACCATTTCTCCAGATCAGCGTCGGCAAATCTTCATTTTTGATATCCCTGCTGGTTTCTTCCTTAAACATTCCGACCATATAGGTCTTGGTGCCGCTTCCAACCTGATACCACGGCACATCGAGCGTCAGATCCTGCCTGTCTTTCTCATTCTCTTTAACCGGCGTTTCATAGATCTGTTCACCGCCAAGAAGCAGTCCTTCAAATAACTTTACACCATTAAGCTTTACTTTTTCTGAAACAACCTTACTGATTCCGAGAAACTGCATCAGTTCCTCATTATTTTCAATCAAAGCCGGATCTTCCAGACATCCGAAGACGATGATCGCTCCCCGTTTCTGAAAACGCTCCAGGCAATCCAGATCTTCTCCCTGTGCATACTTTTCTGATTCCAGAATGATCATTTCCGGAAGATGAGTCTTGCTTTGAATGTATTCGTCCATGGATTTAACGGAAAACATATCCCACTTCACATAATCCGCCCATCTCTTTACCTCCGTTCCCATAGCACCGGAAACATCGCCGATAAAAAGCACGCTTTTTTCCGAAATGAGTAAAGACAGATCCTTTCTTTCTGCCTTCGACTGTTCGATGACCTCTTTTCCGTCTGCTTTTCGCTCAGACAGACTGGCATTGGCATCATACTGGTTTGCCTGATCTCGCAGTACCATGGAAAACTGAGTCAGGAATAACAGTACAACCATCATAATCACAATACTGAAAAATTTTCTTTTTGAAACCATACTCTATTTTCCTGCCTCCTGTTTTCCGGATGCATCGCTCTGTTGCTGCGTTTCATTCGTTGCTTCACTCTGTTGCTGCGTCTCATCCTGTGTATCTTCGGCTGTCTCATCCTGCATCTTGTTCTGATTGTATCTGTAGTCTATCGCAAAATTATACTGATGATACATATTCTGCTCGATCTTATAGCAGATGAACTTATTGTCCTCATAATAGACCTTCATTTCATTCGGATAAAGCTCTATAAACGCCTGTGCCCAATAATACATTCTGGACATCACGATCCATCTTCCTTCTCCCTGATACATACCGATGCCGCCCACATTCGGCAGGGAACGGCTGGCTCCCTTTCTGGAGATCGACTGACCGCTCTTTGCATAAGAAACCGCATAATCGCCTGGAATTTTTTCAATAAAGAAATAAACCGTTTTGGTCGGAATGATGACTTTCGTATTTTTTTCCAGAGTTTCCATTCCACGCAGAAACGTAATCGTCTCATAATGCCATCCGTGATCCAGTCCCATCTGCGTCTCATCGTTCGCCGATACGATCGTCCAGGTCTTATCTTCATTTTCATGGATAATATTGCTCAGGCAGGTGATCGCTCCATTCATCACAAAACCGCTGGAGAAACCGGACTGTTTGATCATATAATTCTGGAACATTCCCATCAGAACCGCTGCCGTAACAGCCAGCGACACAGCATTCCTTTCCAGCCGCAGTTTCCGCAACGGCAGCACCATATACAGCAGTCCGTCTGCCAGTGCCGTAAGAGCCGCACTGAGCAGATAAACATAATAAATGCTGCATCTTGCTCCATCCATCAACGGCGGCAGTCCAAACAAGTTGGCACACAGCAAAATGGTCACGATCCACATACAGAATCCCATGGACATCAGCATCGCTCCGTATTCTGTCTGCCTGAAAACACAGAATATAAATCCAAGCAAAAGCAACAGTGCAAAAGATGCCAGGATCATGTAACCGATATTTTTCACATCCAGTTTAATAATGAATTCCAGGATTCGACTGCTCATTTCCGATAAAGCATTTTTTGCTTTCCCCGGAATTTTTCGAATTTTTTCGCCAAAAGATACTTTTGGCACGGCCGGTGCCGTGGTTTCTGTCTGCGTCTGTCCGCCGCTTTCGTTCTCCTGTGCAGACGGCAGATCACTGACATCAATCTCCATAACCGTACCATCCGGCTTCACAACCCGCACCGTATTTTTGTCATCTCCGGTGGAGACTTCCAATGTTTCTGCTTCGTCTGTCTCTGCCTCTGTATCTGTCGAAGAAGAACTTTTGCCTCCATTGATGACACTTAAGCCCCATCCGAGGGAACCCTGAAGCGGCGTTCCGGTCGCAAAAGCAATCCCCATCGGCAGCACCGCCAGAAAAACGCTGCAGATTCCCGTAAACATGATACGGCGAAAATATTCTTTACGCAGAAAGCGAAAACAAAATCCGCACGCAATCCCGATGCAGCACAACCCGGCGATCATCGTGCCGTAAAAATGGATCGCCAGTGTCAGAGAAAACGCCATCGCAAAGCACTGCAGCGTAAGCCTCGTCTCTTTATCCGCCAGTTTCTGTTTCGGTATCTGAAAAAACCGGATCAGGAAATAAATGGAAGGGATCACAAAAATCATACCAAATTCCTGCGGCAGAGTCGCATAAAATCGTGAGTAAGTCTGACCGGACCAGAAATTTCCAAGCAGAAATACAAAAGTTCCGATGTATGGAATGTATTTTGTTTTGCAGAGCTGCTTCAGCATCGCCAGCAATACCAGATGCATAAAGATTACCTGAGCAAAAAAGAATTGGCATAAGATCACATACGTATCAAAGCGAAAGACTGCATGCAGATAATAGATCATGCAGTGAAAACCAAACGGATAGACACCTTTCGCAAAAATTTTTCCTCTGCTCATCTCATTGATCCAGCTCATATGCACCGGGATATCTGATGCACGATAACCATAGACTAAGATAATCTGTCTTCCGTAGATCCAGCACAGACACACTCCGATTCCCAGCAGAAGCATACTCTGGATCGGATTTTTCACAATATGACGATAGAAAAATTTCGCCAGTCTTTTTATTCCCGCTGCACATTTTCCAAGGAAAAGAAAAATTGCTGATTTTAATTTCATTCTTCCTCTCAGAAGTTTTCCAAACAGATGCCAGGTATTTCCCGCCTGCTGCTTTAAAGGAATCCGATTGACTCTGCCTCCGATTACAATACTCAATACCGCAGTCAGCCCGGCAAGCGTAAAGAAATTTGAAATATGCAACAGCTGCAGTAAGAACACAATATTGATAATATAAAAATTACCGAAGGTGTAACACATCAGAAACTGTTCTGCCAGACTTCTGCCCCGCAGGATCCTGCGGAACATCAGTGCCGGAAGTGCCAGTGTCACACCCGTATAGACTGCAAAAATGCCCAGAAATCTTAAAATTACCAGTGTTGTCATTGACATATCATTTCATCCTTCTGCATTACATAAATATTCGGATCAGTTCCAGTGTTTCTTTATCAATCGTGATGTCCGAAGCCTTCAGCTCGTTCATGACACGGAAAAAATTCTCCTTATCCCCATTGGAAAAGAACAGTTTCAGCTGGCAGGTATAGCTCGAGAGCACTCCTGGATACTGCTCCATGGAACGCTGTGCCCACTTGTCGCATTTTTCATAATCCGGAATCTCCATCAACCTTGCACACAGTTTTTCGTAGACCGCACTGCTGATCTTTTCCGGTTCCAGACTCCAGGCCTTCTCAAGTACCTCATCCATTCGCTCAATCATGGAATTTTGTTCCAGATTTGTCAGAATTTTCTGTTCCAGGATCGGATTCATATACTCGATCAGCTCAATGCAGTGCTGCACCTGCTGTTCATCCTCCATCTGGCTTAACTGATACTTCTCCTGTACGTTCTCTCGGAATTCTCCAAGTACATCCTGAAGGATCGAAGCTGCATAATGTGCTGTCTCCGTATCCTCATTATTCAAAGCCAGTGAGATCGAAGACAAATATTTTCGATAATCTCCCCGGATCACATTCATCATAAATGTACGAAGGCTCTTTTTATCCGTAACCTCCAGGGCCTCTTCGATGGAAACCATATTTCTTCCCCGCTCTTCATCCGGAGGAATAAAGGTTTTGACTCTCTCTTTGCTGAAAACAACATCTGAAAGATCCATCGCCTGTGACATAAACAGCTTGTACAGCAAAAAGGCTGCACAGAGAAACGTCGGTCCGACCACCGGGCATAAAAGCATCACGATCGCCTTCATCCATGTACTGAGATTTTTTTCTTTTCCTCTCAAATGGTTCCAGATCACATAGATCACAACCACAATAAAGTTTATCACAAGTAAAAATATAAAAAATTTCATTCTCCGGGACATACTTTATCTACTCCACAATTTCTGTACGATATCCATTCTCCTCAAATCGCTTCTGAACGATCACGGCATTTTCCTGACCGGTATTAGCAAGCAGCACATAAAGCTGATCATCTTCCATAATACCGATGTAATCACTGTCTCGCATCTTTTCAACCATTTTCCGGCCAACCTCCTGATACTGTTCCGGCTGTACACAGACTTTCAGCAGCGTACATTCTACCAGGTTCTTTTCTTCTGCTTTCACATAGGCCTGAACCAAAGACTCAAACGCATCTTTTTCCAGAATACGGGAGCCATGGCTGTAACGCTTTTCTTCCAGGGCCTGTATATATCTCTGTGCCCGCAGCACGGCATTCTGGATCAGGTAGCTGACAACCGTCAGGAAGTTTGCCCGTCCAAGTGTCATCTTCTCCCAGTTTAAGCCCCAGAGCATAATGACCATCTGCAGTTTTCCATCCTCATAGATGCCCCGTACCATAAGCGGATAACGTTCATCCATCGTTTTATTGATATACACCTTTTCTTCCAGAAGTTCATCATAGATTTCCGTCATTTCACGGTAGCGGATGGAGTTTCCAAGACTTCTCGCCTTTTCCGAAGATGCCGAAAAGAGACGTGCATAATCATCATTCACCACACTGTAAAATGCCACATCTTTTGTTTCCATCAGTTTTGTGAGCATTTCAACCGCATGGAAGACAACCTCATCCGGCATACTCTGATCCAGCTGTTTTGTGATACTGTAAATCTTTCCAAGACTGTCTTTCTGACCGACCAGCTGCTGCTCCATGACCTCACGCACACGCACGTTGCTCTCGTTGATATCACGGATATCCACGATCTGCCTTGATAAATGCTCCTCCAGCTCCGCACTCTCCGCCCGCATCGTACGGATCTGATCTCTCATATAGCCCACAACCAGTCCCAGAATAAACAGCTGTGCGATCCAGACATAAGTATTATAATCTAAAAGTACCTCAAAACCGGTCCTCGTATACATCTGCCGGAACATATATCCGGCTACCGCACAGATTGCCGAGAACGTTGCCTGCTGTTGTCCGTACACGATTGCAAACAGCAGCACATAGAGCAGAAACGGGTCCAGATTTGCAAAATACTGACTGCCGACCGTTCGGTTATTGAGCATGAAAAACGGAATAAAACAGATCAGGTTCTCAATAAACGGTACCAGTGCCCGCACCAGCCATTTCCATTTCTCCCAGAGGTTTTTCAGGATGGATCCCTCTTTATCTTCATTTACAAATACATTCTTGTGCTTCTGCATATAAAGAGCCATCTTTTCAATGGTCTTTTTGCAGTCGCAGAATGTGTAAACATCAAATTCTTCTTCAAATTTTCTTCCGGAAAGCACACATCTTCCGTTTTTCCCCGGTGTCGTCACGATGTTTGCTTCACTTTGCATCGCCTGCAAGATCCAGGATGCCAGCTCTACCTCATTTACCACATCATTGGATGACAGATGATAGATCGAATGTGCCCTTTTCTTACTTTTTACCACCTTGTAAATATATTCCACGGCATCTTTCTCGTACAACATCGAAAAGGTGTGGTTCTCGTCCGCTTTGATATATCCGTCACGCAGATACTCCAGACACATGCCCGCACAGATATTGTTGATATCATTTTTATCCTTCGGAATACTGTACAGATGATCCAGCCGCAGAACCGTGATATCCAGTCCCCGGTTCACCCGGAAATTCTCACACAGCTCCTCTGCCTGTGACAACGCTGCCGGGCGTATTCCATATCCGGAAAATTTCTCTCCTTCTGTGATATCATCCGGATAATCGCCACTGAAAACCTCATCCGAAGACAGATAAATCAGTTTGCCTCGGTTCACCACCGAATAGGCCACCAGGATATTCACCATATGCGAAATAAAATGGACCGTCTCACGCTCCTCGCCATTCCAGAGATAGTTCGTATCAAAAGCCCCTAGCAGGATCGTCACATCCGGATTGACACTCTCGATGACCTCATTAAGATTCTCACTGTCATACGGAAAATCGTACCGTTCAAATACTTTTTCATATTTGTTGTGTTTATATTTATCTCCCGTCAGCAGAAAAACTCTGTGCCCTTCTTTTCGAAGCTTGAGAATGATATTATTCATCAGGCTGCAAGTGCCGCCTACCAACAGAATATTCATACATTTCCCCTTTTTCAGTTAGTTGTAAATCAAAGATTTGCGTTCCGCTTTCGCCTTTTTCTATTCACACTCAAATGCAGACTTCTCCGGAAATCCTTCCGTAAATGCTGCATTGATCTCCGCTTTCGCCTTTTCAAAATCAATGCCGTGATTGCTGTCATTGACACAGGCAATTTTTCCTGTGTGCTTTCTGATCATTCTGAGCAGCTTTTCATTGTGATCTGACACATCAAAATATTTACAGAGCCAGTAGCTGTTTTTATTCACAAAATCACCGCTGAGCTTCTGCCATTCTCGGATCACATACTGGCTGACATCCTCCTTGTGACGAAACGGATGGCTGCACACCTTCCTCAGAAGCTCCGGCTCCGCCTGCCACAGCGTCTCATACGTGCTCTTTTTGAGCGGCGACGGGCCATGTACCGTATAAAAGCCCGTAAACCTCGGAAAAGCCATCTCCATCACATTATAGCAGTAATACTTCAGCGGGTAGCCCACATGAAAATAAGCTCCCGGCTGCTTTTTCATATTTTCATACTTATCAAAATGCTTTGCCAGCAGTATCGCATTATTTAAATAAATGTAGGACATCACTTCATTATCCTTATTCGCCACCACCGGCTGCAGAGCCAGCATATCCACCGGTTTCCCGTGTTTGAAAAAGTGCGTCGGTTTTACTTTATTTAACAAAAACATATCATCATTAAAATACAGAAAATGCTCCGACAGTCCCTCGATCCTGTGAAAATTCCACTCGATCATATGCGAATTAAACGTCGGCAGAAACTCCTTCGGAATAAAATCCTCATGCTTTACGATATGCAGCTTCGGGTGATCCACATTCAGCCATTCCGGTACATGTCCCCAGGTAACAAAATGGATCTTCCTCACCCACGGTGCATACTTCTCAACGCCCCGGAACCAGTACTGCAGGTTGTCCCAGTCCCGGTAACGCTCCTTCCTGCCATCTATATGACCGCCCAGTCCCTGAGCAATCAGCGTCTTATCCTTTTCTTCCTGCCATTTTGGGTCATTTCCATCTACCCAGGTAATTACAAAATCTATTGGTTCTTTTTCTCTCCTGTTCACTTTTTTCTCACCTTCAGTTAAAAAAATGCCTCCGCCATTCCCCTATCATATATTACATTTTTTTGCTTCCGGCATTTCGTTTCTTTTTCTCTGGTATCACACTCTTTTTCATTTATATTCCATCTTATTTGCTAATTAGTATAACATAAATTTGCTTTCTGTTTTCACAAAATTTAATACAATTTTGCAAGAAATTTTTTCATATTCTTTTAAAAAATTATCTTTTTTTTCACATTATCCGGATTTATACTTTTTATTGTTTTACAGTCAAGCGGATATTCGCAATCCGCTTTGCTACTTGCTCATAACCAAATAACTGCTCCGCAGTTTATCAGAAGGCACTTGCACTCCTCCTGATACAAGCAAGTCCCCACCCACTGCTTATTGCTTTTCTCAATTGAAGCAGGGGACTTACTTGATTTGGTTAAAAAACAATCAGATTCATGAAAAAAAAAAAGAAAAAAAAGAGAATCTGTTTATCCCAGATTCTCTTTCACTGCCGCCCATGCTTCCAGAAGACGTTCCATCTGCCATGCCGCATTCGCCGGACTTGTCGATGGCAGTTTTACGATCTCCCTTCCCGTGATCGGATATGCATATTTCTGATACAATTCATAAGCCTTCCCGCCATTTGCATAAATCTGCCGGATCGGTGCATGATCTAAAATCCTTGACAGATCTGCCGGAACTACATTTCGGATCGAACTGTCACTCGAACCGATGATATCACACTTCGCGATCACATCCCACACCGCGATATGTTCTCTTAACAAAAAACCTTTCTTCTCCTCCACTGTCCCCGGAACCTCACATCCCGTCAGATTCGCAAGCACCTTCCAGAATCGGTTCTGCGGATGTCCGTAATAAAAATTCTGCTCCCTGGACTTCACCGACGGAAATGTCCCCAGGATCAGCACCTTCGAATCCTCATCAAAAACCGGTTCAAATTGATGAGTAACTGTCTGATATTCCTGCAAAATTATCCCCTCTTTCTTCTTTGGTTTTTCAACTGCATTTATCTTTCATTATATCGCACTTTTTCATTTTTCATATAATGATCTGCAAAGAATTCTCATATTTCCATTCGAAATTTTGCTTTTTGCATTTTTTATTTTCATACATGATGCTCCTGCAGCTCATGCAAATGCCTGTACTTTTCCCTGGTTGCTACACCGCCGCGGATATGACGCTCTGATTTGTTCACATCAAGAACCTCGCGTGCCTGAGCCGCCAGCCCCGCATCAATCTGCCGTAAACGTTCCGTGCAATCCTTATGTACCGTACTCTTGCTGATCCCGAATTTCTTTGCTGCCTGACGCACCGTAGCCTTCGTTTCAATTATATAATACGCAACTTCCACTGCCCGCTCTTCAATATAATCCTTCAAAAAAATCCCTCTGCATGCATCTTTTTACAATGTATGCAGAGGGATTTTGGAGTATGTCTGATTAAACTTTCGCCAGAAACATCTCATTCCGTTTTGCCAGCTTCGCTTTTTTACTTCCTTTCTCAGTTCTTCCGGAAATTCCATTTTAAAAAGTTCTGAAAATAACATCGGCGGTGGTGTTCCTGTTTTTAATATCCACTGCAAGTTTCATTCTGTAGATTGTATCTATGCCTTCATCTTCTTTCGGATCCTCTTCACGCTGAGTATAGAATTGCTATGCACAGAACACCCTTTTGGGGGCTGTGTCTTTAACTGCAAGGGTGGATTTGGAACTTGCATCTATTAGTGATGTGCACTGCAAGGCACACAAAAAAGGAATCCCGCCACAGGCAGAATTCCTTTTTTTGTTATCAGGCTTATTTTATTATTTTTCTTCTGATCCATATTCCAAACAGAATCATCCATGCTCCAAGAAATGCTATGATATTCCCAACAACATTCGTACTGTCAGCTGTATTTACAGCCTTTACGGTGCTGCCCGCAGCTGTCGCTGAAGTTCCGGCAGCCTTTGTGATGCCTGACTTCTGGCTGCCATTTCCATTGGTATTTTGCGTATTGTTCTGGTTGTTATTGCCATTGTTATTGTTCTTATTGTTGTTCTTGTTATTGTTTTTGTTATTGTTTTTATCATTGTCTTTATTATCGTTCTGGTTGTCAGCATCTGTTTCTGATTCCTGAGCATTTCCGCCATTGTTATTATCCGACTTATCTGTGTCCTGATACACCACTGCATAATCCGCATAATCTTCCATTTCAAAGGTAATGGTTTTTGCTTTCGCATCATAACCAGTGCTCAGCACTTCCACATTTCCACTCTTATTACACAGGATAAAATAAGCACGTTCTTTTTTACTGTCCTGATTCTGAAGACTTGCCGGAATCTGCAGTGTAAGCTTTATTTTTCCTGTTTGTGAAACTACGGTTCCCTGATCCATCACACCATTTTCTGCCATATATTTTACCAGGCTGGTTTTAAAGCAGGTTCCAGGTGTATAACCTTTTTCTGCTGCTTTTTTCCGCAGCTGTGTTCTGGATTCTTCATCAAGCGAAGCTTCATTCCGGATGCGAAGCAGCAGCTCCATGGATGCACCGTCTGCTATCTGTGTCAGCTCATCCGCCGTAATATCACCGGCAGCTGCCAGTTTTTTGATAAATTCTGCCTCATCTGTCATAAGCATCACGGCAGCTGTATCCTGATCCTGTTCGATCTTTACAGAAAAAGTCCCTCGTCCTATCTGCACTTTTCCGTCTTTATCTTTTGTAATCTGGCTCATGTTAACCGGTGCTACTACGTAAGTCCATTTTCTGCTTCCGGTAAAATCCGTTCCTTCTTTTGCTGTGACCGTCATCGTATACACACCGGCTTCTGTTGCCTGGTTTCCGGTCACTTCATAATCATCCTTTGCGACTTCCAGGTTTCCTGTCATCACTTTAGATATCTCCTGCGTCTGCTGCTGACCGGTATACTTTAATACATCTGCCAGTTTTATATCTGCGTCTGCAATCGATTTTGCTGCAATCGTAATATGCAGAACTTCCGATCCGATCAGATCATTGTGATTACTGTCACCTGTAATTTTATAAGATACATCATAAGTTCCTGCATGTACTGCGGATGGAATTTCTTCTGTCCATTCTCCATCACCCAGCTTATAGAGCAAAGTGGCATTTGGGGAAGATCCGGCATCGATCAGTTCCTGTTTGTTTCCGGAATAAACCAGATCTGTTTTCGCCTGCGGTGCGGTAATCAGTTGAAAATCTGCTTTCTTGATGACAAAAGCAACCGTTGTTTCTGCCGGAAGCTTATAATTTGCATTATTAATTGCAACTGCCCGGGCTGTATAAGTGCCTGCCTCCGTCTGACCGCCGGTTACTGTAATATTGCAGTTATCCCCTTCTGCCAGACCTTTTGCGGCTGCCGTCGGTATTTTTTCCGTTCCATCATAAATAACTTCCGTATTTGCCCATACTATACTGATTTCTTTCCTGGAAATCGTCACATCAAAATGTTGTTCTTCTGTTTCACCGTGACCTTCTCCTCTGACTGCTTTATAATATACGGTATATGTTCCGGCATTGACAGCGGTCGGCACTTCTTCCTTCCACTCACCATCATTTACCTTATACATGAGCTTTCCTTCCTGCGTTTGCCCGGCTGCTGCCAGTTTCTGAGCTTTTCCGTTATATTCCAGATCTGTTACTGCGGTCGGTGCAGTCACAGAAGCATGATCTACCGTCAGCTCGTATTCTGCACTTGCTGATTGATAGATTTCTGTCTGTGCAGCACGGATAATGATTTTGACCTTTCCCGGTTTCTTTGCGGTAATTTCTCCGGTCGCAGCATCTACAGACGCAATATCCGGGTCACTGCTTTCATAGGAAATCGTTCCCTGAGCCTGCACCGGACGTGCGGTAAGCTTCTCTGTGCAATATGCACTACGTGCACTGCGATCCATTGTGATTGTCTGTTCCTTACGCTCTACGGCCGGATAACGAAGCGTAAATGTAAAAGTTTCTCCATCCTCGCTGAGTCCCTGTCCGTCTTTGACCAGGATCTTTACATTTTTATTCAGATTTATATCAGAGTCTGTATCCAGATAAGTAGTCAGATCTTTCCAGGAATATACTTTTATATCCTGTGCACGGAAAGTCTCATCAAAATGTCTGCTATCAGCTATTCCATCATTGCTCCAGCCTTTTAATGTAACCGTCAGTTCCGGTATATCACCGGCTGCCCATTTCTGTTCTGCTGCATTACTATATCCGCCCCATGCTGCTGTTTCTACAGAACAGTCCTCGTGTCGTATCGTTGCATAAGAATCTTTTACAGCCTCACCGATAACCGGTTCATTTGCAACCAGCAGTTTTCCACCGGATGCCACGCGCTGCGTAATGGTAATATATGTGCCATTATACTGTTTTGAAACTTTCAGCCGGAACTTATCATCCTGGCTGTCTGCCAGTTTCACTCCGGACTGGATCATATCTTTACTCTTCTCACTGATTTCCAGTACCTTTTTTCCCTTTACCGGTTCTGTCTGAATCGTAATCGGATCAGTGATCGTTGCTGTTCCATCAATACGGCTGATTCTGTTTTCTTCCGGAATCAGGATATTCTTCCCGTTTGCCGTAAAATTTTCAGTCTGAAATTTACCGGAAAATGTAACATTTTTCAATTCCAGATTCTTCATTGCGGTCAATGTTCCGCTCAAATCGGAATCTTCTGCCTGAACATTTTCAATATTCTGGGCGGTAGACTGGATGCTTCCGCTGCTGTTTTTTATAAGCAGTGTTTTATTTCTACCATACCCTGCGGCTGTCAGGTTTGCAAGATTCACAGAATCCAGTGTCACGCAAAGATAATCCGCATTTAAATCCAGCTTTGTTGGTGCAAACAAATATACATGACCTTCCTCACTTTTTATTGTCACACTTTTATCAATCACTGCAGAACTGCTGTAATCGCCAAGAAGTACGATTGTTCCATTTTCTGTAATATTGTTCATTGCACTGCTTATGGTCTTCATGGAAGTTTCTTTCGAAGCACCCAGATTATTGTTATTTCCATTTGCATAATCCACATAAATAACATCATACTGCTTTTTCTGAACGGTTCCTGTGGCATCCAGACTTCCAGGTGAACTGTTGGTGATTGTCCGCATAATGTATGGCGATTTTGGAGATACCGTCAGTTTCAGTGTTCCGTAATCTGTCAGTGTCGGACTTGCCGCACCATCATAAATATCATAACTTCCATTATTCCATTTATATTTAAATACTTTCGAAAGATCCACACCATCAATAATATTGCTGAAAATCGGTGTGATAGTATCTCCCATCTGCATAGAAGCCGGCAGACTGACTGTTGGTTGTTCTGATAAAATTTTCAGAATATTGATCTTATATCCACTTCCGGTTATCATGGTATCCGGTACGGTTCCATAGCTGATATAAGTCTTGGATGTTGTCTGCGAAAAAGTTCCATTTCCCTTTACTGCTGCCGTAAAGAAACAAGCACCTCTTTCAGAAGTTACCTGTATATCCCCCTGATTGATAATGCTGCCTGCCACCACTGCTCTTGACATAAAATCAAATGGACTGATCTGAAAAACAGCTCCGTTTTCAATCAGCATATCTGTTACTTTAAATGTATCCTGATAAACACTCCACTTAAAAACCGCTCCACTCTTAATGACAATCTTCTTGTCTGTTTCCAGGGCATCTGTATAAATAAAATTTCCTTCAATATTGATTGTCTGAACCGCATCATTTTTTAAAGCCTCTGTCAGCTCACTTTTTGTCGTAACACTTACCTCAGATGCATTTTGCAGTGCAATTCCCTTTGTCTTATTTTTCAAAACCTTTGACTTGCTTTCTGTTTTCGGCTTTGTTGCTTCACTTTTTTTCTGCGTTTCCGTTTCCTTTTGTTTTTCGGTTTCTTTACTTACTGTTTTTGTCGGAACTTTTATTTCTTCTGTCTGTGTTTCCTTTTTCGTTTCCAAAGTTTCTGGTTCTTGAGACGTTTTCAAAGTTTCTGGTTCTTTACTTTTTTCTTTCTCTGTCGCTGCACTCTCTTTTGTCCTGGCGGTTTCTGATTCTTTGCTTTTATATTCTTCTTGGATCGTCGGTTCGGTTTCTTTACTTACTGTTTTTGTCGGAACTTTTATTTCTTCTGTCTGTGTTTCCTTTTCCGTTTCCAAAGTTTCTGGTTCTTTACTTTTTTCTTTCTCTGCCGCTGCACTCTCTTTTGTCTTGACGGTTTCTGAACCTTTGCTATATGATTGCAAATCTGCATTTTCTGGCTCTATTATACCAAATACTGTCTTTAAAATAAACTGGCCGAACGGCTAGTATTTCAGGAAAAAACAATGTTTTCTTTACTGTATGGATATGTTAATCTTATTATAAAATATACTCCATCTGTCTTTCTTTTGTTTGCATCCCCATTTTTTCATAAAATTTTTCTGCTGAAGTATTTCCTGCCCATACATTCAATGTCACTTCATAACATCCCAGTTGCTTCGCTTTATTCTTTACGTATTCAAACAGATTTTCACCGATATGCCGACCTCGTGCCTGTTGATCAACACACAAATCATCAATAAAAAAGGACTTAAACGGCACCATATTATTTGAAAAAGGCTGTTCCTTTAGTTGACAAAACGCATATCCTACACAGACATCTGCTTCGTTCACTGCAACATAGATTGGCTTTTCTTCATTTTTCAGAAGTTCTGACAATTCGTTTACCGTATATTTTGTTGTACCTGGAATAAAAATATCCGGTCGTATATCTGCATGAATTTGCAGCACCTGACCTAATAGTTCATTAATTCTTGGAATATCTTTTTCCTCCGCTTTCCTGATCATCATTTTTATCACCTCCACACATACCGCAAGATAGTATTTTTTTGCCGGGTCATTGCTGTCACATTACCTGACCATAACAGAAAAACCGCTGCAAATAACTGCAACGGTTTTACAACAGACAGACTTATGGCAAAATCTCAAGCCAGTAACCATCCGGATCTTTAATGAAATAGATGCCCATTTTTTCATTTTCAAAGCAAATGCACCCCATCTCTTTATGTTTTTTATGTGCTGCCTCATAATCATCCGCCTGGAATGCCAGGTGAAATTCACATTCACCCAAATCGTATGACTGTGGATGGTCTTTAAGCCAGGTAAGTTCCAGCTCAAAATCGCTCACATCGTTGCTCAAGTACACAATGATAAAATCATCGGTAGTTTTTCGTCTCACTTCGTGCAGATCAAGAGCCTCGTTGTAAAATTTAATAGACCGGTCTAAGTCTGATACATTATAATTTTCATGAATCATCTTAAATTTCATAGTATTTCTCCTCGTATACATTCTGTGTTTTTAATGCGTGACTTATATTGCGGATATTCAGTGATGAACCGCTGAATTACACTGGCATCATTCCAATAATGCATTGGAAAAACGGCATTGCAATCTATATGTTCAAGAAAATACAAGATCCCATCGGCATAGTGATCTCCCTGCCTTGGATCCAGGGGTACGAATGCAGCGTCAAAATGCATACCCTTTATTTTCTTGATCTCCGCACGGTATGCCTGGGTAAGTCTCTGGTTGTCAGCTTCCGGTTCACCATCCCAATACCAGTCATTTAAGTCACCGGCATGGTAAATAGTCCCTTCCTGCGTCCTGACAATAAATGCAACGCCGCTGTCATTAGATAGTAATGTATGTATCTGTGTACCCTTATCCAGATCATATGTTTTATCGTGATAAACATATGTGATCTTTATGTCTGACCGATGGTTCCTTTTGCGTATATCTTTCGCCAAAACTGCCTGATAAGCCACACCCATATCATCAAGAATTTCAAAAATTTTCGGATTAAAATGATCCTTATGGAAGTGACTGCAAAAGACAACTACTTCTTTTTTCTTGTCAAGAAGCGGCAATTCACCTTTGTAGTAATCAAAAATATAGCAGCAGTCTCTGGACTCAACCAAAAAACCGCTGTGGTCAATGTAAGTTATTTTCATGATATCACCTGCAAAAATGGCATATTTCAAGTCCACCGTTATTATTCTACAGCGTTACGTTAAATTTGTAAAGATAATACAGAAACTCCGCCATATCTTCCAGTGCTCATCCTCGAATTGTGCTTTCCATATGCCAGCATCTTCATCTGCACCCTGCATACGCTCTGTCAGCTGCTGTTCTGTTGTATCATTATAAAGTACTTTAAGTTATCGAGATGGCACCACTTTATCATTCGGCCATGATCTCCTGAGAGCCACATAGGATATTAAAAAGTTTGCAAACCAGCCAGCTGGTACAGCAAGCCAGACAAATGCAATGCTAAAACGCGGTGCAAAAACCAACGCAACAAACAGGCGGATCGCAAGGTTCACCATGTTTGCAATGAGAAACGGGCACATGATTCCAAGACCACGAAGGACTCCATCGGTTGCCATTTTGATTCCCATAAAAATAAAGAAATAACCAAGCCATCTCATATACTCCTCGGATACCTGATAGGCCAGGGTTGTTCCGTCTTTACCAAGAAACAGCGAGGAAATTTGAGTATGCAGTGCTTCAATGACTATAAAAGCAAGAACTGCAAAAAATATATCCAACACCAATGCTGCGTGATACCCTTTTTTGATACGCTCAATTTTCTTTGCACCAAGGTTCTGGGAAACATATGGTGAAACCGCATTGCCGATGGATACAAAAATCAATGAAAAAACATTCTCTACCCGCATCGTTGCCGCATACCCTGCAAGTGCCTGTGTACCGAAAGGATTGACAACTGCCTGTACGATCATCATACCGATGGACACCGTAGACTGCTGAAGAACCGAAGGTACAGCAACTTGAAGCATGGAATATAATTCCTTCCTGTCAAACCAGCCAAAGTGACTTTTATATCGACGCATCCGACTAAGGAAAAGCAAAAATGAAAACACCGCAGAAATTCCCTGTGCTATGAGAGTCGCAAGAGCTGCACCAAACACACCAAGACCAAGTCCGGCCACCATCCAAAGATCCATAAAGATATTTAAGATTGATGAGAATATCAGGAGTCCCAGTGGGATTTTTGATTCACCAATGGAAGTGAACATATTGGAAAGAATGTTATACATAAACAAAAACGGAAAGCCCACAAAATAGATCCGCAAATACAGCACTGCGTCATCCAGTATATCGGCAGGGGTTTGTAATACACTCATCATCGAATAGGAAAAGCGAAACCCAACAACACCAAGTACTATGCTTAGAATCAAAAAGCTGATCAAGGACGTTGACACAATGGTTTTCATTTTTCCATACTCCCTGGCACCAAAATAGCGGCTCACGAGCACACCGGCTCCGACACCGGCTCCCAGTGCCACACAAATAAAAACATTGGTCAGGGCTGCACAGGCTCCAACAGCTGCAAGTGCAGCAGAACCCACAAACTGACCAACGATAATGGAGTCGGCCATATTGTATATTTGCTGAAAAAAACTGCCAAGAATCATCGGCATCGCAAAAAACGTCAGTGCTTTAAGAGGCACATCCGTGATCAAATACTCATCTTTTGACATTATCATATTCCTCCACAGGTTTCATAATTTCACTCATTCTTCCTCTCATCAGATTTTATTTTATATATTTAAAATGTAAGTTTTAAATTACGTTATGAAACAATTATATGTATATGCATCTAATAAGTCAAGCTATCGTTTACTTTTGGTAACATAAATGATATAATATTTAAGAAAAAATACTATTCAGAGAATATTATTTACAGGAGGGACACTGATGTACCTGGACGGTTTAGATGAACTGGATCAGAAAATTATCCAGTTACTTATAGAAAATGCACGTATCTCTTACTCTGATATCGGTAAAGAAACCGGCATTTCCAGAGTGGCAGTAAAAGCCCGGATTCAGGCTCTGGAGAAAAAGGGCGTAATTGAAGAATATACAACTATAATAAACCCTCAAAAAATAAGCGGTGCTGTTTCATGCTATTTTGAAATCGAAATAAAACCAGACCATCTGTCACAGGTGGCAGATATATTACTTAAAAATGATACCGTCACACAGATTTACCGTGTCACAGGAAGAGACAAACTGCATATACATGCCGTTGCTTCATCAAGTGATGAAATGGAACACTTCCTGTACACTGTCATTGATACACTGCCCGGCGTTATCAGCTGCAGCTGCAATACCATTTTATCACGTATTAAAGATATTAAAGGATTACGGCTGTAAAAAGCAGAGATCGTATACTGTTCAAATAAAACATGCTTCTCTTACCAAACCAGCTATTGGCCATTTTTTCTTCTATATCTGTTCCAATGTGCGAAGGAAATCAACAACTTTGAAGCATTTATGAAATTAGCTGTGTAGTTTTGTGCAATTTTTCAAATTTGCTCATTTATAATTTATAGTTTAATAACTGAAATTTTTTCTGGATAAGCAAGTTCTTGATTTTGCACAAAAAAGACACCTCGATTCGGTGTATTGTATAATGAAAGTGACGAAATTTTATATTTCTCAAATTTTGAGAATTCTCTCTTTATATTTCTCTGCACAAATTGTTTTCTATCTATGCTTCCTCTTTTATAATAAACATATCCGAGTAAAAGCATAGATTATTATTAAAAAGGAGCCTACACTATGAGAATTGAAAACTTACAAAATGAGAACAGAAAATTTGTAAAAAGCATTGGAAACTTCCATGTGCTTGAATATGTACAGGATGCCAGCGTTTCACCTATGAATGCAATGAATGAGTATTTTATGAGTAAAATGAATGTCAGAAGAAGACAGGTTGTTATCGATATTGACAGAGACCATTCAGCTGTTATTCAGGCTGGTTCTATGCAGTGGATAGGTGGTAATGTACAAGCCACGTCTGGTGTAAAAGGCATCGGAGATTTCCTTGGAAAAGCACTCAAGGGTGCGGTTACCAAAGAAACTGCAGTTAAGCCAGAATATGTTGGCGAAGGCTGTCTGGTACTGGAGCCAACATATAAATACATTATTCTTACAGATGTTGCCAGATGGGGATCCGGAATGACCATTGAAGATGGCATGTTCCTGGCTTGTGATTCAAATGTAAAAAGTAAAATTGTAGCCAGAAAGAACCTTTCATCCGCTGTATTAGGCGGCGAAGGTCTGTTTAATCTGAGTTTGCAGGGAAATGGTGTGGCTGCACTGGAATCTAATGTTCCCGAAGATGAATTGATTGAAGTCATATTGGAAAATGATGAACTGA
>OGDF01000643.1_pt1 | contig 54602 bp, 48 predicted proteins | sample 1570141 | NCBI WGS metagenome assembly OGDF01 (sample SAMEA4370581, study PRJEB24528) | human gut metagenome
CGATGTAGGCCGCGAGGTTGCCGAAAAAATCTACGAGCGCCATTGCTTTTTCACTGAGCAGCTTATCGCGGCAGGCGTTGACCCTGAAACTGCGGAGGCCGACGCCTGCCGGATAGAACATGTGATTAGTAATGAAAGCTTTGATATGTCAATATCCGAAAAAATGCTGCTGGCTGGAGTCTGACATAATTACGAGGGAAGGTATTTTATAAAATGACCCCCAAAATTAGACAATATTTGTAAAAGAAAATGCCTTTGCGATGATAAGCAAAGGCATTTTCTTGAGGTTATGATGTTATTTCAGGTTTTCGGGATTTAAACATTGCAGATCTTCTGGGACGAAGAGACCGTCTTTTCGAATCAATTCGTTATCAAAATAAATTTCTCCGCCGCCAAACTCAGGTGTTTGAATAAGCACAAGATCCCAGTGAATGGTGGAGTCGTTCCCGTTTGGTGCGTCTTCGTAACAGCTCCCTGGTGTGAAATGGATACTGCCGCTGATTTTTTCGTCAAAAAGAATATCTTTCATTGGTTTGGTGATGTATGGGTTCACACCAATACCAAGTTCGCCAACATATCTCGCACCTTCGTCAGCATCAAAAATGGCATTGATTTTTTCTGTTTCATTAGCAGTAGCATGAATGATTTTTCCGTCTTTAAAGGTTAATGTTACATGTTCGAAGACAGTTCCTTGATAAAGGGAAGGCGTATTATAGGTGATGGTTCCGTTGACACTATCGCGTACTGGTGCGGTGTATACTTCGCCGTCAGGAATATTGCATTCGCCGGCGCATTTGACAGCAGGAATATCTTTAATAGAAAAAGTAAGATCAGTGCCAGGGCCAACGATGTGCACCTGATCTGTCGCATTTAGACGTGCAACAAGCGCGTCCATTGCCAAGCTCATTTTGGCATAGTCAAGATTGCACACATCATAATAGAAGTCTTCAAAAGCGCGTGAGCTCATATTTGCCAGTTGTGCCATTGAGCCATTTGGATAGCGTAAAACAACCCATTTGCTGTTGTTGACGCGTTCATCAAGAACATCTGCATAGGCCTTATTTTGAAGCGCAATGCGTTCCTTTGGCACATCTGCGTTTTCAGAGATGTTATCTCCTGCACGGACGGCAATATAGGCGTCCATACCCTTCATTTGATCCAGAAGCAGCTTCGCGTTAAAGCTTAGCTGCTCCTCGCTGACGCCCAAAAGCAAGGCACGTGAAAGGCGTGCGTCGGAAAGATGAAGATAAGGATAGGCGCCAACAGCATAGGCTTCTTCAATGAGGGCTTCTGCCAGGGGATAGGCATCTTGACCGCCAATATCTATCAGAATGCGTTCACCAGCTTCTAAATGGGTTGAGTAATGAATCAGTTTATGAGCAAGTGTTTGAGTACGTGGATCCATAATTGTTGTCCTTTCTTTTTAATTCCAAAGAGATTTGTCAAGTGCACGATATTGAATGGCTTCGGCAATGTGCGCTGAATGAATCACATCGCTACCATCAAGATCGGCAATTGTTCGTGCAAGTTTTAAAATTCGATTATGTGCACGTGCGGAAATTCCAAGCTTTTCAAAGGCGCGTTCCAATAATTTTTTTGACGCATTGTCCAGCTGACAAAAAGTGTGGAGCTGGGTTTGTGTCATATTGCTGTTGCAATAAATGCCTGTGTCTTTGAAACGGTCCATTTGAATATTTCGCGCATGAATGACTCGTTCACGTATCGCCGAGGAAGATTCTTCAACAGTATTTTCATCGTAAAGATCACTGAATGCAATCGGCATGACTTCCAATTGGATATCAAATCGATCCAACAGTGGACCAGAAATTTTTCGACGATACCTGGTGATGCTTGCGTCGGTGCAGGTGCATTCATGTTTTGGGTCATTAAGGTATCCGCATGGGCAGGGATTCATGGAAGCGACTAGGAGAAAATTACAAGGAAAGGTAAACTGTGCATTTACCCTTGATATGGTGACGAATCCATCTTCAAGAGGTTGGCGCAATGCTTCCAAAACATTTTTTTGAAATTCTGGAAATTCATCCATAAAGAGAATACCGTTGTGGCTGAGTGAAACTTCACCTGGCGTAGGAATGCGACCTCCGCCGATGAGGCTGGCCTGAGAAGAAGTGTGATGTGGAGCGCGAAATGGACGTTCAGTAATCAGAGGATGATTGCTGCTCAAGAGACCGGCAATCGAGTGGATTTCTGAGCATTCTAAGCATTCGCCGATGGATAGAGGCGGCATAATCGAAGGAAGTGCACGTGCCAGCATGGTCTTACCAGCGCCTGGTGATCCAATCATGATGATGTTATGTCCGCCGGCTGCGGCAATTTCCATGGCACGTTTGGCTTCATGCTGCCCCTTAATATCCGAAAAATCAATGCTGGTTGTAGGTGCTTCAGCGAGCAGTTTTGCAATATTAGGCTGAGGCAATGGCGTGCAGGAGTCAGGATTGTAGAGAAAATCAATGACTTCTTTTAAGGTTTGAAATGCATAGGATGGGGTACCACTGATGGAGGCTTCAACACCGTTTTCTGAGGATGTGATCAGTGAGCGGTTGCTTTTTTTCATAGCCATTGCAAGTGGTAAGATGCCTTTGACTGGACGAATGCTCCCGTCAAGTCCCAGTTCCCCAATGAAGATAAAATGGTCTAAAACGTCTAGAGGCGCCTGTTCCGTTGCAGCAAGCATGGCAATTGCAATGGCAAGATCAAAAGAGGGCCCTTCTTTCTTTATAGATGCAGGCGCAAGATTGACAACGATACGCCGTGGTGGAATATCGAAGCCTTGATTTTTCAATGCTGTTCGAACACGCTCTTTGCTTTCTTTTACTGAGGTATCTGGGAGGCCGACAATTTCCCAAGACGGTATGCCGTGACTAGAGTCAATTTCTACTTCAATGGCACAAGCAGCAAGTCCATTCAATGCTGCGCTGTGAATTTGTGCAAGCATGATTCATTCCTCCTGAATGTTTGTGAGACGATATTGTTGCCAAAGATCTTTATCAATGCCACTCATGATACGTTCTTTAATTCTAGGGTTGTTATTAGATAGTGATAAAAGGAGATCCTTGATATCGCTGCGTGTTGTATGTCCATCAGCAGGACATTTATTGATAATAACTGGTAAATTTAGTTTACGGCCAATATGAATAATATCATTTTCGTTGACGTAGACCAGCGGACGGATTACGGTGACTTCAGAACGCGTAAGATAGGAGCGTGGCGCAAAAGTATGGATACGACCTTCATAGAATAAACTCATAAGGAGTGTTTCGATGACATCGTCCATATGATGACCCAGCGCAACTTTATTGCAATGATGGTCATGGGCCCAATTATTGATAGCACCACGTCGCATACGTGCGCAAAGTGAACATGGATTTTTTTCTTTTCGTTCTTCAAAGATCAGTGGTCCCACTTCACTGGGGATTATTGTTAAAGGAACGTTCAAACGTTCGCAAAATGCTATCATTTCGGTATAATCGTTTCCCCAACCAAGATCTAGAGAAACAGCATGAATAGAAAAATTGCAAGGTAATGTGCGTTGTAAAACCACCATAGCGTAAAGAAGAAGTGTGCTGTCTTTACCTCCGGAAAGACCGACGGCGATACGATCGCCTTCTTCGATAAGGCCAAATTCTCGGCTGGCTCGTCGCATTTTTGCAAATAAATCTTTGTTGTAAGGGCGCCATTCTGAAGCTTTCAATCGTGTTACAACTCCTTTTTTGAATATGACTCCATTATAAGGAAACGTCCTGGTTCAGGTCAAGAAAGAAACAAAGCGACAACAGATCCTGCAAACTCTTGAGGCAATTGACAGATTATTTTATAATATTTTTAAAAAGGAGGGAATAATGTGAAGAAAATTGATTTCATTAAAAAAATCTTACAGCACACAGCAATTTTGGGTATTGCAAGTGCACTCTTTGTAGGCGCTGTAATGGCAGAAGATGCGCCGTATAAGACCGGGGAAGAACCGATAGCGCCTGGCGTTATTCATGAATCACATTACTGGAACACAAATTATGGTCCAATTCGTTTTGAAGTTTTGAAATGTGATCTTAATAACCCAAATTTAGATCTGCGATTGGTTGCTGGTCAAGGTGAATATACCGAGCGTGCGACAGTTCCTGCTATGGCTCAAAATACCGGTGCGGTTGCCATGTTGAATGGGGATTTCTTTAATATGGCATTGCAAGGAGCACCTATTGGGCCATCATTGATCAACGGACAGCTTGCTTCTTCACCAGCAGTGATTGAAGGCATTTATTCGCTTGGCATTACAGCGGATAACACCGCAAGTATTGAGGCAATGAGCTATAATGGAAGTGTCACAGCAGCTGACGGCGCCAGCTTTCCAATAGATGGCTTGAATAAAACCTATTATTGGCATGATCCTTCCGGGCAAGAAAGTCATACAAATACCATTCAAATGTACAATGATCTCTGGGGCTCTAGCTCACGTGGCCATTCAACAAATACTGAGGTCCTGATTGGAGCAGACGGCACGGTTGAACAAATCTCTCGTGGCGCAACATTTCCTTTTGAAGTGCCAGATGGCAAAACCATTCTCCAGGTTAATGGAATTGGAGAGACGTTCATTAATGCACATTGTCCAATTGGCTCTAAGGTTCAGATTACTTCTCAAATCATTCCGGATAAAAATTGGAAATTCCTTGTTGGCGGTCATGCATTATTGGCTGACAATGGTCAAATGGTGCCTTACTATAAGGATTTAAGTTCATTGGCGGGTGTACGTGCGCGTACAGCAGCTGCTGTTTCTCAAGATGGGAAAACACTTTGGTTTGTTTGCGCTGAAGGCCGTACCAATCGCAGTGTTGGTGCGCAACTTTCGACAATGGGATACTTCATGGAATATCTAGGTGCATGGCGCGCCGTTAATCTTGACGGCGGCGGTTCAACGACAATGGTGGTGCAGCATTTAGGGGATAATAATCTTTCAACTGTCGTAGCACCGGAAGGAAATGGTGCATTGAGACCGGTTGTCAATGGTATTGGCATATACAATAGCACGCCTGTTGGTGATGTTGCCGGTTTTAGTACAACAGGTCCTGATACCATGGTTGTTGGTGAAACGCGCAGTTTTGGCGTAACGAAAGCCTGGGATGCAAATTATCATGCGTTAGGCGTCAACACTGCTGACTATAGCATTACATCTGTGAATGGATTGGGAGCCTCAGCAGGCTTAAATTATGTTGCTTTACAAACGGGGGCCGAAACTGTTAATATTACTAATAGTAGTGGTGCGACAGTGTCACGAAATGTAAATATTATTGGTGAAGAAGGTTTGACAAGTCTTCGCGTGGAAACCAATCAATTTATGGTGAGCGATGGCTCTGTTGTTCAAGCGACACTTTATGGCACAAAGAAAGATGGTACTGAAGTACTGTTGGATCCACGTGTTGTCGATTGGAGTGTTGAAGGCTTTACCGGAAGTGGTGACAATGGTTACATGACCATTACCAGTACTGGTAATCTTGCTAATGGAGCAATTGTTGCAACATTGGGTAACTTGCGTGGAGAGGCACTCCTTGGCAATAATGCATATAACTTGCTTGATTTGTATGTAGGCAATTCCACTTATTGGTTGAATGGAACAAGTTATACATTGGATCAGCCACCGGTGATTATCAATGATCGTACAATGGTACCATTAAGACTTATTACAGAAGCATTAGGTGGGCAAGTAGAGTGGACAAACAACGATGAACCTATTTTGATAGATTATAATGGTCACCACATTGAATTGAAAATTGATGATACGACAGCTGTTGTAGATGGTTCTGCAGTGGAGACCGATACAGCGGCCCAGCTGGTGGGCAACCGCACGTTGGTTCCTATTCGTTTTGTTTCGGAACATTTAGGAATGGATGTGGTCTATGATCATCCTACACGCTGTGTGAGTATTTGTGCTTTGAAGTGATAATTTTTTTATGGAGGGATGTCATTGACGATCGTAAGAGTGCTTTTGATTGGTCTTGGATGCCTGTGCTTAGCGCTGGGAACTGTAGGGGCCTTTTTACCTGTACTTCCAACCGTACCGTTTTATCTGTTGGCGACGCTTTTGTTTGCGAAAAGCTCAGAAAAGCTGCATCATTGGTTCACTTCTACAGCAATATATAAGAAAAACCTTGAAAGCTATGTTCAGGGCCAAGGAATGACTTTGACGACTAAACTTCGGATTACATTAACAATCACATTAAGTATGGGAATTGGCTTATATTTTGTGAGTCATCTACCGTTTGTTCAAGTAATTCTTGCATGTATATGGTTGGGATTAATGATTTACTTTTTCGCAATTGTGAAAACGCACAGAGCGATTGATTAACAATTTGCAGCTCACTTATTGACTATTTATGTCAATAAGTGAGCTTGTTTTTTTGTTCAAAAAAATTCCCGTTCATCAAAATCGATGAACGGGAATTTCTGTTTAAAATGATTATTCAACATCTGGGGCGGTATAAGTTTTAAACGTCATCATGTTCAAAGGAATTTCTTTTAAGTGTTCAACCAAATCTGGACGCCCCCAGAATTGTTCGCTTTCACCAAGATTGTCTTCAGAACCAAGCAAAAGAACAACAGGTGCTTTTCCGCCAAAGCCTTGGATATAAGCCTGCATATACTTTGCACGTTCCATTGGTTCTTTGTCAACAAATGATTTGTCGACGACGGCAACGCCGATTACGCGAGTATCAGTTTTTACTAATGCACCATTAAATTTCATTGCTGCACCTCCTAAAATTCTGTTATATTATATCATGAAATGGTGGTAAGGACATAAAAATATTCAAATTTGAAGCATAATAAAATTGGGGAGGCCCGATAATGGACAATAAATGGACATCGATGTCAATAGGACAAATTAAAGAAGAAATTTCTGCATTAAAAGAAGAAGAACGATTACTGGCATGTGATGCATTGCTTCACGATTCACGCAAAGGCGTTGTTACTTTTGCACAGAAAACATTGCGTGCGCATGAGAAAATGATGCATGAACGTGAACGATTGAAAAAATTATGGCGTTTCGAAAATGAAGCCTATGCAAGAGGATATCATGCCGTCATTGGCACTGATGAAGTAGGAAGAGGTCCGTTGGCTGGCCCTGTCGTTGCAGCGGCAGTGGTTTTGCCTCAAGGAATAGAAATAATGGGGATCAATGATTCCAAAAAGCTTAGTGAGAAAAAGAGAGAAGAATTGGCAGTTGAGATTCGTTCGAAAGCCATTGCTTATCAAATTGCTGAGGTCTCAGCGGCAGAAATCGACCGTTTAAATATTCTTCATGCGGCAGAACTCGCGATGAAAAAAGCTATAGAAGCTTTAGCTATTGGTGATTTTTTGCTCATTGATGGACAAAATCGACTAGATGTTAACATGTCTAGTCAAAATTTGATTGGCGGTGATGGCCTCAGCATTTCTATTGCGGCTGCATCAATCATTGCAAAAGTGCATCGAGACCATTTGATGGTTCAATTGGATGAATTATACCCTCAATATCATTTTGCTCAAAATAAAGGATATGGAACCTCAGAGCATTATCAGGCAATCAGGGAGTATGGCCCATCGCCAATTCATAGACAATCATTTCGATTAAAATAAACAATGCCCTCCGTTAGAAAATTTCTAACGGAGGGCATTTGCTATGGTTCATTCTTTATTGAAGAAATTCAAAGAATGGTTCGTCGAATTTGGTCATTGCGTTAACAACCAATTCTACGAGGCCGCCATACTGGAAGTTGTAGTTCTTGGTAAGACCCCAATGTGCAAGCATATCGCGGAAAGTACCTTTGCAGTTAGAGCAAGGTGCGCAAATATACTTGACAAGATCAGTTTTGTAGATATCTTCTGGGCCGAAAGCATCAAGAATCTGTTTCAGCTTCATACGAGAAGATACATTATCGCGGAAATCAGAGAAGTTCAAAGAGTTCATAATTGCGAACCCAGAACCACCGCCGCAGCAATAGTTGTCAACACCATGTGGGTACATTTCTTTGAAACGTCCTTCAGGAAGAACTGCTCTAAGAATTTCACGCTGTGGTTCTACAATACCCATTTGGCGAACGTAGTTGCAAGGGTCATGAAGAGTTACAGGGAAATCATTCTTAGAAGGATCTAAATCATAAGTGCCGCTTAAAACGAGATCGCGAAGCAGAGGCAGGAAACTTTCAACAGGAACACGACCAGTAGATGGCGTGTAACGGTCGGCAACAACAGCTGCTGCTTTATGTGCATGACCGCACTCTGCAATTACAATACGGTTAACACCCAGTTTCTTTGCAGCTTCCATCTGACGAACGGCAACTTCTTTTGCAAACATGTCATCATACCAGATACCATAGTTTACATTGTCATAGCCGCAGAGGTCGGAACTCAATGTCCAGTCGAGACCAGCTTCGTCAAAAAGGATGGTGAAAGCTGTTGGGTTTTCTGGCCAAGCCATGAATTCCCCGGCATTATGAATCAGAAGGATATCAGCACCATGTTTGTCGATAGGGGTCTTGTAGTCATGACCTGGATAGAGATCATTAAGATCTTCATCAAGGAATTCTACAGTGTCAACAAATGCAGGTTTGGTGATACCAGTAGAAGAACCAGTTTTTAACTGCAATTTGGAACCCTTTTCGCAAAGAGGTTTTGGTACAATACCAAGTTCCTGGCTGAAAATCTTACGAATTTCTCTTGCAAGAGAACCGTTATCAAGGCCAAGAGGGCATGCCTGAGCGCAACGTCTGCAAAGGTTGCAGCGGTAGGCATCTTCACCAAGACGCATTACAGTTTCCCAGTTAAGATCAACATCAGCGCCAGTGAACCAAGCTTTAAGCTTGCCTTCCTTGTTGATGTACTTTTTGATCAAGCGACGCAGAACTTCAATACGCCAGGTTGGACGATAGATTTCGTTTCTGTCAGTTGCAACAAAGATGTGGCAAGCATCAGAGCAAGTATTGCATTTTGCGCAATATTCAACGGTCAAATCCAGAACTTGGATCATCCCTTTATTGGCTTCGTCATTAACAAGCTTTTCAAGACCTTTTAAAAACTTATTGCAAAGTTCTTCTTCCTCTTCAGGAGTCTGAGGCTTTTTAAAGTTGTCAAGAGCAATAACACCGTCTAATTCTGCGTAGTAGGTGTCACGCCATTCTTGCTTTAATTCTTTGTATTTTGGCCACGTTGCAGGATCTTCAAAAGGTGCAGGCAGCGGCATAAGGTGCTTGTTGTCAAGAACCTGAGTGAGCTGTTCGCCTCTGATAGCGATGTCACGTGGACGAATAAGTCTTCCGTCGATCAAGATTACTCCTCCTTTAAAAAATCAAAATTGTGATAGATGTGGTAAATTGAATATATTACTTGTTCATCAGTGGGGCAGACCATTTCATATCATCACTTGGCTTGATATCAGCTTCTGCGATGATCGTTTCTTCGACTTTGCTGCCAGGAACGTTTGGTGCATTGTCCCAAATAACTTTATGGAAGGTGTAATATTTACCAACATAGTGGCTCATCTTGCAAACCGGAATATAGATAAGCAGACCACAAACAATCAGAAGATTAATCTTGGTAGGTTTGTTTAAGCCCTTCAGAGATTTGAAGTGCAGCATGCTGCGAATGACTTTTGAAACATAACCATAGCTGAATTTATTGGATGCAAATGCGACTAAGCCAGAAAAGGCTCCTGCAAACAAAAATCCAAGATTAAAGAATTCCTGTGGAGTGGTATAGCTTCTGAATTCACGGTCAGTAAGACGTTTTACAATTAAACCTGCAGTACCGGAGCAAATAAGTAAACCAGCAGTCAGACCGAGAAGGGTAACTGCGAGGGATACCAATCCGGCTAAAATACCGGTAAATGGCAGAATTACACCTGCTGTTGCAACAACCAACATTGCGATGGTTACATAGATGCCGAGATGAAGCGCGTAAGAAATCCACCAGAATTTTCTCTGCTTAACAAAGAGTTTCTTGATGAAAAGCATTTCTTTAAGCATATCAACAATCTCGCCAACATGGTTCTTTTTGCGTGGTTTTTCAAACCATTTCTGATCTTCAAAGTAGGAACCGCCGTGTTCGGCTTTTTCTGCTTCTTCCCCAGGAATTGGGTAAAGATCCTGACGACCATGCATCGGCTTCTTTGCATAGTCCATAAATTTACGGACAGTTGCTGCAAAGAAGAAGATAATGGCAAACCAGCATAAAAGGGTTAACAACATAACTATCTTACCTCCTTGTATAATACAATGTTATTTTTCGAACTTCCATCACATAGTCGCATCTGTTTTGGGGCATTCGACGTACATTGTACTTATCATAACTATATCAGATTAACGTGAAATTTTGAACTAATTTTTATAAAATTTGCGGTTTCCTTGAACATAGAAAATCATTATGGCATTAGACCGGATTTTTTATAAACTGCCTTTATAAAAAGATAGAAAGTATGGTATATTTAAAACGAATATGAAAGGAAAGTTAATCAGATAAATCACTATATTCTCTAGGGAAAATGCTGAAGCTTTATTGACTTTTTTTAAAAGTCGATTATTATTAAATTATGAGAAATTTTTGGTAGGAGGAGAATTATGAGCGAATTAAATGTTGTTGTAATTGGCGGCGTTTCTTGTGGTCCAAAGTCCGCAGCACGTTTAAAAAGACTGATGCCGGAAGCAAATGTAACATTAATTGAACGTGGAGATTATATTTCATATGGTGGTTGTGGTCTGCCTTATTATATTGGTTCCATTGTAAAAGAACTGAATGATTTGATGACTACTTCATGGGATGCGGTGCGTACCCCTGAATTCATGAAAGCCACCAAGGATATCGATACTCTCTTAGGTTGGGAAGCCACAAAGATTGACCGCGAAAATAAAGTGGTTGAAGTTAGAGAAGTAAAGACTGGAGAAGAGAAGAAACTGCCTTATGATAAGGTTGTTATTGCGACGGGTTCCAGCAACTCAAAACCACCAATTACTAATATTGATGCCAAAGGTGTATTTGGTGTAAAGACACCTGTTGATGGTGTGGAAATTCAGAACTATCTCAAAGGTGGTGTAGGCGCTGCTGTCGTTATCGGTGCTGGTCTGATTGGGATGGAAACGGCTGAAGCATTTGCCAACTGGGGAATTGACGTTACCGTCATTGAAATGATGGATCAAATTTTCCCTAAGATGATTGACAAAGATATGTCTATTGTTGTTCAAGACTATCTTGAAAAAGAAGATCTTAATTTCATGTTGTCCACTGCAGTAAAAGAAATTAAAACTGATGATGAAGGCAAAGTTTGCGGTGTAATCACTGATAAAGGTGAATTGGATTGTGATCTTGTCTTGGTTGCAGCTGGTGTGCGCCCTGAAATTTCATTAGCGAAAGAAGCTGGTTTGGAATGTGATCGCACGATCACCGTCAATGAATACATGCAGACTTCTGATCCAGACATCTACGCTGGTGGTGACTGCGTTTCTGTTACCCATCGTATCTCTGGTGAAAAAATTTATGGCCCAATGGGGTCTACTGCGAACAAGCATGGACGTATCATTGGGACCAATATTGCTAAGGGCAATGTACAAACTTTCCCTGGAGTTTTGGGTACTTCTATTTGTAAGATGTTTGACTGGTCCATCGGCAAAGTTGGTTTGACAGAAGCTGATGCTAAACGTCTCGGCTATGATGTTGCAACCTGTGTTGTACCTGGCCCAGACATCACGCATTTCATTCCTGGCAAAAAACTGATTATGGTAAAAACCGTTGCAGATAGAAAAACCTCTCGTATTTTGGGTGTCCAAATTGTTGGACCTGGTCATGTGGATAAGCGTATCGATACAATGGCTGGTGCGCTTTCGGCAAATCCTCAATTGACGGCATATGATATGGCTAATATGGACTTGGCCTATGCACCACCATTTTCATCTGCAGTCGACAATCTTCTGGTTAATGCGAACGTTATTCAAAATGAACTTGAAGGACGTGCACATTCCTATAATTTCTTTGAAGCTTTAGAGAAACTTCAGGATGACAACGTTGTATTTGTTGATTTGCGTGTTGATGATGAAGTTAAGGCAATGCCATTTGAAACACCAAATTATCATCACATTCCAATTGAAGAATTGCGTGCACGCGTGGATGAACTTCCAAGAGATAAAGAAATTGTTGTATTCTGCATCTTGTCAACACGTGGCTTTGAAGGACAGCTGATTCTTGAACAAAATGGCTTTGAAAATGTCCACTTTATTAAAGGTGGTATTATGTTCTGGCCTTTCAAAAAATACTTGAATAAGTAAGAAACTCTTTTAAGCCGTTTCGGATAATCCGAAGCGGCTTTTTCTTTGTCTTGAAGCTCTTGCTAGAAGGGAGGGAATAGTATAAAATCGTACTGTTAAAGAAAAAAACGATGCATAGAGGAGGAGCGTCTTTATGTACGATCAAATTTTAATAAGATATGGTGAATTATCGTTAAAAGGGAAAAACCAAAAACAGTTTTTAAAAACCTTAGTCAAAAATATCAAACATCAAATTAAACTTGATACAGGCGTGGCCTGTGAAGTGCATGATATACATGGACGTGTGGTCATTCCATTAAATGGACAAGATCCAACATTGTTTTATCCTAGTTTGAACCGTGTTTTCGGCATCTCGTCGTATAGCCCAGTAACAACGGCTGATCTCACGGAAGCGTCTATTATAGAAACGGCTTTAAAGGAAATGCAGCAGTTCGCGGATTCTTCACTTCGTTTTAGGGTTACAGTGAAGAGAGCCAATAAGCGGTTTCCAACTCGTTCAATGGATATGCAGTTAAAGGTTGCAGAAGAAATTTTAAATGTTTTTCCAAATCTGACAGGTGACTTGGAGCACTATGACATTGAGCTGAATATTGATATTCGTTTTGATAAAACATATATTTACGTAAAAAAATATAAGGGGCTTGGTGGATTGCCATTAGGTACAGGTGGACGTGCAGTGGCTTTATTATCTGGTGGCATTGATAGCCCAGTCGCAATGTGGTCAATTATGCGACGTGGTGTGGTTGTTGAAGCTATTCATTTTCACTCCTATCCATACACATCTCAACAAGCAGAAGAAAAAGTTTTATCGTTGGCTGAAAAAGTGGGAAAATATGGCGGACATGTGATTGTTCATTTAGTGCCATTTACACGTATCCAAGAGGCTATTGGAATGAATTGCCAGGATAATTTACGCATTACTTTGATGCGTCGTATTATGTTGCGCATTGCTGAACGCATTGCGGATATCCGTAACGCTAAAGCCATTGTAACTGGTGATGATCTTGGGCAAGTTGCCAGCCAAACCATCGAGAGCATCTATGCAATCAATCAGGTAACGACTATGCCAATTTTGAGACCGTTGATTGCTTATGATAAGCTGGATATTATGGATATTGCGCAAAAAATAGATACTTATGAAATTTCCATTCTTCCTTACGAGGATTGCTGTACAGTCTTTGTGCCAAAAGAACCAAAAACAAAACCTCGTGTGGATGAATGCCAGCGTAATGAGGCGATGATTTCTGGCTTGGATGATATGATTCAAGATGCCATTGTAAAAACAGAAACGGTTGTATGTTATGGTGATGGAAAACAACGTGTGCGCCATCCTTTTGAATTGCCGGAGGGAGGCGAAGAATAATGGGGAAAAATTTATATGAAACGCCAAGAGATATGAATAAATGGCATACCCAAAAAGAGAGCCATGATCACAGCCATGTTCCATCGCAAAATGAGAAAAAAGCGCGCATAGATGAACTTAAAAGACGTTTTCAGAATAAGAAAAATAAATAAAGGAAGCTATGTGGTGTTTTGAAACACAAAAAATAATGACATGCCCCCAATAATTTGGACAAATTTATTGGGGGCATGTCTATTAAGCGCTGAGTAACTATAAAAATTGAGCTGTTAAAAGAAAAGTGTGCTGGATGGAAGAAGATCCCTCCAGCACGTTTTGGAATTAATGACTTATTAAATAATTGCATGAATTAGAGCCTGGCTTAAAAAGGCAATAATATAGAGAGCACCAAAATATTTAAGCGTTTTCGAGCAGTACATCATACCGCGCATCATTTTTTTAGGTGATTTTCCCTTGCTATAACGATAAGCATTTATGCAGTTTATTGCGTAGAGAACAGAAAAGATAGGAAGCAAAATAAGGATATTTTGTCCATATGCAAGAAGAACAAATAGCCAGATATATGAAAAGGTGAATCCGGAAATCATAAAGAGAACGGTTCGGTCGTGGCCGAGCAGGATGGCTAAAGTCCGTCTTCCGTTCGCTTGGTCAGCAACTCGATCTCGAAGACTATTTGCAGTAAGAAGAAGGCCTATAAGAACAACCAAAGGTAAACTGATGGCAAAGGAATAGAGTGTAATATGTCCGGTTTGCGTGAAAAAAGCAATCATACTGAATCCAGAGCCAAAGAGGAACCCAGCAAATAATTCACCATAGGGCGTTCGAGAAATTGGGTAGGGTCCGCCAGTATAACAGTAACCGATGACCAGACATATTGCACCAATAATGATTAGCCACCATGAGGAGTAGGCGGCAAGAATAAGCCCTAAGATTGCACATATCCCATAGATAACGAATGCAGATAGTAAGACTGCTTTGGGAGACATGCTTCCATGGACAATAGCGCCGCCAATGCCGACAGATTCTTTAGTATCTAAACCGTTTTTGAAATCAAAATACTCATTAAATAAGTTGGTTGCAATTTGAATAAGCGCAGCACAAAGTACCATTATGATTGCCAAGAAAAAATGAAAGGTTTGCTCAGCATAAATGGCAAAGCTGATGCCTGTTATCGATGGAATAATACTCGCTGGTAATGTGTGTGGTCGAGTGAGTTTCCAATAAAAATCGAATGATTGCATTGTAGTGCCTCCTTCACCATAAAATATTTTAAATTGTGTTTTATTTCTATGTATATTCTACCGATTATTGGGGCATAAAGCTACAGAAAAATTTTAATTTTGCTTTGAATTGTGTAGAAATTTTGTGCTTGGTGTAGATATGTAAATGTTTTGATACCATTTATCTAGCTATATTTTATTGCCACCTTACATTTCTTTTGATATAATAGATGCAAATCTATAAAAAGAATAAGAGGTGTTAAGTATGGCATACGTTGTTGATAGTTCCGCTTGTATTTCTTGTGGTGCATGCGAAGGGGAATGCCCAGTAGGTGCTATTTCTGATAGCGGAGATGGTACCCGCGTTATTGACGCTGGTTCTTGCATTTCCTGCGGCAGCTGTGCAGGTGTTTGCCCAGCAGGCGCAATCGCTGCTGAATAAGCAATTTTATAAAAGGCTTATTGCAGAGTGCGATAAGCCTTTTTGCGTTTTTTGAAAATGAAGAAATATTATGCAGTAAAAAAAGGCAGGCAAACCGGTATATTTGAAGACTGGGCTACATGTGAAGCGCAGATAAAAGGATTCTCAGGAGCAGAATATAAGAGCTTTAAAAGTTGGAACGAAGCACAGAAATTTCTGCAAGTGACATCAGAAGCAATTGATAATGCTGCGGTTCAGTATCCTTGTGCTTATATAGATGGTAGCTATGACGTAAAAACGCATCGTTATTCTTATGGTGCGGTTATTCTCTTATCGCCAACATGCGAGAAATATTTTTCAAAAGCCTTTGATTATGCTGATCTTGCGAACATGCGTAATGTTGCAGGAGAAATTAAAGCGAGTGAATTTGCAATTTCATATGCAATTGAGCAGGGATGGAAGCAGATTGCTTTATACTATGATTATTATGGCATTGAAAAATGGGCGACTGGAGAATGGAAAAGGAATTTACCGGCAACACAAGCGTATTATGCTTTCTGCCAAAATGCATTTAAAAAAATAAAAGTTATATTTATTAAAGTTAAAGGTCATTCGGGTAATACATACAATGATTTGGCCGACTCTTTGGCGCGGGAAGCGTTAAATTTGTAATCGATTGGAGTGAAAGGATGAATTTTAAGCGAAAAATAGCCAGTTCACTTGTTCTATCGTTAGGGATTACTTCTGTACTAGCAACACCGATGTTTGCGGAGTCAATCTCGGATTTGCAGGATGAACAAGCATCGATTAAGAATTCTATTGAACAGAAGCAAAATGAATTGAACAGCAATTCATCTCAAAAATCTGAGACTGTAGAAAAAATTAAAGAGATCAGTGACTCCATCAATGCAACGCAACAAAAAATTGCTTCCTATTCAACTCAAATTTCCGACCAGGAAAGTGCTATTGCTGAAACAAATGCACAGATTAGTGAAACTGAAGCAAAATTAGCAGATGCACAAAAGAGTTTAAATGATCGTTTAGTAACAATTTATAAAGATGGCAATGTTAATTACTTGGAAGTGCTGTTTCAGTCTGAAGACTTTGCAGATTTCCTGACACGGTTCGAGTATCTGTCGTATATTACAAAGAGAGATAAAGATCTTGTGGAAGAAGTTAAATCGGTGAAGACTCAGCTTGAAAGTCAAAAAGCAACTCTTGAACAGCAGTTGTCTTCATTGAATGCACTGAAAAGTGAGGAAGAAGGCGTAAAATCACTTCTGGAAGATCAACAAACACAGCAACAGAATGTGTATGCTGAACTGGAAAATGATGAAGCTGCTTTAAAGGAGACCATCGCTGAAATGCAGGCAGCATCTGATGAAATTGGTCAGCAGATTGCCACGCTTCAGGCAGAAGAAGAGGCAAAACGTGCAGCTGCAGCGGCTGCTGCCAATCAGGCCAATGGAGCGGTAACAACCACCGCATCTTCATCGGATTATACCGTTACTTCTGCAGGTTCGGGTGTATGGCCAGCACCAGATAGCCACCGTATTACCAGCAATTACGGCGGTCGTTCCTATCCTTTAGATGGTAGTTACAATTATCATCTTGGCCTTGATATTGGTGCCTCTTATGGGACTCCGGTCGTAGCATATCAAGGTGGAACGGTGTTGATTGCCTCTTATCATTGGAGCTATGGTAACTATGTTGTTATTGATCATGGAAATGGCTTAAGCACTTTGTATGCGCACATGTCAGCACTTACGGTGAGTGCTGGACAAACAGTAAGTGCAGGGCAGCAAGTTGGTCAGGTTGGATCTACTGGCTCAAGCACAGGACCACATTTACATTTTGAAGTGCGTATCAATGGATCAAATGTTGATCCATCACCATATCTTGGAATTTAAAAGCTCTGAAAGAAAAGCTCTCTTTCAGAGCTTTTTTGCGAAAACATGTTAGAAGAGAGTGAAAATGAAGATGAGTTTAACAAAAAATGAAATAAAATCCTTGAAAGCGCAGGCGCAACTTATAAAACCAAAAATTCTTGTTGGCAAAAATGGCTTAACAGATGGTACCTTGCAGTCTATTGATGAAGTTTTAACTGCTGATGAAATTGTAAAGATTAAGTTTTTGAGTAATAGTACAATGATTGATGTTGAAGCCTGCGAACGCTTGGCAAATGATCTTCAGGCAGAATTTGTTCAGAAAATAGGTCGGATGGTTGTTTTATATCGTGAAAACCTGTAATATAATAGATTGGATGGTTTCGTTTAATGGGTGCAAACAAAAGAATTATCGTGAAAGTTGGCACAAGTTCGGTAACTCATCCGAATGGAACGATCAATTTAAGATTTATTGATAAATTATGTGCAGCTTTAACAGATTTAAAAAATGAAGGTAATGATGTCATTTTAGTTACTTCTGGTGCTGTGGGCGTTGGGAAGTATCGCATGAATTTACAAGAGAAATTGTTAACCATAAGCGAGAAACAAGCCATGGCAGCTATTGGGCAGGGTCTTCTTCTCCATATTTACGAGAAAAATTTTCTTGAGTATGGGCAAATGTCCGCGCAGTTGCTTCTCACACGAGAAGACATTAAAATTAGAAAACGATTTTTAAATGCTAGAAATACACTTCTTGAACTTTTGAAACTCGGAGTTATTCCTATTGTTAATGAAAATGACAGTGTTGCAAATGATGAGATTAAATTTGGTGACAATGATACATTAGCAGCTTTGGTGGCAGTTCTTTCAGATGCAGATTTGGCAGTCCTCTTTACAGATATTGACGGGTTATATACGGCAAATCCGTCTGTAAAAAAAGATGCGAAAAAAATTGATGTTGTCGAAAGAATTACTGAAGATATTGAGTTGATGGCGGGATCTGCTGTTTCAAAGGTAGGTACTGGCGGGATGAGAACAAAAATTGAAGCAGCGAAAATATCAACAAATGCCGGGATTCCTATGATTGTTGCTTCTAGAAATGATATTGGCATGCTTCATGAAATAATTACGGGAAAATGTAGTGTTGGTACCTTATTCAAAGCAACACATCGTCCACTTCATGCAAGAAAATCATGGATCTTGTACGGGTCGGAAGAAGAAGGTGTTTTGGTTGTTGATGATGGCGCCAAGTTTGCACTTCAAGAAAAAGGAAAATCTTTACTCCCAAGTGGTATTGTTGAGGTACAAGGAACCTTTGATAGAGGGGATATTGTAGCGATCGCAGATATGAACGGACATCGTTTTGCAAAAGGAATAACAAATTATTCATCTTTATTTGTAGATCGAATAAAGGGTTTGAAAAGTGACTGCATTATTGCAAAATATCTTGATTATAGTGAAGAAGAAATTATTCACAGGGACAACCTTGGTTTATTGTAATTAAAGGAGCGTCATGTATGAATGTTGGATTGTTTGGTGGGACTTTTGATCCGATTCATTTGGGGCATGTTGACATGATTTGTCAACTATGTGAACATATGGCATTAGACAAAATCATTTTTATTCCCGCCTATATTCCGCCTCATAAACATAAGCTTAATATGACGCCTTATTGTCACCGCTTAGCTATGACACGTTTGGCAATTGAAAATTACTCCTCTTTTGAGGTTTCTAGTTTTGAAAGTGAAAGCGTAATGCCGTCATATACTTTTCATACAATTGAGCATTATAAAGAAATTTATCCTCATGACAACCTCTTTTATGTCATGGGAGTAGATTCCTTTAATACGATTGAGGAATGGTATCGTTGGCAAGAACTGCTTTGTTTAGCAAATTTTGTTATTGTGGATCGTCCGAATAAAACACTGGATATTGCAACATCTACGTCACAAGTGCTTGCAAATAGTCCTTATGATATTTTTTACCTTCCATTGCATACGTTGCCGATTTCTTCAACAATGATTCGAGAAAAAATTGCTGCAAATCAATCTGTTGATGTGTTTTTGCAGCCAAATGTATTACAATACATTAATGAGCATCATTTGTATCAGTAGGTGAGTGGATTAATGAATTATCAAAAACTTGTTAAAGAGCAGCTTTCAGAAAAAAGATATCAGCATTCAATAAGGGTAGCAGAAACAGCTGTTGCACTTGCGAAAGCACATAAATGCAATGAAACACAAGCGGAAATTGCTGGCTTAATGCATGATTTTTGTAAGGAATATTCGAAAGAGAAACTTGTGCAATTAGCTGTTGAAAATAGTTTGCTTACAAGTCGAGATGATTTGCTGATGCCTCAAATTTTACATGGTCCAGTTGCTTCCTATATCTTAAAAAGAGAGGCGATCATTGAGGACGAGGATATCCTTCAGGCCATTCGCTATCATACAACTGGTCATCCTGATATGGATGATCTTGCTAAGATAATTTTTATAGCTGATTATATTGAGCCAGGGCGAAAAACTCCGCATATTAGTGGGTTGTTTGAAACAGCGTCAATAGATCTGGATCGATGCGTTGTTGAGATTATTGATCGTACAATACGATATCTTTTAGAGAAACATAGTATTATTCACGAAGATATGATGAAATTAAGAAATAGAATTCTGATTAAGGAGTAATTACCTTTTTATGAATAAAATAATCGAAGAATTTGTCCGTTTAATGGATATGAATAAATGTGATGATATTAAGGTGTTGGATATGAGGGGAATTACTTATATCGCAGATTATTTTGTAATAGCGACAGTAATGAACAAACCTCATGCTGAAATGATTTGCCGAAAACTTGAAGAGTTAAATTATAAACTGACAAACAACACTTACTTCCACATCGAAGGCAAAGAAGTTGGAGATTGGATGTTAATCGATACAGGGGACATCATTGTTCACCTTTTCCAAGCTGATACACGCGCCTATTATAATTTAGATGCACTTTGGGGCGATGCGGCGACTATTGATGTGTCAGAATTACTGATAGATTAGTGGAGGCGTTTTACTGTGATAGTAGGCTTTTTTGATTCGGGGATTGGTGGAGTCTCGGTCCTGGAGAAAGCGGCTTCACAACTACCTTACACAAATTTTTTATTTTATGCTGATTCGGCACATGTACCTTATGGGAAAAAATCAAGAACAGATATTGTTCAATATGTGGATGATGCTGTAGCATTTCTCCATGGAAAAGGTGCTGAGATTATTGTGCTTGCTTGCAATACTGCGACAAGTGCTGCTGCAAAATATTTACGTGAAAAATACTCGTTTCCAATATTGGGAATGGAACCGGCTGTAAAAGTGGCTGCACAAACATTGGACGGCGATAGCTCCAAAAAGATTATTGTAACTGCAACAGAACTAACCTTAAAACTTGAAAAGTTGGATAATTTGATTCACCGTTTAGGCGTAGATAGCTACGTTGAAGAGGTGCCGCTGCAACAATTGGTTGCTTTTGCTGAACGGGGAATTTTCGAAGGGAAAGAAGTGGAACAGTATCTGATGCGTGCTTTTTCTGCATGTGACATGTCACATGCATGCGCAGTCGTTTTAGGTTGTACACATTTTACCTTTTACAAAACACTTATTGGCAGTATTGTGGTAAATTTAACAGGTCGGCATATTCCAGTTGTTGATGGAAACGCTGGTACTGTCAATTATCTGGCAACAATGGTATCGGAAAATGTTTCAGAGCTTAAGCCATTGGCAGATAGATTGCGATTTTTTGAAAGTGGCCAAGAAGTGCCTTTTGAAAAATATCAGCACATATTAGAACGGGCACATTTTGAAAATGCAGGGGGAAATTAACATGAAAAAGGCATTGTTTATTGTTAATCCGAATGCAGGAAAGATGGCAATTAAAGAGAATCTCATTGACGTCTTAAGCAAATTTAATGCCAAAGGTTTTGTGACTACCGTTTATATTACACAAAAAGCCAATGATGCGACAGAGTACATTCAAAATAATGGATTAGGATATGATTTAATTATTTCCTGCGGAGGGGATGGTACCTTGAATGAAATTTTACGAGGTATCGCGTCGTCTGATAAGGAATATGCACCAATTGCGTGTATTCCGGCAGGAACAGTAAATGATTTTGCACGTTCTCTAGGAATTCCAAGCGATATTCAATTAGCCGCAGATACAGTACTGGAATCTGTACCACATAACTATGATTTCGGCATGTTTAATGGCGCTATTTTTAGTTACGTTGCTGCTGCTGGTGCATTTACAGAAGTTTCTTATGGCACACCACAATACTTAAAGAATTTGCTTGGAAAATACGCGTATTATTTTGAAGCATCAAAAAAAATTACCGATCTATCGGATGTATTTTCATTAAAAATTGAAATCGATGGTCAAGAAACCATTGAAGGAAATTTTATTATGGTAGCAGTTTCTAATTCAAAATCAATCGGTGGATTTTTACAATTTGACGATGACCAAAAATCAATGCTTACTGACGGAATGTTTGAGTTAACATTGATCAGACGGCCTGTAACACCAATCGATTTGCAAAAAATGGTTCATTCTTTAAATGTTAGACGATATGATAATGATTGTATTCGTAGTGTTAAAGGAAGCCATTTCAAAATTATTTCTGAAAAACCATTGCCGTGGACCTTAGACGGGGAATACGCGGGAGAGTTCAAAGAAACAACAATTTGTTTGTATAATAAACGCATCCAGCTTGTATTTCCTGATTGAGGATAAGCATATATAAATTAAGAAAGGATCAAGAAAATGATTAATACCAATTACGCAAATCTTAAAAACAATTATTTGTTCTCAACTGTTGCTGAAAAAGTACGTGCCTATTCTGAAGCGCATCCAGATGCAGATGTTATTAAGCTTGGCATTGGGGATGTTACGAAGCCTTTGGTAAAAAGTGTCGTAGACGCTTTGCATGCTGCTGTGGATGAAAATGCAAAAGCAGAAACTTTTATGGGATATGGTCCAGAGCAGGGATATGGATTTTTGCGTGAAGCTTTGGCTGACTATTATGCTAAGCTGGGAGCAAATGTTGATGCCGATGAAGTTTTTGTAAGTGATGGTGCGAAGAGTGATATTGCTAATATCTTAGATATTTTTGATAAAAATTGTCATGTGGTTATTCCTGATCCTGTTTATCCTGTTTATTTGGACACAAATGTGATGGATGGGCGCAAGGTGAGCTTTTTAAATGCAAATGAAGGCAATGATTTCTTGCCTATGCCAGAAGATCTCGAAAGTGATGAAAAGGCAGATATTATTTATTTATGTTCTCCAAATAATCCAACCGGAGCATGCTATAACAAAGAACAACTGAAAGTTTGGGTGGATTACGCAAACGAACAGAATGCAGTTATTTTCTTTGATAGTGCTTATGAAGTATTTGCTAGCGGTACTGATTTGCCAAGAACTATTTTTGCAATTCCAGGTGCACGAACCTGTGCAATAGAAATTGCGTCACTAAGTAAGACTGCTGGATTTACTGGTACACGCTGCAGTTATACTGTTGTGCCAAAAGATTTAGTGCGTGATGGGCAGTCTTTAAAAGATATGTGGTTTAGACGTCAGTCTACAAAATTTAATGGTACACCATATATTGTTCAAAAGGCTGCTGCTGCTGTATTTACTGAAGAAGGCTATGCAGAGATCATGGAAAACATTCAGGGCTATAAAGAAAATGCAAAGATCATTACAGACGCGCTTGATGAGCTTGGAATTTATTACACTGGCGGTCATTTTTCACCATATGTATGGTTGAAATGCCCTAACAATATGAGCTCTTGGGAATTTTTCGATTTCTTCCTTGAAAAAGCTCAGGTCGTTGGAACGCCTGGTGAAGGATTTGGGAAAAACGGTGAAGGTTTCTTCCGTTTAACAGCTTTCAATACGCCTGAACGTACTCGTGAAGCCATGGAACGCTTGAAAGCCATCTTGAAGTAATAATTAAGGTGTGTGAATAAATGATTCAATTTACCAATGCGGGTCATACATTTAAAAATGGAACAGTTGGCTTAGCAGATATCAATTTAAAAATTGACGCAGGTGAATTTGTATATATTGTTGGTGAAAGCGGCGCTGGAAAATCGACTTTTGCGAAGCTTGTTTTACGGGAATTAGTGGCGACATCTGGGACTATTCGTGTCGATGGTGTTGATCTATCACGAATCAGAAAACGTCGTCTTCCATATTATCGGCGAAAAATAGGATTTGTATTTCAAAATTTTCGCCTTTTGGCGGATCGCTCAGCTTATGAAAATGTTGCTTTTGCTTGTGAATGTATTGGTTTGCCTCGAAAACAAGTGATACGAAGAACACGTGAAGCGCTGGAATTTGTAGAGTTGTTAGACCGAAAAGATCATTATCCACATGAACTCTCTGGCGGCGAGCAACAGCGTGTAGCGATTGCCAGGGCAATTGTAAATAAACCACAAATTGTCATTGCGGATGAACCAACTGGGAATTTAGATCCTAAGCATGGTGAAGAAATATTTCGTTTGTTTGAAGCCATCAATGGAATTGGGACAACCGTTATTATGGCAACACATGATGAAATCCTTGTTGATAAACATTTGCACCGTGTAGTTACTTTGTCTGATGGCCGTATTGTGAGAGATAGCATGAATGGAGGGTATTATTTAAATGTTCCTGACAAAAACGAAATATACCCTTCGTGATAGTTTAAGGCAAATCACGCGTCATAAACTGTTTTCTTTCTTGACCATTCTTACTATCGCAATAACCCTAACACTTCTTAGTGTTGCGATGCTGGTTGCGGCAAATAGTTACAATGCTACTCAGAATATTGAAGATCAGCTGAGAATTGTTGCTTTTTTAAAGCAACCGTCGGATCCTGCGAAGAATACGGAATTGATGAATAAACTGGAAAAGACTGATCATGTCAAGAATGTTGAATATATTAGCAAAGATGATGCGCTGAATTCGTTAGATGAACAAATGCAAAGCTCTGATTTGGATATAAAAGAATCTTTGGAGGGAGACAATCCATTACCAGATTCATTCCAAATTACCGTGGATCAGCCGGAGAATATTGAAGCTGTTGCTAATGTTTTGGCTCAAGAGGATATTGTGGATAGCATCAATTATGGGCAAGATCTGGTTGATAATGTTGTTAGTTTTAATAAATCTGCTGCAGCATTAGGTGTTTTGGTTATTGTTCTTATGATTGTTGCAACATTATTCTTAATAAACATTACTATACAGTTAACGGTGAATAGTCGCAAAGATGAAATTCAAATAATGAAGCTTGTGGGCGCCAAAAATAGTTTTATTCGCATGCCGTTTTTTATTGAAGGTATTATCTTAGGTGCTTTAGGTGCTCTGGTAGCAGGTGCTTTTGTTTGGTGGGGATATGAAAATGTCTATTCTTACATCAGTGAAAATTTACCTTTTTTGCCATTATTGAATAACAATTACATGATGGTTTTGCTTCTTGTAGCAAACTTAGCAGTGGGAATTGTTCTAGGAGCACTCGGTAGTATCTTTGCTGTTCGCAAACATTTGAAAATATAAAGGGGAAAGCGCACCTATCGTGCGCTTTCTTGCGTAAAAGGAGGGCATAGTTTTATGGATATTATGAAATGGAAAAATAAAGCTAAGATTGCAATCATCTTAGGATCGGGCTTAAATAATACTGTGCATGAACTGCTAGAAATTGAAGAAGAGATTCCTTTTTCGGATATTCCAGGTATGCAGTTGGCAACGGCTCCAGGACATGTTGGAAAGTTTATTTTAGGTACCGTTCAAGGTGTTCCTGTTATAGCCTTGCAAGGACGATTGCATTATTATGAAGGATATTCTATTCAGGATGTTGTTCGACCTATCAAGATTTTTCATTCACTTGGAATAGAAACTTTGATTGTTACGAATGCTTCTGGTGGTATTAATCTTTCCTATCATGCTGGTGACTTTATGTTGATTGAAGATCATATTAATTTTATGGGTGTTAATCCATTGATTGGTGAAAATCAGCAAGAATTTGATCGCTTTCCAGACATGACTTTTACGTATGATAAAAAATACAATGAGATTTTTAAGCGTGTTGCATCAAAATATCCTGTCGTATTACACAGTGGCGTTTATATAGGTGTAAGTGGTCCAAATTATGAAACGCCAGCAGAAATCAAAGCCTTTCGCATTTTAGGTGCGGATGCTGTTGGGATGTCGACCGTACCTGAAGTCATCGCAGCTCGCCAAATGCGTATGCGTATTTGTGGCATCTCGTTGATAAGTAATATGGCGGCAGGCGTTCTTGATCAAAAGTTGACTGAAGAGGAAGTCTTAGAAGCTGGGCGAAAGGCGCAGCCAGTTTTCAAAGGAATGGTTTCAGATTTTATTCGTGAAATTGGAGGATAATTTATGGAAAAACTTCAAACCATTCGTTATGACGCATCAGAAAACACAATTTGTATTTTAGACCAGACACGATTACCAAATGAACTAAAAGAAAAAATTTTAAACAGCGCAGAAGATGTCTATCATTCAATAAAATTTTTAGAAGTGCGTGGTGCACCCCTTATCGGTATAACAGCTGCCTATGGTTTGGCGATGGTTGCACAGCAATTAAAGTTTAAGGACATGACTTCTTTTATAAAAGGTATTTTACAAACCAAAGAATATTATGAAAGCGCACGCCCAACTGCGGTAAACTTAGAAAATGCTTTAAATAAGATGGTAAAGGATTTAGAATCATGTCCTTCAATTATAGAGGCAAAAAAAATATTATTAGAAAGAGCAGTCCAATTTCATGAAAATGATCGATGGATTGGTCAACAGATAGGGCATTATGGAAATCTACTATTAGGCGATCAGGCACAGGTCATGACCTACTGTAATGCGGGTTCACTGGCGACGGGAAATAGATATGGTACAGCCTTAGCACCAATTTATACAGCGCAAGAGTACGGAAAAAAGGTTTCTGTGTATGCTTGTGAAACAAGACCAATCTTGCAGGGGGCACGTTTAACATCTTTTGAACTAACATATAATCACATTCCCACGACGTTGATTACAGATAATATGATGGGATGGTTAATGTCGTCTCGACATATTGATGCGATTTTTGTCGGCTGTGATAGAGTGGCTACAAATGGAGATTTTGCAAATAAAATAGGAACTTATACACTTGCAGTTTTAGCGGAAAAACATCATGTTCCGTTTTACGTTTGTACTCCGTCGACAACCATTGATTTTTCTGCAAAAAGTGCAGATGATATTGAAATTGAATTTCGTGATCCTGAAGAAGTTCGAAGCATGTGGTATTGTCAGCCTATGGCATCGCAAGAAGTGACGATATTAAACCCGGCGTTTGACCTAACTCCGGCTGCGTTAGTAACGGGCTATATTACCGAGAAAGGTATTTTACTACCGCCGTTTTCAAAGGAGTCCTTTTAAAATGTGTGTAGAAGAATTATTCCCAGAGTTTCAACCATATGTGGCTTATTTCGTTGAAATATGTCATCGACTTTATTCTAAAGGACTCGTATGTGCTTATGACGGAAATGTTTCTATGAAAATTGGTGAGCACATCTTAATTACTCCAACGCATGTATGTAAAGGGGATCTTTCAGTAAGCGATTTGCTTGTTGTTAATGGAGCAGGTGAAAAGTTATATGGTAAGCGGCAGCCAAGTTCTGAAATGAAAGTACATTTGGCAGTATATAACACATTGCCAGAGCGGAAATGTGTTATCCACGCACATCCGGTATATACAACGGCTGTGTATCGTCACGGAAAAAATGTGGATGTTTCTCTTTTAACAGAATCTGAAGATACGTTAGGCTTCGTACCGGTTGTTCCTTTTGCTGAACCAGGGAGTCAAGCGCTAGCAGAGGGTGTTAGGGAGGTTATATCGGAAAAAATTAAAATATGTGTGTTGGAAAAACATGGTGTTGTTGCCAGCGGAGTTGATTTGGAAGAAACATATTTTTTGTTGGAATCACTAGAGAGATTAGCAAAGACAGAAACTATTATCGCGACTACGAAATAATAGGTGTTGTAGCTGTTATTTTTTCTTAGGTTATGATAAAATATAAATGGTTTGTAAAAAAGGGGGACGACACCGATGAATCATGAAAAAGCACTTCGTTTGTTTGCGTCCATTTTGGACGATGATTTAACTGTTGGGAGCAATCATTTGATTGATGATTTACCATCAGTATTCACGGCGACGGACTTCTTATATTTTTTTGCGCTCAGAGAGCATTTTTGGCCTGAGATAAAAGATGAAGATGAGCGATTAATGATCAGTGTTGCAATGACAGAAAGCTATTTAAGTTCTTTGCTTCATGTGTATTCTGGTGAGTACCATTTTGATGAGGTTGAACACCACTTAGAACATTGCATTCTTTATGGAGATTTGCTATCGGGTGCGTTCGCAGAAAAGCTGATTCTTTTGGATAGAGTTCATTTGTTGAAAGAGTGGTTAGAGTTACTTCAGAAAATAAATAAACAGTTGCTCTCCTTCTCTTTGGAAAAACGGAACACAAGGGAGAAAAAAAGATATCTTGTAACATGTTTTGTGGAATTTTTAGCTCCTACTGAAGATTTATCGAAGCATGTTGAGGCGGCCAAGCAATTACTGGTGGAGAATACTATGCCTACGTCAGAGTATTCATTTTTCGATTCGTTAAAGCAAGATATTGGTTTTGCCGTTGGAGAGCAGTGGTCATCAGCTGAAAATCTCAAGGCATTGCGTGAATAGGTGGACTCATGAAGAATTTAATGCAACAACAAAAAATTAAATCGATTTTAAAAGAAGTTGAGGCCGAAATAGAGGAACTCGTTGCCTTTGATGATCCTTTTATCAGAGAATGTGCATTGGAGACCATTCAAGCAGGTGGAAAACGCTTACGGCCAATTTTTGTTATTTTAAGTGCTCAGTATTTTGGCGTAAAAAATACTGAAATTGTAAAATTTGCTTCAATAATGGAATTGGTACACACAGCATCATTAATTCATGATGATGTTAACGATAATTCCAACTTGAGAAGAGGAAAGCCGACAATTAATGCATCGTATGACAATAATGTAGCGGTGCACATAGGTGTCTATATTCTTATTGAAGCATTAAAAAACGTATACGATGTATCTCATACTAAAGAATTGTTAAATATATTAACACACACTGCAGTCGAAATGTCGCGTGGCGAAATCGCGCAATTGGCTTCAATGTATGACACTTCTCAAACAATAGAGTCATATAATTATCGCATTGAACGAAAAACAGCACTTTTGATTGCAATTTGTTGCCAAACAGGCGCCATCTTAAGTAATGCAACAAAAGATGAAGCAGATGCTTTTTATCAATTTGGACATCATTTAGGGATGGCGTTTCAAATAAAGGATGATCTATTAGATTTAATGCCTGAAGATAAAAATATTGGCAAACCGATTGGACATGATTTAAAAAATGGCTTGATTAATTTGCCAACAATCTTGTTATTGGCAAAGGATTTTCCTGAAAAAGAAGATATTATTCAACGTATTCAAAGAAAGTTTCCTAACGGGCAAGAAGACTTCGATTACATTATTCCGTTTATTTTACAGGAAGACATCATTAAAGCATGTGAAGATACCATTATGTACCATATTGATGCTGCAAAAGATATTTTAAATGGATTTGAAAAAAATGAAACACGTTCATTATTGTATGAAGCAGCAGACTATATTTATGAGAGGTCAATATAATGGCATTTTCATATTCGGTAATGCTTGATTTATCTGGACGAAATGTTTTAGTTATTGGCGGTGGAAAAGTTGCAACACGTAAGATCCATCGTGTTTTAAAGGCCGGCGCATGTGTAACTGTTATTGCGCCAGAGCTTTGTGAGGATATTTCAAAACTTTTGCAGCGGCATGCTTTGCAATACGAACAACGGGCATTTCAATTGGATGATATTGGCGTTTATGCACCATTTCTAGTGTTTGCGGCAACGAATGATTCTGGCTTAAATAAAAGAATCGCTGAATATTGCAATGAAAATAATATTTTGGTAAATTCTATTACTGAACCGAAAAATGGTAATTTCTCGGTTCAGTCTGAAATAGAAAAAAAATATTATGCTGTTTCTGTTTCAACTTTTGGCCAAGGGCCTGGCTTTTCAAAGGCATTGCGTGAGTATATTGAACCTATGCTGGATGAACGATTGGATCTGGCTGTAGAGGTTTATATCGGCATTCGCCAGTGGCTATTCTCGATGTTGGGAGATACTGATTTAAGGGTGGCTCATTTGCGTCGAATTTCTTTAGAGCACATTTGTTCTATGATTGATGAGGGAACTACTGATTATAATGAACTATTTGAGAGGGTGAAGGAATGGCTATCCTGCTCATTGGACTAAATTATAAAAGTGCACCAGTTGAAGTACGAGAAAAGGTGTCTCTGTCCAGACCGCAGATCGAAAAGTTAAGCGAAAAGATTCGTCAGGTGCAGTCCTTTTCAGGCTGCACCATTCTTTCGACTTGTAACAGAACAGAGTTTTACGTAAATGCCGATTCTCCATTTGCGGCACAAGAAAATTTAATTAATTTGATGTGTGAATATAGTGGGTTGACACCACGAGTTTTAGCACCATACTTATATATTAAGTTTAATAAAAATGCAGCAGAACACCTGTTTACGGTTGCGGCAGGAATGGATTCGATGATCCTTGGAGAAAGTCAGATTCAAGGGCAGGTTCAAGACGCTTACGAATATGCGTTGAATTATGGCATCTCTGATAATATCTTGAATACTTTGTTTATGAATGCTTTAACAGTAGGCAAACGTGTTCGAACAGAGACGCAGATTGACAGACATACTTTGAGTGTAAGTATTGCAGCTGTTGAATTGGCAAAAGATTATTTTAATGGCTTAACGGATCGTACGGTATTGGTATTGGGAGCTGGTGAAACCAGTGAATTGACATCACGTTATTTAATTTCAAATGGTATTCAAAGCATTATGGTTGCCAATCGTACTTTTGAGCGTGCTCAATGGTTAGCTGGTGAAATTGGTGGGAAAGCTGTTAAATTTACAGAGCTAGATGAATACTTGCCATCGGCAGATCTTATTATCAGTAGTACTGCTTCTCCGGTGCCTATTCTTGAAAAAGCTGATCTTCTTCTTGCGCAAAAGAACAGAGAAAAGCCACTGTTGATTATTGATATTGCGGTGCCGCGTGACATTAATCCGGATGTTGCTGAGCTTGACTATGTGAAATTGTATGATATCGATGACATGGAACGTAAAACAGATGAAAATTTGGTTGCACGTCAGCAAGAAGCATTAAAAGCAAAAAAGATTGTTAATGAGGAATTGGAAGATTTTTATTTTTGGTTGGATTCCTTGTGGGTCGTTCCAACAATTGTAAAAATGCGGTCTCAGATTGAAAAAATCAAGAAAACTGAAATTGAACGTGCAATTAACCGAATTGATCATCCAAGTGAAAGAGAAATTCATATTATTGAACAATTAGCAAACAGTATTGTTAATCGTTGGCTCCATCGACCAATTATCAATATGAAATCGTTGGCGGGGAAACGGGCTGATAAAATTGATTGTTATATTAATGCAATAAATGATTTGTGGGGACTTGAAAATGACAAAGAAAATCATTAAGGTAGGTTCGCGTGACAGTCAGCTTGCCTTATGGCAGACAAAATATGCGATCGAGCAATTGAAAAAGGAATTTATTGATTACGAGTTTGAAATTATCGATCTAAAAACCAAGGGCGATAAAATTTTAGACGTATCACTTTCAAAAATTGGCGATAAAGGATTATTTACAAACGAATTAGAAGCAATGATGCTTTCTGGTGAAGTTGATATGGCAGTTCATAGTTTAAAAGATATGCCAACAACGCTCCCAGAGGAATTGGGATTAACATGCTTTTTAACGCGTTATGATCATAGAGATGCCTTATTAACGAAACATCCAGGCGGCATTATGGAGTTGCCGGAAGGAGCCATTGTTGGAACAAGCAGTTTACGCCGACGTTCTCAATTGCTGGCGATGCGTCCAGATCTAGAGGTGCGTGATTTGCGTGGAAATGTGAATACACGATTACGCAAGTATCACGAAGGAGAATTTGATGCTGTTGTTTTGGCTGTAGCTGGGTTGGAACGTTTGGGATTTCATGATGAAATCAATGAACGTTTAGATGATAACATTTTTATTCCTGCTGTGGGTCAAGGTGCACTTGTTATTGAATCGCGCAATGATCGAGAGGATCTTTTAGAAAAATTTAAAAAGATCAATGATGATATCACGTATCGTTGCGTAACGGCTGAACGTCAATTTATGTGCGCGTTGGAAGGTGGCTGCCAGGTTCCAATGGGTGCTTATGCTGTTATTGAAGAAGGACAGATGAAGATTCATGGTTTTGTGGGTGCAGTGGATGGCTCAAAAATTTTAAGGGCAGAAATTGTTGGCGCTTCAGATGATTACATGAAAATAGGACAGGCGCTTGCTGAAAAATTACTCACAATTGGAGCGCGTGAATTATTAGATGAAGTTCGCAACTAAGTATGAAGGAGTTTTTATGAATAAAGGATATGTTTATTTAGTTGGTGCCGGACCAGGTGATATCGGATTAATTACGGTTAAGGGCCTTGAATGTATAAAACGTGCCGATGTAATCGTATACGATCGCTTGGCTAATCCTCGCTTACTTTCTTACGCAAAAGCAGATGCAAAATATATTTATGTTGGAAAAACACCAGATCATCATACGTTAAAGCAGGAAGAAATTAATCAGGTATTGGTCGACGAAGCGACTAAAGGAAATATTGTTACACGTTTAAAAGGCGGGGACCCTTATGTGTTTGGTCGCGGGGGTGAAGAAGGCGAGACGTTGAAGGATGCTGGGATTTCTTTTGAAGTGGTTCCAGGAATTACTTCTGCAATTGCTGTGCCATCCTATGCAGGAATTCCAGTTACACATCGTCATTTAACTTCAACTTTCACCGTCATTACAGGTCATGAAGATCCTATGAAAGCCAGCAGCCAGATAAATTGGTCACGCTTGGCTGAAGATCCAGGAACGTTGATTTTCTTAATGGGCGTGGGACATCTCTCTCAAATTGTTCAACAGCTCATTACAAATGGGAAAAGCGACGAGACGCCAATTGCACTGATTCGTTGGGGAACACGTCCTGAACAACAGGTTGTAGTTGGGACCTTAGCAACCATCGTAGAAGATGTTGCTCGCGCGGGTTTAACATCACCTGCAATTATTATTGTAGGTGATGTTGTTAAGATGCGTGATACATTAAGCTGGTTTGAACATAAGCCTTTATTTGGGCAAAGAATACTTGTAACACGTGCTCGTGAACAGGCCAGTGTGTTTTCTAATATGATTGAAGAAGCTGGCGGAGAAGCATGGGAAGCACCTACGATTGCCATTGATTCGGCAGCTGATACAGACGAATTAAAGAAGGCTGTTTATGAAGCTGGCTCATATGATTGGATCATTTTCACTAGTGTAAATGGTGTCAATGCTTTCTTTGACTGTATGCGTGACAATAAATTGGATATTCGCAGCCTTGGTGGTGCGAAAATTTGTGCAATCGGTCCAAAAACGAAAGAGGCTTTAGAGGCAAAAGGGTTATTAGTGGAAGCCATGCCTGAGAAGTTTGTTGCTGAAAGCGTTATTGAATGTTTGAAGCCGTTATTAAGTCCAGGAGAACGCATTCTTTTGCCACGTTCTGATCTTGCGAGAAAAGTTCTTGTAGATGTGTTGGAAGAAATGGGTATGCATGTTGACGAGGTTGTTGCTTATCATACGGTTAAAGTTAACCGTTTCGACAATGAAATTATTGAAAAGATTAAGGATAAATCTATTCATGTTGTAACATTTACCAGCTCATCGACAGTGAAAAACTTTATGGAGTTAATAGGCGACAAAACCATTCTTGAAGGTATTAAGCTGGCATCAATTGGACCTGTTACAACAAAAACATTAAAAGATTTTGGCTTAACACCAGATATTGAAGCAGTGGATTATACCATCCAAGGCTTATTTAACGCGATTGTAGAAGCGATTCATAAAAGTCAAGAATAAATTTTTTACATGATCGATTAACTTGAAATTTTTTTAAAGGAGAAATGATTATGTCATACCAATTTGAGCAATCAAAAGCAGCTTTTGCAGAAGCACAAAAAGTCATTCCTGGTGGGGTTAACAGCCCAGTACGTGCTTTTAAGGCGGTAGGCGAAGTACCTGTTTTTGTTGAGCATGGTGAAAAAGCACATATTACTGATATTGATGGGCAGACCTATGTTGATTTTGTTTGCTCGTGGGGTCCTTTGATTCTTGGACATCGTCATCCGAAGGTAGTAAGTGCCATTCAAGAAGCATTAGAACATGGTACAACTTTTGGCATGCCAACAGTGCTTGAAACTAAAATGGCTGAACTCATTTGTGAGTTAATCCCTTCGGTTGAGATGGTGCGCATGGTATCTTCTGGTACAGAAGCTACCATGAGTGCGCTGCGTTTAGCACGTGGATATACGAAACGTGATTTTATCATCAAGTTTGAAGGTTGCTATCATGGCCACGCGGATCATCTGTTAATTAACGCTGGTTCTGGTGCGATGACCTTCGGTGTTCCATCAAGCCCTGGTGTACCTGCTGATGTAGCAAAAGAAACTTTGGTTGCAAAGTATAATGATTTGGAAAGTGTTAAGACACTTTTTGAACAGCATCCAAATGACATTGCAGCAGTTATTGTTGAACCAATTCCTGGCAATATGGGACTGATTATGCCACAAGATGGCTTCTTGGAAGGATTGCGTGAGTTAACATCTGAATATGGCGCGGTTTTAATTTTTGATGAAGTTATTTCAGGTTTCCGTGCCAGTGACGGTGGCGCTCAAAAAGTATTTGGTGTGATTCCAGACCTTACTTGCTTAGGGAAAATTATTGGTGGCGGACTTCCGGTTGGCGCATTTGGTGGTAAAAAGGAAATCATGGAATGCTTGTCACCATCAGGTCCAGTCTATCAAGCAGGGACTCTTTCTGGCAATCCATTAGCAATGTCCGCAGGTTTCGCAGCACTATCTGTATTAAAGCAAGAACAACCTTATGATGCACTTGCAGAAAAAGGAAAGGTGTTGGCAAATGGCCTGCGAGAACTTGCGAAAAAACACGGTGTTGATGTTACCGTGAATCAATTTGGTTCATTATTGACAGTTTTCTTTACGAATGGTCCAGTATCTTGCTATGCAGATGCTACAACATCCAACACGGAAAAGTTTGCTAAATTCTTCAGTGTTATGCTTGAAAATGGCGTTCATTTACCACCATCTCAGTTCGAATGCTGGTTCCTTTCTACAGCACATACGCAAGAAGATATTGAAAAAACCTTGTCTGCTGCTGATATTGCTTTTGCTGAAGTAGGAAAAATGTAATGTATAAAAAGTTTTTCATTCAAACCTTTGGCTGTCAAATGAATGAACATGACTCAGAGGTAATGGCAGGATTATTAGAAGAACGATTTTATATTCCAACAAAAGATATTAAAGAAGCCGACTTTATTCTATTAAATACCTGCTGTATTCGTGAAAAAGCAGAAAGTAAAGTATTGAGTATGCTGGGATCGTTGAAGAAACTGAAGGCTAAAAAACCGTCGTTGATTGTTGGTGTTTGCGGATGTATGATCCAGCAGAAAAATATCGTCCCAAAAATTCTACATGCATGCCCTTTTGTGAACCTCATGTTTGGGACAAATAATATGGCTCAATTACCGGATTATCTTGAAAGAATAGAGAAATATGGTCAACCGGTCTATGAGATTGTTGACGAAGATTCGAGTGCGGACTTGAAATTGCCAGCCAGTCGAGAGTTCCCGTTTAAAGCCTTTGTGAACATCATGTATGGATGTAATAATTTTTGCACGTATTGTATCGTTCCCTATGTTCGCGGACGTGAACGCAGCAGAAAAAAAGAAGATATTATCGCAGAGGTTAAGGAGCTTGTAGCGGATGGAGCCATAGAAGTTATGTTGTTGGGGCAAAATGTTGATTCGTATGGCAATGATTTTAAGGATTCTGTAAGCTTTGCGGATTTGTTAAAAGAAATAGATGATATTCCTGGAATTGAACGCATACGCTTTATGACATCACATCCGAAGGACTTTTCCTTGGAGCTAATTGATGTGATCAAGAATAGCAAACATATTTGTCATTCACTGCATCTTCCTGTTCAGTCTGGTTCAAATGAAGTATTAAAGCGTATGAATCGAAAATATACACGGGAAAGATACCTTGAAATTGTTCATGCGATGCGTGAAGCAATCCCGGATGTTGCACTGACAACAGATATTATTGTGGGCTTTCCAGGAGAAACCGAAGAACAATTTCAAGAAACGGTTGATCTAGTGGAAACAGTTGGATTTGACAATGCTTTTTCATTCATCTATTCAAAACGTCCTGGAACTGCTGCAGAAAAATTTGAGGATCAGATTCCACTGGAAATAAAAAAAGAGCGGCTTCAGCGCTTAAATACAAGCCTCTCTAAATGGAGCTTATACCATAACAAAAAATATGAAGGCCAAAATGTAAAAGTTTTGGTTGAAGGTTTAAGCGAAAACAACGATAATATGCTTAGCGGTCGAACTGATACAGGTAAAACCGTTATTTTCCAAGGTGATCCATCGCTGATTGGGAAAATAGTAAATGTAGATATCACCACGGCTCAAACGTGGGTATTAAAAGGAAAATTGGAGGAAGAAAATTAATGAGTATTTATGACAAAGCTAAAGCACTTGCCGATGAAATTGCAGCCAGTGATGAACTCCGTCGAGTAAAAGAAACTGAATTAAAGATGTTGATTGATCTTCCAGCGCGTGAAATCGTTGAAACTTATCAGCAGATTCAGATGGATGCTATTAACGCTGGTATTTCTTATGATGAACTTGACGATGAAAAAAAAGCGCAGCTTACTGATCTTGAGAACAAAATGCAGGAAAATGCTGTGATCGTTGAGTACATGAATGCTAACCAAGAACTCAATCAAATGCTGGAATCTGTTAATATGATTATTTCCAGTGCTCTCAACGATAATAACGGCGGTGGATGCAGCAGTTGCTCTTCCGCAGGAAACTGTGGTGAAAATGATTGCTGCAGCTCATGCGGTCATTAATTCAGAAGTAAAATAGAATAAAACATTGAACCTTGTAGCTAGCATTTCAACGTGCTGGTTACAAGGTTTTTTATATACAACGCATTTTATTATCATCAGTTTTCAAGATGAATTATCAAATATAATGAAATCATGAATGCGTTGAAATGAAGGAAATTATGTAGTACTATATACGGTAGAAAATTATAGAAACATACCGAAATGAAGGAATAAGATTATGAGCATACTGCAGGCAAACGGCCTTGAGAAGGTGTTTATTACAAATACAATATTTAAGGATATTAGTTTTACCATTAATTCTGGTCAAAAAGTTGGATTGGTGGGTCCGAATGGTGCTGGAAAATCTACTTTGATGAAGTGCATTGCAGGACTTGAAGATGTGGATTCTGGAACAATTTCTTTCGCTAAAGGAACGACTTTTGGGTATTTAGCGCAACAAGTTAACCTTGATCTAGAAAAGACCTTGCGTGAAATTATTCTTGAAGCATTTGAGGATGTTTTAAAACTGTATCAAGATATTCGTTCTTTGGAGATAAGTATTTCTGGAGAACAAGACGTTGAAAGACAGGAACAGCTTTTACAGGTTTATCAGGAGAAACAATCTGAGTATGAAAAACGCAATGGATATGCTGTTGAAAGTCATGTGAAGGGAATTGTGTTGGGGCTTGGATTCTCGGAAGCTGATTTGGAACGTAAAGTAGAAAGCTTTAGTGGCGGTGAGCGTACTCGTGTGATGTTGGCGCGCCAGTTAGCACGGGATCCGGATATTTTACTATTGGATGAACCAACAAACCATTTAGATCTTCCTGCAATAGAATGGTTGGAAGTTTTCTTGAAAAACTTCAAGGGAACGGTTCTTGTAATTTCACACGATGAATATTTTCTAGATGCTATTGTAGATACTGTGATGGATCTGGAACATCAAAGCCTGACGATCTATCCGATGGGCTTTTTTAAATATAAAGAAGAAAAGAAGAAGCAACGTGCTATTCAACATAAGCATTTTCTTGAACAACAAAAGAAAATCGCTAAAGAATTGGAGTATATTCGGCGTAATCGTGCTGGAGTAAACTCAAAACAAGCGAGAGGCCGTGAAAAAAAACTTGTGCGGCAAACTTTCATAAACGACATAAGTGAAAGCGATAATATAAATATTGGCTCCTATACGGTCGGTGAAAGCGCTCGTTTTGTGTTATCAGTAAACGGATTAAACTTGAATGTTGCAGGCAAGCAACTTGCTGAAAATATTAAATTTGATATTCAAGCTAAGGAAAAAGTGTCCATTATTGGAAGAAATGGTGTTGGTAAAAGTTCTCTGTTAAAACAGATTATTCGCGAGATTGAGTCGGATGATAGTAAAGTTGTAAAGTTAGGCAATCGTGTACAGTATGCGTATTTTGATCAGCATCAAATGGCTTTAGATGAATCAAAGACTGTTTTGGAACAAACCCTTGCCAGTTGTGATTTAAAAGTCAGTGAAGCCAAAACATTGCTTACACGATATTTGTTTAGAGAAGATGATTTGGAACGGCCAATTTCATTACTTTCTGGTGGAGAAAAAGTTCGACTTTCCTTTATGATTTTATTATTTGATGAACCAAATTTTTTGATCTTGGATGAACCAACCAATCATTTAGATATGGAGTCGAAAGAAATCATTGTTCATTTCTTGCAGGAATTCAAAGGATCTATTTTGGTTGTTTCTCATGATCGCGAGCTTCTTAATAATGTCACAGAACGTACATTGGAGATGGCTGATGGTTCATTAACGTCTTATCTTGGAAATTATAATTATTACAAAGAAAAAAAGGAACTCTTGCTTGCATTGGCACAAGAAAATAAGCAACAAAAAGAATCTCAGAAGGCAACGCCAAAGCGTAAATCTTCTGGAATAAGCAAAAGTAAGCTTCGTGACGAGATTGCAAATTTAGAAAAGCGTATCGAAGAACTGGAGATAAAAATTGAGCAGCTTAATGAGGAATTAACGCAACCAGGCGCATGTTATAGTGAAATTGCCAAAAATCTAGAAGATGCAAACAATGAATTAGAAACAACAATGGATATGTGGCAGGAAAAATCTGAATTACTAGAGGAGGTTTTAAATCCATGATAAGTAGACCAGAGTTATTATTACCTGCCGGAGACTTGGAAATTGCAAAATTAGCGATTGATCATGGTGCTGATGCTGTCTATGTAGGGCTTAGCCAATTTAGTGCAAGAGCGAAAGCGCATAATTTAACGCAAGAAGAAATGGTTACTCTAATTGATTATGCGCATGAACGTCAGGCGAAAGTTTTTTGTGCGTTGAATATTTTATTATTTAACGATGAATTAGAAGAGGCAATTTCTCAAATTTCAATATTGGTTTCACATGGCATAGATGCATTTATTGTTCAGGATTTTGGCATTGCAACGCTTATTATGGCCCATTTTCCAGAAACTGAAGTGCATGCTTCTACTCAAATGGCAATTATGAATGTATGTGGAGTGCAAGCAGCGGAAGAATTAGGCTTTGATCGCGTTGTTTTAGCGAGAGAAACTTCGTTAGAAATGATGAAATCCATAAGAAATGCTTCAAAGATTGATCTGGAAGTTTTTGTTCAAGGCGCTCTTTGTGTCAGTTACTCTGGTCTTTGTTATATGAGTAGCTTACAAGGAGATCGAAGTGGAAATAGAGGACAATGTGCTCAACCTTGTCGACGTAGATATACTTTATATGAGAAGCATTGTGAAAAACAAAAAAAAATCGTAGAGAATTATCTTTTAAGCCCAAAGGATATGAACCTTCTCAAAAACTTACCAGACTTATTATCAGTCCCAGTACAATCATTGAAAGTAGAAGGCAGGATGAAGCAGCCAGAATATGTTGCTCTTATGACTGATGTTTACCGTGATCATGTCGATAGATTAACACAGGGGGATTCTATTCAAGATGATGCCATGGATCGTGATTTAAAAAATATGGCTGTTATTTTTAATCGAGAAGGTTTCTCGTCTGCGTATCTTCAAGGTGTTCCTGGGAAATCCATGATGAGTTATCATACGCCTAAAAATACGGGTATTCCTCTGGGTGATATTAAAAAGATCACAAAATCAGAATGTCAGATTTTGTTACAAGAACCATTGCACACAGGGGACGGCATAGCGTTTTATGATGCTGCGTTGCAACCTCTGTGGGGCGGATATATTGATTCGATCGTTGATGATAATGGGAAAAAGGGAAAAGTGTTTGGTAAGGGTGTTCTTGTTACTATTAAACATGGGTTCAGTGACGGTTCCCATTTATCTGATGTGAAGTATTGCTACAAAACTTTTGACAAAGATCTTTCGAAGAATTTGCTTAAAGTGAAAACATTTCCAAAGCGTTTATCCAAGAAAAAGGGAACGCTGCATTTTTATGTGCAGGCGGAATATGGCAAGCCTTTTTCTATGGATGTTCTGCTTGAAAAAGATCATAATGAAGCAACTTCTTTTCATTGGGAAGCTGATTTTCTTGTAGAAAAATCAAATAGTGGAAAATCAAGCAGGGAGGTAATTAACAATACTTTTCATAAATTGGAAAATACAGGGTATTCAATTGGAAATATAGAAATAAATGAACCGATGGCATCCTTTGTACCGATGAGTGTGGTCACGAATGGAAAAAATGCGGCAGCTTCTTTTTTTGATCAATGTGTGAATAACAATCTTGTTTTACAGGAAAAACATGAAGATCGGCATTTTAATGCAGAAGAACGTTGCGAGGAATGTTTATTGATTTTAGATGAAATTCCACCACAAATTCTCATTCAAAATACCCCAAAAATTTCTGTGCAAGTGCGAACAAAAGAGCAGGCAGAAGCTGCTCTTCTCGGGGAAATTGATGAATTGAATATTTTGTTGTTGGAAACGCAAAAACATGATGGATTAACAAACGAAGATATTATTCAATATGCACAGGAAATATCTGTCATTGTTTCGCTTCCTCCATTGATAAAAGAATCTGCAGAAGAGGATTATTATGCGGCAAGATGCAAGGCCTTGTTTGAAATGGGAATTAAACGTTTTATGGTTTCAAATATTGGTCAACTAAAGTTATTAGATGATCTTGGCATTGAATATGTTGCAGGGGATTATCAGATGAATCTGACCAATGATCTTACAGCAGCAGTTTTATCTCAGGTTGGTGTTTCTCGTCAAACGATATCCATTGAATTAGATCATCAGCGGCTGAAAAACTTGTCAACGATTGGCAATATTCCTCTTGAAATGATTGTCTATGGTCGAATACCAGCAATGAATACGCGGTACTGTCCAATGGGAAGCATTATTGGACAGCGCGAAATAAAGAAACCGTGCAATCGTCCATGTGTAAAAAATGAATATTCTTTAGCACGTGATGGGAAAGAATATCAAGTCGTGGGAGATAATTTTTGCAATATCTATATATTAAATGATAAGGTATATAGCTTATTTCAGCATATGGAAGCAATCAGTCAATTATGTTTGGACTATTGGCGAATTGCGGGTGCTTTTATGGCGCCATCTGAATTAGGAGAAGCAGTAAAAGTGCTTTCTGCGTTGCGTAAACAAATTTTTGGAAAAGAAAAAAAGGAGATAAATGTTTTTTCTTTCCAAACCAACACAACAGATGGACATTTTATTAAAGGAGTTCGATAATAAGTTGTCTTACTATAAAAACAGTCCTGTATTGGATAAATTAGAATTTACAAAAATTCGGGAAATGTTGGCGGCGGAATGCAGCTCATCGTTAGGTAAAAAACGAGCGAGCATGTGTTTCCCAAGTGAGGATCAAGAGCAAATCGTTGCTTGGCAGGAAGAGACTGCAGAAATTGTTTCGATGCTTGCCGTTGGTGAGACGATTCCGTTGGGTGGTATTCGTGATTTACATGAGGTGCTCAAGAAACTTCGGATTCATCAGGTATTAGAAGCTGGTGAATTTATTGATATTGAACGTTCACTTTATGCTGCGAAAAATCTTAATCAATTTTTCCGAGTGAAAAAAAATGGATATCATCTTGTACGAATGTTAGAATATGCAGAATCGTTAGTTGTTAATGATTCTTTACGTGCAAAAATTAATCGTACTATTCGTGAAGATGGCTATGTTCTTGATAGTGCATCTGTAGAGCTGGGAAACATTCGACGGAATATGGCGATGTTACAGCAAAATATCCGTAGAAAGATGGACCAATTGGTTAAAAGCAATCACTTAAGCGAGGCGCTTCAGGAGCAAATTGTTACCGTACGAGGTGATCGACTGGTAGTCCCTGTTAAAGTAGAGTATAAAAGTCGAGTACCAGGGATTATTCACGATCAATCCGCAAGTGGATCGACCATTTATGTTGAACCATCAGAAGTGGTTCCATTAAACAATAAGATGGCTCAATTAGAACAAGACGAAAAACACGAAATATATCAGATACTAAAAGTCCTGTCTGAAGAATGTGCTGCGGAACAGCAAGCGTTAAAATCGAATATGTATCATCTTGGCATCATTGATTTTACAGTTGGAAAAGCACAATTAGCAATTAAGATGGATGCTCTTGCACCACATACGTTGCCATCGACGACCTTACACTTGAAACGTGCCTACCATCCTCTGCTTCATCGAGAGACCGCAGTACCGATTAGCTTGCATATGGATGACGAAACGCGTATTATCGTTATTACTGGTCCAAATACCGGTGGGAAAACAGTAACATTAAAAACAGTAGGTCTATTGGTTTTAATGCATCAAGCAGGCTTACATGTTCCAGTACATCCGGAAACTGAAATGGGCATTTTCGACAAAGTCTTTGTTGATATTGGTGATGAGCAAAGTATTGAGCAATCGCTGAGTACTTTTTCTTCTCATTTGGTTAATATCTGTGATATTATGAAAAATTTGGATGAAGGCTCCCTGGCATTATATGATGAATTAGGCGCAGGAACAGATCCTGGTGAAGGTGCTGCTTTGGCAACAGCAATATTAGAAGCAAATCTCAAAATCCATTGCAAGATATTAGCGACAACACATTATAGTGAATTAAAGACTTACGCTTATCAGACACCTGGTGTACAAAATGCAAGTATGGCCTTCGATATCGAAACCTTACGCCCAACTTATCGTTTGATTATTGGCGTTTCTGGCGAGAGCAATGCATTTGCAATTGCAGAGCGGATTGGGTTGCCGGATTCAATTATTCAAAATGCTAAAGAGATACAAGAAGCCAATCAAAATGAATTGATTGATAAAGTCAAAAATTTAGAATCACTGCAACGACGACTCAATGAACAAGAAGCGGCTTTTGAAGACGAAAGACGTCAAATTGAGGAAGAAAAGCAACTTTTGCGAAAAAAGAATGCGGAATTGGAGGAACATCGAGCAAAGGTTCAACGAGAAGCCAATGCTGAAGCTGTTGTTCTCCTTGAAAAGGCGCGTAAACAGGTCCAAGAAGTTGGAGATGAATTAAAAGAATTACGAAAGCAAGATCATTTGCAAGCTTCTGTAGCGCTTTCTGATCTTCGTAAAGATCTTGATCAATCGCTTGATAAGGTTAAGGTAAAAAAGAAGGTAGCCACAGCCGTTAATAATGAGCCTTTGAATATTAATAAAATAAAACCTGGGGACGAAATCTTTCTTACGAATTATAATATGAATGCTACTGTATTGGCAGTACATACTGATAAAAAGACCATTGATGTGCAAGCTGGTATCATTAAATCAACTGTTAATCTCAATGAAGTAAGCAAGGCTAAGAAAGTAAGACAATCGAAGCCAGTGACGAAGAAACGTGGAAGCATGAAAATTAAGACTGTGCGATCTGAAATTGATTTGCGTGGCATGACAGTTGATGAAGCTTTGGCAGCCGTTGATCGTTTTATTGATGATGCCTATCTTAATAATTTAAATCAAGTTCATATCATTCATGGTAAGGGAACAGGGGCATTACGCAAGGCTATCAAAGAAAAACTATCTAGCAGTAAATATATTAAGCAGTTTTATTATGCACCTGCAAACGAAGGTGGCGATGGTGCAACTATCGCTATTTTGAAATAAAAGTATTATGATTGAGAGGACATGCTATGCTTGGAAAAACTCCTATGTTTGTTCAATATAAGAAGATAAAGGATCAATATAAAAATATGATTCTTTTTTACCGCCTGGGTGATTTTTATGAGATGTTTGATGATGATGCCAAGAAAGCAAGTGAGCTTCTCGGTCTTACATTAACTGCACGTGATGGCGGGGACAACATTAAAGTACCTATGTGTGGTGTACCCTTTCATTCTGCAGAGGTTTATATAAAAAAGCTTATACAAATGGGAGAAAAAGTTGCCATTTGTGAGCAAACTGAAGATCCTAAATCTGTAAAAGGATTGGTTAAACGAGAAGTCATTCGTATCGTAACGCCGGGTATGGTGCTTGAGGACAATATTCTTGAGTCTTCAAGCAATTATATTATTTGCGTGGTAGGAAAAAAAACGTATGGACTAGCCGTTGCAGATGTTTCTACCGGAGAATTTTTGGTAACGCAGGTGGAGGGGACAGAAAATTTACTTCGAGAAATTGTAAAATTCCATCCCTCAGAATGTGTATTTTCCGATGAGGATACAGAATTATACCAATTGTTTACCAATCATGAATCAGAGTTTTATAAAGTAAGTCTATCTCCATATAATAGCTACTTATTTAAACAAAAAAATGCCGTTGAAAAATTGATGGATCATTTCCATGTGAATGATCTATCTGTTTTAAATTTTAACGATCCCAGCAAAGAAATGGCGGCAATCGTTGCTTCTGCTGTTTTATTGGGATATATTCAAGATATGCTAAGAATAGAACCAAAGCATATTCTGCGTTTAAAACGATATCGTACAGATAGCGTTATGCAGTTGGACCTTTTTACAAAAAAGAATTTAGAACTGGTTACGACTCTGAATGACCATTATGGCACTTCTTTATTTGATATTTTGAATAAAACGTCTACCTCGGCAGGCGGAAGGTTATTGCGACGTTGGATCGAGGAGCCGCTGATCGATCATGAACAAATTCTATTACGACTTGAGGCAACGGATGAATTATTTAAAAACTATTTGTTACGATCAAGCTTTGAAAATTTACTAGATGATATTCAAGATATTGAACGAATTGCATCCCGTATTTCTTGTGGTTCGGCCTCTCCTCGTGATCTTGTCTCATTAAAGAATTCATTGCTTAGATTGCCAGAGATTCATCAAGCATTACGTAGCTGCACAAATCCATTATTTCAAAATTTCGCTGTTGAATTTGATGATTTAGAAGATGTTGCAACACTTATTAATAACAGCATTCTTGATGCACCATCTTATTTGGCGCGTGATGGCGGCGTAATCCGACCAGAATATAATGCAGATCTTTGCGAACTCCATGAGTTGGTCGTAAATGGTAAAGGATGGTTGGAAAAATATCTTGAACAGGAAAAAAATGCTACAGGTATAAAAAATTTAAAAATCGGTTATAATAAAGTGTTTGGCTATTATTTGGATGTTACCAAGTCTTATCAGGCGTTGGTGCCAGATACTTATCAACGTAAACAGACACTTGCGAACAGCGAGCGTTATATTACGGATGAATTAAAAGAAATGGAAAATAAGCTTTTAACTGCTTCAGAACGATCAAAAGCATTGGAAGTTGAGTTGTTCAAAGGAATCATCGAAATATTGCAGCATTCAGTAGAGCGTCTATTGTATGTCAGTCGTATTTTATCTACGGTTGATGTTTTTGTTTCCTTTGCAGCCATTTCAGTTGCGAATCATTTTTGCAAACCAGTTTTAACCGATAATAGCGTTAAAATTCAAGGTCTGAGACATCCCGTGATAGAGCTTCAGCACCAATTAGGCGAATTTACACCAAATGATGTTTTGTTTTCTGAAGAAGAACAAAGATTAATCATTATTACAGGCCCAAATATGTCAGGTAAAAGCACCTATTGTCGCAGTATTGCTTTGGCAGCAATTATGGTACAAATTGGCTGCTTTGTTCCTGCTGAACAGGCTGAAATGAAGGTATTTGATCGTGTTTTTGCTCGCATTGGTGCGAGTGATCATCTTGCCAGTGGCAGAAGTACGTTTATGGTTGAGATGAATGAAGTAGCAACTATTACAAGTAATGCAACCGCGAATAGTCTTATCATATTGGATGAAGTTGGTCGTGGCACAAGTACCTATGATGGTTTGGCACTTGCAACAGCGATTACACAATATATTAATAATCACATACATGCTTGTACACTTTTTGCGACACATTATCATGAATTGACAGCGCTAGAATCAGAAAAAGGCATCTGTAACTATACGGTTTCTGTCTATGAAGATGAAAAAGATATCGTTTTTCTACATAAAATCGTTCCTGGATCTGCTAGTAAAAGCTATGGCATTCATGTAGCAAAAAAAGCAGGAATTCCGTCAGCAATCACGCGGATGGCAACAAAAATTTTGAGTAATCTTGAAGCACAGGACACAAACGAAAATGAGTTCATGTTAACATGCAGTCATTCATTCAATGAGCCTGAGATTCCAAAATTGCCAGCATGGGTCGATGAATTTAAGGCACTGGATATTGAAAATATGACGTTGCGAGAGATGGCGGCTGCATTGATGGATTTTGTTGAAAAAGCTAATCAGGATCACTGAAAGGTGGTAAATGATGGGGATTATTCATGTTCTGGATGCAAGAGTTGCAAATCAAATTGCTGCCGGAGAAGTGATTGAACGGCCTTCTTCAGCAGTGAAAGAATTGGTTGAAAATGCTCTTGATGCACATTCTTCCAACATTACAGTTGAGATTGAAAATGGTGGCGTGGATCTCATAAAAGTGACTGATGATGGGGAAGGCTTCTATAAAGATGATCTTCCTCTTGCGATTGAACGTCATGCGACAAGTAAGATTACTGACTTTAATGATGTGTATCGCTTGAATACATTTGGTTTTCGAGGCGAAGCATTAGCATCAATAGCTGTTATTAGTCGGTTAAAAATTACAAGTGGAAAGTCAAACTCAGAACCTGCCTATGTATTTTCATCAGATGCTGGTGGAATGAAAGATTTGACAGTTGCTGCTCCACGCCGCGGAACTTGTATCGAGGTAAAAGATCTCTATTATAATGTTCCAGCTAGAAAAAAGTTTGTAAAATCAAATAGTCATGAAAGTGCATTGATCTATGATTTAATGTGTAAATTTGCGTTGGGATTCCCGGAAATTAATTTCACGTTTATAAATGGTAGTGATGTTGTTTTTTCTTCCAATCAACTGAATACGGTAGAAGACATTCTTCATTATATCTATGGAGAACCAGCTGAAGGTGAGATTATTCACTTCAAAAATGATGAATTTTATCAAAAACAAACCGTTGAAGCATGGTTTTTACCGACAAGTGTAACGAGAAAAAACCGAAATCATATGACCTATTTTGTGAATGAACGCTTAATAGATAGTAAAGAATTAGATCAAATCATTGATGAGGCAGTATACACTTTGGTGCCTAAAGGGCGTTTTTTAATTTGTGTTTTGAAACTGACTTTGCCAACTTTCAATATTGATGTTAATATTCATCCGTCAAAGAAAATTATTAAGTTTAAAAATATTGATGAATGGAAAAGTACGTTGATCAACCTGCTGAAGGAAGAACTTTGGCTTTCTCGTCTCAGCGTGCCATTTTCTGTTTCTCCAACAGACAGCAATTTTTGTTTACAGCAACAAACTGCAAAAAAGGTAGTTACACCACAAAAACTAAATTTTGCACATAAAGCAGCAGAAGAAGATAGAACGCCCGTTTCAACAATTGATAATTCTACTGTTAACGATGTTGAAGAAAAAATTTCTGAGGCATATTTTTCGCTTCAAATTGCAGAACCAGTGGTGGAATATGATAAGATGCCTGTTGTAGCTTCCAATAATTCATCCAATAGCGAAGCGATAAAGGCTGTTGCAGACATAAAAGAAAACAAAGATGATGACATTAAAGATCAGACATCTCTACAGCAGTCGAATTTGCCGGATCTAGAGTATATTGGGCAGTTAAATCAAACTTTCATTCTTGCACAAGATCGAGAAAATTTATATATTATAGATCAGCACACTTTACATGAGCGCATTTTGTATGAAAAATTTATGAAGGCATTTAACCAGAAAAAGATTGTTAAGCAACCTTTACTTCATCCTGTTAAAATTCATGCTTCGCCATTACAGGAAGCTGCCTTAATTCGACATATTTTTACTTTGGATAAGTTAGGATTTACTGTTGAACGTAGGGATGCTCTTTCCTATGAGATTGTCGCGGTTCCAGTCCTTTTAAGTTCTCATAATGATTTAACACTTTTATTTACAGATTTGTTGGATGATCTGCAAAAAGATGAGACCATAAATGGCCTTGCGCAGGTAAATGAAGAACGTATCATTATGGCATCTTGCAAAGCTGCAGTAAAGGCTCATTATAAACTTACAGAATCAGAAATACGTTACTTATTTGAAGAACTTTCAAAATTAGATAATCCACATACTTGTCCGCATGGTCGTCCTATTGTGATGAATATCTCCATGAATGAACTTTATTTATTTTTTAAGAGAGGATCGTTTTAATGACCAATGATAAGAAACCTCTTATTGTTATTGTTGGACCAACGGCAGTCGGTAAAACAGCCTTAAGTATTGATCTCGCTAAAGCTTTTGATGCAGAAATTATTTCTGGTGATTCTATGCAAGTTTATCGCGGTATGGACATAGGAACGGCTAAGATTACGGCTGAAGAAATGGAAAATATCCCTCATCATATGCTGGACATTCTAGATCCGAATGTTTCTTTCAATGCATTGACTTTTAAAAAAATGGCCGAATCTATGATTGATGACATTCTCGCTCGTAGCCACTATCCAATGGTTGTTGGTGGAACTGGATTATATGTTAATGGTTTGATTTATGATTATAAGTTTCAAGGTGAACGAGATGTCGAGTATCGAACAATGATATATAATGATATGGTTAAAAATCCTTCTAAAGCTCTTGAATATTATCAAAAGCTGATGGAACAACGACCGGATCTTTCTGGAATCATTTTTAAAAATGATTATTTCCGAATTTCACGAGCATTGGAAGTTGTGAAAACGGAAGGGAAAGATATTGTCAAGAATTTTGACATGTCAAAAAATTATTTTTCGCCGTACCGTTTAAGCTTAATTGGACTTACAATGGATCGTGCAACACTTTATTCAAGAATCAATCAACGTGTGGATCTCATGTTAGAGAGTGGCTTGATAGAAGAGGTTGAGGAACTACTCGATAAAGGTTATAATAAAGAGATGCAGGCGTTGAAAGCAATTGGCTATAAAGAAATCATTGCGGCTATTCAAGGCGAGATGAGTATTGATGAGGCAGTTGAATTATTAAAGAAAAATACACGTCATTTTGCAAAACGACAATTAACTTGGTTTCGACGTGACCCAAATATTAAATGGTTTGAAGTTGATAAAATGAATTATGATGAGCTGCTTCAATCAACAAAAGAGTATATTACATTTTGCCTTGGTCAAAAATAGGGGAGGTGTGAAAAAATGGCTTCAAGACAGCGCAAGAAATCTGTAAAAAAATCTTCAGCTAAAAAAAATAACAATAATGCATTTACACAACTTATCGTAGGCGTTATATTACTTGCCTTGGCATTATATTTTGTTTTTATTATTCATAAGGGTGCCTCTATTCATTCATCGCAAATTTCTAGTGAGCTGGGGTTTATCGGTGCACTTTTATATGAAGGGATTAGAACTTTAGTTGGACAATGCGAATATTTTGTGCCATTATTATTTGTTATCTTTGGTTTGCATTTCTGTGCGCCAAAGTTGAATATTAATAATAGAATTATGATTACAAGCGTCGTAATTGTTGTTTGTTTATTAGCATTTCGTCACTTGAGCATTGATCCTACTATTGCAATAGAAAAAGGTTTGGAGGGCATCGGAGGTGGCGTGATTGGCGCTGCGATTGCAATGCTTTTAGTTAGCTCTATTTCCAAAGTAGGTGCTATTATTGCTTTAACTGCAATAATAGTCCTTTCGTTATATATTTGCAGCAATGGCGCACTTGGTCGATGGATTCTGAGCTTTTTAAAGCGCTTGCACCCAGTTTTTGGAAAATGGGGGCAAAGTATAAAAAACTTTTTCACGAAATCTCAAAAAGATTCCAAAGAGGACTTGATTAGCATAAAAACTAATACGAAGAAAAAGCGTTTAAAAGAAAAGAAAACTGCAAAATCAGAAAATAAAACAAAAAAGAATAATGAAAAACCAACAGTTAATAGTGAAACAATCGCTCCGGTAATTTTTGATGAAAAAGAGGAAGACACTTTTATTGGAAATCTTGAACAAATGAATACGGAAATCATTCAAAACGATCAGTCTAATAAAGTGGAACAGTATATTTCATCTGGGGAACAAGATCGTTCGGATAAATCAATTGCGTTGCGCGGAATAGAATATACTTTGCCAACAGAAGACCTCTTAGAACCTGCCGAAAAGAAGTTTCAAGCTGACAAACGTGAAATTGAAGAAAATGCACGTTTGCTCAAGGAAACATTAAATGATTTTGGTGTAAAAGGTGAGATAAATAATGTTAATGTGGGTCCAACAATAACCCAGTATGAGTTTAAGCCTGCTGCCGGTGTTCGTGTAACAAAAATTGTTAATCTTGCTGATGACTTGGCATTAAGTTTGGCTGCTAGTGATATTCGAATTGAAGCGCCAATTCCAAATAAAAGTGCAGTAGGTATTGAAGTGCCGAATTCCCATCGTCGTACGGTCAAATTCAAAGAAGTGATTGGCAGTGAAGCATTTCAAAAGGCAGAATCTAAGCTCTCATTTGCGTTAGGCAAAGATATTAGTGGTCATGCAATGGTTGCTGATTTAGCTAAGATGCCACATCTTTTGATTGCAGGGGCCACTGGTGCAGGAAAAAGCGTGTGCTTAAATGCTTTAATTACGAGTATTCTGTTCAAGGCCAAGCCAAATGAAGTTAAGTTTATTTTGGTTGATCCAAAGAAAGTAGAATTATCACATTATGCGAATATCCCCCATCTTTTATCTCCTGTTGTGACGGATGTCAAGAAAGCAGCGGCAACGTTAAAATGGGTTGTGAAGGAAATGGAACGGCGCTATGATGTTTTTGCTGAAACAGGATCACGAGATCTTGTGACATATAATCAAAAATATATTAAAGCAGAGGCTTTGAACGAATCAGATCATCCATATGAATTTCTGCCACAAATTGTTGTTATTATTGACGAGTTAGCGGATTTGATGATGATTGCGCCAGCAGATGTGGAAGATTCTATTTGTCGATTGGCACAGTTGGCTCGTGCTGCAGGAATTCATTTGGTTATCGCAACGCAACGTCCATCTGTTGATATTATTACTGGTTTGATTAAGGCAAATATTCCATCACGTATTGCATTTGCTGTTTCCTCACAAATTGATTCACGTACAATATTAGATATGGGTGGCGCAGAGAAACTATTGGGATATGGCGATATGTTGTATTTCCCACGTGGATATGCAAAACCGGTTCGCATACAAGGGGTTTATGTTACAGATGAAGAAATTGCCTCGATTATTTCTTATGTAAAACGTCAAGCAGCACCCGTATTTGATCAGGCAATGGATGAAAGTGTTGACGCACTTATGAGTGGTGAATCTTTTGCAGATTTTGGAGAAGAACGTCCAGTTCACGATAAACTGTTAGGAGATGCTTGTCGCTTCTTTATTGAAAATGGTAACGCGAGTATTTCGATGCTGCAGCGTCACTTTCGAATCGGTTACACCCGGGCGGCGCGAATTATTGATGAACTTGAGGAACTTGGTTTTGTAGGACCTTATGAAGGAAGTAAGGCTAGAAAAATTAATATTGGGCTAGAAGAATGTGAAGCATATTTTAATGAAGGCGAAGAAAAAGAATGAAAAAAAAGATTTGTTTTGTAACACTGGGGTGTGCCAAAAATACGGTATATTCTGAATACATGATGGGCTTGGTTGCTGATAGTAACTATAGTCTTGTGCAAGACCCTGCTGAAGCGAATGTTATTGTGGTCAATACATGTGGTTTTATTACAGCAGCAAAGGAAGAGACCATCAATACAATTTTAGAGCTGAATGATTTTAAAGAAAATGGACAATGTGAATATCTTGTTGCTATTGGTTGCATGGTTCAGAAATATGCTTCTGAGATGGAGGCAGCGTTGCCAGAACTAGATCTATTGCTAGGAAGTACTGCGTATGATACCATACTGGCGCATATTGATAGCTTATATAAAAAGGAGCAAAATGAGCTCGAGAAGAGTTCGATTGATACGCACTGGCATCTTCCGAACGTTATTGAAAGAAATGGTCGCGTGCTTTCTACTCCAGGGTATTACGCCTATCTTACAATAGCTGAAGGATGCGATAATCGTTGTACATTTTGTGCGATACCAGAAATGCAAGGACCTTATCGAAGCCGTACAATGGAAGATATACTAGAAGAGGCAAATATGCTTGCTTCTCGTGGTGTAAAAGAAGTGATTGTAATTGCTCAAGATATTACAACCTATGGTATTGATAATTATGGTCGCTTCGCACTTCCTGAGTTGCTGCATGCGCTATGTGAGATTTCAGATCTGGAGTGGATTCGCCTACTGTATGCTTATCCAAATCATCTAAGTGATGAGCTGATTGATGTTATCGCTCAAGAAGAGAAAGTATGCAAATATATTGATATGCCTCTTCAACATGCAGATGATGGTATTCTTAGGGCTATGAATCGAAAAATTGATCAAGCACAAATTCGGTGTCTTATTTCAAAGATGCGTGAACGTATTCCTGGTCTTATGATTCGATCTACTTTTATTGTAGGATTTCCTGGAGAAACAGAAGAAGCTTATGGCAATCTATTGAATTTCCTGGAAGAAATGAAACTGGATAGAGTTGGTGTTTTTCCATACTCACAAGAGGAGAATACTCCGGCAGGTCGTATGCCAGATCAACTAGATGAAAATCTCAAAGAAGAGCGTGCACAAAACCTTATGGATGTCCAATTTGATATTATGTTTGACAAACATCGTAAACTTATCGGAGAAAGTCGTCGTGTATTGATTGATGATATTGAAGATGGGATGTTGCTTTGTCGCAGTTATTCCGAAGCTCCAGACATTGATCCATATATCATTGTTCCAATCGAAGAAGTATCTGATTATGAAATTGGGCAAATGCTCGATGTTATTATTAGCGACGTTCATGAATATGATTTAATAGGGAGTCTTGCAGAATGAACATTCCAAACCAACTTACGACCTTACGTGTAATATTAATTCCAGTGTTTATGTTTTTCTTTACATCAGATATAACAGCGAACAATATTATTGCAGCAATCGTTTTTATTGTTGCGTCACTGACCGATTTTTTGGATGGTCATTTGGCTCGTAAGTGGAACTTGGTAACCAATTTTGGCAAAATCATGGATCCGTTTGCAGATAAATTGTTGGTATTGACGGCATTAATTTATCTTGCAATTTCTGGTACCATTCCTGGTTGGCCAGTTATCATTATTATTGGTCGAGAATTACTTGTAACAAGCTTGCGTGCATTGGCGGCTGATAATGGGATCATTTTAGCGGCACGAAATTTAGGGAAATTTAAAACAGTCTCTCAAATGTTTGCAATAATATTTTTGATTTTAGGTTGGCAGATTATTGGGTTGATATTACTCTATATCGCTGTAGCATTAACGATTATTTCATTGATAGACTACCTCATTCAGTTGAGTAAAAGTATTAAATTTAATTGAGGGCAGATGCTATGCATGATACTGAGCAGTTTGAGAAAATACCCTTTGGTGTAGTCAATGACTACACCAATCTTTTTCATACTCCAGAAAACGATAAATTTTTACATCAATTAATGATGCGTGCAAAAAAAGAACATGTTTCTGTGGTGACACCTAATGTTGCTCATTTATTAGAAATGTTAGTGACTATTCATCAACCTAGATGTATACTGGAACTTGGCACAGCCTTTGGTGTTTCAGCATATCATATATTAAAAGGATTGCAATCACCCGCTAGGTTCATAACTATTGATTTGATAAATGAACGCCAGGAAGTTGCAAAAAAATTTTTATATGATGAGGGTATGGGAGAACATCAAATCATTTTTAAATGTGAAGATTTTAGAGAAGAAAATTATTTTTCAAAACTTGCAGCAGAATATGGTCTATTTGATTTTGTATTTATTGATGCTGCAAAGGGACAGTATTCGTTAATTTTGGATACCTTAATGTCTTTAACAACATCTAATGCGGTGATTGTATTTGATAATATTTTTCTTAATGGATGGATTGTAGAAAATTCATACCCTAATCATCGACAGAAAACAGCTTTTCTTAGAATGAAACAATTTTTGCAGGATGTTAAAGAGGATAAAAGATTTGTAAATACACTTCTATCATTTGATGATGGGGTATTGGTATTGGTAAAGAAATAGGAGCGAAGCAATGAGACAAAAGATTGAATTACTGGCACCGGCAGGTAATTTTGAGAAATTGAAATTTGCTTTACATTATGGAGCGGATGCAGTTTATTGTTCAGGCAAGGCTTTTGGTTTGCGTGCATTTGCCGGAAATTTTTCAAATGATGAATTGGCCGAAGCGGTTCGTTACACGCATCATAAAGGAAAAAAGATTTACATAACTTTAAATGCATATCCTCATAATACTGAATTAGAAGGTATTGAAGAATATCTTTCTTTCTTAGAACAAATTCAGCCAGATGCGCTTTTAATCGCTGATCCTGGTGTTTACGGGATCGCGCAGGAAATGGGAATTACCGTGCCGGTACATATTAGTACGCAAGCAACAGTTGTAAATTGGGCTGGCGTACATTTTTGGGAGACTCAGCCAAATGTTGAGCGTGTTGTATTAGCCCGTGAACTTTCACTTGATGAAATTTCAACCATTGCCAAAAAAACAAAAGCGGAATTAGAAATTTTTGTTCATGGTGCTATGTGCATGTCATATTCTGGTCGGTGTCTTTTAAGCAACTATATGACTGGACGTGACGCTAATAAAGGTGAATGTGCGCAGCCATGTCGTTGGAATTATGCCATCGTGGAAGAGAAACGACCGGGGATATATTATCCCATTGAAGAGGATGAGCATGGATCCTATATTTTCAATTCTCTTGACTTGTGTACATTGG